>Ga0070734_10005909_pt1 | contig 10552 bp, 15 predicted proteins | sample Coa_R1_8_FD_66444 | JGI IMG/M metagenome (GOLD analysis project Ga0070734, IMG submission 66444) | Surface soil microbial communities from Centralia Pennsylvania, which are recovering from an underground coalmine fire - Coalmine... | ecosystem: Environmental > Terrestrial > Soil > Unclassified ... | reverse complement strand
AGCGCCTCAAGAAGAAGGCCGGCAAAGCGGGCGCAAAAGCCGGAGCGTAATCGCACCGCGGATAGTGCAAGAGTTTCGAAGAGGAGAAAGCTGTGGCATCAACACCAGTTCGCAGGTTATCGAGATCGGCAAAGCGTGAGCGCATTCACAAACGCGTTCGCCTTTCTGTCGTTGGCAGTTCGGAGCGTCCGCGCCTTTGCGTCTATCGCTCCATCGGCCACATCTATGCCCAGGTCATTGACGATCGCGCCGGCAAGACGCTCGTCTCCGCCAGCTCCAATGACGGCAAGACCAAGGAATCGCTCAAGGGCGGTGGCAATATCTCCGCAGCCAAAGTCGTCGGCAAAACAATCGCCGAACGCGCCAAAGCTGCCGGCATCGAAAAGGTCGTGTTCGACCGCGGCGGATACAAGTATCACGGCCGCGTGAAGGCGCTCGCAGATGCGGCGCGGGAAGCGGGGTTAAAGTTCTAAGCCTATGTCGAAGCAAATTTTAAGGGATAGTCTTGCGGTGCGCCGGCTGCTCGAAGTAAATCCGGCGGAGTTGAAGGACGACGTTGTCGCCATCAACCGCGTCACCAAAGTCGTCAAGGGCGGCAAGAACCTCAGCTTTTCCGCGCTCGTCGTCGTTGGCGACAATCATGGCCATGCCGGTTTCGGCATGGGCAAAGCGCGCGAAGTTCCGATGGCCATCAAGAAGGGCATCGAACAGGCGAAAAAGAATTTGATCCAGTTGAATCTCAAGGGTACGACGATTCCGCATCAGGTCATCGGTCGTTACGGCTCGGCGCAAGTTCTGCTCAAGCCGGCCGCGGAAGGCACCGGCGTCATCGCCGGCGGTCCCGTTCGCAAAGTCATGCAGGTTGCGGGCATTCACAACGTGCTGACCAAGTCCATCGGCACCTCGAATCCGCACAACGTCATCAAGGCCACCTTTGCGGCGCTGCTCGGACTCAAGGATGCGGCTCAGGTTGCGGAAACCCGCACCAAGACCGTCGAGGAAATCACCGGTAAAGCGAAAGAAAAGGCGGCGGGTGAGAACTAATGTCTGCGCAGAAGAAACAAGCGTCCTCCGGGACCGTCAAGATTAAGTGGGTGGTCAGCTTCATCAGCTGCACCGACGACATGCGGCAAACGATTCGCGGTCTCGGCTTGCGCCGTCTGCATCAGGTTGTCGAGCGCCAGGACACACCCGAAACCCGCGGCATGATTCACAAAGTCCGCCATCTCGTGGAAGTGGTGAAATAAGTCATGGCAAAAAAGACTGAAGAAAAAAAACCAACCGTTGGCCTTTCGAACCTTCGCCCCCCGCGCGGTTCCCGCAAGAAGAAAGTCCGTGTCGGCCGCGGTATCGGCTCCAAGCTGGGCAAGACATCCGGCTCCGGCAACAAAGGGCAGAAGTCCCGCCGCGGCTATTCGCGCCGCCGTGGATTCGAGGGCGGACAGATGCCGTTGCATCGCCGCATTCCGAAGCGCGGCTTTCACAATCCGTTTGGTTCTTCGTATGCCGTCATCAATCTCGAAGAGCTCAATGTGTTTCCCGCGGGTGAGACCGTAACTCCGGATTTGCTCCGCGCTCACGGCTTTGTTCGCACCTCCGAGCCTGTGAAAATTTTGGGCGATGGCGAGCTCAAGACCAAGCTCACCATTCACGCCCATGCATTCAGCGCCTCCGCCAAGGAGAAAATTACCAAGGCCGGCGGCAGTTTTGAGGTTGTGGCGTAAGAGATTTCAAGGGACTAGCATGAATCGATTCTTCCAGGCACTCTCGAACCTGTTCCGCATTGAAGACCTGCGGAAGCGCGTCCTATTCACGCTCGCCATGTTGGCGGTGTATCGCATTGGCGCGCACATTCCCACGCCTGGAATCGATGCTGCGGTTCTCGAGGAATACTTCAAACAGGCGCAGAATTCCGCGCTTGGAATCTTCGATCTCTTCAGCGGCGGCAACCTCCGCCGCTTGACGATTTTCGCGCTCGGCATCATGCCGTACATCACTTCATCGATCATCTTGCAGTTGATGACCGTCGTGTTTCCGTACCTCGAGCGCCTGCAAAAAGAAGGCGAACTCGGCCGCCGTAAAATTACGCAGTACACACGCTATTTGACGGTTGCGCTCAGCATCATTCAATCGTTCTCGATTGCCACGACGCTGCAGCATGCAACCGGCCCGAACAATCAGTCGTTCGTCTATAACCCGGGTGTTGGTTTCACCTTGATGACGATTCTTACGCTCACCACCGGCTCCGCTTTCATCATGTGGCTCGGCGAACAGATCAGCGAACGCGGCATCGGCAACGGCATGTCGCTCATCATCTTTGTCGGCATCGTGGTTGGCTTGCCGCGCGCCATCGCCAACCTGTTTGAACTCGTGAAGTCGGGAACTTGGGGCGGCATGGGTCTGAGCCTGCTCATTTTGGCTATTCTCGTCACCTTCATGATCGCGGTCGTCGCGTTCATCGTCCTCGTGGAAGGCGGCCAGCGCCGTATTCCCGTGCAGTACGCCAAGCGCGTTGTCGGGCGCCGCGTTATGGGCGGCCAATCGTCTTACTTGCCGCTGCGCGTAAATTCCGGCGGCGTCATTCCGCCGATTTTTGCCAGCTCCTTGCTCGCGTTTCCGCCGACAATTGCGCTGGTCCTGAATCACCGCTATCAGTTTGTCGATGCCTTCGTGAAGCAGATCGGTTTCGGCGAACCGGCTTACAACGTCCTTTACGTGGCGATGATTCTTGCCTTCGCGTTCTTTTATATCGGCATCGTGTTTAATCCGACCGAGCTCGCGGACAACATGCGCAAGAACGGCGGATTCATTCCCGGCATTCGGCCGGGCCGCAATACGAGCGAATACGTCAGCAAAATTTTGAAGCGTCTCACGTTCGTCGGCGCCGTGTATCTCGCGATGATTTGTTTGTTGCCGGAATGGATGCTTACCGGTATTCACTTCAATCACCTCGGCTGGGGCATCGGCGCGTGGTTTGACCGCCACTTTCCCGCGTGGTTCCTCGGCGGTCTTGGCGTGAACTTTTATTTCGGCGGCACATCGCTTTTGATCGTCGTCGGTGTCGCGATGGACACCGTGCAGCAACTGGAAGCGCAGCTCGTGATGCGCAACTACGAAGGATTTGCTCGGAAGGGCCGGATTCGCGGCCGGCGGTAATGGAATTGCGCGGAGCGGCGGGGGAAGTGCGCCCGCACGGCAAACTGGACCGCGCCGTGATTTTTCTCGGGCCTCCGGGCGCGGGAAAAGGTACGCAAGCGAAAGTGCTGGCGAAGCAGTTCGGAGTGCCGCATCTTTCGACGGGCGACATGCTTCGCGAGCACGTCGAGCACGGTACTTCGCTCGGCTTGCAGGCGCAGCCGGTTATGGCGCGCGGAGCGCTGGTGTCCGATTCGCTCGTGCTGAAGATGGTGGCCGAGCGGATTGAGCGGCCGGATTGTTCGCACGGTTTTGTGTTCGACGGCTTTCCGCGGACCGTGGCGCAGGCGCAGTACCTGGGCCAGCTTCTTGTCGAGCACGGTGTGCGGCGGCCGATTGTGATTCACCTGGTGATTGATTTACCGCTGCTGATGAAGCGGCTCACCGGGCGCAGACTCTGCAAGGTTGGCGGCGAGATTTACAATGTTTACGATAATCCGCCAAAAGTTGCAGGGAAGTGCGACAACGACGGCGGCGAGTTGATTCAGCGGCCGGACGACAGCGAAGAAGTGATTTCGCCGCGTCTGAGGGCCTATGAAGAGCAGACTTCGCCTCTCGTGGCGTACTACAAACGGCTCGGGCTGCTGCATCAGGTTGACGCGGCCAAGAGCGTGGAAGATGTGAGGCAGCAGGTTTTGCAGAGTGTCTTGACGGCAAAGCGGGCGCATTAGAATTATGGCGATTCATCTGCGCAGCGCCGAAGAGCTGGAAAAGATGCACCGCTCCGGACTGATTGTCCACGAGGTGCTGCAAACTCTGCGGAAGTTTGTAAAGCCGGGACTCACGACGATGGACCTCGAAGAGGAAGCACGGAGGCTCATCGCGGGAAAACCGGGCAAGGCGGCGTTCAAGGGTTACCGGGGATATCCCTGTGTGCTTTGCACGTCGGTGAACAGCGAGATCGTTCACGGAATTCCGTCGCCGAAGCGGAAGTTGAAGGATGGCGACATCGTATCGGTCGACTTCGGAATGGAAGTCGATGGGTACTACGCGGATTCCGCGGTCACGGTTCCGGTGGGGCAGATCAAGCCGGAAGTGCAGAAGTTGCTGGACGTGACGAAGGAATCGCTCGACCGCGCGATTGACAAGATGCGCGCGGGAAACAGGCTCGGCGATGTTGGTTACGCGGTGCAGAGCCTGGTCGAAGAGAACGGCTTTTCGGTGGTTCGCGAATTTGTCGGGCACGGCATCGGTACGAGAATGCACGACGAGCCGAACCTGCCGAATTACGGCGAACCGGGACGCGGCGCGCGATTGCAGGAAGGAATGGTAATCGCGGTCGAGCCGATGGTGAATGCGGGCGGTCCGGAAGTCCGCATGCGCGATGAGTGGACGGCGGAAACGGCGGATGGCAGTCCTTCCGCTCACTTCGAGCACACCATCGCCATCACCGCGAACGGGCCGTGGATTTTGACCCGTCCGAAGGATATGACCGGTCCGGCTTGGTAGAATGTAGGGGCCGCTTTCCGAAGCGGCCCGCTTGTGGGAACAGCTCGATTTTGTAGCGGCCGCCTTTTGAGGCGGGCGTATTTGGGAGAACATGGCGAATCAGGACGACGACAAGAAAAAGAACGACTCCGGAAATTCCAAGGAGGACGCCATTGAAGTAATGGCGACGGTCATCGAACCGCTGCCAAACGCGATGTTCCGCGTCGAACTGGAAAACAAGCACCAGGTGCTGGCGCACGTTTCCGGCAAGATGCGCAAGAATTTCATCCGGATTTTGGCCGGAGACAAAGTGGCAGTGGAGCTTTCGCCGTACGATTTGACCCGCGGCCGGATTGTGTATCGCTACAAATAGCGGGGGTTTTGTAGGGCCGGCTTTCCGAAGCCGGCCGTAGTTGGAGCAGCAAGATTTTTGTAGTGGCGGGTTTTTACACCCGTTCAGTGAGGAGCAGGAATTATGAAAGTTCGCGCAAGCGTGAAAAAGATTTGCGACAAGTGCAAGGTGATTCATCGCCGTGGCGTGGTGCGGGTGATTTGTACCAACCCGAAGCACAAGCAGCGGCAGGGATAGTTCGAGTTGTTCGGGCAAACGATTTTAGGTTTTTACGAAACAGGAGAAGTGAACAAATGGCACGTATCGCAGGTGTAGATCTTCCGCCGCAAAAGCGCCTTTGGATCGGATTGACGTCGATCTACGGCATCGGGCAAGTTCGCGCGAAGAAGCTCGCGGAAAAAGCAAACGTGGATTCGGACAAAAAGATTCGCGACCTGACCGAAGACGAAGTGAACCGTCTCCGCCAGGAAATTGAAAAAGAAGGCCGCGTGGAAGGCGATCTCCGCAAAGAGATCCAGATGAACATCCGCCGGCTGATCGAAATTCAGGCGTACCGCGGCATCCGCCACCGGCGCAACCTTCCGGTTCGTGGGCAGCGCACGCACACGAACGCACGCACGCGCAAAGGTCCGCGCCGCGGCGCAGTCGCAGCGAAGAAGCAGACCAAGGGCAAGAAGGGCTAGCGCTAGTTTTCAGTTGTCAGTTTTAAGTTGTAAGTCAAGAAACTGACAGCTGCGTATCCCTGGTTTTTCGGAATTGCAGTAAACGGATTTGGAGCAAGTTGCAAGAGTAAGTCTTAAAGTCTCTGACTTAGAACTTAGGACTTATAACTTACAACTTCAAAGATACGGAGCAAAACGTGGCAAAAGAGCAGAAGGCAGCGCAAGACGCGACACAAGCGCCGGGAAAACCGGCGGCGGGTGGAGCAGCGGCGAAGCGCAAAAAAGAATTCAAGAAGAAGCGCGAAAAGCGCATCGTGCCGCACGGCGTGGCGCACATCGCCGCGTCGTTCAACAACACGCAGATCACGATCACCGATTCGGATGGCCGCACTCTGTGCTGGTCTTCCGCGGGAGCGATCGGCTTCAAGGGTTCGCGCAAGGGCACTCCGTATGCGGCGCAGCAGGCTTCGCTTTCGACGGCTACCGTCGCGCGCGACACGTACGGAATGAAGAGCATTGAAGTTCGCATTCAGGGGCCGGGTTCCGGCCGCGAATCCGCAGTGCGCGCGCTGGCCGCAGCGGGTTTGCACATTGTGGTGATTCGCGACGTGACGCCGATTCCGCACAACGGCTGCCGTCCGCCGAAGCGCCGCCGCGTATAAACAGTTTTCAGTTCTAAGTTATAAGTGAAAACTGAAAGCGGTGAAGGGTGAAGGTGCCCGATAGAACGGGAAGTTGGATGGGAAAGAACAGGATTTAATCTATTGAGCGGGCGCTTTTACTTATAACTGAAGACTTAGAACTTAGTACTTGGTATCCAGAAGGGAGAATCGAAGTTGGCAAGACATCGTGATGCAGTTTGCCGCCTCTGCCGCAGAGAGGCACAGAAATTGTTCTTAAAGGGCCTGCGGTGCTTTACGGACAAGTGCGCGATCGAGAAGCGCAATTTCGTACCGGGCCAGCACGGCCAGTCGCGCCGCGCGAAGGTCGCGGGCTACGGGTTGCAGCTGCGCGAAAAGCAGAAGGTGAAGCGCACGTACGGGCTGCTCGAACGGCAGTTCCGCAACTATTTCGAGAAGGCCGAGCGGACGAAGGGTCCGACGGGCGAAAACCTGATCATTTTCCTCGAGCGCCGGCTCGACAACGTCGTGTGGCGCGCGGGACTTGCGTCCTCGCGTTCGCAGGCGCGGCAGCTCGTGCTGCACGGCCACGTGCGCATCAACGGGAAGAAGGTGAACATTCCTTCCTACCAGGTGAACGTGGGCGAAGAGATCGCCATCAAGGAAAAGATGCACCAGAACGCGATGGTAATGGAAGCGCGGAACGTGGCGCAGAGCCAGAGCGCGGTACCGTGGCTCGAAATCGACCGCGAAACTTTCAAGGGCAAAGTTGTGGCGTTGCCAAAGCGCGAAGACGTGCAGACGCCGCCGATTAACGAACAGCTGATCGTCGAACTTTACTCGAAGTAGTTTTAAGTTCTAAGTTGTAAGTTTTCAGTAGAAGCGTTGCTGAGAACTTTGAAAATTGGCGGTATCGAGCGCCCAGCCCAAGACGAAGTTTCTGGGTTCACTTAGAACTGAAAACTTAAAACGTTTTAGGTCTTAAGCGGCCGACGAATGTGCGGCTGCGGAAGGATGGAACACGATGTGGAAGGGTTTTCAAAAGCCGAAGCGTCTTGCATCTGAGCTGGAATCGCTGACGGAAAAGTACGGACGTTTTTCCGCGCAGCCTTTTGAACGCGGCTGGGGAACGACGGTGGGAAACGGATTGCGCCGGGCGCTGCTGAGCTCGATTGAAGGCGCGGCAATCACCGCGGTGAAGATCGAAGGCGTGCTGCATGAATTTTCCTCGATCGCCGGCGTGGTGGAAGATGCGACGGACATTATCCTGAACCTGAAGCAGGTTCCGATTAAGTTGAACACGGACCTGCCGAAGACCATTTACGTAAATGTGGAACAGCCGGGACCGGTGACTTCCGCGCAGATCGAAGAAGACGCGGACTTCGCAGTACTGGACAAGAGCGTGTATATCGCGACGGTCAGCGAAGGCGGCAAGCTGCAGATCGAAATGCGCGTGAAGAATGGCCGCGGCTACGTGGCGGCGGATCGCAACTACGACGAAGACCTGCCGATCGGATACATTCCGGTGGACAGCGTTCACTCGCCTGTCCGCAAGGTGAACTATGCCGTGGAAGCGGCTCGTTTGGGCCAGATGACGGACTACGAAAAGCTGATGCTCGAAGTGTGGACGAACGGCGCGATCACTCCGCAGGACGCAATCGGACTGGCCGCGAAGCTCGTGAAAGATCACATGAGCATCTTCATCAACTTCGAGGAAGCGGTGGAATCGCTCGAAGCGCCGATGGAGACGGTGAACGATCCGCGGCTGGAGCATCTGGACCGCAGCGTGGAAGAGCTGGAACTTTCCGTGCGTTCCTACAACTGCCTGAAGAACGCGAACATCCAGACGATCCGCGAACTCGTGCAGAAGAGCGAAAACGAAATGCTGAAGACGAAAAACTTCGGCCGGAAATCGCTGAACGAGATCAAAGATATACTAGTGAAGATGGGCCTCAGCCTTGGAATGAAGTTCGACGAGCATGGCCGGATTATCTGGCCGCCGCTCCCGAGCCAGACGGCAGCACCTTCGACAGAGGATACGGTCGGTCTGTAAGAAACAGTTCTCAGTCTTCAGTTGTCAGTATTCAGTAGAACCGGGCCTTTTGCTTTTACTGAAAACTGATGACTGACGACTGATGACTCGAATCGGTCGCGGCTTGGATTGTTCCGGACTGATTGCGTGGTTAGCAAAGAAAATTTTAAGGATTCGAGAAAATGCGACATCTGAAATCGGGATCAAAACTGGGACGCAATCCATGGCACCGCCGCGCGACGCTGCGGAACCTGGTGACCAATCTTTTTGAACACGGGCGGATTACCACGACGGTGACGCGGGCGAAAGCCGCGCGTCCCGTTGCGGAAAAAATGATCACGCTCGGAAAGCGGGACACGCTGCAATCGCGGCGGCAAGCGGCGGCGTACATCATGACGCCGGCCGTGACGAAAAAGCTGTTCAGCGAGATCGCGCCGAAGTTCGCGGATCGCGCAGGCGGCTATACGCGGATTATTCATGCGGGCATTCGCGTCGGCGACGGAGCGAAGGTCGCGATTCTGGAGCTCGTGGGCTACGAGTTCAAGAAGAAGGAAAAGAAAGAAAAGCCGGTGAAGGAAGAAGCGGCGGAAACGAAGAGCTGAAAAAAGAAGTTTTCAGTTCTCAGTTTTCAGTAAAAACGTATTCGCGGGGATTTAGCCCCAAGCTGGATTCAAGAAGTACGACGCCCGTTCGGGGAAACTCGAGCGGGCATTTGTTTTTGATGCGAGAAATTCTTTTCGGGGACGCGCGTTGTGTTAGCGCGCGGTCCAGCCACCGTCGATGAGCAGGGTGTGACCGGTGATCAAAGAAGCGGCGGGAGAGGCGAGGAACACGACGGCTCCCGTGACATCCGAAGGCGTGCCGATGCGATGAAGCGCGGCGATGCGCTCGACGACGTCGGCGCGAAAAGCAGGATCGGCAAGAGAAGGCTCCGTGCCCGGTGTTGCGATGAAAGTCGGCGCGACGGTGTTCACGGTAATGTTGTGTTTGCCCCATTCGATGGCGAGGCATTTTGTGAGATGCGAAATCGCGGCTTTGGTCATGCAATAAATGGGCTCGCCGGGCAAAGCCACGGTGCCGGCTTGCGATCCAAGATTGATGATGCGGCCGTATTTTTGGCGAATCATTACGCGGCCGGCAGCCTGGCTGGCGAAGAAAGTGCCCTTCAGATTCACGGCGAGGGTCGCATCGAAATCGGACTCCGTGAAATTTTCAGCGAAGTTTTCCGGAGCGATACCGGCGTTGTTGACGAGGATATCGATGCGGCCGAACTGAGCGACGGTTTTTTCGATGGCGGCGAAAATCTGATCGAGCTTTGTCACATCCATCTGCAGCGGGAGAGCCTTGCGGCCCATGGCTTCGATTTCTTTTGCGAGAGTCGCCGCGGTGGGGGATTGCAGGTCACGCAGTCCAAGCGCGACATTGCATCCAGCGTTCGCAAATGCGAGAGAGATGGCGCGACCGAGCCCGCGAGCAGCGCCGGTAACGAGCGCGACCTGGCCGGCAAGTTCAAAGTTCGGAAACTGTTCGAGAGTCATGTTTAAGACCAGCACCTTCTGGAGTGGAAGTTGAATATTCCCATCGGCAAAGATGCTAACAAAAGGACGCCGTCTGCGGGCGGACAGAGCATCGCGATTCTCGCTTGATAAGAAGACTTGCCATAACGCGCCGCCCTGCCGAAAGCCGGGAAATCTGGTTAACCATAATCACCCCCTCCCCCCACTTATTTTGTAAGTGCTGATTCTAAAGGGACTTTAAGTCCTTTGTTCCACAAGTGTTCATTCTAAAGGTACTTACGGGCGCATTTTGTGTAAGTGTTGATTACAAGGGAGTTAGGCGCCAATCTGCCTGAGTGCTTCGGTTTTGCTTCGGTAAGTGCTAGTAAGGCAGAGGAGGATAGGCGCGGGAATCTACGAGAGTGAGGATAGCAGGGCGGCGGCCGGAAGTGAAGCGAATCACAGCGAGCGGGGAAGAAAGAGGCGCGAAGAGCGCGAAACAAAGGTTTAAAGGGGGGTTCAGAGGGGTTTAGAGGTAGCTGAGCCACCAGAGGTCGCGGCGGCGTTCTCTTAGAGAGGCATACCAGCGGTAGAGGGGATAGGAGATCAGGATGACGGTGAGCCAGACCAGATAGACGACGGGGAGGCTATAGCCGAAGGCGGGCGGGAACTGGTCGGAGGGGCCGCCAAAGGTCGGCGGAGGAAGAAGGAGAAAGGGCTGACGGCCGTAATGAGCGAAATTGATGATGACATAGAGAATGTGGGCA
>Ga0070734_10005906_pt1 | contig 10554 bp, 9 predicted proteins | sample Coa_R1_8_FD_66444 | JGI IMG/M metagenome (GOLD analysis project Ga0070734, IMG submission 66444) | Surface soil microbial communities from Centralia Pennsylvania, which are recovering from an underground coalmine fire - Coalmine... | ecosystem: Environmental > Terrestrial > Soil > Unclassified ... | reverse complement strand
TGCCGAGCAACTACCAGCCCGAGGTGCTCGATCCCTTCATCGACGACATGACCCAGCAGGTCAGCCGCTCGCTGCAGTTCTATCTCGCCTCGGGCAGCGGTCGCTCGCAGCCCGATCAGATCCTGATTTGCGGTGGCTGCGCCAATATCCCGGGCGTCGCCGACGTGATCTCGAGCCGCGTCGGTGTGCCGGCGGAGAAAGGCGATCCGCTCGGCAACATGAAAGTCTCTTCCAAGGCCAAGGCGCAGGCGGTGAGCCGCGACGCCACGGCCCTTCTGACTGCCTGCGGCCTCGCGCTGCGCAGCTTCGACTAAAGAGCCGCCATGCCCCGAATCAACCTACTCCCGTGGCGCGAACAGGAACGCAAGACCCGGCGCCGCGAATTTTGGGTCGCCTCCGGAGGCGCCGCCATCGCCGCGCTCATCTTCGCCGGCGGCGGCAAGCTCGTTTACACGAGCTGGACCGATGCGCAGATCGAGAAGAACAACCTCTTGAAGAAGGAGATCGTCAAGCTCGACGCGCAGATTGCCGACATCCAGGACCTCGAGAATCGCAAGCAAAGGCTCGTCGCGCGCATGGAGATCATCGAGAAGCTGCAGCGCAAGCGCCCGGAGATCGTCCACGAGTTCGATGAGCTCGTGCACACGGTGCCCGACGGCGTTTACCTGACCACGCTCAAGCAGAGCGGCAACAAGCTCGAGATGCACGGCGTCGCGCAGTCGAGCACGCGCGTCTCGACATTCATGCGCAACATCGACTCCTCCTCCTGGTTCGACAACCCGCAGCTGCAGGTCGTCGAGACTGCGAAGGACGTGCCGAACGGTGGCTCGAACTTCGTTCTGTTCGCCAATACGGTCGGAGTGAATCTCGATCAGGGTGGCGAGACCACCGTGAAGAAGGTGGCGGCCAAATGAAAAAGCTGCTCGACCAACTGCGTTCGATCGACCCGCGCGACCCGGGGCGCTGGCCGCTGCCGGTGCGCGCGTTCTTCGTGCTGCTGGTGTTCGTGGTCCTGGGGTCGGTCTTCTGGTACATGCTCGTGTGGAACGAGGATCGTCCCATCCTGCAGAAAGCCGAGGCGGACGAGCTCGATCTGCGCACGCAGTTCGAGAACAAGCAACAGCGTGCCGCAAATCTCGATGCCTACAAGGCACAGCTCGCCGAGATGGAGCGCAGCTTCGGCGCGATGCTGCGCCAGCTCCCCGGCAAGACCGAGGTGCCGAGCTTGCTGGTCGACATCTCGCAGACCGGGCTTGCCGCCGGACTGCAGGAGAAGCTGTTCCAGCCCGGCACCGAGAAGAGCAACGGTTTCTATGCCGAGCTGCCCATCAAGATCAAGCTCGTCGGCAGCTATCACCAGTTCGGCGCGTTCGTGAGCGGCATCGCCGCGCTGCCGCGCATCGTGACGCTGCACGACATCGAGATCTCGCCCGCCAAGGAGGGAGGGGAGAAGAGCACCAATTACGACAACCTCGTCATGGACGTGACGGCCAAGACCTATCGCTACATCGAGGATGAAGGCGGGACTGCGAAGCCCGCCGCCGGAGCGAAGAAGAAGACGGGAGGCGCCACTTGAACAGCGTGAGGGTGCGTTTGGTTTGCGCAGCCGTGATCACGGCGTGCGCCGCGGCGGGCTGCTCCGGCGGCCAGTCCGATCTGGAGAAGTGGATCGCCGAGACCAAGAAGAAGCCCGGCGGGCGCATTCAGCCGTTGCCGGACGTCAAGCCGTACGAGAGCTTCTCCTATACGGCGGCCAACATGCGCTCACCGTTTCAGCCGGTGAGCGCGGCACTCGCGGGCGGGCAGTCGCTCCGGCCGAGCGTGCGTCGCAACCGCGAGTTCCTCGAAGGCTTCTCCCTCGACACGCTGAAGATGGTGGGCACCTTCAAGGTGGGCGGCCGCTTCTACGGGCTCGTGCAGTCGAAGGACGGCCTGGTGCACAAAGTGCAGCCTGGAAACTACATGGGCCAGAACGACGGCAAGGTCACCGAGATCACCGCGAGCAAGATCAGCCTCGTCGAGATCATCCCCGACGGTCTTGGTGGGTACATCGAGCGACCGGCGTCGCTCGCTTTGACCGATTGATGCGATTTTCGGAGAACAAACGCATGAGCAGATTTCACATACGAACGGCGATTGGTGCTCTCGGGCTGGTCGCGCTGTCCGTCCTCACCTGGGATGTACGGGCCGCGGATCCGACCAAGCTCGAGGCCATCGACGTACAGACGCTCTCCGGACAGCAGGTGCAGCTCAAGCTGCACATGAGCGGACCGGCGCCCGAGCCGCTGCCCTTCACCATCGACAAGCCGGCGCGCATCGCGTTCGACCTGCCGAACACCGCGCTCGCGCTGCAGTCCCGTCGGATCGACGTGCGGGCGGGCGGGGTGGATACGGTGGTCGCGGCGGAGGCCAATGGCCGCACCCGGCTCGTCGTCAACGTCGACTCGCTCATGCCCTACACGACCCAGATCGATGGCAACAACATCATCGTCACCCTGGGCCGCCAGCCCGGCGCGGCGGCGGTCGCGAGCGCCTCGAGCACGCACGGGAGTGCGGCGCCCGCGGCCGAGCGCGCCATCAAGACCATCGATTTCCGGCGCGGCTCCGACGGCACGGGCCGCGTGATCGTGCAGCTCAGCGATCCGCGCACTCCGGTCAACGTGCGCCAGGAAGGCAACCAGGTCGTCGTCGACTTCGCGGGCACGCAGATGCCGAAGAACCTCATGCGCCGTTACGACGTGATGGACTTCGCGACGCCGGTGCAGACCGTCGATGCGATCCGCGTCGAGGGCTCATCGCGCCTCGTCATCAGTGCGCAGGGTGACTTCGAGCAGCTCGCTTATCAATCCGATACGCAGTACACCGTGGAGATCAAGCCGGCCGCGAAGCCGGTGAACGGCGCCGAGGACAAGAAGGAGTACACAGGCGAGCGTCTCACGCTCAACTTCCAGGACATCGACGTGCGCTCGGTGCTGCAGCTGCTCGCCGACACCAGCGGACAGAACATCGTGGTGAGCGACTCCGTGACCGGCAATCTCACGCTGCGCCTGCAGAACGTCCCCTGGGATCAGGCGCTCGACATCGTCCTGCGGACCAAGGGTCTCGACAAGCGACGGCAGGACAACGTGATCCTGATCGGTCCGACCGCCGAGCTCGCGGCGCGCGAGAAAGCCGAGCTTGCGGCACGCAAGGAGGTCCAGGACCTCTCACCGGTCAGATCGGAGTTCATTACCGTGAACTATGCGAAGGCGACCGATCTCGCGCGCATGATTCGCGGCCAGATCGGTGGTGGCTCGAGCGCGACGCCTTCCGCAAGTGGCAGCCCGGCCTTCTCCGGGTACAGCGCTGGCGGGGGCGGCGGCGGCGGCGGCGGCGGGTCGATCGGCGGAGCGAGCAACTCGCTGCTATCCCAGCGCGGCAGCCTGACGGTCGATGAGCGCACCAACACGCTGCTCGTGTCGGACACGGCCGAGAAGCTCGCCGAGATCCGGCGCCTGGTGCAGCGGCTGGACGTTCCCGTGAAGCAGGTGCTGATCGAGGCCCGCATCGTGGTGGTCAGCGATACCTTCGAGCGCGACCTGGGCGCCCAGTTCGGCGTCACCACCGCGCAGACCAATGGCAACAATGGCTTGCTCGCCGTGACCGGCAGCGGTCTCGGCGCCGACACCATGATCCAGTCGGCGCTCACCAACATCAGCGGCGGCAACCCGGCGACACCGGTCTCGACGCCCTCGCTGGCGAACCGCTACATGGTGAACACGCCGGCCGCGAACACCAACGGCAGCATCGGCATCTCGCTGCTCGGCGGAAGCTACCTCGTCGACCTGGCGCTGTCCGCTGCGGAGAACGAGGGCAAGAGCGAGGAGATCTCTTCGCCGCGCGTCATCACGGCGAACCAGAAGCAGGCGACCATCATGCAGGGTGTGGAAATTCCTTATCAGGAATCGGCCTCGAGCGGCGCGACCACGACGCAGTTCAAGAACGCGGTGCTGTCGCTCAAAGTCACCCCGCTCATCACCCCGGACAACCGCGTGATGCTCGATCTCGACGTGTCCGACGACACCGTCGGTCAGCAAGTGACCAGCGCGACCGGCGGCAGCGTTCCCTCGATCGATACGCGCGAGATCGTCACGCAGGTGCTCGTGGGCGACGGTCAGACCGTGGTGCTCGGCGGCATTCTCGATACGACCAAGTCCTACTCCGCGAACAAAGTGCCCTGGCTCGGTGATATCCCGGTCTTCGGTAATCTGTTCAAGAGCACCACGAATATCAACAACAAGACAGAACTTTTGATCTTCATCACGCCAAAAATCTTGCGCGAGGGGTCAAATCTGTACTGACGCCGACCCATTATGTCGAGCGAGGATGAACGACATGCGTAGAATCATTATTCCGGCGTTGCTCGCGGCGGCGCTGGTCGCCGGCTGCAGCGGCTCGAAGAGCCTCAGCGGCGGCACCGGGTCGGGCACCGGAACAGGCACGGGCACCGGGACCGGTACCGGCACCGGGACCGGCAAGACCACCCTGTCGATGGGGAACGGGACCGGCACGGGCTTCAAGACGGGTGCGATCGGTATCACCACGACTTCGCTTGCCGCGGGCGGCAGCACGAGCCTGCAAGTCTCGATCGTCGATCAGACAGGCGCGCTCTATACGCAGTCGGTGACCATCACCTTCAACTCACCGTGCGCGAGCCAAGGACTTGCGAGCATCGTTGCGACACCGGCGTCGGGAGGGCTACCCGCAAGTTCCTCGGTCACTACAACGACCGGTACGGCGAACGCCACTTACTCCGCGACGGGTTGCAACGGGAGCGATGCGATCACCGCGAGCGCGACCGCCAACAGTCAGACGCTTACCGCCACTGGAAGCGTCACCGTGGCCGCCGCCGCCATCGGGTCGATCAAGTTCATCTCGGCGACCCCGTCGCAAATCACACTCAAGGGTGTGGGCGCAGCCGGGGGTTCGGAAACATCGACGGTCGTGTTCAAGGTGGTCGACACCTCCGGCGGCCCGCGCGCGGGCGCCACGGTCAACTTCACGCTCAACACCAGTGTGGGTGGCATCACTCTCGCCCCGGCGTCGGCACAGAGCGATGCCAATGGGGATGTGCAGACCATCGTCAGCTCGGGCACCGTGGCGACGACGGTACGGGTGACCGCGACGACGACCACCGCGAGCGGCAGCGCGATCTCGACGCAATCGAATGCGCTCGTGGTCTCGACCGGTATTCCGACGAGCGCCAACATTTCGCTCGCGGTCAAATGCCCGAACGTCGAGGCCTGGAGCATCGATAATGTGGTGGTGCCGGTGACCGTCAGCATGACGGACCGCTTCAGCAACCCAGTGCCCGATGGCACCACCGCCAACTTCCAGACGACTCTCGGCGGCATCGATGCGAGCTGTCAGACCGGTGCCACCACGCCGGGCTCGGGGCAGTGTACGGTGAACTGGTTCAGCAAGGCGCCCCGCATGGTCAGTGGTAACCCCCGAAGCACAATGGGCAATGCCTACACGGATACCACGAATTACTGCACGGGAGGCGCAGGTCCCGAGGGGCAACCCAATCTGTGCCAGGGCTACACCAACGGCCGCAGCCCCATCATCGTCACGGCGATTGGTGAGGAGAGCTTCAAGGACGCGACGGGCAGCGGGGTGTTCGACTCCACCAAGGACACCGTCGCCTGGGATGCGAACGACACGGACAACAATTTCACCAGCGGCGCGAATAGCGGTCAGCCGAAGCCGTGGTTCGACACCTCGGAGCCGTTCCTCAACGAGTACGAGGTGTACGACACGGTAGGCACGCCGCTCTTCTACTCCGGTGAGCCTTTCATCGACTTCAATTCCAACGGCAAGCGCGACGGCCCTGACGGCCTCGTTCAAAGCGCGCTCTGTCAGGGGTCGCTCTGCTCGACGACGGGCAGTACGGTTGCCATTTACGCCGCCAACGTCATCGTCATGTCGGGCAGCACGCCGTATTTCGCGACCAGCCCTGCGCCCCCCTTCAAGCTCTCGGGCCCTCTGACGATCCAAGTCGCCATCGCGGATGTCAACAACCAGCAGATGCCTGCAGGCACGACGGTGGCGGCGAGCCTGACTCCCTCTACGGCGGGCACGCTGACTTTCCCGACCAGCGGTAGTTACACCTGGCCCTGTTCGGCCGCCGTCGGCGGACAGGTCTACAGTTTTGTTTTGAGTCCGCCCAGCTCGGGGCAGACCGCGGGCACCTTCAACGTCACGGTCACGACCCCGGGGAATCTCGTGACCACGATCTCCTATCCGATAGGCCCATAGTGAACGAGGCGCGGCCCCCGACGGGGCCGCGCCTCGTTCGACGACCGGGCGCGGCCGAATCGCGCGCGGCCGCCCTTCTCCGCGGCGCCGCCGCTCCACTATGATCGGCGCCGATGCGAGGTAAAACCAATGTATTCCTGGTCGGACCGATGGGCTCGGGCAAATCGGCGGTCGGCCGGCACCTCGCCCGCCTGCTGCGCCACACATTTCACGACAGCGATGCGGACATCGAGGCGCGCACCGGCGTCGATATCGCCTTTATCTTCGAGAAGGAGGGCGAGCCGGGATTCCGCCAGCGCGAGAAGGAGTCCATCGAGCGCCTCACGCGTCTCGACCGCATCGTGCTCGCCACCGGCGGTGGCGCGGTGATCGATGCGGACAACCGGCGCCTGCTGGCCGAGCGCGGGACGGTCGTCTATCTCAAGACTTCCATCGCTCAGCAGCTCGAGCGCACCCGCCATGGCCGGCACCGCCCGCTCCTCAACAATACCAACCGCGGGGAGAAGCTCGAGGAGTTGATGCTGCGGCGTGCCGTGCTCTATGCCGAGGTCGCCGATTTCACGGTATCGACCGATGGGCGGCGCGTGCAGCTGGTGGCCGAAGAGATCCATCAGGCCCTTCGGCAGGCGCTCGAGCCGTAACGTTCGTATAATCCGCGCGTGCAGACAATCAAGGTCGACGTCGGACACACGCACTACCCCATCATCATCGGCTGGGGGCTGTTGACCCACCGCGACATCCTGCACACGAACATCACGGGTCACGATCTCATGATCGTCACCAATACCACCGTCGCCCGGCTGCACCTCGCGAAGCTGCGGGAGCAATTCAAGGAGCGCAACGTCGGTGAGTGCATCTTGCCGGACGGCGAGCAGCACAAGACGCTGCAGACGGCGGGCTGGGTCTTCGATGCCCTGATCGCGCAGAAATTCAATCGCGATGCGACCGTGCTCGCGCTCGGCGGCGGTGTGGTCGGCGACATTGCCGGTTTCGCGGCGGCCTGCTATCAGCGCGGTGTCGGTTATGTGCAGATACCGACGACGCTGCTTGCGCAGGTGGATTCCTCCGTGGGTGGAAAGACCGGCGTCAACCACAGCGGCGGCAAGAACCTGATCGGCGCCTTCTACCAGCCGCTCGCGGTGCTGGCCGATACCGACACGCTGGCGACGCTCCCCGATCGGGAGCTGCGGGCGGGACTTGCCGAGGTGATCAAGTATGGCTGCATCTGGGACCCGCTCCTGTTCGACTGGCTCGATGAGCACGTCCATGAGCTGCTCGATCGCGACGCCGACGCGCTCGCGTACGCGATCGGCCGCTCCTGCGAGATCAAGGCCACCGTGGTCGCGCAGGATGAGCGTGAGCAGGGCTTGAGGGCGATACTCAATTTCGGTCATACCTTCGGCCACGCCATCGAGGCGGCGACCGACTACGAGCGCTTTCTGCACGGCGAGGCGGTCGCGATCGGCATGTTGATGGCGGCCGATTTCTCCTGCCGCCTCGGGTTCATCGATGCGGCGGTGAAGCTGCGCATCCGCGGGCTGATCGAGCGGGCGGGGTTGCCGACCGAGGCGCCGAAGATCGGGGCTTCCCGGGCGCTCGCGCTCATGCAAATGGACAAGAAGGTGCTGGCGGGGCAGATGCGCCTGGTCTTGCTCGAGAAACTCGGGCGGGCCGTGTTCATCAGCCAGTACCCGCAGGCGGCCCTCGAGGCGACCCTGCGGGAGCATCTCGGGTGAGTGAGCTCGCCTCCTACGCCGCACACGAGACGGAATCGCGCGGCCGCCGGCATCCCGAGCCCGCGCCGCGCTACCGCAGCGAATACCAGCGCGACCGCGACCGCATCGTGCATTCGACGGCCTTCCGGCGGCTCGTCTACAAGACGCAGGTGTTCGTCAACCACGAGGGGGACCTGTACCGCACGCGCATGACGCACACGCTCGAGGTCGCGCAGATCGCCCGCAGCATGGCGCGCGCGCTCAAGCTCAACGAGGCTCTGAGCGAGGCGATCAGCCTCGCGCACGATCTCGGCCACACTCCCTTCGGCCACGCAGGGCAGGATGCCCTCAACGAATGCATGCGGGATTTCGGCGGTTTCGAGCACAACCTGCAATCACTGCGGGTGGTGGACGTGCTCGAGGAGCGCTACGCGGAGTTCGACGGGCTCAACCTGAGCTACGAATGCCGCGAGGGGATTCTCAAGCACTGCTCGCAAAAGCACGCGCTCGAGCTCGCCGAGCTCGGCGAGAGATTCTTGAAGCGCCAGCAGCCGAGCCTCGAGGCGCAGATCGCGAACTTCGCCGACGAGATCGCCTACAACAATCACGATGTGGACGATGGGATCCGCGCCGGACTCATCACGATCGAGGAGCTGCTCGCCGTGCCGTTGTTCGCCACCTACCACGCGCAGGTCGTGCAACTCTTTCCCGCGCTCGGCGGCCGGCGCCTGGTTTACGAGATCCTGCGCCGCATGATCGATTGCCTGGTCACGGATCTCATCGAGAACTCCCAGTCGAGGCTCGCGGCCTCCGCTGTTCTCACCATCGCCGATGTGCGTGCACAGAGCGCGCCGCTCATCGGCTTCAGCGAGGCGGTCCAGGCGCAGAACACCACTCTCAAGCAGTTCCTGCGGCGCCGGCTCTACCGCCATTACAAGGTGCGGCGCATGACCGCCAAGGCGGGGCGCGTCGTCGCCGAGCTGTTCGCAGCGTTCTCGAGCGATGCGGGGCTCATGCCCGATGAGCACCGCGCGACAGCCGAGCGGCTCGAAAAGGAGCAGGGTCAGGCAGGCCTCGCGCGAGCGGTCGCCGATTACATCGCGGGAATGACGGATCGCTATGCGATCCTCGAGCACCGCAGGCTTTTCGATCCGGGGGAGCGCACATGAGCGCCGCCCCGCTGCGCAACGACCTGCTCCTGCGCGCACTGCTGCGCGAGCCGACTCCGCGTCGTCCTCTGTGGTTGATGCGCCAGGCCGGCCGCTACCTGCCGGAGTATCGGGCGAGCCGCGGCCGCGCCGGCAGCTTCCTCGCGCTGTGCACCCGCCCCGAGCTTGCCTGCGAGGTCACTCTGCAGCCGCTCGAGCGCTACGCGCTCGATGCCGCCATCCTCTTCTCGGACATCCTCACGATCCCCTATGCGATGAATCTCGGTCTCAAGTTCGAGACCGGCGAGGGGCCCGCGCTCGAGCGTCCGGTGCGCTCGGCGAGCGACATCGACCGGCTGGCCGTGCCCGATCCGACGCGCGAGCTCAAGTTCGTCATCGATGCCGTGTCGCTCATCCGCCGCGAGCTCGGTGGCAAGGTGCCGCTCATCGGCTTTGCCGGCAGCCCCTGGACGGTGGCGACCTACATGGTCGAAGGCGGCAGCAGCAAGGGCTTCGCGCGCATCAAGCGCATGATGTACGAGGCGCCGCGCGAGCTGCATCGTCTGCTCGATGTGCTGAGCCGCGCAACCATCGCCTATCTCAATGCGCAGATCGAGGCGGGAGCGCAGGCGGTCATGCTGTTCGACACCTGGGGGGGCGTGCTCACGCCGGCGCAGTTTCGCGAGTTCTCGCTCAACCCGATGCAGGCGATCATCGCCGAGCTCAGGCGCGAGGCGCAGGGGCGGCGCGTGCCGAGCATCGTCTTCACCAAGGGTGCGGGCGCGCTGCTGCGTGATCTCGCGACGATCGGCTGCGATGCGCTCGGCGTCGACTGGACCACGGATCTGGCCACGGCGCGAACATACACCGAGGAGCGGGTGGCGCTGCAGGGCAATCTCGATCCGGCGGCGCTGCTCGCGGCGCCCGCGACGCTGCGCGCCGAGACGCTGCGGGTGCTCGAGAGCTACGGCCCGGGGCCGGGGCATGTGTTCAACCTGGGCCACGGCATCACCCCCGAGGTGGACCCGGAGCGAGTGCAGACGCTCGTCGAGACCGTGCGCGGCTACACACCGCGCTGAAGCCCGGTCTTAGCGGGCGGGTGGGACACCGCCCGGGCCCGGTCCCTCGGTGCGGGGAGCATCGGTCCGCGTCGGGGTCGGGGTCGCAGGCGCGCGCGCGACGCTCGGTGCGTGCAGCTCATCGCGCAGCGCCCGCCGCAGGATCTTCCCCACGTTGGTCTTGGGCAGCTCGTGACGGAAGTACACATGCTTGGGCACCTTGTAGGCCGTCAAGCTCTTGCGCGCGTGCTCGATAAGCGCCTCGGCCGTGAGGTTGGGATCCTTCTTCACCACGAACAGGGCGACGGATTCGCCCGAGCACTCGTCGGGCTGCGC
>Ga0070734_10005905_pt1 | contig 10556 bp, 7 predicted proteins | sample Coa_R1_8_FD_66444 | JGI IMG/M metagenome (GOLD analysis project Ga0070734, IMG submission 66444) | Surface soil microbial communities from Centralia Pennsylvania, which are recovering from an underground coalmine fire - Coalmine... | ecosystem: Environmental > Terrestrial > Soil > Unclassified ... | reverse complement strand
CGCTTCCGGAGTTCGCGGTTGATTGGGTTGGGCAGACAGACAGACGGTGCCCGCGATCGCCATGATGGTCAGTAGAGGCGGGACAATTCGGCGAATCCATGCCAGCCCACCAGTCCTTACCATGGCACCGGAAATACGTAAGAAGTGTTTCATATAACCTCCTTTTGGATCGTACCTTTGCCTGCGATTGCTTGCGATTCCGTCGAATGCAACGACGCCATCTCAACGGAAACGAATAGGCCACAGAGGACATCGCCGTGCGGTTGGGTCTTATGTCCAACATCGTGTGTCCGATGCATTATAACGGAGGTTTAGTGCCGTATGGCATTTCTTCCCGATAATTTCCTCAGGCCGATATCCGGCTTGTGTTCAGCCGAGTACAGCATAGCCGCATCGATACTCAAGTTTATATCAAGGGAACCGCAATAAGGAGGAAATTCCGCAAGAATTCTCGGAATATGATGGGCCAGCAACCATTTCATGCGGGGCAGGAACTTACGATGAACGTTTCATCCCGTGATTAGAACCCACGTTATAATATGGAGGAGTCCGATGAGCGAAGATAACTTGCCCATTCTGTGTATCAAGATGTTCGGACCGTTCGATGTCTACCGCAATACTCAAGATGGAAAAGTCCCTCTAGAGGGACTGCGCGAGCACGAGAAGGCTCGTATGCTGCTGGCTCTGTTGACTCTAAATCATGAAGTCCTCCTTACCAAAGAAGACATCCTCACTACACTTTGGGGCTTTGGACACACTATGGATACTCTCAACAAGTGCATTTCATCGCTTCGAGAAGCGTTGGGTGAAGACAACTTGGGCGACACTGGGGACCAGAGCAGAATAGGTATATTCAAGGTAGGCATGCGGATGGCTCTTGGGAAAATACGTTGCGATAACGCTAAAATGCCTCAGGGCAAAACGAGCCAACTGCTTGTCGATCTGCCCGAGGTAGATGTCGATCTGTTCGCGTTGAAGACAGCAAGGGAACTATTCACGCACTCCCTCAAGCATTACCGCTCCGACATGGATAAGATAAAGGAATCCTTTAGGCGTCTGTGTTCCGCTGTGGATAGATGCGAAGGCCCGCTGCTTCAAGGTTGGACGCAAACCTATAAGGACTCTAAAATAAAAGAGCTGGACCAAACCAGCGGTAAGCCGTTACAGGAGGATGTAAGCGATGAGATGACATGGATAGAGAAGGCGCGCTTACAGCACAGTCAGCTCGCCAATGATGCGGCATCAGATATTGTTCGATTTGCCATTCAGTATAAACACTATGCAGTGGCTGAACGCTATATACGATATCTTTGGAGAAATAACGACGTCGCGGAAGATCTCTCTAAGCACCTGCTCAAAGCCTATATCGCTGCCGAAGCCTATCCGACCGCCAAGCAGTTTTGTGAAAGCTACAAAGATTATCTGCGCGGGCGCAGTGTGAAGATGCCCAGGGAAATAACGCAGATTTACAACGAAATCCCGTCTAGCAAGGAGGATTTCGTTCCTCCGGTAGAGACTCAAGAACTCCTAGTGGAAGCGCCAGGTGGGGCTCTTCATGTTAACTCTGGATTCTATGTCAAGCGGATGCAAGACGAGGCCTTTCATACGGCGCTGAAACGCGGAGATGCAACGATTCTGATCTATGGTCCACGCCAGGTGGGTAAGTCCTCACTGTTGGTGCGCGGAGTAGAGCATGCCCGCCAGGAGGGAATGCAAACCGTGGTCGTCGATTTTCAGGCGATAGACTCGGAAAGCCTTGGCACAGCCGCAGGGCTTTGTCTTGCGATCATGCGAAGGTTCCAGGACCAACTTGATCTGAACACATTGCCCCATGACTACTGGAACGAATCTATGACACCCAACGAAAACCTGGAAAGGTATATTGAGAATGTAGTTCTTAAGGAAAAGAACGAGAAGATTGTCTGGTTCATTGATGAGGCGGACCGGATTTTTGGCAAGAACTATAGAAGCGATGTCTTCGGCCTCTTTCGGTCCTGGCATACATTGCGAGCACTCGATATCATCTGGAATAGATTTCAGCTTGTGATGAGCTACTCTACGGAAGCGCGGCTATTCATTCCAGATTGGCGGCAGAGCCCTTTCAACGTCGGCACCAAAATAGAGTTAGGTGATTTTACGCTCGAAGAGGTCCGCCATCTGAACGAATGCCACCAGACCCCACTCCAAACCCGTAAGGCACAAGCGCGCTTATTTGACCTGGTCGGCGGTCACCCCTACCTTGTGCGGTTATGCCTGTACGCTTTGACATGTCAAGGGCAAACGTTGAACGGCTTAGCGGCAGATGGAAAAAAAGATTACAGTCTGTTTAGCGATCATCTTGACCATCTCTACACGTTGATCGCTAACAAGCCGGAACTGGTCGCAGGACTGCGGAGCATGCTGATCAGGCGAACTCTGCTTTCACCTCTGACCCAACCGGAGAGGGCTCCTCAGCTAACAAGAATGACGTTCGTACTATTGCGGGCAGCCGGAGTAATCACGGGCGCATCTTCGAATTCAGCCAAGATTCGCTGCCAACTCTATCAAGACTACTTTACGAGACAATTGACATGAGCAAACCTACATCTAGCCCCTACTTCATCGAAAGAGGCACGCTCCCGCCGGATGCTCCCTCGTACATCGAACGGGAAGCGGACACTAGTCTCAAAGACAGCCTGCGCAAGGGTGAGTACTGCTATGTGCTGGTGAGTCGCCAGATGGGCAAGTCATCCTTGATGGTCCGCACCATCAGGCTGTTGCAAGAAGAGGGCATTGCATCGGTTATAATCGACCTCAACGCCATCGGTATTGATCTGACCCACGAGCAGTGGTACGGAAGCATGATGACACGGATCGCCGAACGCTTGAAGCTTCAGGCGGAACTCGAGGCATTTAAGGCAGCGTGCGGCGACCTTAGTCCGCTGCAAAAGTGGCTTTCCTTCCTTGAACAAGTCATCGTACTGCTTTCGCCTGGTCGGTTGGTGATTTTTATTGATGAGATCGAGCAGACCAAACAGCTTCCCTTCTCTACGGATGAATTCTTCATTGGTATTCGCTCCTGCTATAACCGGCGAGCTATTGAGGAAATGTTTAGCAAGTTAACGTTTTGCCTGCTTGGGTCTTCGTTGCCTTCCGACCTGATCCGCGCCCCTCGTGTAACACCGTTTAATATCGCGGTTCGCATCCAGCTAACCGACTTCACATTGGAGCAAGTGCTAGGGTGGAAGGCTGGCTTTGAGGGAGACTGCAGAAACATAAAAGCGTTGTTAAAGCATGTGTACTATTGGACCAACGGTCATCCTTATCTTACCCAATCTCTATGCCTTGCCATTGCAGAGGATAAGACAATCAAGACCCGTGCGAATCTAAGGGCTCTGTGTAGATGGCGTTTTCTCTCTGCTGATGCCCAGGAGCAGAATGATCACCTATCGACAGTACCGAAACCGTTGTTCAACAGCGACGTGGACATAGAGTCTCTGCTTGACCTCTACGGCAAGGTCTTTTCCCGCAAACGTATTGCGGCGCAGAAGCGCAATGTTCTGGTCGACGTCTTGCTGTTGTCAGGGATTGTGCGGGCTCATGAGGGTCGCCTGATTGTCCGTAACCGCATCTATGAACGCGTATTCGACAGAGCCTGGATCCGGGCGAAAACTACAGACGAGGAGCGGAAACGGCAAACCGTCGCGGCTCGAAAGGCAGCGTGTTGGACGGGGTTGGCTGCTGCAATAATTCTTGCGATTATCGGTGGGCTGGCAATTTCGGCGCACAATTCGAATGTTGTGTCCAGGCGACTCGCCTACAGTTCGTACATGCATAGAATCGAACAGGCATGGTCCGCTATACCGCTAGATGTGGATCAGGTTGAAGCACTGCTGGATCTTACTAAGGATGACCCGTCAAGAGATTGGGAATGGACTTATTGGGAAGGGCATGCACGTGCGTATAGGGAAAAATCGGTGGGACATACCGGTCCTGTCTATGCGGTCGCATTCAATAACGATCATACCCTACTCGTTACAGGCAGCTACGACAAGACGGCGAAAATATGGGATACAGAAACTGGAGAGTACAAGCAAACCCTGAATGTAAACGGTGGTCCGGTCTATGCCGTCGCATTCGCTCATAAGCAAAATTTGGTAGCTACTGGAAGTGGAAACGGGATCTGCCAAATATGGGATGTGAGCCCCAAAAAACTGTGGGAAACGGTTCCTCACACCGCTCAGATATACACGATGGCCTTTTCACCTGATGATACGTGGCTTGCCACCGGAAGCGTAGATGGCCAGGTCGTACTTTGGAACCCTAAAACGGGCGTGAAAAAGATCCTGAAAGGGCATACAGGGACGGTGCATTCTGTCGCCTTTTCGCCCGACGGCCACCTGTTGGTATCGGCAGGGTACGATGGTACGGCCCGAGTGTGGGACTTAAGAGCTGAAAAACCCAAGGTAACGATACTTAGAAGTAAGGACGGTCTCGTCTATACAGTCGCGTTTAGTCCTGATGGTGAGACAATTGTCATGGGAAATCGGGACGGGAACATATCGCAGTGGAACGTAGAGAAGGGCGTACAGTATGGCACGCTTAATGGCCACTCAGAAACGGTCTCTGCAACAGCGTTCTTACCAAATGGCGATCTGCTTACGGCGAGTCGTGATGGCACAGCCTTGATTTGGAAAGCTGGGTCTCCTGAGACTCCGAAACTACTGAATGTTGAGCAAGGCTCTCTTTATGCCGTCACTGTGTCTCAGGATGGTGCACGTCTGGCTACAGCCGGCTACGACCATAAAGCGCGGATTTGGGATGCCGCAGGGAATCTAATGCTGATCTTAGATGGGCGGAAGCAGATCGACCAGCCCATGAGTAATTCCCTGGCCAGCAAACGTGAACGACTGACAGCGGACGACCATTCCACTGTACCGTCGGACCCCATTACAGGACCCTACTTGTTGCCTTTGATGATTGATCACCATAAGGCAAAGGTACACGTCTCGGCTTTTTCGGATGATGGCACGCGGGTAATTGCCGCAAGTCCAGACGGAACCGGGGCAATTTTCAATATGCAAAACAGGCAGATATTGACTAGATTGCAAGGCAACCCAGGCACAGGCTTTGCCGCTGCTTTTTCGCACGATGGCGAGCGAGTGATTACCGTCAGCCCAGGCGGTCGAGCATTCATATGGGAGGTAAAATCCGGTAAGCAACTGGAGGAGTTAAAGCGGGAAATACCTGTAACTGACGCTGCCCCCTGGTCACTGTTCGTGGCTGCTTTTTCCAATGATAATAACAAAGTAATTATTGGTAGTATAGATGGCTGGTTAATGCTATATGATTCGAATAAGGGAATCCTTCTGAATAGGCAGCAACCCTATACGCGGGCCGTAGCAACGGTCGCGTTTTCTCCCAATGATCAGCAAGTGATTATTGGCAGTTACGATGGCAAAGAGAAGGTTAAGGTGTTAGACTCAGACACGCTTGCACTGCAGTTCGAGTTGGACACTGGCGATATATCGCGCGATACGTCTACAAAGGGTAACCCGGTTCACGAATCCGTGAATGATATTGCATTCTCTAAAAACGGACAAAAAGTGGCCGTCGCAACGACCGGAGGTACGCTCCAAATATGGGACATAAAGAACAGAGTACTCTTACAGAACTGGAAGAATTACTACGGTTCAACGTTCACGGTTGGCTTCGAGAAGGAGGGGCATCGGGTAGTCACCGGGAGTTCCGATGGAACCGTCATTATTTTCGACAGCGATTCCGGACAACCTCTACTAACTTTTCGGACAGGTGGCATGCCTATAGGGTACGTGGCGTTCAGTGCGAACAGCGACCGGGTGGTGGCCGGCAGTTATGGTGGGAAGGTTGGGACGTGGGAATGCAATCCACACTGACAGGCTAAGGATAGGGGAGATTGAACCTCACTCTCAACCAGGGGGCGAGGTTCAATCTCCCTCTCTCCTTCCGCGAATCGGGGTTCTAGGAGAGGGGGTTGGGGTGAGGTTCTACTGAAATATTGGATCAGAATCGTTGGCGCAGCCACACCCCACGAGCACGTCCCGATACCTGACATACTCCTTGATTTGCGCTTCGGCTTTGTCCTTCGCCATCCGGCCGATACCTTCGGATTCTAACTCCTTTTGAATAATATCGTCAATCTCTGCGTCGGGAGAGCCGTTCGATCTCATGTGTTCTCTATTCGCTTCGAGTTTGGTGCGTTGCTCATCCAGGGTCTGCTCTCTTATCTGATTGGTGAGCGTTTCAAGAGCATCACTCCGGCTCATTTCAAATAGTCGAGCGTTCACCGACCAGACGATAAGCTGCTTCGCGTGTTGGGATAGGCTGGACGAAGACAGGCAGTCGGCAAGCTGCTTCAGTTTGTCTGTGTTCTCCAAGTTATGGCCGTCAGGTGCGTCGAAAGAGAGCTCCGATTGTGGGGAAGGGATTGCCCGAAACTCATCGAGGCAGTAGGTAGGCACCTGGACTCGGCCCGTATTGTCGCCCGATGTCCCGGCGACGATTACGGACTTAGCCGTAATCAGCCGCTGGCTATTATTATCGGAAGCGTACAGAACGGTTCCTGCAGGTATCAGGACCCGAAAGCTATCGTTAGTAAACGAAAGCGATATCGTGGCTGAAGACCCTGTGTCGCCTTTCTCGTCGTTAGAACCGTCGAAAGTTGCCGTGGCTTTGGCTCCGCCATCGGCCATCACATCTGTGAGCACGGGGTCGCTCGTGGTGCAGCTGGAACACAGAGTGATGGCGGCAAGTAGCGTGAGCATGGCGAGTAACCATCGAAGTTGCATTTTAGTCTCTCCTTGTTCCAAACAGATTAGAAGATATCGGTCCCATTGTAAAGAGCATCTTTCGGTTCTGATCGAGCACATACAAGAGCCCGTGGTCGAATCGTAACGTCCCACCCGCATTGTTCACAAGCGAGACAGCGTTGCCGTTCAATACGGCGAACACTCTGGAACGCGTTGAGAAGAGAATCAGGCCCATCGGAGTGGCCGCTATCGATCGAATTGAGCCTAACTCCTTTGGCGCCGCAAAAAGAACATCGGGGCGGTCTTGCTTGATTCGAAGAATAACACTTGCAGTTGCTGCATAGGTCCAATTCGCGTCATCTGTAGCGGCTATAATGGGAGTATCGGTTTCCAGGAGGATCGACATGCTGCCGCCCTCCTTTATCCGGTAGAGCCGATAGTGATTGTCTGATCCCGTGAACAGATACGCGATCCCTGGGTGGATTGACGGAGCCAGATGACAATCACTGTACGGCAGAGGGATGCTCCGCGTAAACTGGTCGGCCTCATCTAAAAGGCCGAAGTAGCCATCGGCAACCGTCAGCAGTGTTTCATCCTTTGTATCGAGGGCGAAACTGGTCGGCAGACCTCCCGCAATCTTTGAAACTTGTCGGGCGGAAGCGCTACGGGAGAGCGAGCGGAGTGCTCCCCCAGCAAACAGAATGACTGTCGTGGGCGATACGGCCAGATCGTCCCCGATTGTGCCGCCAAGGACCATAAAATCGCCTGGATCAAGAAGGTGTTCGACTGTTACGCCTTTGACCGCAACAATGGCTATTTGGCGATTTCGCGCCAGTACCTCCGGCAGCCCAAGAAGGGCGATAATAGTGATTAGCGCCACAATTATGCCAAGGCCGATGCAGATTCGTCGGATTGTCGGCCTCCGTCGCTTGCTCTTTGTTGGGTGACTTCGTGTAATCATCTGTCTCCTTCGTCGATGGTCAGTCATATCCTACTAGCGACCATCCCAATTTATCTCACCGATTGAGATCGTGGGTGCTTCGGGGGTTGACGGGACATTGCTGTATTCCACGTCGGGAGCGATGGTACAAGGTGTCGAGTAGACTTCCTGAGTTTCGATGATCGCATTGTCTGTCTTGATCGTGGTGACAAATGGATCGTGTGCGAGTTGTGGCGAAGGTGGCTGAACAAGGATTGCGTGAGTTAGCGATGGTCTTGGTTGGAGTACCAGAGTTGGCGATGAACAGGGTCGGAGTGCGAAAGTCCGGTATTGTGCCTGGACAACACTTTGCCGGGCAATGACGAGGCGAATACTTGAAACGGCGAGTAGATGCGAATTGCTGTGTACTTCTGCCGGTCCATCCGGGACTGCTTCCCGCATCGCTTGTTGACACATATTGCAGATGCCCTCATCCAGGGAGTGGGGCAACGAGGCGGTGCCAATCGCATGCAGCTCGGCAGCAGCAATGCGTCTTCTTTCCGCGATTTTTGCTAATTCTGCCCGCTTCTTGAGCTTCTCCCAACCCCTTTCGCCTTGAGCCAGTGTCCAGTGTATGGCTTCATCAACAGGGATAAATTGAGTGACGGCTTTCGCCGCAGTTTCCGGAAGCCCGAGCTTATGCAACCCGGCCGAAACAGAGTCTTTGATATAATCGTCAATGCCAACCTCGGTAGTGCTGTATCGGAGGGACTTGCAGGTCATAAGGAAAGAGTAGACGGCGGGAGATTCGTTGGCGACGGCAAGCTCGTTCAGGCGTACTCGAGCCTCCGGGTTCAGCGCCTCAACAGCCGCGTGGAACTGAGCCTTGATCGCCTGGAATTCAGGACTATGGGTATCGACCCCCTGCGATTTCGCGTCCTTCATCTCTTCTACAGCTCTGTTCAAGACGACGACCTGATCGCCACAGAACGGATCCTCTGCGTCGCGATCTGCTGCCTTGTCTGCGACGGTAAGGTATTTGTCGAAAAGCTTGTAGGTGCCACCGACAACCGCGAAGACGCCACCTGCCTTAACTGCGCTGTCGGCAATTGCATCGCCAACGGCATCTTTCCCCTTTTTTGCTGTGTAGGAGGTAACTTCTGATACGAATCGGCTGTAAGGCTCGGGGTCGCCAGACTGAGCATTGGCTGCGCTCACGCATCCGTCGGCAACCCAGGCGGTTACAACAAGGCAGATCAGACTCTGCTTCAAAGCGAAGGAGATAGTGTTCATAGATAACTGGTCTCGCTTTCTTGAGCGGGAGAGTTCACCGGATCTTGCGGAGGAATCTTGAGTTCCGGCATCCGTACTCGCGTTGTCCCCGTGGGCCATTCACTTTACTATGGTCTGAATCGGGCAAATGACCCACGAATTCGAACCTGGCTTGACTGTTACAGGCCGGCCAACTTCCTCATTTTTCGTGCACTGGGTAAGTCCGAGAGACTTGGTGCGTTAAGATGGAGATCCCAGGCCGCTCGCTTCTTTTGGGCCTCGGTTCGTGCCTCGATGTCATTCCCACTTGGCGTCTCATCCTTGGAATCACTGATGGTTTGGTTGATCCCGGAATTGGTCGGTGGTATCCAAGTTGGATTGACCGGTGGCGGATCGAAATGTGGCGGATCGAAATGTGGCGGGTCGAAATGCGGCGGGTCGAACCGTTGCGGCTCGAACCCTCCAGGTTCCCCGAATACATCCTGCCCAGAACTGCGTATCGGCACCGTGAGGGTCGCGCAAATGGAGAGACAGACCGCTGTGAGAAATGCGAGTCTTGCGTAGTTCGTGTACAACGACTTCATCTTAAGAATCTCCTCTTGTAGATGGTTAGGTTCAGTCGTCTAGCGACAATCTGAAGCGAATGGCGAATACATATATGTTCAGCACTACTTGTATCTGTTGGTCCTCCTTTCATAAGCGGGCTTCGACCCGTTGGTCATCACCCAGGAGCGGCTCGCCTTCGTCTGCTACATTAATCACAGGCGGTTATGTATCGGGCGTACAATGTGAGGCGAGTTTCTCGCGTCACAAGCCTAGTATAAACGCGAGATCGGGTGGTAGGCCCTTATTTCCTCTATTTTTCCTGATCTGGCTCTTTGGTTGGGTGGGTTGGTCATCGTCGTACGGAATAAACAACTTTGAAGGAAAAATTCAGGAAGAGTACCTCGCAACTTCAAGGTGTTTGCTTAGGGTCGTTAAAAGAATAACTTCCCGCACCCGACGTAGGGGCGCTGCTTGCTGCGCCCTCCGCTGAGGGAAGTTATAAAATTACGAACCCTTAGTGTCTATAAATAGATGTGGGAGTGAACCGTCACCTTACAGAGGTCTAAGATGGCCCAAGAAATCTGGACTCGAAGAGCAGTAGAAATAAGTGGGATACCACCGCCTTCGGTCACAAGCCACCCAAAAAAACGCGCCATCCCGAATGTGGGATGGCGCATGCGGAGTATGTACTCTTTTCTCATGGGAGTGTCTCTCCAGAAGTGGTCTGGTCAGAAACACTCGGAACGATTTGAATGAGAATCCCTGTACTCGAAACTGTTAAAAGGATCTGGGTTCCCTACGGAGAGTGAGCTGCCACTTGAACTGTTTTGGGACTCTCTGTGATATACTGAGGACAGAGGTACAGCGAGAGGACGTTGACGAGCGATCTTTCCCCCGAGATAGAGGCGTGCTTGCAGCAGGAAGCGAACCGGCTGGCCCATGCGTTCCTTCCGTCGCGAGACCCCTTCACCTCGCTGCGGCAAGCCATGCATATCTGCGTCGTGTAACGATTCTGCGATGACAGGGACCTACTTCAGACAGGAGGATGACCG
>Ga0070734_10005904_pt1 | contig 10558 bp, 9 predicted proteins | sample Coa_R1_8_FD_66444 | JGI IMG/M metagenome (GOLD analysis project Ga0070734, IMG submission 66444) | Surface soil microbial communities from Centralia Pennsylvania, which are recovering from an underground coalmine fire - Coalmine... | ecosystem: Environmental > Terrestrial > Soil > Unclassified ... | reverse complement strand
CGCTGCGGGCAAATATTTCCCAACCCGCCAGCAACGCGGCAATCGGCGCGAGGCGTGCCGCGCCCCAGGCGAGCCGGCGCATCGCATCTACGTTCGCCATCGCAGCGCTCGCTCCACTATGGTCTGGTAAATGCGGTCCGCCAAAAAGCCGATGAACGCCACCGTCAGCACCACCGCGAACATCGCCTCGTAGGAGCCGTTGGCGCCAAGGTAGCCGATCAGATAGCCGAACCCTTGCCGCGCCACGATCAGTTCGGAACTCACCAGCAGGATGAACGACAACGCAAGTGCGGTGCGAATCCCATTGAGCAGTTCCGGAAGCGCGCTCGGCACCACCACATCAAATATCATGCGCAGCCGATCGGCGCCCATGCTGCGCGCCGACCATATGAGGTGCTGGTCGCTGCCGCGGGCACCGTTGTAGGCGCCGATCGTGACCGGCAGCATGCAGCCGAGGAAGATCAGCAGGATTTTCGAGCCATCACCGAAACCGAGCCATAGCACCGTGACGGGGATCAGGGCCGATTTCGGCATTGGGTAGAACAGCTCGACCAGTGGCCCGAGCGCGGTATTCACCGGCCGCGAGACTGCCATGAAGATGCCGAGGGCGCCGCCAGCGATAATCGCGAGTGCAAGCCCAGCACCGGCACGATAGAGCGAGGACAGCCCGTTGCTGACAAGCTCGCCCGACTGGATGAGTTCAATCCAGGCCTGCGCCACATCGGTGAGCGGCGGCAGCGCCAGCGATGATACGAGATGCAGGCGCGACGCGGTCTCCCAGGCCAATGCCAGAATCAGCAGCGGTGAATACCGGATGAGGACACCGGGCGTGAAGGACATCTTGGAGGCCGGCACGTCGTTCATGGCGGTTTTTTCTCCAGCGCCTTGACGGCCTCGTCGCGGACCAGGTTCCAGACTTCTTCGACCTTGTCGACGAACATCTTGCTGCGATGGACCTCCGGACCGGCCTTGTCGAACCGGGTGTCCACGACGGTCTTGATGCGCCCGGGCCGCGCGGTCATGACGGCGACCCGCTCCGCGAGATAGACGGCTTCGTGCACATCGTGAGTGACGAAGATCACGGTCTTTCGCGTCTTCTCCCAGATGGCGAGCAACTCGCCCTGCATCAGGCTGCGGGTCTGCGCGTCGAGCGCGCCGAACGGCTCATCCATGAGCAGCATGCGTGGCTCAAAGGCGAGCGTTCGGGCGATCGCGACCCGCTGCTTCATGCCGCCCGAAAGCTGGGATGGATAGCTGTCCTCAAACCCAGTCAGACCGACGAGATCGATAAAGGCTTGCGCCCGCGTTTCGCGCTCGCGGCGGGGCAATGCCTGTCGCTCAAGGCCGTAGAGCACATTCCTGCGCACCGTCTTCCAGGGGAACAGGGCGAAGTTCTGGAATACGATGCCGCGGTCGGGCCCAGGGCCGGCCACCGGCTTTCCGTCCACCAGAATTCTTCCGGTCTCGATCGGCAGAAATCCGCCGATCAGGTAGAGGAGAGTCGACTTGCCGCAACCTGATGGCCCCAGCAGGGCAAGAAATTCTCGCTCCCGCACGTTGAGCGACACGTTCTCCAAGGCGAGCACCTCCCGGCCGACCGCCGGCCGATAGTGGTGGCACACATCGTTGACAATGATCTGGGCCGGATCGCTCATGGATATCTTTCCGTGGAAGCCGGCCAAAGGTATCTCAAATCACCGGTGTCGGCAGCTTACGGCCGGCGAAATGCGCGGTCAGATTGTCGATCATCAGCTGGCCAATGGCGGTGCGGGTCTCGACGGTCGCACTGCCGTGGTGCGGCTGCAGCAACACATTCGGCAGTTCGAGCAACGCAGGCGCGATGCGGGGCGCGTTCTGGAACACGTCGAGCGCCGCAAAGCCGAGCCGGCCGTCGCGCAGGCGTTCGATCATAGCCGGCTCGTCCACAACACTGCCCCGTGCGACATTGATCAGCGTTCCTTTGGGGCCGAGCGCATCAAGCACGGATGCGGAGATGAGGCCGCGCGTTTCCTCTCCGCCTTTGCATGCGACCATGAGGAAATCGCTGCGTCGCGCCAGTTCAACGAGATTCGCCACATACTCATACGGTACGCCGCGTTTCGGCCGCGGCCCGTGCCACAGCACCTTCATCCGGAAGGCCTGGGCGCGATCCGCGATGGCACGTCCGATGCCGCCGAGCCCGACCACACCGACAGTCTTGCCGCCGACGCTGCGGCCGAGGCGGATTGGCCCCTTGAGCCATTCGCCGCTGCGCACATAGTGATCGGCGTAGACGATCTGCCGTGACGAGGCGAGCATCATGCCAATGGCGAGATCGGCGCATTCGTCCGCCATCACGCCCGGGGTATTGGTGACGGCGATTGCGCGCTCTCGTGCTGCCGCAAGGTCGATGCCGTCGATCCCGACGCCGAAACACGAGATGATTTCGAGCTTCGGCAGAGACGCGATGAGCTCACGCGTGGCGCCGCGATTGGCTTCGGTCGCGATCGCCCTGATGCGGGCCTTGAGGTCGGGACTAAGCGTTCCTTCCGGCAGCGGATAGACTGTGAAGTGATGAAGCTCGAACAGCTCCTTAAGCGCGATCATGGTGGCCGGCGGAAACATGCCAAGCGACAGAACGACGGGCTTCATGGGCACTCCCGGAAACGATCAAACTTCGAAAATCTTCTTTTCGGTCCTGTGCAGGCATTCGCTCGGCCCGTTCTCTTCGACCAGGTAGTTGTCGCAGATGACCGCAAACATAGCGTCGGTCTCGTAGCCGGGATGTACCGCGAGGTTCATGCCGACTGCGAGCGTCATGGTCTCATCGGATCGTATCAGCGGCCGCTCCACCAGGTCATATCCCTGGCCGTGGCAGTAGAGGCGCAATTCCGGCGGAAAATTCCTGCTGCGCATGTATGTGTCGTGAGCGGCTGCGATGTCGCGGCATGAGGCTCCCGGCTTGATCAGGGACAGCGTGTGATCCTGCGCGGCCTTCATGGCAGCAAAGCCGTCCAGGAGTTGTTGCGTCGCCTTGCCGAAAACCATGGTGCGGGCAAGCTCCGTGTAGAAGCCGCCCGGGCCATTGTTCTCGATCAAAATGGTGAAATGCTCTCCTGGCTTGAGAGTGCGTCCCTGCTGGTAGCGGTCCGCAAAGCCGGACCGCACGCCGAGCGGCGCCGATGTGCCGAGAAACAAGCCCTGCTCGCTGCCGAGCAGGCGACCCTCATATTGGGCGAGGGCAGTGATCTCGGTGTCGCGCATGCCGGGCTTCACCTTCGTGAGCAGCCGCGCGAAAATTTCGTCCTGCATATGGGCCGCTTTGCGGATCGCAGCGATTTCCTCAGGACTCTTGATGGCCTTGAGCCAGTCGATCGCCTCCGTCATGTCGATCGGCCGGATCGGCGCCAAATCCTTTTCGATGCGGTCCATGAATTTGTGCGGCAGCGCGCCGCCGCCCGCGACGCCGATCGCCTTGTAGTTGCGGCGCTTGATTTCCGAGACAACCAGCTCGGCCTGGTACTCATCCGTGTAGGCGACCGACGTAAATGCCGGCGTAGTCAGGATTTCGCCGACCCCGCGATGCACTTCGTCATTGCCGCCGAGCTTTCGACGGCCACCGCGCGGGCCCATCTCGACAACCGTCATCCAGTCATCGGCATGGAACATCACGGTCCTGGGATAGCCGTTTGTGGCCGGATGATCGGTCAGCCACTTGGCATAGCCGCCCAGCCAATCATTGTTGCTCTGCACGACGAGGGCGTCGAGGCCGCGCTCTCTCAAGGTGGCGCGCACCGCCGCCCAACGGCGTTCAAGCTCGGCCTGCGATATCGGATTGAGCAGTCGTTCGTTCATGTTTCGCAATCCTCAAGGATGACGACCGGGACCGCTCAAAGCTTATGAAAGGCGCGAAACCAATCCACGAATTTTTGTATCCCTTCCGCAATAGGGGTGTCGGGGGCAAATCCGACCGCGTTCTGCAGGTCCTCGACATCTGCGCAGGTCTCGCGAACGTCGCCCGGCTGCATCGGCAACAGTTCCCGGATCGCTTTCTTGCCGAGAGCCGTCTCGAGCAGGCGCACGACTTTCAAAAGATCGACCGGGGTGTGATTGCCGATATTGTAAATGCGCCAGGGCGCGCGGCTCGTCGCCGGATCCGGACGATCGCCCGACCACGCGGCATTTCCTTGCGCCACGTGATCGACAAGCTTCACGACGGAGATCACGACATCGTCCACGTAGGTGAAGTCCCGCCGCATGTCGCCACGATTGAACAGCTTGATCGGCTCGCCTTTGAGAATCGCAGCCGCGAACAGCCACATTGCCATATCGGGCCGGCCCCAGGGACCATACACGGTAAAAAACCGCAGACCCGTAACCGGAAGGTCGAACAGGTGCGCGTAGGCATGCGCCATCAACTCGTTGGCCTTCTTGGACGCGCCATAGAGGCTGAGCGGGTGGTCAATGTTCTGTCCCACGCTGAACGGAAGTGCAGTGTTGGCGCCGTAAACCGAGGACGATGAGGCGTAGAGGAGATGGCGGGTGCGCGCGTGCCGGCAACCCTCCAGCACGTTTAGGAATCCGGAAATGTTGGAATCGATATAGTCGTGCGGCGCCGACAGCGAATGGCGCACACCTGCCTGAGCCGCGAGATGGATCACTTGGGCAAAACCGTGGTGCGCGAACAACGCCGCCATGCCCTGACGATCGCTGAGATCGAGCTTATGGAACCGGAATTTGTCGTGGCGCGCGAGTTCAGCGAGCCGCGCCTCCTTGAGCTTGGGATCATAGTAAGCGTTGAGGTTATCGATTCCGACGACCTCGCGGCCATCTTTCAACAGGCGTTGCGTGACGTGGAACCCGATAAAGCCCGCGGCCCCGGTGACCAGAATCGGCGGAGCCAGCATGTGCAGAAATCCTTCCCTCGATGCCTGGCCCGGCCTCACTGACATCGCCCGGCTTGACCGCGCGATTTAGTAACCACGCCTTGCCCACCCTCCCCCGCATGCGGGGAGGTTAGGCAGTGGGCCGCCCGGTCAGGCTGGGCAATGACACGGATGAGCGACCTGATCGAAAAACACCCAAGGCGACCGGAAACGCGCTCGTAAGACGTTCCTGCCCCGAACGTCAAGCCTGTTGCACGGACTTGATCGATGCTATCGATCTTGCACCGGCGAGGCGTCGTTCCGTAGCGACCGGAAGTGGTGGGGTCAACAGAGCAGGTTATGCCAGAGGTCAGGCGGCCATCGAGATTTGATGCCCGCGCCCGGCCGGCGCCGCGCCTCGTCTACGTCGCGACCGAGGATTGGTATTTCCTGTCGCATTGCTTGCCCATGGCCCGGGCTGCGCGCGCGGCGGGGTTCGAGATTCATGTCGCCACCAACGTCACGGAGGATGCGGCAAACATCCGCGCCGAAGGCTTCTTTCTTCACGTCGTGCGCTTTCGGCGCGGGAAGCTGTGGCCATTTCGCAGTCTGCAGACAGTGTTGACGCTGCGCCATCTCTATCGGCTTGTTAGTCCCGCAATCGTCCATCACGCCGGCATGCAGCCGACCTTGCTCGGAATCGCCGCATCGTTCGGCGCCGCATTCTCGGTTGTCTATGCGGTCGCCGGATTGGGACGTCATTTCCTCGCCTCTTCGGCAAAGAGGCGATTGTTGCGGCGGGTCGGCCCCCTGTTGCTGCGCCTCGGCTTGAATCGTCGCCGTGCCGTCGCGCTGGTTCAGAACCCGGACGATCGCGCAGTGCTCACGAGGCTCGGCGTGAAACCGGAACGGATTGCGCTCATCCCAGGGTCCGGCATCGATGCCGACCGATTCCGGCCGATACCGGAACCGGACGGACACGTGACGGTGGGTTTCGCGGGGCGAATGGTCGGCGACAAGGGCCTCCGCACACTCGTGGAGGCACAGCGGATATTGCGGGCTTCCGGCATCCAGAGCGATCTTCTGCTCGCCGGAACGCCCGACCCCGGAGACCCGACCAGTATTCCGCAGATCGAGGTTGCGGGGTGGGGCCGTGAAGCGGGCGTGACCTGGCTCGGACACCTCAGCGACATCGAGACCCTCTGGCGGCGCGCCCACATCGCGGTGCTGCCGTCGCGAGGCGGCGAGGGTGTCCCCAAAAGTCTACTTGAGGCGGCGGCTTTCGGCCGCCCTCTGATCGCGACCGATGTGCCGGGATGCCGCGAAATTGTGATCCATGAGAAAACCGGACTACTGGTACCGGTCGACGATCCGCGGGCGCTGGCCGCCGCCATCCTGCGACTGGTACGCTCGGCACCGCAGCGCGTGCGATTCGGCGTCGCGGCGCGGCGCCTGGTTGATGAGCGCTTCGCGGCCGACCTGGTTGGCCAGGCGGCCGTCGCGCTTTATCGACGTCTTTTGACCTGTTGAACGCGGACGATTCCAATGGGGTGGCGAGAATTCGAGCTCATCGTCACGGCAGGGGCGTGCAGCGCAGCGCTCATCATGCTTTTGCTGCCGATGTTCCGGCGCTACGCCCTGGCGCGCCCGAATGCGCGCTCTTCGCATAGTGCGCCGACTCCCCAGGGTGGCGGCATCGCGGTCATTCTGGCGGTCGCAATTGCCCTGGGCGCCGATGGCGCGCTCATCGAGCAGGAGCAGACGGCGCTCCTCGCTGCGTTGCCGCTCTGCGCCGCCGTCGCGCTGCTTACTGTCGTCGGCGCCGTCGATGACATCTTTCCGCTCGCGCCGATGTGGCGCCTCGCCATCCAGGCCGTGGCCGTGATGGTCACGGTATCGACGATGCCGGCGGAGCTGCGCGCAATTCCGATCGTGCCGATTGCGATCGAGCGTGCTGCCGAGATTGTCGCCGGGCTATGGTTCGTCAATCTGGTCAACTTCATGGACGGCATTGACTGGATGACGGTCGCCGAGGTGGTGCCGTCCACCGCAAGCATGTTCGTTTTCGCGCTGTTCGGCGCCGCGCCGCCGCTGGCCGGATCGGTGGCGCTGGCGCTGTGCGGCGCAATCCTGGGGTTTGCGCCATTCAACAGGCCGATCGCGAAGCTCTTCCTCGGCGACGTCGGCAGCCTGCCGATCGGGCTGCTCCTGTTCTGGCTGCTGCTGCAACTCGCCGGCAGCGGTCATCTGGTGGCCGCGATGCTGCTGCCGCTTTACTACGTCGCCGACAGTTCCATCACATTGCTGCGGCGGTTCCTGCGCGGCGAACGCATCACCGAGGCCCACCGCACCCACTTTTATCAGCTCGCCGTCATTCGCGGCCTCTCCGTCATGACGGTGGTGCAATCGGTGTTGGCCCTAAACCTCGCGCTTGCGGTGCTTGCGGCGCTGTCGATCCATTTATCGTCAGTAGCATTCGATATTTTCGCGCTTACGGCCGGCGGTGCCTTGGTGGCGGCATTACTGGTCATGATGTGGCGGGGCAAGAAATGAGCCGGATCCTCGTCACTGGCGCATCGGGATTCGTCGGCCGCGTGCTCGTACCGACGCTCGTGAGCGAGGGTTACGACGTCCGAGCGGCGGTCCGCCGCCTGCCCGCACCGTTCGAGCCGCCGGTCGAGCCTGCGACCCATGACGACCTCAGCGCGGATGTTGAGTGGCAGCCGCTGCTGGCCGGTGTGGATTTTGTCGTCCACCTCGCCGGTATCGCGCATACTGGCGGCGTTTCGGACGTGCACTACGACCGCATCAATCATCGGGCAACCGCGGCGCTCGCCGCAGCCGCGCGAGCGGCGGGCGTCAAGCGCCTGGTGTTCGTCTCGACGATCAGGGCGCAGACCGGCCCGCGATCGGACCGTGTCTTGACCGAGGCCGACGCACCGCGGCCGACCGACCCGTACGGGCGCTCCAAGCTGGCGGCCGAAACCGCGCTGGCGCAGTCGCGCGTCGATTTCACCGTCCTGCGTCCCGTCCTGGTCTATGGTCCTGGGGTCAAAGGCAATCTGCGCGCGCTCATGCGCCTCGCGGCCCTTCCGGTGCCGCTGCCGTTCGGAGCGTTCACGAACCGCCGCTCCCTGTTGAGCGTACACAACTTGGTTGCCGCGATCGTGCACGTGCTCCGCCACGCCGCGAGCGGCCGGGAGACCTACGTGGTGGCGGACCCGCAACCGGTGTCGCTCGCGGAAATCGTGACGGCGCTGCGGGCCGGCATGGACCGGGCGCCAGGGCTATTCACGGTGCCGCCAGCACTCCTCCACCTCGGCCTCACCCTGTTGGGGCGCGGTGGGAACTGGGATCAGATTGACGGGCAACTGATCGTCGATCCGAGCAAGCTGATCGCCGCCGGATGGCGCCCCGAGGTGGACACGGCTGCAGGGCTTGCCGCGATGGCAGGCAAGTAAGAGCGGTAAGCTCAGCCAGCTTCCCTACACCGCCTCTTTGCGAAATCCCGGCACGGCGTCCTGCAGCACGCGGTAGATCGCCTCGCGGTCGTTGCGCCGCAACGCCTGTTCGAGAGTGGCAAGCCAGGCCCGCAGGGTGTCGAGCGCCGGACTGACGGGGCGGGCGGCCACGATGCCCGCGATGCCGACGTCGGCTGTGGGTTCGTCGGCGGCAAACAGGATCTCGTTGAGGCGTTCGCCCGGCCGGACGCCCGTGAAGGCGATTTCGATGTCCTTTCCGGGCTCAAGGCCCGATAGGCGGATCATCCGTTCTGCAAGCTCCACGATCCGGACCGGCTGGCCCATGTTGAGCACATAGACGGAAACGTCCGAGCGTTGCGGCGCCAGCGCATGGGAAGCCGCCGTCACCACGAGGTCGCAGGCCTCGCGGATGGTCATGAAATAGCGCACCATGTCGGGATGCGTGACCGTCACGGGGCCGCCAGCCTCGATCTGGGCCTTGAACTTCGGCACCACGGAGCCATTCGAGGCGAGCACGTTGCCGAACCGCACCGCGATGAGACGCATCGGGGGCCGGCCCGCAGCCCGCGCACTGAAATCTGCGTCGAGCGCCTGGCAGTACATTTCGGCGAGGCGCTTGGTGGCGCCAAGCATGGAGATCGGCTCGATCGCCTTGTCGGTCGAAATCATCACCATCGCGGCGGCGCCGCCCGCGGCGGCCGCATCCGCCACATTGATGGAGCCGAACACGTTGGTCTTGACGCCCTCCTCCCAGTCGCGCTCGAGCAGCGGCACGTGCTTGAGGGCGGCGGCATGAAACACGATGTCGGGCTTGAACGCGGTGACGAGGCGGGTGATGCGGTCGCGGTCGCGAATGTCGGCGATGCGGCCGTCGATCCTGGCCTTGGCGTTCTTGAGGTTCAACGCTTCCAGCACCGCATGGAGCGCCGGCTCCGAATTCTCGATCACCATCAGCCGGTCGACGCCGTAGGTGACGAGGCGATCGCAGATTTCCGCGCCGATGGAGCCGCCGCCGCCCGTCACTACGGCGGCTCTGCCGCGCACGAAGCCCTCGAGCCGGCGATAGTCGATCTTGGCGCTCGGCCGCAGCAGCAGGTCTTCGACCTGGATCGGCGCGAGCCGCAACGCCTCGCCCTCCGCTTCAAGGCCCGGCATCCGGCTCGGCGTCAGGCCGAGTCGGCGAGCGCGCGTAAGGATCGATTCGGGCTTCATCTCGGGCGCGAGTGCCGAGGGGGTCATGACGACGCGCGTAACTGCCGTTCCGCGATTGGCAAGCTCCTGCACGACCCGTTCGAGGTCGCTGAAGTCGCCCATGACCGGAACGCCGCGGATCGATTGGCTGCGATCCGCTCGCGACTGCGACAGGATCGCGACCACCTGGACCTTTTTGACGGCGCCGCTTTCGATGCCGCGCAGCAGCACCTCGGCGTCGGCCGCCGGGCCCAGCACGAGCGTCGGCGCAAAGCCGTCCTGGCGCGCATGCTGGAGTGTGCGCGTGTAGCGGAAGTAGCGGTAGACGACCCGCAAGCCGACCAGAAAGAAAATCTGCAGGAACCAGTAGAGGACGATGGTCAGCTTGCCGAAGAAGAACGTGCCGTAGAAATTGGGCGCCAGCAGCACGTAATCGAGGGCCAGGAACGTCAATGCCAGGACGGTCGCGACCTTCACGATGGTCATGACGTCCGGCAGGGACGTAAAGCGCCACTTGTTCTTGAAAAGGCCGAAGATCGAATAAACGCCGGCAGCATAGAGAACGAAGCCGGGCAGCAGCAGCAATAGCAGGTTCCAGCGCTCCGCAAGGCCGAGCGTTTCGAAACGCAGATAGAACGCCGCTATCACCGCGACCACCGCCGCGACGAGGTCGTGGAGCAGGATCAGCGCCATGCGTGGCGTAAAATTCGAGAACATCCGCGCGAAGGCCTTCAGGACAGACGCTCAATTGCTTTGTTTATACGAGAACAAAAACTCTGGCACCTGTACGCGTTGTGGCCGCAATGCTCCTGCTCCGTCCTCTCCCGTTTGCAGCGGGAGGGCGGAAGGTAAGGCAAATCGGCCGCCGTTGTTTTGCCCCCTTACTGGAGACCCAATTCACTGAACGTTCCGGCCATTCGTGGCCGTGGGAAGGCATCCATAGCGGCATTTGGCCGGCGGCGCTACCTTTGGTCGTTTCCGGCATCCACAGCCTGTGCAGGCGCGATCGCGGCCGACGCAAGGGCGGCGTCGACGGCACGG
>Ga0070734_10005903_pt1 | contig 10560 bp, 7 predicted proteins | sample Coa_R1_8_FD_66444 | JGI IMG/M metagenome (GOLD analysis project Ga0070734, IMG submission 66444) | Surface soil microbial communities from Centralia Pennsylvania, which are recovering from an underground coalmine fire - Coalmine... | ecosystem: Environmental > Terrestrial > Soil > Unclassified ... | reverse complement strand
CCCCAAGTGCGCACAGAATTTGCGCGGTCAGTCGCGCGTGAGCGCGCGGCAAATCCTGCATCGCACTCGTTTCCTCGAGCGGCGGCGAAAGCGATGGCGGGCTGAGGCGCAGCACGCGCGCTTCCAGCCCGGCCGTCTGGCCATCCGAAGTGTAGCGGCCATAGATGATGGCGTCCGCATCCGCCTCGCCCGCGATTTTCACCATCGTCGCGTGCGAAAAGCGCGCCGAATCCGGCAGGCCCATGTGCTCGAGCACCGCGGTGCGATCCTCGCGCGAGAGCACGTTCACGCCGCGATCCTCCAGGCGCTCCTCGGTCAGTTCGGACAGGCCTTCGCCGAGCCAGTCCAGGTTCGCCAGCTTCGTGTCGTTCTCGAACGGAAAAATCAGAATCGTGTCGGCGTGAGGCTCACCGGATGCAGAGGCGGAACGAGGCTCAGGGGAGGCCTGGGCATATGCGCCGCGGCCCGCGAGCAGAGCCAGGCAAACCGCCGCGGTGAACAGGAAGAGCCCGAATCGAAAAATTCGAGAGGGCATCGCAAGCATTGTAACAAAACGCGCGCAGCGCGAGTCCGCGCGTGCCCGGTTGCGCAACGGGAGGAATCAACCCTATCAAGCCTTCGGGCGCGCGCCGTTCGCGTCCGGCTGAGCCGGCGCCACGCGCGCGAGCACAGCCTGCACGCCGGGATCGTTCAGGACGTCCTTGAAGGCCGGATCGGTGCTCACCTTGGCCAGGTCCTTGTAACCTTCGTCGAGGGATTTGCGCAAATACTCGGCGCAGTGCGGGCCGTCACCCTTCTGCGCGTAGACCTTGGCCATGGTGAAGAAAAACAGGCCGTGATTGGAGACCGAGCGGTCCTGCACCATCGTCCCGACGCGATCGTTGCGGTCAAAGATCGAGGGATCGAGTTCAATGGCTTTTTGAAACTCGACGGCGGCCTCCGCGAATTTGTCGGTATTGTAGTAGGCGAAGCCCAGGTTGGCATGAGTTCCCGCCAACTCCGGCTCAATGATCGCGGCTCGCTGGTACTCGCGAATGGCCCGCTTATAATTTTTCTGGTGGTAATACACCATTCCTAGATTGTTGATCGCGCTCGAAAACTTCTTGTCCACTTTCGTGGCGCGAATAAAAAATCGCTTGGCCTGCGTGTCATTGCCGAGGTCCAGATAAGCGATGCCGATCATGTTCAGGTAGGAGGCGTTCTTGGGATCGGCTTTTGCAAGATCGAGATAGCTCTGGATGGCGGCGTCGTAGCGCTTCTCGGCCATCTGGATCCGGGCGCGTTGCTCCAGCTGTTCGGTCGGGCCAAGAGGAACTTTCGGAGCGGCAGGCGGGGAAGCGTTAGGGGTGGAATCGGGCGCCTGCGCCGGCTGCTGAGCGCGAACACAGGGGCTCGCGGCAAGCAAAACAGCGAGCGCGCTGCATGGAAGAATCCATCTCATAGCGAACGCCTCTGCACGACGCCGCTTGAATCATCAGTGCTGCTGATCGGGTGGGTCTGAAGATTTATCGGCGTCTTTCTTGCCCCCAAAGATACCAAAAATCCGCCGCAGCACGCCTTTTTTGTGCTCGTCGTCGGGCTGCTGATTATCCGCGGAGGGCGGCGGCGACGGCGGGCGCACGCTCGTCGGGCCTGAGACCGATGCGCCCGCAGAAGCGTCGTCGGTTTTGGGTTTGTCTCCGCCAAAAATGTGCGAGAGCCAGGAGCCGGGCGAGGCGCTGGCGGTATGTTCGCCGTGCAGCGGGCAGAATTGCGTCGGCTCGGTGCCGTGGATGTAGACTTCCTCGCGCGTGGTCGGGCATTCCGGCGTGGCCAGCGCCAGCGTCTCCGGATCGATGGTGACCTTGGTGACGCCTTCAGGCATGTCGAACGGCTTTACGTCTCTGTAGGCGGGCAGGGTGACCGCGTTCTTCATGAATTCGGCCCAGATCGGAGCGGGAGCGTTCGCGCCGGAGAGGCCGAGATCGCGGTTGTCATCGAATCCTACCCAAACAATCGCCAGCAAATTTGAGGTGTAGCCGGCGAACCAGCCGTCGCGCGAGGTGCCCGTTTTGCCGGCGGCGGGCGCGTCAAATCCGCGGGCGCGCACAGTGGCGCCCGTACCATGATCGATCACATCTTCGAGCACGCTGGTGACGAGATACGCCACGCGCGGATCGAGCGCGCGCCGCGAGCGCATCGAATTCTGCTCCAGCGATTCCCCCTGCGCGTTCAACACGTTGCGGATGAACATCGGTTCGGAGCGCACGCCGTCATTTGCCAGAATCGTGTATCCTGCCGCGACCTCCAGCGGCGTCATTTCATACGCGCCCAGAGCGACGGAAGGCGTCGGCTGGATGCCGGGATCGAGCCCAAACTGGTGCGCCATGTCCGTAACGCGAGTATAGCCGATCAGTTCGGCCACCTTCACCGTGGCGACGTTGAGCGAATACGTCAGCGCATCGCGCACGGTCACTTCTCCGTGGAATTTTTCGCCGTAGTTCGCGGGCGTGTATTCCTTGCCGTCAAAATCGAACGTGGTTGGCTCGTCCATGACAGTGGTTGCCGGCGTGACTACCGGCTGCACGCCGTCCACGCCGCTTTCAAAAGCCGCCGCGTAGACAAACGGCTTGAACGCGGAGCCCGGTTGGCGGCGCGCCAGGATGTGGTTGAGCTGGCTCTCACCGTAGTCGCGCCCGCCGACGAGCGCCTTGATTTCGCCATTGTGCGGATCGAGCACGATCATAGCGATTTGCGGCGTCGGAGCGGGCTGGCCTTCCTTCTTCCAACGGGCGTAGCGTTTGGCGAGCTGTGCGTCGATGTTTTTCGCACCGTCATTCACGGCCTCGCTCGCCAGGCGCTGCAGCTCGGGATCAAGCGTGGTGTAAATGCGGAAGCTTTGGGAGAGCAGGTCGGCCTCGGAGAAGCGGTCAAGCAGGTGGTCCTTCACCATGTCCACGAAATACGGGGCAGTGCTGCCCTCGAGGCCGCCGCTCACGATTTGTAAAGGCGTCTTCTTGGCTTCCTTGGCCTGGTCCGCGGTAATCGCCCCGTTTTCGGTCATTGCCAGCAAAGCGCGGTCGCGGGCCTCGACCGCGCGGTCCGGCTTGCGCTCCGAGCTCGAGTAGCGGTTCGGCGCGTGAATGATGCCCGCAAGAAACGCCGCCTCGGGCAGGTTGATCTCGCGCAGATCCTTGTTGAAATAGGCCAGCGACGCTTCACCGAATCCGTGAATGGCGAAGCTGCCGCGGTTGCCGAGGTAAATCTCATTCGCGTACAGCTCGAAAATCTGCTGCTTGGTGAAGCGATGCTCGAGCTCCAAAGCGACCATCGTTTCAGCCAGCTTGCGCCGCAGCGTCCGCTCCGTGCTGAAAAAGAAGCTGCGCGCCACCTGCATGGAAATCGTGCTGCCGCCCTGCACCCGCGCCCCATGCCGCAAATCGACCCAGGCGGCCCCGAGGATGCGCACCGGATCGAATCCCGGATGCTCAAAAAAGCGCCGGTCCTCCACCGAAAGCACGGCGTCGCGCATCACCTTGGGAATATCGTTGTAGCTGATGGCGCGGCGCTTCTCGCGGGAGCTGTCAAACAAACTGGTCAGAAGCTCGGGCTCGATTTCGGCCGAATCGAGAGCCGCGCCGCTCTCGAGCGAATGAATCCTTTGAATCGCCGAGCCGCTGAAATCCACTACCAGGCGGTTCTTCCCTCCAAAGAGCGATACGTTCGACGGGCGAACTTCAATCTCATTTGACCCGTGCAAAACATAGCGCCCCGGCGTGCCCGTCACGTCCAGTTCGCTGTAGCCGGCGCGTTGCAGGTGATTCGCCAGGTCGGTCTGGGTCATGCCCTCGCCGGTGTAGATCCGCATCGGCGCGGAGTAGATTTTCGCGGTGGTTTGCTCGGTGTGGCCGGAAAGGCGCAGGTCAATCATCCGGCCAAAGGAAATCCAGTAGTAGGTCCCGATGCCGACAACCACAATCAGGCAAAAAAGCGCGGCGCCCAGGAGCAGCAGGCCGATCCTCGAGGCCCAGGTTCCCCGGCCTATCCGAATGCGCAAAGTGGTTCTCCGTTCCGCCGCGAAAAAACGCCTAACACCCGCTGTACCCGCTTCCCCTCAACACCCTGCTTCCTTAGATGCGGCCTACAGCCAAGGCTGATATCCAGTGTACACGCCGCCGCGGATCAATTCGACCCGACATGCCTCTGATGGGGAAAGGCGCGCGCGGACGGCCAAATTCGGTTCTGGCTGGGCTCAACTTAGGCGGGATCCCCACGCGCCCGCCTGCTACAACAACGAAGCGTTGTTCGCGGCCGGATGGAAATTCAGCGTCCACTGGTAAAGCTTCAAATCGATGGTAACGGAATAATCCACGTTGATATGAACGTTCCCGCCGGAGCCCTCCACCTTTACGTCCTCGGGCTGCACGGGCAGGTCCTGCTTCGCCGCTTCATCCAGCACGGCTTGCTTGATCTGCGCCTCGCTCCTGCGATTCACGCTGGCAAAGCGCGCAATGTCCTGCAGGCTGTCCTGGAATTGATATTCATTCACCAATACCGGCACGGTCATTGCCGTTACGTAGATGAAAGTCGCCAGGATCGCCGTCCAGACGATGGCTTTGACATTCGCTCCGCCCCGCTCGCCTTCGAACGCGCCAGACGCGGCTCGACCCGAGCCGAAGCGGGCGCCACGTCTCCGTTCCGTGGCGGACGCACAGGGCGCACACCGCGCGCGCAGGGCTGGCGGCTGACGGTCTCCCATATTTCAAAATGCTAGCATCGGGGGCAGGGGCAGTCGAGAGAGAGTCCAAGGCGAGTTTCGGCCCAGTAACATTTGCAAGTCTCTGAAATTATAGGGGTTTGCCGGATTTCCTCAAATTCCACACAGGGCTAGTAGGCCTTGCCGAAAATGGCCATTTCCTTGGACGGCTTGCCGCAGAAGAGGCACGCGCCAGCATGTCCCGGCTGCTCCAGCGGAATGCAGCGCAGCGTCGCCTTGGTCGTTTCCTTGATCTGCTCCTCGCATTTCGAATCGCCGCACCAGTGCGAAAGCGCGAAGCCCTGCTCGACCGCCTGCGCGAACTCCTGCACGGTTTTCGGCTCGGAGGTATGCGCCTTGCGAAACGCCAGCGCCCGCTCGAAGAGCGCCTTCTGGATTTCCGTCAACTGCTGCGCCACCGCGCCGGCGATTCCCTCCTGCGGGACGAAGCTCTTCCCTTCCTTGCCCGGCCGGTCGCGCCGCGCCAGAACCACCGTGCCCTTGGCCACGTCCTTCGGGCCGATCTCCATGCGCAGCGGGACGCCGCGCATCTCCCAGTCGTTGAACTTGAAGCCAGGGCTTTGCCCTTCGCGCTCGTCCACCTTCACGCGAATGTCCGCCTTCACCAATTGCTCGCGGATTTTTTTTGCGGCTTCCAAAACGAGCGCCTTCTCTTCGTCATTCTTGAAAATCGGCACGATCACGATCTGATGCGGCGCGAGCCTCGGCGGAAGGATCAGCCCCTGATCGTCGCCGTGCACCATGATGATCGCGCCGACGAAGCGCGTTGAAAGCCCCCACGAAGTTGTCCAGCAATGCTGCAGGGCGCCGCCTTGATCGAGGTAGCGAATCTCAAAGGCCTTGGCGAAGTTCTGTCCCAGGTTATGCGATGTGCCCGCCTGCAGCGCCTTGCCGTCGCCCATCATCGCTTCGATCGAATAGGTTGCGTCGGCGCCCGCGAATCGTTCGGATGCGGATTTTCGCCCGGGAATCACCGGAATGGCCGCCTCGTTCACCGCGAAATCGGTGTAAATATCGAGCATCTGCCGCGTTTCAGCTTCCGCCTCCTCGTAGGTTGCGTGCGCGGTGTGCCCCTCCTGCCAGAAAAATTCCAGCGTGCGCAGGAAAAGTTTTGTGCGCAGCTCCCAACGCACCACGCTATTCCACTGATTGATCAGCACCGGAAGGTCGCGGTAGGACTGAATCCACTTCGCGTAAGAATGCCCGATGATCGTCTCCGAGGTAGGCCGAATCACCAGCGGCTCTTCCAGCTTTTCCCCGCCGCCATGCGTCACCACCGCAAGCTCCGGCGAAAAGCCCGCCACATGCGATTGCTCCTTGCTGATGAAACTCTGCGGTATTAGCAGCGGAAAAGCAGCGTTCACATGGCCGGTAGCCTTGAAGCGCCGGTCCAGCTGCGCGGTAATGTTCTCCCACAGCGACCAGCCATACGGCCGCACGATCATGCACCCGCGCACCGGCGCGTAATCCGCCAGCTCCGCCCGAAGAACCAGTTGGTTGTACCACTCCGAAAAATCCTCAGAGCGGGAAGGCAGCTTCAAATCCGCCATGCGCGCGTTTCCTTTTCGGTGAACAAGCGTTCTGTATATGAAGTGCGATTCAAGGCTCAAAAGCGTAGCCGAGGGAACAAGGGGTGTCAATAAAAGCGGCTCAAACTCGATGTGAACGAATGACGGCCCCACCGGAAAGCGGCAAAGGTTTTGCCTATGTGTTTCCGACCGCCGCGGTCGATGCTTCGTTCGTGCTCGCTGCAAAAAACCGTTTTTCGCCGGCGTCGTATGCAGTCACCGAACCCTCTGCGATGTGGTACACCCAGCCATGCAGATTCAGCGTTCCGTCCTTGAGGCGCGCGGCAATGGCTGGATGTGTTCGCAGGTTCGCAAGCTGCTCGACCACGTTGCGCTCGGTGAGGGCCAACAGGAATTCGCTCTCTTTCATTTTACCGCGCAGCTTGGCCACAGCGCGGCGCGCGGGCTGGGCGTGGCGCAGCCAGGCGCTCACGTTGCGAAGCGGCTTCAACGCCGCGGGATTCAGCACGCCCTTCATCACGCCGCAATCGGTGTGGCCGCAGACGATCACATCGGGGACGCCGAGCACTCCCACCGCGTATTCAATCGTCGCCGAGACGCCGCCGATGGACTGCGGATAGCGCGGCACCACGTTTCCGATCACGCGGCAAATGAAAAGTTCGCCGGGCTTCGTCTGCGTGAGCAGACAGGGATCAATCCGAGAATCCGCGCAAGTGATAAAGAGCGCGGCCGGGCGCTGCTGCAGCGCGAGCTTCTGAAACAACTCGCGGTGTTTGGGATAGACCTGCTTCTGGAAACGGCTTAACCCACGCAGGATGCGATCGACGGGCATCGCGACATTCTGCAACAAACCGAACCGAGCTTCTACGTTAAATCCGCCTCCGGCGGGCAAAGTCAGGATAGGATGGCGCCAAACCCGGCCTTCCACACAGAAAACAAAAGGCTTATCTATTCGATGCCGCTTAAACCTATGCGAGTTCGAGCGCATCTAATCTGTTGTGCACAGAAATTGAAATCGTGCGATAATGTGTGTGGAGAGTCATGGATTGATTCGTCTGAGGGGGCGTTGGCTGCAAGGAAGCTTCTCGGTTGGTCTCTTTCGCAGTACCCCGTCTAAGTTCTAAGGATTTGCCAGCTTGCAGGGGAAGCCAAGTGTATTTGGGCCGGCGGCCGGATGCGCTTGTCTTATTTCCAAGCTACTGAAACGAAAGCAATTGTAAGTTTCCCTACTTTTTAGCGGCAGGCGCGTGACCCGGCGGCAAAAAATGAGTCTAACACCTTGAGAATCAATTCGCTCAAGGTGCGCATCGGCCCTCGAGCTTGGCAGTTCCGGCGTAAATAGTTTGACTCCCAAGGGGGAAAAAGCTTGTCTCTGAACAATCAAGAAACGGGCGATGAGGTTCGGAGCCTGATCGGCATCCGCAAAGAGCGCAGATTACTGCCTGTCGAAGAGGAAGAGGGAGCGCTGCCTGCGCTGGAGATCGCGCGGGAACCGGAGGAGTCCGAGCAACTTTCGACTTTGGATCCGGTCGCCACGGAAGATGATCTGGCCGGCGGTGCGCCGCACACGACAGCGGAACTGGGAGAGAGCGACCGCGAGGTTGCGATCGAGGGCGGCGATCTCGACCTGACTCCGGGCGCGCTGGACAAGAACAATGATCCGGTGCGTCTGTATCTGCGCGAAATGGGCACCGTTCCGCTGCTCAAGCGGCAAGATGAAGTCGCTATTGCCAAGCGCATGGAGCGGGGGCACCTGATGGTGCTGAAGATGCTTTCGCGGTCTCCGCTGGTGATCAAGGAACTGATCGAGGCCGGCAAGGAGCTTCGCCAGGGCACGCTTTCGGTGAAGAAAATCGTGCAGTTCGATCAAGAAGAGCTGACCGACGAAGAGACCGAAAGCAAGACGCGCGACGTGCTCCGCGTGATCGGAAAAATCGAAAAGCTCTACGACCTGGCGCGCAAGCAGGCAGCGCAGTTCGAGAAGACGCCGAAGTCGAACAAGCGTCTTTATCTGCGCAACCGCAATAACCTGGCGCGCACGCGCGTCGAGATCTCGCAGCAGATTCGCTCCATCGACTTTCATCCACTCGAGAAAAAGCGGCTGATGGACTTGCTTCGCAACACGGTCGAGCGCGTGCAGATGCTGGAGCGCGACATCACCAAGCTGGACCGCCGCGCCGAAGCCTCCAAGGGCGAGAATGCGGCCGAAGCGCGCCGGGAGCTTCGCGCGCGCCGCGGAGAGCTGCGCGAAATTGAGGTCGCCAGCGAAACGGGTCTGGTGGAAATGAAGCGCATGCTGCACGTGGCGCTGCGCGGCGAAGCGGAAGCCAGCCAGGCCAAGAAGGAAATGGTCGAGGCCAACCTCCGCCTCGTCGTTTCCATCGCCAAGAAATACACCAACCGCGGGCTGCAGTTCCTCGACCTGATTCAGGAGGGCAACATCGGCCTGATGAAGGGCGCGGAAAAATTCGAGTGGCGCCGCGGCTACAAGTTCTCGACCTATGCGACTTGGTGGATTCGCCAGGCCGTGACGCGTGCGATTGCCGATCAGGCCCGCACGATTCGCGTGCCCGTGCACATGATCGAGACGATTAACAAGCAACTGCGCATCAGCCGCGAACTCGTGCAAGAACTTGGCCGCGAACCTCGCGTCGACGAAATCGCCGAGCGCCTCGGCGTGCCCGTCGAAAAAGTTCGCAAGACGCGCGAAGTGGCTCAACAGCCCGTCTCTCTCGAAACGCCCATCGGCGAAGAGGAAGATTCGCACCTCGGAGAATTCATCGAGGACAAGTCCTCGCTTTCGCCTTCGGATGCGGCGATCAGCATCAGCCTGCAGGAGCAGACCGAATCCCTGCTGAAGACGCTGACGCCCCGCGAGGAGCGCGTGATTAAAATGCGCTTTGGACTGGAAGACGGTTCCGAGCACACGCTGGAAGAAGTGGGGCAGTCGTTCGCGGTCACCCGCGAGCGCATTCGCCAGATCGAGGCGAAGGCGCTGCGCAAGCTGCGACACCCGTCACGTTCGAGGAACCTGCGCGCTTTCCTCGAAGATACCCTCTAACTAAATCTCTAGTTCGCGGACGCCGCTGGGACCGCGCCTATTTCTTAGGCGCGGGTTTCAGCGACGTCCACGGCACATTCCTGGTGATATGTCCCTGTCCGTCCGTGGATTTCAGGTTCGCCGTTTGCATCAGCGAATTGATATCCGCAACCTCAAACACACCGTCTTGTAGCGTCATGGCGACACGGTCTCCCCTTTTCGGGGCGACCGGACTCGGCGTGGAATTCATGTCTCCTCCTCGTGGCCGGGGCCGGGCATCGGTTAAAATGCCGAAAGAAGGGGTATGTATGAGGCCAGTTTTACTACTGTGAGCCCTCAAATTCCAGAGGTTTAATGCTGCAGCGGTTATCCTTGGACTGTCTAATGAACGCTCCCCACCCTGAAGAACAGCGCTCAGTATCTCACCATTCGACCAATCTTAGTTTGGCTTGGATTGTCGCGTTCAATGGCACAAGGAAGCTTCGGGAAAGAGAATAGCCAAGTACGCTCGTGTCGAGCGGCAGGCATGAATGCGCTCGGCTCGTTCTCCTGCAATTGGAATTCCCGCCTAAGTCCTATACAATCGCAGCGATTATGGAAAATAAAATTTCGCAGCGTATGAACCGCTCTTTGCGGGAGACCGATCCTGAAATTGCCGAGGTGTTGCGCGAAGAGGGGAGGCGCCAGGGCACGGGGCTCGAGCTGATTCCCTCGGAAAATTTCGTTTCGGAGGCGGTGCTCGAGGCGATGGGCTCCGTTCTCACCAATAAATATGCCGAAGGCTACCCGGGCAAGCGCTATTACGGCGGGTGCGAATTTGCCGATCGCGCCGAGCAACTGGCCATCGATCGCGCCAAGGCCCTTTTCGGCGCGGAGCACGCCAACGTGCAGGCGCATTCGGGCACGCAGGCGAACGTATCGGTTTACATGGCGGCGCTACAGCCCGGCGATACGGTGCTGGGCATGAACCTTGCGCACGGCGGACATCTGACTCACGGACATCCGCTGAATTTTTCGGGAAAGATGTACAAATTCGTACCCTACGGCGTGAGCAAGGAAACCGAAACGATCGATTACGATGAACTGGCGCGGCTGGCCCAGGAGCACAAGCCCAAAATGATCGTCGCGGGCGCCAGCGCCTATTCGCGCGTCATCGATTTCCCGCGCATGGCGGAGATCGCGCGCTCGGTGGGCGCGCTGTTCTTTGTGGACATGGCGCACATCGCGGGCCTCGT
>Ga0070734_10005902_pt1 | contig 10561 bp, 11 predicted proteins | sample Coa_R1_8_FD_66444 | JGI IMG/M metagenome (GOLD analysis project Ga0070734, IMG submission 66444) | Surface soil microbial communities from Centralia Pennsylvania, which are recovering from an underground coalmine fire - Coalmine... | ecosystem: Environmental > Terrestrial > Soil > Unclassified ... | reverse complement strand
CATCAACATGCCCAACATGGACGGGTTGGAGTTCCTGACCAAAATCCGGGCAGAGCCGGCCTGGAAAGACCTGCCGATTCTGATGGTGAGTACGGAAGGGACGCAGGCCAAAGTGCTTGAGGCAGTGGAGCGCGGCGCATCCGGCTATGTGCGCAAGCCATTCACCGCGGATCAGATCAAGGAAAAACTGGCCGGGTTGTTTTAACCGCAATGAGTGAGAACGTGAGGAATCAATGAGTACAGAACAAGACCCGGCGCCGACCGTCACCTCCGCGGATCTTTGCGAGGCAATCACTAGCGCATCGAGCGAAGTGTTTTCGACGATGCTGGGCGTGGTACTAAAACCGGGCCAGTCGTTTACCGAGAAAACGGAGGCGGCGCCGGCTTCGGGAGTGGTGTCCTTAATCGGGCTGGCCGGTCCATGGGTAGGAACAGGAAGTGTATCGTGTACGGCCGGCCTTGCGTGTAAGATTGCCAGCGCGATGTTAATGACCGAGTATCCCGCCATTTGCGAGGACGTCCTGGACGCGGTGGCGGAAGTCACCAACATGATCATCGGCAATGTAAAAACGACGCTTGAGGATCGCCTGGGGAGCATGTTGCTGAGCACGCCGACGGTGATTTACGGGCGCAACTTCCAAACCAGAAGCGCGCGCAATCAGGAATGGACGGTGGTGCCGTTCGAGTGGGAAAACGAACGGATGTGTGTGCAAGTGTGCATTGCACCCAATACGGACGCGGTGCTGAGCGCAGTTCGTCCCGGTTTTCCGGTGCCCCATATGTTGAATGTTTAATCGCAGGTCGAAACCAACATCACTCGAAGGAGAAGAAACCAAATGAGCACCGTGCTAGAGGCGGCCGCAAGTAATCCGGCCCATCAAAAACAGGATCGGCGTGTTGGCAAATATCTCACGTTCGGCCTCGGAAAGGAAGAATTCGCGATCCAGGTCGTGCATGTACGGGAGATCATGGGAATCCAGGAAATCACCGCCGTTCCGCAAACGCCCGGTTACGTCAAAGGGGTGCTCAATCTTCGCGGCCGGGTGGTTCCGGTGGTGGATCTTCGTTTGAAATTCGATCTTCCGGAAATTGAATACACGCAGCGCACCTGCATCATCGTGGCGCAAATCGAAAATCAAACGGGCAAGCTAATGACGGGAATCATTGTGGATGGGGTTTCCGAGGTCCTGACATTGCAAGCGGGCGAGATTGAGGACACGCCGGATTTCGGCAGCGGAGTGGAGACGCCTTACATTTTGGGGATGGCCAAGATTAAGAACAAAGTAAAAATCCTGCTGGATATCAATCGCGTGTTCACCGCGCAGGAAGTGCGGCGCCTGGAAAGCGTAACGGAATAGGGGAATAGAGGAATGGCGATGGAATCGGACAAGACGGAAGCCGGTGGCGTAGCGACGCCCGACGAGAACGCGGCCAACCCGTTGGCGGCCGATCCTGAACTGCTCGGCGATTTTATTCTCGAATCGAGAGAACACCTGACGTCGATTGAGCTGCAGTTACTGACGCTCGACCAGGATCCCGGCAATGCGGAGGCGATTCACGCTATTTTTCGCGGGTTTCACACCATCAAGGGAATGGCCGGTTTTCTCGATCAGGACGCCATCCGCGATGTCGCCCATGAAGTGGAAACGGTGCTCGATCTGGCACGGAATGGGCAACTGACTATTACCTCAACCGTGATCGACCGTATTCTCGAGAGCAAAGACTATCTCACCCGTTGCATGGGCGATCTGGAATCGAGCATGCAAACCGGAAAGCTGCAGTCGCCGGCGCGGAACGAGGCGCTGCTCGCCGCCATCCATCGGTTGAGTTCGGCAGGGCGAAGCGGAACGGAACAGGCTGCGCCCCCGCAGTGCATCCCCGTTACGGCGCCTGCCGTGGATCCCCCGGCGGCCCCCCTGCCGGCAGAGCCCGCGGCCACGCGAGAACCAGTGGTATTTGCGACCGAGGGCCTGGTGGAACTGTCGAAGCGAGTGGCGCAGGCGCCGCCCGAAACTTCAATCGAACCGGCCGCACCCGTCGAGAGCGTGGATGGGCCCAAAGCCGGCCCTGCGCAGGCGAACGGACCACGGTCGATCAAAGTAGACACCAACAAGCTCGACTATTTGGTGGATATGGTGGGCGAGATGGTGATCGCACAATCGCTGGTACGGCACGATCCGGACTTGGCCGTGGGAGTGAAGCCGCGGCTGGGACGCAATCTCTCGCAACTCGCCCGGATCACCGATGAAGTACAGCGCACTGCCATGTCGATGCGCATGATTCCGGTGGGCCAGTTGTTCCAGAAAACATCGCGCCTGGTCAGGGATCTGTCCCGAAAAGCGGGCAAGCAAGTGGAGTTGGAATTGTTCGGCGAAGACACCGAGCTCGATCGCAACATTGTCGAGGATTTGGCGGATCCGCTGATGCACATGGTTCGCAACTCGGTGGATCACGGCATTGAAACGCCGGAGGAGCGCACAAAAAGCGGCAAGCCGGGTACGGCTCACGTGACGCTGAAAGCAGGCCACCAAGCCGGCCAGATCGTGATTCAGATCTCCGACGACGGCCGGGGACTGAACCAGGCGAAAATTCTGCGCAAGGCCATCGAAAAAGGGCTGATCAGTAAGGATGCGCAGCTCACCGAAAACGAGATCTTCAATTTGATCTTTCATCCAGGCTTTTCCACGGCGGATCAGATCACCGATGTCTCAGGGCGCGGCGTAGGCATGGACGTAGTTCGCAAGAGCGTGCAGAAACTGCGCGGACGCATTGATGTCAGTTCGCGGCCGGGCGAAGGCACCACGTTCCTATTGAAACTGCCGCTCACGCTCGCGATCATCGACGGCTTGGTCGTGGGGGTGGGCGGACAACGCTACATTGTCCCGATTTTCGCGGTGCGTGAGATGCTGAAGCCGCCGGAAGATTCGATTTCCACGTTGCAGGGCCGCCAGGAGATGGCGATGGTCCGCGGATCGCTGCTGCCTTTGGTGCGATTGCACCAAAGGTTTCAGGTTAAGCCGAGATTCGAAAATCCCTGGGACAGCCTGCTGATTGTTTCCGAAAGCGGCGGCCGCCAGTTCTGCTTAATGGTGGATGAATTGATCGGAAAACAGGAAGTGGTGATCAAAAGCCTGGGCGAGACCATGGCGAATATCGCTGGGGTGGCCGGCGGTGCGATTCTCGGTGACGGCCGCGTGGGTTTGATTCTGGACCTGGAAGGACTGTTTGGAGCGAAAGACCGTGACTGAAACCAGTTATTCCGATGGCGCAGGTCTTACGCTCAAGACCAGCGAGTTCCGGCTCATCAGCCAGTTGGCGCACGAACGCTTCGGGCTGGAACTCAAGGGCGGCAAGGAGGCCCTGGTAGCGGCGCGGCTGGGCAAATACCTGCGCAAGGGCGGATTTAAAAGCTTTGACGAGTATTACCACCATGTGCTGGGAGACAAAACCGGAGACGCGCTGATCGGCTTGATCGACTCGCTCACCACCAACCACACCAGTTTTCTCAGAGAGAAAGCGCATTTCGAATTTCTTTCCCGGGCTGTGGTGGAGGAGTTCCAAGGTATCCAGGCGCTGGATATCTGGTGCGCTGCGAGTTCGAGCGGCGAGGAACCGTACACGATCGCAATGTGTTTGGCAGACACACTGAACCGGGCCGGCGCAGCTCGGCGGGACTTCCGCATTCTGGCCACGGATATTTCAACTCGAGTATTAGGAATCGCCAAGCGTGGAGTTTATCCGGTGGAACGCTTCAACGATCTTCCCGACGCCTGGCGCAAGGCGTTTCTCTTGCGGGGCGCCGGCGATTGCAAAGGGTTATTCAAATTCAAGCCGGAAGTGATGAGCCATATCTCATTCGAGCGGCTCAATCTGATCCAGCCGTTTCCACACAAGAAACATTTCCATGTGATTTTCTGCCGGAACGTGATGATGTATTTCGATAAACCGACCCAGGAAGACATCGTGCAACGCATGAGCGCGTGCCTGGAGTCTGGAGGCTATTTATTCGTAGGCCACTCGGAATCGCTCACCGGAGTTGAGCATGAGCTGAAATACGTGCGGCCGGCTACCTATCGGAAAGAGGGATCGGGGCGTGGCTTGCGGGGACGCTCATGAAATCCCTCGTGGTGGGAATTTCCGACTGCAAGGTGAGTAACGATCAGGAATCGACGCTGATAACGTACGCGCTTGGATCCTGCATCGCGGTGGTGTTGTATGACCCGGCCACCAAGGTGGGCGGGCTCCTGCACTACATGCTGCCGGAATCGGCTTTGGACGTCCAGAAAGCGCAGGAGAACCCCTATATGTTCGCGGACACTGGCATCAAGGCGTTGCTCAAGGAGGTCGCGGCAAACGGCGCGCAGGCGCGAAGAATGGTGGTGCGGCTGGCAGGCGGCGCTCAAGTTCTCGACAGTCAGGGTGTTTTTCAAATCGGCAAGCGCAATTATCTGGCGGCGCGCCGGATCCTGTGGAAGGCCGGGGTGTTGATTTCGGCCGAAGCCGTCGGCGGAGAGGTTTCGCGGACCACGCGTCTGGATGTGGCCACCGGGCGGATGTGGATCCGGGAAGCCGGAGGAGTAGAAAAAGAGCTAGTGCAAAGCCAGTCGCCGAAGAAAGCAATGGAAGGGGCCTAATGCAATGCCGTTTTCTGTGATGATCGTGGACGATTCGGCGGTGATGCGGGGCTTCATCCGGCGAGTGTTGACTTTGTCGGGGTTCGCAGTGGGCGAGTGTCTGGAAGCATCGAACGGCGAGGAAGCCCTGGCGCGTTTAGAAGGGCAATCGGTGGATGTGATTCTCACTGATATCAATATGCCGAAGATGAACGGCGAAGAACTGCTGCGCAGGCTGGAAACGGATGCAAGGCTGCGTTCGGTGCCAACGCTCGTAATCTCCACCGATGCGACAAAAGCCCGGATCCTAAAAATGCTCTCGCTCGGGGCGCAAGGTTACATGACCAAGCCATTCTCGCCGGAAGCGCTGCGCGAAGAGTTGGAACGAGTGCTGGGAGAACGAAATGCCTGAACAGCTTCAGCCAGCGCACTTGGCGAAAGACGGAGCGGAATTCGCGGCGATCGTGGTCCGCGTGGCTGCCCAAGTGTTGGAGACGATGTTCTTCGAAGAGGCCGTGGCCGCCGCATGCGATCACAGTTGGCTTTCCACCGCAGTTACCGTGCATGTCAGCTTTGAGGGATCGCATCAAGGGGAGTTTCTGCTCAGCGTCTCGCCGGACACCGCGCGCTCCATTGCATCGGGATTTCTCGGCCTGGATCCGGAAGAGATCACTGGGACGCAAGTGTGCGACGTCATCCTCGAATTAGCGAATATTCTTTGCGGCGCCTTGATGAGTTCGCTGTGGCCGGAGTCCGTATTGTTCCTGGGAACTCCCGAAGTGGCGATCGCAGAGCATGCATTCCTCGGGTCCATGCATTGCTGCTTTAGGCTGCCTGATGGCACAGTGGCGGTATCGCTCGGAGTTTGCACCGCCGACGAGTCGGCATAAAAGAGGTAACCGTGAGCGGCGAACAACAAAACGCGGAACGGAAAATCAAAGTCCTCATTGTCGACGACTCCGCGATCGTACGCAAACTGTTGACGGAAGCGCTGGCCTCCGAGGCTGACATTGAAGTTGCGGGTACGGCGCCCGATCCTTATGTCGCGCGCGACAAGATCCTGAGTTTGCGGCCGGACGTTCTGACCCTGGATATTGAGATGCCCCGCATGGACGGCATTACGTTTCTCAAAAAGCTGATGCGTTTCCACCCGATGCCCGTCATTGTGATCAGCTCTCTAGGACAGGCGTCCAGCAAAATTGCGCTCGAAGCGCTCCAGCACGGCGCGGTGGATGTGCTGGCAAAACCCGGTGGCCCTTACTCAGTCGGCGAGCTAAAGCACGATTTACCGCACAAGGTGCGCGCGGCGGCGCACGCGCGGCTCCGCCAAGTTGCCGCCGAACCACTGGTTTCGCTAAAGCAATCCGTACTGCCGGCTGCTTATGCCGGCAATCCGTCAACGATTATCGCGCTCGGAGCGTCTACCGGCGGTACGGAAGCGATTCGCGAAGTTCTCATGGGATTTCCGGCGGCGTGTCCGGGAGTGGTGGTGGTGCAGCACATCCCACCAGTTTTTTCCACGGCGTTTGCCAGCCGCCTGAACGATTTGTGCCGCATTCAGGTGAAGGAAGCCACCGATGGGGACCGGCTGACACCCGGGCTCGCGTTGATTGCACCGGGGAATTTTCACATGACGCTCGCGAAACTCGGCAGCGAATATCGCGTCGCGGTGAAGCATGGTCCGCGTGTGTGCTATCAACGCCCGGCCGTGGATGTCTTGTTCGAATCCGTCGCAGCTTGCGCCGGCCGCGATGCCATCGGCGCGCTCATGACCGGCATGGGCGCGGACGGCGCGGACGGGTTGTTGAAGATGAAGCGCGCCGGCGCCAAGACCATCGCGCAGGATGAAGCCAGTTGTATCGTGTTTGGAATGCCGCGCGAAGCCATTCGGCTGGGCGCGGTGGACCATGTTGTGCCGCTGAAACGTATTGCCAACGAGATCCTGGCTCTGTGCGCGGTTCCCGTTTAATCGCGTACCACGGTTCGGAATAGCAGTCGTGGTACTTTTTCTGAAAATCATGGTTCTTGCGTTCTTGAGGATCACCGCTCCCTCCCGTATGCTACGGGAGAATGGTGTTCCGAATTCTCGCGCTCGCCTTGCTGCTTGCTTCGACAGCCGTATTCGCGGATGACAGGCCCGCTTGCGATGCATCCACAAGCGGGTTGTTCTGGCCAGAAGCCGCCAATCACGATTCCAAACTACGCAACCAGTTTTCCCGCTGCGGCGATCTCGAAATTTGCGCGCGCGGCAGGTGGCGCTTCCATTGGAAATCGTTAACCGTCCGGTTGGATCAATTGCGCGGCGGCTCGCAAATGCCGAAGCCGTCGGGCTGCGAGGTTCTTCCCGATACCGGGAGGGACGAAAGTCACGTTCCAGCGCCGGACGGCAGAACCGCTCCGCAGCGATAACAGCCAAGCCTTCGCCCAAACACGCTCGCCGTATTCCAACCCTCGAAACCAACCTGCATTTACCGCACAGTGTATACTTGCATTTAACGGGAAACAAGGGAATGAAGAGCTGTTTTACCCGCTGGGTCTGGGGACGAGTGTGCGTGCATTAATTACAGGTTCAGGCGGATTGGTTGGGTCCGAGTGTGTTCGTCTGCTAGTCGAGCATGGTTGGGATGTAACGGGCATCGACAACGACATGCGCCGCCAGTTTTTCGGATCCCAGGGCACCACAGCCGCGGTTGTGGACGATCTGAAACACAGTTTCCCGCGATACCGGCATCTGCCCCTCGATATTCGCGATCGCCAAGGGATCCGCGATCTATTCGAGAGTGAGCGGCCGGATTTTGTCATCCATGCGGCAGCGCAGCCTTCGCACGATAAGGCCGCGCGGATTCCTTACGATGACTTCGACGTCAACGCGGTGGGAACCATGAATTTGCTGGTGGCCGCGCGGGATTTTTGCCCCGAATCGCCGTTTTGTTTCACCAGCACCAACAAAGTTTATGGGGACCGTCCCAACACCCTGCCGCTGATCGAAAAGGAAAAGCGCTACGATTACGCCGGAGGTTTAGACGGTATCGATGAATCGATGTCCATCGATCATTGCCTGCACTCCATTTTTGGTGCATCCAAAGTTGCGGCGGATGTCATGTGCCAGGAGTTCGGCCGCTATTTCAACATGCCGGTCGGAATTTTCCGTTGCGGCTGCCTGACCGGTCCGCAGCAAGCGGCGGTCGAGCTGCACGGGTACCTGGCGTACATCATCATTTGCGCGGTTACGGGACGCCCCTACACAATCTACGGCTACAAAGGAAAGCAGGTGCGCGATCAAATCCATTGCCGCGATGTGGCGCGCTTGTTTCTGGAGTTTTACAAAAGCCCAAAGGCCGCGGAAGTTTACAACTTGGGCGGCGGCCGGGCGAACAGCATGTCGATTCTCGAAACCATCGACTTTCTTGCCGGCATGGGCTTCCACCTGCGTTACCAACACCAGCCGGAGAACCGCATCGGCGATCACATTTGTTATATTTCCGATTTAAGTAAAGTGCGTTCGCATTTTCCAGATTGGCGGATGGAATACGATTTGCCGGCCATTGTGAACCAGATTGTCGACAAGCATTTGCATCACGAGAATGCCCGGATGGCGCACAAATGAAGCTCTCCGTCGTAATGCCGGCGCGCAACGAGGAAGGTTGCCTGGTCGAGACTCTCGAAACGCTGGTAACCGCGCTCCACGCGCAGCGCATACCGTTTGAAATCATCGTCACCGACGATGGCAGCACCGATGAAACCGCCGTCGTAGTCACCCGGATGGGCGCGAAATATCCGGAGGTTCGGCTGGTCACGAACACGGGACGGCATGGATTCGGCATGGCGGTCCGCGTTGGTTTGGATCACGTGACCGGCGAAGCGATTGCCGTCATGATGGCGGATGGATCCGACAGCCCGGACGACCTGGTGACGTATTATCGAAAACTTCAGGAAGGTTACGACTGCGCGTTCGGCTCGCGATTTATTCGCGGCGGTTCGACGTCGGGCTATCCGGCGCACAAGTTGATTCTGAACCGCATGGCCAACCGGTTCATCAAGTTCATTTTCCGGCTTCCGTACAACGATGTCACCAACGCGTTCAAGATGTACCATCGCGATGTGATTGAAGGCATGCAGCCCTTGATCTCGCCGCAGTTCAATCTCACCGTCGAGATGCCGTTGAAGGCGATCGTCCGTGGCTATTCTTACGCCATCGTCCCAATTCACTGGACCACGCGCAAGGCAGGCGTCACGAAGTTGAGATTGAAAGAGATGGGCAGCCGCTATTTGTTTATCGTGATGTACCTGTGGCTCGAAAAACATCTCTCACGCGGCGATTATCACCGTCCGGCCAGCCACGAACCGCGTCCCAAGACCAACCATATTCATGCCTAGCTCGGTTCTGGTGACGGGCGGAGCGGGCTTCGTCGGATCCAGCATCGCGCTTGCGCTCAAACGTCAATTCCCGGATTTGAAGCTGGTCGCGCTGGATAACCTGCACCGGCGTGGTTCCGAATTAAATCTGCCACGCTTGGCAGCCGCGGGCGTCCGGTTTGTCCATGGTGATATCCGCTCCCCCGGCGATCTGAACGACCTCACCGATCCCTTCGATCTGATCATCGAATGCTCGGCGGAACCCTCCGCGCAGGCCGGTTATAACGGGTCGCCCGAATACTTGATCCAAACCAATTTGGTGGGCTGCTTCAACTGCCTGGAACTGGCTCGCCGTACGCGCGCCGATTTCATTTTTCTGTCCACCAGCCGCGTGTATCCGGTGGAGAAGCTCAAAGCATTGTCGATCCGCGAAGAAGAGACGCGGCTCGTGTTAGAGGATCGCCAGCCGTTTCCTGGCGCATCCGCGGCCGGCGTGGCCGAGGACTTCCCGCTGGATGGAGCGCGCTCGCTGTACGGCATGACGAAGCTCTCGGGCGAACTGATGGTCACTGAGTACGCCGCCGCTTACGGACTACGCTGCGTCATTAACCGCTGCGGCGTGATCGCGGGACCATGGCAGATGGGCAAGACGGACCAAGGAGTGGTGACCTATTGGATGGCCGCCCACTATTTCCGGCGCGAATTGAGCTACATCGGATTCGGGGGAAAGGGTAAGCAGGTGCGAGACTTACTGCACATCGACGATCTTGCCCTGTTGCTGGCCGATCAAGTGGCGGACACCGATCGCTACGCTGGAAAGCTATTCAATGCCGGAGGCGGACTTAGTGGCAGTCTATCGCTGAGAGAGTTGACGGCGCTCTGCCAAAGGATCAGCGGTAACACCATCCCCATCGGTGAACAGCCAGAGACCCGCCCGGCCGACGTTCCGATTTACATCACCGATCATCGACGGCTGACGGAGTTCAGCGGTTGGCGTCCCACCCGAAAGCCGGAAGACATTTTGGCCGATACCTACAAATGGATACGGGAAAACGAACAGGCATTGAAGCATCTCTAGCAATGTGATACATTGCTGGACAGGTTTTCCGCCGACATTTTGAATTAGTTTTTGGCCGCGTCCCATCTGAGGCTTATGGGTGCGGTCCGTGATTTGTAGTAATGACTCGCGTCCTAACCCGGCATTCGCTCCGCGAAACGCTGAGCACGGCCCTAACCTCGTTCGAACTTCCCACATCGCCGCCCACGCTGGAAGCTGTTCCGATTCAACAACTTCGACGCTCTGTGCTGGCCTTCGGTTCCTTTGTCGCTGTGCTGGTAATTCTCGCGGCGTACTTCACCGATCGAAACGGGGACATGGATGAACTCACGTTTTACAACCCGAGTTACATGATCTCTCATTTCGGGAAATGGACTTATCCGGGCTACGCGCATCGCACTTACTTTGAGGACCCGGTAATTACTCATCCGCCGCTGCATGTAGGATTAATCGGATTGTTGGGACGCCTCGGTTTTACATATTACTATGCAGAAGCAACACCAACTGTCTTTTTCTTTCTACTGTCCATTTTCTT
>Ga0070734_10005901_pt1 | contig 10562 bp, 9 predicted proteins | sample Coa_R1_8_FD_66444 | JGI IMG/M metagenome (GOLD analysis project Ga0070734, IMG submission 66444) | Surface soil microbial communities from Centralia Pennsylvania, which are recovering from an underground coalmine fire - Coalmine... | ecosystem: Environmental > Terrestrial > Soil > Unclassified ... | reverse complement strand
ACGCTGTCGGGCGGCGAGGCGCAGCGCGTGAAGCTGTCGAAGGAGCTGTCGCGCCGTGCAACCGGGCGGACATTGTACTTCCTTGACGAGCCGACCACGGGACTGCATTTCCACGATGTGGCGAAGCTGCTCGACGTGCTGCACGAGCTGGTCGAGAACGGCAACACCGTGGTGGTGATCGAACACAATCTGGAAGTGATCAAGACCGCCGACTGGATCATCGATCTCGGGCCAGAAGGCGGCGACGGCGGTGGCGAGATCGTGGCCGCGGGAACGCCAGAAGAGGTCGCCCGCGTCGCCCGCTCGTACACGGGTCAATACCTGAAACCGCTACTGAAGAATCGCCGCCTAGCGACGCGAGCAGCGGAATAGCTCTTCCCAACACATCGCACTCTTCTGCTGAATCGCGATCTGCGTGCACGGACGGAGACGATGTAGGCGACCGAACGCTTTTCGTCATCTCTGATTGAATTGCGTCAGATGGCCTGTAAGCCGGGTTCTGTCATCGGCGTGAACCGATGGATGACCATTCCTCTGGGACATCCGTTACCGGACGCCTCGCGCGACCCACCCGGACGGCAGCCCGGAAACAGGCAGTCGCCGTCCCTATTTGGTCTTGCTCCCGGTGGGGCTTGCCGTGCCGCGTCCGTTGCCGCCCGCGCGGTGCGCTCTTGCCGCACCGTTTCACCCTTGCCCGACTTCGCCCCTTGCGGGGCTTCGTCGCGGCAGGCCTTGACGGCTTGCCACGCCGAAGTTGCGAAGCAACGAAGGCGGGCGGTCTGTTCTCTGTGGCGCTTTCCCTGGGGTCGCCCCCGCCGGACGTTATCCGGCACCGTGTCTCCGTGGAGCCCGGACTTTCCTCCCCGCCAGCAACGCGCCGCCAGCCTGGAATTCGAGGCTTTTCCAAGCGGCGCGTTACAGGCGGGGCGGCCATCCGGCCATCTGACGCCCTGCGATTATAGCACCGGTTCACTCGAGCGCCATGTCGACCGCGGCCAGCGCGTGGAGCTCGGCGGTGTCGAAAAGCGGAATGTCGGCGTCTCTTGCCCCGACAAGCAATGGCAACTCGGTACAGCCGAGAATGACGCCTTCTGCGCCGCGCGCTTTCAGCCGCTCTATCGCGCCGCGGAAAAACACGCGCGAGGAATCGAGAAATTGGCCACGCGCCAGTTCCTCATAGATGATGCGATGCGTTTCGCGCGCGTCGCCCTCTTCCGGCGCTAAGATGGCAATGTCGTGCTCCCGCGCCAGCGGCACGCGCAGGAAATCCGCTTTCATCGTGTATTTGGTGCCGAGCACGCCGACGCGGCGTAAGCCCTTCGCCGCAATCGCTGCGCCGAGCGGCGTCGCAATGTGCAGAAGCGGCGCGCCCGCGCTACGCTGCACTTCCTCGGCCATCACGTGCATGGTGTTGCAGCAGATGATCAGAAGCCCGGCACCGCCGCGCACGAGCAGCTGGCCGATCTCGACCATACGCGCGGTCGCCTCATCCCATCTGCCGGCGCTTTGCAGTGCGTCGATCTCGGCGAAGTCGAACGACCACAGGAGGAGCGGCGCAGAATGCACGCCGCCGAGGCGTATCTGTGTCTCTCTATTGATTACGCGATAATAAACGGCGGTCGATTCCCAGCTCATCCCGCCGATCATGCCGATGGTTTTCATCCCATTCTCTGTCCACGGCCGGGCTCGACCCGGGCATCCAGAAAACCGACTACGCCCGACCGGATGGCCGGCTCTTGACCCGCCATGGAGAGAAATTTGGGCAACCGGCGCAGCACTTATTTCCTGCGTCGTGCGGCTGCCATGGCATGTGCGGCCGCTGGCGCGGAAGGCGCCGCGCCGAAATAGCGGAAGAACTCGCTGTTGGGCGACAAAAGTACGCGCGTTGTGTCGGCGGGGAGTGCGTCCTTGTACGCCTGCATGGAGCGATAGAAAGCAAAGAAATCCGGATCCTGCCCGTAAGCGTCGCCGAGAATCTTCGTCTGCTGGGCTTCGCCCTCGCCGCGCAGGATTTGCGATTCGCGGCTGGCTTCGGCAATCAAGACCGTCACTTCGCGTTCGGCACGGGCTTCGATGCTCTGCTTGATCTCGGAGCCGTCGGCGCGGAATTCGTTGGCTTCGCGCTTCCGCTCCTGCTGCATCCGCTGAAAGATAGCTTCGCTGTTCTGCTGCGGCAGATCCGCGTGGCGGATGCGCACGTCGACCACCTGCACGCCGAAGCGGCCGGTTTCTTCATTCATGTCGTCGCGAATGTCGTGCATCAGATCGGCGCGCGCCGCGGAAAGCACGGTCGCGAAGGATTGCGAGCCAAGCACGCGGCGGAGATCGGAGCTGAGAAACGGCGTGAGGCGAAGCTCCGCGCCGGTCCGGTCGAGCAGCGACTGATAAAAGCGCAGCGGATCGACGACCCGCCAGCGCGCAAACGCATCGACGACGATGCGCTTTTTGTCTTCGGTGATCACTTCTTCGGCCGGGGCTTCGAGACTGAGGAGCCGCCTGTCGATCACCTGAATCGACTGCATGAAGGGAATCTTGACGTGCAGTCCCTGATCGGAAACGACGCGCAGAGGTGCCGCAAATTGCAGCACCAGCACCTGTTCGGTCGGATCGACGGTGTAGAAGCTGAGCGCGCCGAACCAGATGGCGAGCAGCACAACGACCGCAATCGCGAGCGGAAGGGTTCGGTTCATTGCTGCGGATTCCCCTGGGCGGGGCTGGTCGCCTGTGGCCCTGCGGCGGGCGGCGGATTCTCGGTCACCGAAACTTCGGGCGTACGCTTGTCAAAACCCGCGAGCGGCAAATACGGCAGCACGCTCTTGCCGGCGCCTTCGTCGAGAATAACCTTGTTCATCGGTGCGAGAATGGTGCTCATCGTTTCCAGATACATGCGCCGGCGCGTCACTTCCGGCGCATTGCGATACTGTGCGTACACCGAAAGAAAACGCTTACCCTCGCCTTCGGCCTGCGCAATCACCTGCTGGCGATAGGCTTCCGCATCCTGGATGATCTTGGCGGCACGGCCGCGCGCCTCCGGAATGATCTTGTTGGCATAGGCCTCCGCCTCGTTGCGCATCCGCTCCTGATCGGCGCGTGCCGCCTGTACGTCGCGGTAGGCGTCGATGACTTCCGCGGGTGTGTCGGCCTTCTGCATCTGAACCTGGACGATGGTGACGCCGGCCCGATAGCCGTCGAGCGTCTTCTGCATCAGCTCGCGGACCTGGTTCTCGATGGGCGCGCGATCCTGCGTCAGAATCGGTTCGATCTGCGTCTGGCCCACGATTTCGCGCATGGCGCTTTCGGCAACAGCCTTGATCGTTTGTTCCTGATTGTCGACCTTGAACAGATAATCCGCGGCATCCTTGATCACCCAGCCCACGGTGAAATTCACATCGACGATGTTCTCATCGCCCGTAAGCATCAGGCTTTCTTCGCGCGCGGCTTCAAGTTCGCTTTCGTCATTGGCCTCGGCGCCGACGCGATAGCCGATAGTGATCTGGTTGACGGTGGTCACTTCCGGCGTTTCCACCGTCTCGATCGGCCAGGGCAGATGGTAGTTAATGCCCGGTCCGGTGCGCGCGACGTATTGGCCGAAACGAAGCACCACGCCTTGCTCGCGTGCAGTCACGAAATAGATTCCGCTCAACAGCCACACCGCGATAATCGCAATCGCCGCGAGCGCGATGCCGCCTGCTGTCATCGCGCCGCATGGCAACAGCCGCTGCAGGCGATCGCGCATCCTCCCCCAGGCGCTGCCGAAATCGGGCGGCTGCATGCGCCCGCCGCCCTGCGGGCCCCGTCCCCAAGGCCCGCGGGGGGTCGAGCCGTTCCCGCCCGATTGATTGCTCCACATCCCGAAAAGTCCGAATTCCAATCCCGGAGCTAGACGCCCGCCTGGTGGTGTTCCGGGAAGCACGCGGTTATATGGGCAAGTTCCCCGAGGCGCAAACCAACGTATCCTGCGCGGCGCTCGCGCATTTTCTTCTAGGATTCGGAGCAACGATTATGGCTGAACCGGCTCGTGAGGACGTGCTGAAGGCACTGGCGCGTGTGCTCGATCCCCAGAGCGGACAATCGATCGTTGCTGCTGGATTTGTGCAGGGGCTTGTGCTGAAGAACGGACATGTGAGTTTCGCGATTGAAGTTCCGCCCGCGCGCGGACCTCACGCGGAGCCGTTGCGCAAAAAAGCGGAAGCGGAAGTAGCCGCGCTGCCGGGTGTGCTGTCGGTGACCGCCGTATTGACCGCACATCAGGAGCCCACTCGCGCAGCCTCGCCGCGCCAGCCTGCGCCATCGCCCGCGGGCGTGCCTGGCGTCGCTGCCGTCATTGCCGTTGCGAGCGGCAAAGGTGGCGTGGGCAAATCGACGGTTGCGGCCAATCTTGCGCTGGCGCTTGCAAAACTCGGCCTCAAGACCGGATTGCTCGATGCAGATATTTACGGACCGTCGGTGCCGCGGCTATTCGACATCCGTGAGAAGCCGCAATCGCGCGACGGCAAGGCTTTGGAACCGATCGAGAAGTTCGGCATCAAACTGATGTCGATTGGTTTTCTGGTCGGCGAAGAGGAGCCGATGATCTGGCGCGGCCCGATGGTGACCAGCGCACTCTCGCAACTGTTGGGCGACGTCGCCTGGGCGCCCCTCGACGTGCTCGTTGTCGACATGCCGCCCGGCACCGGCGACGCACAACTTACCATGGCACAGCGCGTACCGTTGAAAGGCGCGGTGATTGTGTCGACGCCACAGGATCTGGCGCTTGTGGATGCGCGCAAGGGCCTCGCGATGTTCCGCAAGACGCAGGTGCCAATTCTCGGAATCGTCGAGAACATGAGCGTATTCGTGTGTCCAAAGTGCGGCCACGAGAGCCATATCTTTGCGCATGGCGGCGCGCGGCGCGTGGCGGAAACGCTCGACGTACCATTTCTCGGCGAGATTCCGCTCGTGCCCGCGATCCGCGAAACATCGGATGCAGGTACACCAATCGTGATCGAAGCGCCGCACAGCGGCGAAGCAGTGGCGTTTCTGGCCATCGCCGAACGTGTGGCCGCCGCGCTTTCGGCTCCTGTCCGCCCCGCACCGGCAATTGTGATGGAGTGATTCTGTATTGTTCCGGCGATTCATTCGCGCGCGGACGCGCGGGGTATCTGGGTGGCCGGGACGCGGTTACGCTCGCGCCGGGCCATGACAAGCTGTTCTCGTCTTACGCGTTGTACGCGAGGCGGAGACCAGGTTGCGGCCAGTCGAGAGCGAGGAGTTTGCCGGTTCCGGACGCGGTGACGTAGGCCGTCTTCATGTTTTTCCCGCGCCAACAGATGTTGGTGACGAGTGGATCGGCAATGGGCGTATGCCGCACTTTCTTCTTTCCCGGCCAGAACGTGGTGATGCCACCGGCGAGAATCGTTGCAACGCACACACCACCGTCGGCCTGTACGCCAAGCGAGTCGAAATAGCCGAGGCCGGAATAGGCGCCGACAAACACGCCCGGCGTGAAGCCTTCGACCTTGCCCTTCTTGCCCGGGCCGTCGAGCGGCAGGCTCCAAAGCCGCCCGGGATAGGTTTCCGCGTAGTAGACAGTATTGCCGTCGGGCGAGAGGCCGACGCCATTGGGCGAGATCAGATCGCGCAGCACGAGCGTGACCTTCGATCCATCCGCCAGCGCGTAGAACAGTGCCCCATGCAGATGGCCTTCCGCTGTGGTTTTCCCGTGATCGGTGAACCAGAAGCCGCCGCTTGTATCGAAGACGAGATCGTTGGGGGCTATCAGCGGCGCACCGTCGAATTCCGTGTACAGAGTTTCGACTTTGCCGCTTGAGATGTTTACCCGCTCGATGCGGCCGCCCGTATGCGACGGGGGCGCATGCCCAGGAATGAGCAGGCCTGCGCGTTTGTGGAATTCGAAACTGCCGCCATTGTTGCAGACGTAGAGCGCGCCGTCGGAACCGATGGCGAGTCCATTCGGACCGCCGCCGGGAGTGGCGAGCGTCTGCTTTTTCCCATTGCTCTTGATGCGGGTGATTTTTCCCGCGGCGATCTCGACGATGACAATGGAGCCGTCCTCCATCGCCACCGGTCCCTCGGGGAATCGCAGCCCCGAAGCAATCTCGCGAATCTTCATCTTGATGGCCCCTTCTACGATTGCGGCGGTGTCCGGCGCCGCAAGGTCAGCGTTATGGACGCAGAGGAACAGCAGGGTCGCAGACAGACGCAAAAAATGCTCTGCGTCCACCGTGCATCCTCCGCGGCCTCTGCGCTAAGCTTTCTTATCATGAAACCGTAGCAGCGTAACAAAACGGTACGCCATGCCGGTATCCGACACGTGCTCCATGCTATCGGCTTCACGCCAGTTGTGCGGATCGATCGAGGGAAAGCGCGCGTCGCCCGGAAAATCGGCGCGAACTTCCGTGAGATAAATAATGTCGGCCCGGGGAAGCGCCGCGCGATAAATCGCTTCGCCGCCAATAACGCAGATTTCAACTGGCGCTTCCAACTCGGCGCGCGCGATCGACTCGTCGAACGAAGAAACCACAGCCGCACCTTCTGCGGTGAAGTGTGGATCATGCGACAGGACGATATTGAGCCGACCCGACAGCGGCTTCTTCGGGAGGCTGTCCCAGGTTTTGCGGCCCATGATGCAGGGCTTGCTTATGGTGAGCTGCCTGAAGCGGCGCATATCCTCGGGGAGACGCCAGGGGATCGCTCCCCGATCTCCGATGATGCCGTTCGCGGCTTTCGCCACGACAAGCGCGATGCGGATCATCCGCGAGTCAGAGCGTTGAGCGCCTCTCCCGCGAGACGATAGATGTGCCAGTCATCGACCCGCTCCGCGTGAAGAGTCTCGTAGAACGCAATCGAAGGTTTGTTCCAGGTCAACACCGACCATTCGAGCTTGAGGCAGCCGGTTTCAACGGCGCGCCGCGCAAGATCGGCAACAAACGCACGGCCGATACCGCGCCGTCGCAACGATGGCCGCACATAAAAATCTTCCAGATAGATCCCGCGCGCCGCCGCAAAGCTCGAATAGGTCGGATACCAGGTCATGATCCCGGCCGGTTCGCCATCCGCGAACGCCAGGTCGCAGGAGATGCGTGGCGTGCCGTCGAAAAAATCGCGTCTGACAGCTTCGGGCGTAAGGCGGAATTTGTACGAAAACCGCTCGTAGGCGGCGAGTTCTTTCAGGAGATCGACGATGATGGCCTCATCTCCGGCTGTGGCGCAACGGATCTCGATCGCGCTCATACCGCCACTTTCGCCTTGATATGCGGATGGGCGCGATAATTCTCCAGCCGGAAATCCTCAAAGCAGAATCCGAATATGTCGCGAACCTCCGGGTTGAGATTCATTTTCGGCAGAGGGTAAGGGGCCCGCGCAAGCTGTTCGCGCGCCTGTTCAAGATGATTGAGATAAAGATGCGCATCGCCGAATGTGTGCACGAAGTCGCCCGCCGAACATCCAGTTACCTGCGCCATCATCATTGTAAGAAGCGCATACGAGGCGATATTGAAAGGCACGCCCAGAAAGACGTCGGCCGAGCGCTGGTAAAGCTGGCAGGAGAGGCGGCCTTCCGCGACGTAAAACTGGAAGAGACAATGGCAAGGCGGGAGCGCCATGCGTTCGATCTCCGCCGGATTCCAGGCGCTGACAATCAAGCGACGGGAATCCGGATTGCGGCGGATTTGTTCGACCACCGCTACGATCTGATCGATGGCGCCGCCGTCGGTTGCCGGCCAAGACCGCCATTGCGAGCCGTAAATCGGCCCGAGTTCGCCCTCTTCGTCCGCCCACTCGTCCCAGATCGACACGCCATGCTCCTGCAGCCAGCGCACATTCGTATCTCCGCGCAGGAACCAAAGGAGTTCGTAGATGATCGATTTGAGGTGAAGCTTCTTCGTCGTGACAAGCGGGAATCCTCGCGTCAGGTCGAAACGCATCTGATACCCGAAGATGGACAGCGTTCCGGTGCCGGTGCGGTCGTGTTTTTCGACGCCCCGATCGAGAACCGTGCGCATCAGATCGAGATATTGATGCAGGGGCGGGCTCCTTCCGACTCGCGACCCGATTTGAAACCACTTTGCCCCGGTTTCGCTACCACCTTCCTTGTGGACAGCCGTCTTTTGCCGGCTTCAAATCCCAAGACGAAGACCCTATATTTCCTCCGTTCGGGTTCGCCCGGACTATGGCGATAAACGGCTGCGTAATAAGCGGACCGGACCCGGGGGCGGTACCCGGCGCCTCCACCTGGCGGCTTCGCCGCAGTAGTCAGAAGTCGGAATTCAGAAATCAGAACCTAGCTTTCTGACTTCTGATTTCTGACTTCCGGTTTCTGCGGCGAAGCCGCCAGGCGGGGGCGAAACAGGATCGACGGACGTGTAAAGGCTGACCTTTCGCTCGGTATGGTATCCGCCGTTATCGGGCTAATCGTACAGGTGCCAACGATAACGAAATGGCCCTCGCTGCCTAATTAGGTAAGCGCGGTTCGGGGAGCACCGGGCAACAGAAGCTCCCCACTTTCATTTTGCTCCTTCGAGAAGTTCGTCTGCTGCAACGGATGCATCGGGACTTGATATCCTCTCCCACAACGGCTCAATAACCCCTTCCCGAAATTGCTCCCGCAGATTTCGATCCTCCCTCAAACGGAGGGTGGTTCTTTGATTCCCGATTGACTCGGCATCTCGCGCGTCTAGTCTCTTGGTGTTTCCAGTTCCGGCTTGCATGACGAAAGATTTTATCGGCTACAAGGCATTGACCGACGCGGCGCTCAGGAGTGTCGTGCGCGGCGCACTCAAATCTGTCGAAAAAAACGGTCTCGTCGGTTCACACCATTTCCGCATCTCGTTTCGGACGCGCGCACCCGGCGTCGAGATTCCGGACTTTCTGCTCGAGCAATATCCCGAGGAAATGACAATCATTCTCCAGCACCAGTTCTGGGGACTGAAAATCAAGGACAATCATTTCGACGTGGCGTTGTCGTTCCGCAAAGTCCCCGCGACGTTGTCCATTCCTTTCGCCGCCTTGACCGCGTTCATGGATCCCGGCGTGCAATTTGCGTTGAACTTTCAGACAGAACCGGAGGAAGAACCGGGTCAGCGCAAACGACCGAGCGTCGCTGGCGGCAAGACGGCTGAACTGCCGGCGCCAAAACCTGAAACCGCCGGCGAGGTGGTAAGCCTCGATTCCTTCCGTAAGAAATGAGCGCCGAGAGCGAACGTCGTGCCGAGGGCGCGACACGGCTGGAAACAGATTCCTTCGGGCCGATTGACGTGCCGGCGGACCGCTACTGGGGCGCGCAGACAGAGCGATCGCTGAGGAATTTCCGCATCGGCGGTGAACGCATGCCAGTGCCGGTCACGCGCGCGTTGGGCCTGATCAAGGGCGCGGCTGCGCGCGTCAATGTCGCGCTGGGCGTGCTCGACAAGAAGCTCGGCGAGACAATTGCGCGTGCTTGCGAAGAGGTCGCGGACGGTAAACTGGACGGGCATTTCCCGCTGGTGGTGTGGCAGACCGGCTCCGGCACGCAGACCAATATGAATGCGAACGAGGTGATCGCGAACCGCGCCATCGAAATGGTGGGTGGGGTTGTCGGCTCGAAGAAGCCGGTGCACCCCAACGATCATGTCAACAAGAGCCAGTCTTCGAACGACTGCTTTCCGACCGCGATGCACATTGCCGCCGTGCTCGAAATTCACCGTGTGCTCCTTCCTGGACTGCACCGACTGCAAAAGGCGCTCGAAGAAAAGAGCGCCGCGTTTCGCACGATCGTAAAAATCGGTCGCACGCATTTGATGGATGCGACGCCGGTTTCGCTTGGGCAGGAATTTTCCGGCTACGCGACGCAGGTCGGTTACGGCATTGCGCGCGTGGAAGCTGCGTTGCCACGCCTTTACCAGCTCGCGCAAGGAGGGACCGCTGTCGGCACCGGATTGAATGCGCCGGCGCGTTTCGCCGAGTTGTTCGCAGTGGAAATAGCGAACATGACGAAACTGCCGTTTACGAGCGCCCCAAACAAATTCGAAGCGATGGCGGCGCATGACGCTGTTGTGGAGATGTCCGGCGCGCTCAACACCATCGCCGCCTCGCTGTTCAAGATCGCGCAGGATGTACGCCTGATGGGATCAGGGCCGCGCGCCGGCATTGGCGAACTCAGGCTACCCGAAAACGAGCCCGGCTCGTCCATTATGCCGGGAAAAGTCAATCCCACTCAGTGCGAGGCGCTCACCATGGTCGCCACGCAAGTGATGGGCAATCACACGGCCATCACCGTGGCGGGTAGCCAGGGAAATTTCGAGCTGAATGTCTTCAAACCGGTGCTGATCTATAACCTCCTCCAATCGATACGGCTTCTTGGCGATGCCACTGCAAGTTTTTCGGAACACTGCGTCGAAGGCATCGAACCCGACCGCGCGCGCATCGGCGAACTGCTGCATGGTTCCTTGATGCTGGTGACGGCGCTCGCGCCAACAATCGGTTACGACAAAGCCGCGAAGGTGGCGAAAGCCGCGCATGCAAACGGCACGACGTTGCGCGAAGAAGCCGTCAAGCTTGGCTTTGTGACGGAAGCGGAGTTCGAT
>Ga0070734_10005898_pt1 | contig 10567 bp, 20 predicted proteins | sample Coa_R1_8_FD_66444 | JGI IMG/M metagenome (GOLD analysis project Ga0070734, IMG submission 66444) | Surface soil microbial communities from Centralia Pennsylvania, which are recovering from an underground coalmine fire - Coalmine... | ecosystem: Environmental > Terrestrial > Soil > Unclassified ... | reverse complement strand
GGACGGCCAGGTGGTGCCGGTAACCCTGTTGAAGGCCGGACCGTGCGTGGTGGTTCAGCGCAAGACTCCAACAACGGACGGCTACGATGCTGTGCAGCTCGGTTTGGTCGAGTTCGCCAAGGCCTCGCGTACTACCAAGCCGATCGCCGGTCATTTGAAAAAGGCCAGTGCCGACGGCGTAAAGTTCCTGCGTGAGCTGCGCATGCGTCCCGGCGACGACGATCTGAAGCAGGGCGATCGAATTCTGGTGGATCAATTCAAGCCGGCTGAAAAGGTCGACGTGATCGGCGTCAGCAAAGGGCGCGGGTTTGCGAGCTTAATGAAGCGGCATCATTTCCGCGGCGGTCCGGAGTCGCACGGCTCAATGTTTCATCGCCGGCCCGGGTCGATCGGGGCGTCCAGTTTTCCGTCCCGCGTTTTCCCCGGTATGCGCATGGCCGGCCACATGGGCACGCAGCAGGTGACCGTGCGGAATCTGGAAATCGTGGATGTGGTCGCCGAAGAGAACGTGCTCGTAGTGAAAGGCGCGGTGCCTGGGCCGAACGGCGGGTATGTGTTGGTCAAAAGGGCGAAAAGGTAACCACCATGCCGAGCGTAGAAGTTGTCGATTTGAAGAATGCAGTGGTTGGTTCGGTGGATCTCGCCGAAGAAGTCTTCGGCGCACCGGTCAACGAGGATCTATTATACGAGGCGGTACGGCACTCGCAGGCCGGCGCGCGCAGCGGCACGGCCAAAACCAAGACGCGGCATGAAGTGTCCGGTTCCGGCAAGAAGCTCTGGCGGCAGAAGGGCACGGGCCGCGCGCGTATGGGTTCTATCCGGTCGCCGCTCTGGCGCCACGGCGGAACCGTGCACGGTCCGCAACCGCGCGATTACAGCTACAGGCTACCCCGTAAAATGCTGCTCGGAGCATTACGGTCGGCATTATCGGCAAAGCTCCGCGACGGTGAGATGAAAGTGGTTAAGGATTTCACGCTCAGCGATCACAAATCGAAGTCGATGCGCGCGGTTCTGGATGCGCTGGGCGCGCCGAAGACGGTGCTGCTGGTGGACAACGCAGAGAACCACAACCTGGTGCTCGGTTCGCGGAATCTGGCCGGCGTCAAGCTGGTGGCAAGCAAGGACGTGACGGTTTACGATCTGCTCGCGCACGGCGGCCTGCTGGTGACCGAGAATGCCGCGAAGAAACTTTCGGAGGCGCTGGCAAAATGACCATCTACGACGTAATCAAGCGGCCGATCGTCACCGAAAAAGGCGTCGCCAAGAAAGACGCCGAACGGACGCTCTGCTTTCATGTCGCAGCCGAAGCGAACAAGGTGATGGTGAAGGCGGCGGTGGAGCAGCTTTTTAAAGTCAAAGTCGACAGCGTGCGGACTTCGACCACTGCCGGCAAGCTGCGCCGTCGGGGGCGCTTCAGCGGCTATCGTAGCGACTGGAAGAAGGCCTACGTGAAATTGAAGGAAGGGCAGAAAGTGCCCGAGTACACGGAGATCTAGCGAGGGAGACGCAACGGCACTAGGAAGTGCCGCGTGGAGAAATCGAATATGCCGATGAAGAAATACAATCCGACCACGGCGTCGCGGCGGTTCATGACCGTCGTTTCCCGCGAGGAAATCACCAAGCAGCATCCGGAGAAGTCGCTGGTGCGGGGCAAGAAGCGCAGCGGCGGACGGAACAGCGAAGGTCTGGTCTCATCGAGATTCCGCGGCGGCGGGGCGAAGAAGGCCTACCGTCAGATCGACTTTAAGCGCGACAAGATTGGGATTCCCGCCAAGGTGGCCGCGGTCGAGTACGATCCCAACCGCACGGCGCGCATCGCGCTCCTGAACTATGCCGATGGGGAGAAGCGCTACATCGTTTGTCCCGTGGGCCTGGAAGTCGGCCGGACGGTGACGTCGGGCCCTGAAGCCGACATCCTGATCGGCAACGCGCTCCCGCTTAAGAACATTCCCGCCGGTACGGTGGTTCACAACGTCGAGCTGCGCCCGGGCAAAGGTGCGCAGATGGCGCGGTCCGCCGGCGCGCAGGCGCAGTTGATTTCGCGTGAAGGCGGCATCGCGCTGCTGAAGCTGCCGTCGGGCGAAGTGCGGCGAGTGCAGGTGGAGTGCATGGCGACCATCGGCCAGGTGGGCAACGTCGAACACGAAAACGAGTCGCACGGAAAGGCCGGCAAGACGCGCTGGCTCGGCCGGCGCCCGCACAATCGCGGCGTTTCGATGAATCCGGTGGATCATCCGCACGGAGGCGGCGAGGGCAAGACCTCCGGCGGACGGCATCCTGTGACTCCCTGGGGCCAGCCGACGCGCGGCTTCAAAACCCGCAACAACAAGCGAACCGACAAATGGATTGTGAGCCGGAAGGTGAAGAAGTAAGCGATGAGCAGATCACTCAAAAAGGGCCCGTTCACCGACGACCACCTGATAAAGAAGGTCGCCGACATGAACGACAAGAACGAGAAAAAGGTGGTGCGCACCTGGTCGCGCCGCTCCACCATCCAGCCGCAGTTCGTCGGGCATACGCTGGCGGTACACAACGGCAAGAAGTTCATTCCGGTCTACATCACCGAGAACATGGTGGGGCACAAGCTGGGGGAGTTTTCGCCGACCCGCCAGTTCCGAGGACATTCGGTGAAGGCCGCCGCCGCGCCGGGCGCAACGGAGAAAACCGCCAAGCCGGCCTAAGGCAAAGGAACGATCACGATGCTAGTCAAAGCAGAAGCAAGATATGTTCGGACCTCGCCGCAGAAGGTGCGGCTGGTGGTGGATTTGATCCGCGGCCGCTCGGCGAACGAGGCGCGCATCATCCTGCGCCAGACCAACAAGCGCATGGCGCCGGTGGTGCTCAAGGTGTTGGATTCGGCGATCGCCAATGCCGAAAACCGTTCGAACGATATCGATGTGGATCAGCTGGTGGTGGCCGAAGCGTACGTGAACGAAGGCCCGCGCATGAAGCGCATCCGGCCGGCTCCGATGGGCCGCGCCTACCGTTATCAGCGCCGCATGGCGCACATCGTCGTCAAGGTCAGCGAGAAGAAGTCGGCCCAGGAGAGCCAATAGGTGGGACAGAAAGTTCATCCGTACGGATTCCGGTTGGGAGTCACCAAGACCTGGCGCTCGCGCTGGTTCGCCAAGCAGGATTACGCCAAGCTGCTGCGCGAGGACCTGGAACTGAAGGATTCTCTGCGCGATCGGTTGAAGTCGGCAGGTGTCAGTTCGGTGGAAGTGGACCGGCCCGGTAACAAGCTGCGCGTCACCATTCGCACCTCCAGGCCCGGAATTATCATCGGCCGCAAGGGCGCTGAAATCGAAAAGCTGAAGCAGGATCTCGCCAAGAAAACCAAGCGCGAGGTTTTTATCGACATCCAGGAAGTACATAAGCCCGAGCTCGATGCCCAGCTCGTGGCTGAATCCATCGCCTTGCAGCTTGAAAAGCGCGTGGCGTTCCGCCGGGCGATGCGTAAGGCCGTCGATTCGGCGCTGCGTTTCGGCTGCAAAGGAATCAAGGTTCGCGTGTCGGGCCGGCTGAACGGCGCTGAAATCGCGCGCAGCGAGTGGTATCTGCAGGGCCAGCTTCCGCTGCATACCTTGCGTGCGGATTTGGATTACGGTTTTGCTCAAGCCTATACCACGTACGGCGTAATCGGGGTCAAGTGCTGGACCTATCGCGGTGAGATTTTGGACGGTGGACGCCGGGATCCGATGCGCAACGATCCTGAGATGCGCCGGCCTCCCATGCGCGATCGCAGGGATCGGGATCGCCGGCCTCCGGTGTCGCAGGGTGAACCGGCGGGCTCGCCGCAGCAGGCCGCTCCCGGCGAATTTCCTTCGGTGCAGCGAACGGCTCCGATTTTGCCCCCGTTGAGCCAGCCGCAACCGAGCTGGAAGCAGGAATTCAAGCCGGAAGCGGCGCCTAGCGCTTCCCCAGAGCCGGCCGCACCGCCCGCGCCTGAGAGCACCGACAAGAAAGAAGAATAAACGCCATGTTGATGCCGAAGAAAGTGAAGTACAGGAAGCAGCAGCGCGGCCGCATGACCGGCAAGGCGTGGCGCGGTTCCGATCTCGCGTTCGGCGAGTACGGCCTGAAAGCCATGCGCTGCGGCTGGATCACGGACCGTCAGATTGAGGCGGCGCGCGTGGCCATGACGCGTTTCATTAAGCGTGGCGGCAAGGTTTGGATCCGGTTGTTTCCCGATAAGCCGATCACTAAGAAGCCCGCTGAAACCCGAATGGGCAAAGGCAAGGGCGCGCCCGAGCAGTGGGTGGCGGTGATCCGGCCCGGCAAGATTCTGTTCGAGATGGAAGGCGTCCCGAAGGCGACCGCCGAAGAGGCCTTCCGCCTGGCTGCGGGCAAGTTGCCTCTGCCGACCAAGGTCATCAGCCGCGATCAGGTAGGAGCATAACATGCGCGCAGAAAAGGTACGCGAACTCGACAGCACGGAATTGAAGAAGCAGAGCGAAGAGATCCGCGAGCAGATGTTTCGGATCCGCTTCTCGATGGAGATGGGCCAGACCGACGGATTGAAGAAGCTCCGCGCGATTAGAAAGGATCGGGCGCGCATGCTCACCACGCTGCGCGACCGCGAACTGCATCCTGAGACCGCACCGGAGCCCGTGGCGAAGAAAAAGAAGAAAGGGAAATAAGCATGGCCGCGGAAGAACGTAAGGTAGGGATCAAGAACGAGAAAGTGGGCCAGGTGGTCTCCGCCAAGATGCAGAAGACCATCGTGGTGGAGGTGACGCGGCGCGTTTCGCATCCCGTTTACAAGCGGATCGTCACCAAGCGCAAGAAATTTTACGCGCACGACGAGCAGCGAACGGCAAAAGTCGGTGATGTGGTGCGGATCGTCGAGTGCCGGCCCATGAGCAAGCTCAAGCGGTGGCAGCTGGGCGAAGTGCTGCGCAAAGCTGTCCAGGTCGCCGTTGAGCCCAGCGCGGTGGATCTCGACATGGTGCAATCGACGGCCGGATCCAAATCGCCCAAAGCCAAGGGCGGCGGGAGGAAATCGTCATGATTGGGATGCGGACCATCCTCGAGGTGGCGGACAACAGCGGCGCGCGCAAGCTGCAGTGCATTCTGCCTCGCGGCGGCGACCTGGGATTACGCGCGGGATTAGGCGACGTGATCACGGCCAGCGTGAAAGAAGCGACGCCGGAATCTCCCATCAAGAAGGGCAAGGTAGTGCGCTGCGTGATCGTGCGGATGCGCAAGGAATCGCGGCGCAAGGACGGGACCTACATCCGCTTTGATTCGAACGCGGCCGTGCTGATCAATGAAATTGGCGAACCGGTGGGTACGCGCGTTTTTGGCCCCGTCGCTCGTGAACTGCGCGACAAGAAATTCATGAAAATTGTGTCGCTTGCTCCGGAGGTCATCTAATGCCGGCGAAGAAGCACGCGCCGCTCCCGCGCTTTAAAGCCAGGCTGCGGAAGGAAGACCAGGTGAAGGTGATCGCCGGCCGCGATAAAGGCAAGACCGGGCGGGTTCTGTCTGTCGACACCAAGACGGGCAAGGTTTTGGTGGAAGGCGTGGCGATGATCAAGCGGCACACACGGCCGAATCCCTCCAAGCAGATCAAGGGCGGCATTGCCGAAAGAGAAAGCCCGATTTCGATTTCGAACGTGATGATCCTGACGTCGGGAGGCATCCCGTCGCGCGTCGGATATCGCGCGGAGGGTTCGGGCACGTCGCAGCGTTTTGTTCGGATCGCCAAGAAGAGCGGCGAGACGATCGAAAAGCGCGGCAAAGAGTAGGGAACGAGTATGGCCAAGGAACCGAAGAAGCCAAAAGATCAAACAGCGCAAAGCGCACCGGATGCAAAATCGCAGAAGGCTGCTGCTCCGAAGAACAAGGCCGGTGATGCCCGGCTGCGCCTTCATTACAAAGATCGCGTGATTCCGGCGCTGGTCAAGGAGTTCGGCTACAAGAACGTCATGGCCGTGCCGAAAATCGAAAAGGTTGCGGTCAACATCGGCTTGGGCGAGGCGACGCAGAACGCCAAGCTGATGGACGGTGCCGTAAACGAGCTCGGCCAGATAGCCGGCCAGAAGCCTGTGATCACTAAGGCAAAGAAATCGATCGCCGCATTCAAGCTGCGCGAAGGCATGGCGATCGGCACCATGGTGACGCTCCGCGGCGACCGGATGTACGAGTTCCTGGACCGCCTGATGAACGTTGCGCTGCCGCGCGTGCGCGATTTTCGCGGCGTGTCGGCAAAATCCTTCGACGGCCGCGGCAACTACACGCTGGGCGTGAAGGACCAGTTGATTTTCCCCGAGATCGACTACAACAAGGTGGAAAAGGTCAAAGGGATGAATATTTCGATCACAACCACGGCGAAGTCGGATGCCGAAGGGCTCGCGCTGTTGAAACTTATGGGAATGCCGTTCCGCCAATAGCGGCTGGAGCGCAAGGATAAATACAGAATGGCCACTACAGCCAAGATCGCGAAAGAAGAAAAGGCAAAAGTCTTGATGGCGGCGAAGGATTGCCCGGGGCGCATCAGGATCCGGCATCGTAACCGCTGCTTCCGCTGCGGCCGTCCGCGAGGCTATCTGCGCAAGTTCGATTTGTGCCGCATCTGCTTCCGGAAGCTGGCGCTGGCGGGCGAAATCCCCGGCGTGATCAAGGCGAGCTGGTAAGGAAAGGACTGGACGCATGGATACATCCGATCCCATCGGCGATATGCTGACGCGCATTCGCAATGCGCAGATGGCGCGCCATCCCAAAGTCGACGTGCCGGCCTCCAAGGTGAAAATGGAGATCGCGCGGATTCTGAAGGAAGAAGGATTTATTGCCAATTTCAAACTGGCCGAAGACGGCGCCAAGCGCAGCATCCGCATTTATCTGAAGTACACGCCGGGCAATGTGCCGGTGATTTCGCGCATCGAGCGCGTATCGCGACCGGGGTGCCGCGTGTACGTCGGAAGCCGCGAGGTTCCACGGGTGCTGGGCGGGCTCGGCATCAACATTCTCACCACGCCGCGCGGCGTCATGACCGGTTCTTCGGCCCGCAAGGAACGAGTCGGCGGCGAAGTGCTGTGCCAGCTTTGGTAGCGAGGAAACTATGTCGCGAGTTGGAAAAAAACCGATTCCGCTGCCGAAAGGTGTGAAGGTTACCATCGGCAACGAGCTCCAAGTGGAAGGGCCGAAGGGCAAGCTGATGGTCCCGGTGCCCGAGGGCATTCATGTCCGGCAGACGGATGGAAATTTGGAGATCACGCGCGATGCGGACCGCTACGCCGCGCTCCACGGCCTGACGCGCGCCCTGGCCGCATCAGCCGTATTCGGCGTTTCGACCAGTTTCACGCGCGAGCTCGATATCACCGGCACCGGTTATCGCGCCGACGTCAAAGGCAAGCTGGTCACGTTCACGCTGGGCTACTCCCATCCCATCGAGTTTCTTTTGCCCGACGGCGTGGAGATGAAGATCGATAAACAGACGCATTTGATTCTCACCGGCTTCGACAAGCAGTTGGTGGGGCAGGTGGCGGCCAACATGCGCGCGCTGCGTCCGCCGGATCCGTACAAGAACAAGGGCGTCCGCTACACGGGCGAAATGCTCCGCAAGAAGGCCGGCAAGACCGGGGCGGGAGCGACGGGAGCGAAGTAAATGGCGAAATCATCAAAGAACGACGTTCGGGTTCGCGTGCACACCAGGATCCGCCATCGTGTGAAGGGCAGCGAAGAGCGCCCCCGCCTGGCGGTCTTCCGCAGCCTGAAGCACATTTACGCGCAGGTGATCGACGACCGCAAAGGCGCGACGCTGGCAGCGGCATCTTCGGGCGACAAGAAGGCCGGCGTGGCCAATGGCGGCAACGTCGCCGGCGCCAAGCAAGTGGGTAAATTGATCGCCGAACGCGCCAAGGCAAATGGCGTCAGCAAGGTTGTTTTCGATCGTGGCGGCTATCTGTATCACGGGCGCATCAAAGCGCTCGCCGATGCCGCGCGAGAAGCGGGACTGGAGTTTTAGATGGCTGCGACCCCAACAGCAAAACGCATCGACGCGAACTCGCTCAATCTCAAAGAGCAGGTAGTGTCGATCAACCGCGTCACCAAGGTGGTGAAGGGCGGCAAGAACCTGAGTTTCTCGGCGCTGGTGGTTGTCGGCGATCCGGGCGCGAAGATCGTGGGATTCGGCACCGGAAAAGCCAAGGAAGTGCCGGCCGCGATCAAGAAGGGTATCGAATCGGCGAAGAAGAACTTGCGTAAGGTGAACGTGCTTGAGACCACCATCCTGCATGCTGTACTGGGACGTTTCGGCAGCGGACTGGTGCTGTTGAAGCCAGCGCCGGAAGGAACCGGCGTCATCGCCGGCGGACCGGTGCGTGCCGTGATCCAGGCCGTCGGGATCGCGAACGTGCTCACCAAATCGATTGGCTCTCACAATCCGCACAACGTAGTGAAAGCCACCATCAACGCGCTCGAGCAGTTGCGCGATAAGGCGCAAGTGGCGGAAATGCGCGGCCTCGCTCCGGAGAAGGTAGGCTGAGCATGGCGCAGACAACCATCAAGATCAAGCTGATCGGCAGCCCGATCTGCTGCCCGGAGAAGCACAAATCGATTGTGCGTTCGCTTGGGCTCAAGAAAATGAATCGTGTGGTGGAGCGGCCCGATACGCCGGCTTTCCGGGGCATGGTGTTGAAGATCCCGCACCTACTGGCGATCGTGAAGGAGTAACATGAACCTCAGCAATCTCAGGCCGCCCAAGGGGCAGAAGCAGAAGAAGCAGCGCGTCGGGCAGGGCATGGGCACCGGCCGAGGCAAGTATTCCGGGCGCGGCGCAAAGGGCGCCCGTTCGATCTCCGGCTATAGCATGATGCGCGGTTTTGAAGGCGGCCAGATGCCGCTTCACCGCCGCCTGCCGAAGCGCGGCTTCACCAATATCTTCCGCAAAGAGTATGTCGTCGTGAACGTCGGCCGCCTGGAGCAACTCCAAGGCGACAGCTTCGATCCCGGCCGGTTGCTCGAATTGGGTGTGATCAAGAAGGTCGGCGCCGGCTTGAAGATTTTGGGCACCGGCGACCTGAATCGAAAGATTACGGTGAAGGCGCATCAGTTTTCCAAGGCGGCGCTGGAGAAGATTCAGAAGGCCGGTGGAACCTCAGAAGTGATTGGAGCGGCGAGCGCCTAGCGCGCGAGGCGGGCAGAGATGAAGTTTTTCGAGGCCATAGCGAATGTGTTCCGGATCCCGGACCTGCGCAAGCGTGTTCTGTTCACGCTCGCGCTTCTGGCCGTGTACCGGCTGGGCGGTCACATCCCAACCCCGGGCATCGACGCCAACCGGCTTCAGGAATTTTTCCAGCAGAACCAGGGCAGCATCTTCGGGTTCATCGACCTGTTCAGCGGAGGAATGTTGCGCCGTCTCACGATCTTCGCGCTGGGCATCATGCCCTACATCACCGCGTCGATCATCCTGCAGTTGCTCACCGTCGTAGTCCCCACGCTCGAGAAGCTCCAAAAAGAGGGCGAGTTGGGACGCCGCAAGATTACCCAGTGGACGCGCTACCTGACCGTGATCCTGGCTTTGATGCAGTCGTTCGGCATCGCCCTCACGCTCGAAAAATCCGAAGGTGGATTCGTGCTCAATCCGGGCATCGGGTTCACCCTGATGACCATCCTCAGCCTCACAACCGGCACGGCCTTCATCATGTGGCTGGGCGAGCAAATTACCGAGCGCGGCATCGGAAACGGCATGTCGCTGCTGATCTTCGTCGGAATCGTCGTCGGCCTGCCGCGCGCCATTCAGAATATTTACGACAATGTGGTCGTCACCAAGCAGTGGACCGTCCTGCATCTGATTATCATTCTCGTGATGATGATCGCCGTGGTGGCGTTTATCGTCTTAGTGGAGCGCGGTGAGCGGCGCATCCCGGTGCAATATGCCAAGCGCGTGGTCGGAAGGCGCATGATGGGCGGGCAGTCCACGCATCTGCCGCTCAAGGTCAACGCCGGCGGCGTGATTCCTGTCATCTTTGCCTCGTCGCTGCTGGCGTTCCCCACCAGCCTTGTCAACGTGCAGTTCGTAAAGAATAGCCCGTTCCTGAGCGGGATGCTCAACTCGATCAGCGGAGCTTCGCCGCTCTACTACCTGCTCTTTGTTGTCCTCATCATTTTCTTCTGCTTCTTCTACGTCTCGATTATTTTCAACCCGAACGAAGCGGCGGACAACATGCGCAAGTACGGCGGTTTCATCCCCGGCATCCGGCCCGGCAAGAACACCGCCGATTACATGAACAAAATTCTGACCAAGATCACGGTGGTCGGCGGACTGTATTTGTCGATCCTCTCGCTAATCCCGCAGATCATGATCCAGGGCATCAAGCTGCAGCGCCTTCCGTTGGTCGGCAACTGGATCGACGCCTACTTCCCGCGCTGGCTGCTCGATGGCCTGAACGTGAACTTCTATTTCGGGGGAACCTCGCTGCTGATCGTTGTTGGCGTCGCGATGGACACGGTCAATCAGGTCGAAGCGCAATTAATTATGCGCCACTATGAGGGTTTCACGCCCCGCTCCGGCCGCATTCGCGGACGCAGAAGTAGCTTCTAGCCTATGACTTGCGCGGCGTGT
>Ga0070734_10005897_pt1 | contig 10569 bp, 10 predicted proteins | sample Coa_R1_8_FD_66444 | JGI IMG/M metagenome (GOLD analysis project Ga0070734, IMG submission 66444) | Surface soil microbial communities from Centralia Pennsylvania, which are recovering from an underground coalmine fire - Coalmine... | ecosystem: Environmental > Terrestrial > Soil > Unclassified ... | reverse complement strand
AGAGCGTCTGCCGGTTCTCGTCCCGGTCGAGGTTGCGCAGCAGCTCCGGCAGCAGCACCAGCACGCCCAGTCCCCACTCGGCGAAGATCCCGGCGCTGCCGCCCTGGGTCAGGGGCGCGAACACCTCGATGGTCTTGATCCCGCTCTCCAGCGGACCGGCGCCTGCCGGGGAAGGGCGCAGACTCTCCATGGCGCGCTGCACGGCGGCCCGGTCCAGAGCCTCTGTAAACGGCTGGCCCGTATCCGCTATCTCCTGCCCCGGCGTCCAGATCGCCGCCGGACGCGCCGAGACAGCGCGTATGCGTCCGGCGTTCAGATGCTGGACGACGCAGAGCCGGTCTATATCGCCGCCGGTAAGCAGACTGAAAAGCGGCGGGGTGGCTTTGGGCGCAAACTGAGCTGTCACCAGCGGCCCGTCTGCCTCCTGGATGCGGCCGGGATTGTGTTGTTGAATGGCTGTATCGGTCATGGTCAGCAGTCTCCTTCTGAGGCGTGTGCGCGCCGCGTGCAGCCGCATGTTGACGGCGCCGGCGGTCAGGCCCAGACGCGCGGCGATCTCCGGCTGAGACAGCCCGGCTTCGTAGGCAAGCCGGACGACCTCCCGCTGCGCGGGCGGCAGCGTTGCGATGGTGGCCTGCACCTGCTCCCGAACAGCCTGAGCCTCGACTTCGCGGGCGGGATCGTCCTCCTCGCCGCTAATCTCGTCCATCTGCTCCCAGGAGGTTGCGGGCTGCCGGCGGCGCTGCACGCGATAGCACTGATGGCGCACGATACCGCGCAGCCAGGCGCTGAACGCCTGCGGCTCCTGCAGATGATCCAGATGCGTATAGGCGGCGATCAGGGCCTCCTGGACGGCGTCCTCAGCCATCTGCTCGTGATCGAGCAGGGTCATCGCATAACCGAAGGCCATGTCCCGATAGCGGCTTACCAGCCTTCCGAACGCCTGGGAATCGCCCTCCACAACGCAGTCTATGATCCCGCGCCGTTCCACAGATTGCCTCTCGGGATGCTCGTCAGAGCGGTCTCACCCTATAGTGCCACCTTGAAGGAGAATGCTTTTCACTTTTTCACCACCAGCTATCAAAACGTCCGATAACAATTTTTCTTGAGGTTATTCCTTTCACTCGAACGCTATTTGGCTGTCCAACATCCTTCATCCGATTTGCTGTCTCGAAATTACGTCCGGTTCGATTCTGAGGATCGCTGCGCTCGCAACAGCCGGGCGGGGGCGTTCAACTCCCAAGATTCGGTCAGAAGCTCTTCCAGCTCGTCAACCTCGATGGCTTCCAAGCGTACAAGGACCGCCGGATGGCCCTCATAGTGCGGTATCTGAAAGAACTTTTCAGGCTCTGCCGCAATGAGCGCCTCTTTATCCTCAATGTCCGGGCGAATAACGACTAGCGCATCCGGGTTTTCCCGGATCCGGGCGAAAAGTTTGGCCTTAACGCGAAAACCGGGCAGCCCCGCATAGGGCTTCTCGGTCGCTTCGGGAAGGGAAAGACAGATTCGACGGACATCCTCCTCCGTAGCCATTGCAAGCTCTCCCAGGCAAGCGAACGTTCGCCTCAATCATTCAGATTGGCCGAAGCAGAAGCAGACGCCGTAAGGCTCTTTGGCGAAGAAGACACGGTACTGCTTGCCCTCGTGCTCGTCGGTGCGAAGGGACGATGGCTCGATTCCCTTCGCCTCCAATTCTTTCCGGAGCGCCTCCACGTCGCTGACGCCGAAATAGCAGCTCGCCTGCTCCGGGTCGCTGCCGTTGCAGGCCAGTCCTATCCGCACCGCATCCCGCTGCAACACCGCGCTCTGCCCATACTTGGAGACGAGCGAAAACCCCAGCACCTGGGTATAGTAACCGATCGCTGGACCCATGTCCTTCACGGGCAAAGCATTGACGTCGGTGTCTCCGATGGGAAACACGCTCTGAAAAACGACCTGACTGGACATGACATGCTCCTTTTGGGAAAGTACGAGGCCGCTGCCTCTGGCATAATGACTGCCTCCGCCAGACTAAACCTGGAAACGAAATGAATGCGCGTTGAATGAATTCATTCCATCGGCCCGACAGGGAGCGCAGACGCGAGGCCAGGAAAAATTATGGATGCCAATGGAAAGTCGCCAACGCGCCCGCCGGAAGCGTCGTGGCAAAGGCGTTGTCCAGCGCGCGGATCGTAACGGATTGCTTTCCATCGCTGCCGTTCAAGACGATGGCCGTGAGCGAGCCATCGGGATTCTTGAAGGCCACATCCTCGAGGCCTTGCTGAGGAAAGGTGTTCGACTCTATTCTCATCGAGCCGGGCGGGACGAATTTAGCGGCGTGGCCCAGCACGTAGTATTCGACGTTATACTCAATGCCGGCGCTAACGGGGGTTATGGTCACCACACCCCGGCAGTTCGTGCAGCCGCCATTCTGCGGGCCATGCTTGTCGTCGAGGGCCAGGTTCCAGAGCAAGACGGTCTTCGCCCAGTTACGCACGGCCCCGATGAGCAGCGTGTGAGCGTTCCACTTGAGACTGCCGCCGAAATCCGGGGCCCACTCCCCGCCGGAGCATTCGGTAAAATAGATGCCTTTCTCCGGATAGGCGTCGTGGACCTTGCTCTGAGCGTCTACGGAACCCGCATAGCCATGAAACGCGGTTCCCGCCACGTACCGGCGCGCTGCCGGATCGGCCAGGATAGCCAGCGGATAGGCCGGTTCGTCCCAGTTATGGTCCCAGATAAGGATCTGCGTCTTCATGCCGGCGCTGGCGAGAAGCGGCCCCAGATGACGTATGAAGGCTGCCTCTTCGTTCGCGTCCATACGCATGCAGGGATACCCCGCCGGCTCATGATGCGGCTCGTTTTGGGGAGAGACGGCGTCAATGGAAATGCCGGCATCCGCATAGGCTTGCAGAAATTTGACGAAGTAGCGGGCATAGACTTCGTAAGCCTCCGGGCGCAGCCGGCCGCTGTTGAGGGCGCCGCTGGTCTTCATCCAGGCCGGGGCGCTCCAGGGCGTCGCCATGATCTTCAGAGCCGGGTTTATTGAGCGCGCCTTCTGCAGCGCCGGCAGGATCGTCTCCCGATCGTGGTCAATAGAGAAATGGGCCAGCGCAGCGTCCGATTGGCCGGGAGGCATGTCGTCGTAGGTATAGCTCTGCAGCGCGAAATCGGAAGCCCCCATCGGCAGGCGCAGATAGCTGAGCCCGATGCCGTCCACCGGGTCGAACAGCTTGCGCATGAGCGCGTCGCGCTGCGCGACAGGCAGTTTCGTCCAGATCAGCCAGGCGGACGACTCGGTCATGGCGGCGCCGAACCCTTCCATCCGCTGATAGGTCTTGCCGGGGTCTAGCGTGATCGTCAGCGCCCCGGAAGGCGCTTCCGCCGCCAGAGGCAGGTCCGGCTGACGCTCCAGCAGATGGCGCTTATCGGGCGTCGTGAGGAAGAAGGCGGCGATTTCCTGCCGGCTGTCTGCCGGTGATGCCCCGGCCTTCCGTGACCATGTAGATGGCATCCGAGGGGACATTTTTGAGCAGGTCCTTCGTGCCGCTCGGCCAGTGGATTTCCACGCGGTCCACGCGCGCCGCGCGGCCCAGCCCGATGTAGACACGAGAATCGCTGTGAGAAGCATAGCTGCTGCTGCTGTGGACTTCGCTGTAGTAACGCTTGCCGCCGCAGAAGACAGTGACTTTCGCATGATAACCATCCCGGTTGCTTTTGGTGCCGACCGTCTTGAAGCTGATCCAGTGATTGCCATTTTCGATATCGTTGTGAAAGAGCTGCGCCGGCCCGTTCTGATTGACGACCAGCATATCCATGCGGCCGTCGTTGTCGTAGTCCCCGGTCGCCAGGCCGCGCGAGATGGTCGGAGTCGCCAGGTCGCCGAGGTTGTCGGTGATCTCGGTGAAACGTCCGTCGCCGTCGTTGTGGAAGAGCTGCTTCCGCTCGCGATACGTCGTGCCCGGCGCGTTCTCCTCCACGTGCATCGTGACGTGGCCGTTCGCCACGATGAGGTCTTCCCAGCCGTCCGCATCGTAGTCGAGGAAGTCGCAACCGAAGGCGAGGAAGGGCATGTGCGGCATGGCCAGGTTCGCCGCCATGCTCACGTTCTGAAAATACCCCCCTGGCTGCAGTTGGAACAGGGTGTTGGGCAGCCCGGAGAAGTTGGTCACAAACAGGCTTTCCCGCCCGCTGTTGTTATAGTCCCCGATCGCCACCCCCATGCCGGCCATGTTCTGGCCGTTCTCATCGTAGGCGCAGCCGGCATGGACCGCCACGTCTTTGAACTTGCCCTGACCCTCGTTATGCCAGAGGAAAGCGGCCGTCAGGTCGTTGCTGACGAAAATGTCGGGCCGGCCATCGCCGTCGTAGTCGGTCCAGACCACTCCCAGGCCATGCCCCTTCTCGCTGGCGATCCCGCTGCTTTTGGAAACGTCCGTAAAGGTGCCGTCCCCGTTGTTGTGATAGAGCCGGTCCACGTCGGTATCCAGGACATCAGGCGTGCAGTAGTCGGGTTCGCCGCGCACGGACTGGCAGACGCGATTGGTGTCCGGGGACCAGCGGCCGTAGTGACAAACGTAGAGGTCGAGCCGGCCGTCGTTGTCATAGTCTCCGAACGCCGCGCTGGTGGCGTAGCGCAGTCCCTGGTCTGTATCGCCGACCCCTGCTTTGGCGGTCACGTCTGTAAACTTGCCGCTGCCATGCTCGTTGTGGAGCAGGTGATTGCCCCCATACCCGGTGATGTAGAGGTCGTCGTAGCCGTCGTTATCATAGTCGCCGACCGCAACTCCCTGGCAGTAGCCCAGGTCCCGGTCCAGGCCGCTGCCGGCCGTCACGTCGGTGAAGGTGCCGTCGCCATTGTTGTGGTAAAGGGCGCAGTGAGTAGCGGGGTCGGCATCATCGTGTTTGCGGGGAAACGGTCCGGACTGCACCAGCAGGATGTCGAGGTAGCCGTCGTTGTCGTAGTCGAAGAAGGCGCAGCCGCCACCGGTCTCTTCGATATAGTAGAACTTCCCGGTGGCGCCGTTATTCTGCACAAAATGAACGCCGGTGGTCGCAGCCGCGTCGTGAAACAGCGGGCGCGCGCCGGCAAGCCCGGCGGAGGCATGCTGCGCGGGGATCGTCGGCTGAGGGCTCGCCATGTGATGGCATCCGGCAGCGCAGAGCGCCAGCAGCGCCGCCAGGGCGAGGCGCAGCCATAGGCAGAGTAGGAACGCACGTTGTTGAAAGGACAGCGTTGCGCGGCTACCGGAACGGTACGGAACTTGCACGGGAGGCCTGCTCCGAGGGAATGGCGTGGGAGGATGGCTGTAGGCGCCGCAGCGCGGCCGAGGCGGCAGGATCGCCAGGCGCCAGCTGCAAGGTCTTCTTAAGATAGTAGACGGCCTCGGCAGGGTCGCCTCTGTTTTCCGCCAGCAGCAGCCCCAGTTGTCGCGGGTAGCGCGGATCCTGTGGGTAGATACGGCAGCGAACCTCCAGTTGCCGCTGCTCGGTGGAGACGCGCTGCCATTGAATAAATCGCCGGTTGGCCGCCTCCGCCTGAGGCGTCATGCCGGCCATGCGATACGCCTGGCTCAGCTCGAAGTTGATGCGCAGAGCCTCGGGCCGCATCTGCAGTGCCTCCTCTAACTGCGCCACCGCCTCTTTCCCGCGTCCCTGCCGCAGCGCGACGCGGCCGAGGCCGAAGTGCGCACCGCCATTGGCCGGGTTGAGATTCAAAGAGGTCTGGAAATCTTGCCTGGCCCGCTGCAGCCCCGCGGGCTGCTCCTGACTCGCGAGATCGGCGTAGCCGAGGAGATTGTACGCCTCGGCGTCTTGCGGATCGAGCTGCAGGATCTTTGCCACGACCGGCCGGAGATCGTCATACTTATAGAGGTTGGTCAGCGCCTCGGCATACATATGCTCGAAGCCGATGTCGTCGGGGGCGAGGCGGCAGAGCCGGCCCAAATACTCCAAACGAAGCTTCTCATCGCCGGAAGGCTGCAGCGCCATGGCGGAGGTGACCAGGCCGAGCGCGGCCACGCAGTTCGGATCGCGCTTCAGCTCCTCTTTCGCCAGGGCTACCGCGCTCTGCTGATCGTCCTGGCGCAGCCGGCAGGCGGCGAGCCGGCAGTAGATGTGCTTTGATTGCGGCAGCGCCTGCTGGAGCGCGTACAGCGACTCCTCCGCCCGCGCCCACTGGCCGGTCGCCAGGGCGAACTGGATCCTCATCTCGTAGATGCGCGGGTTCTTCGGATCCAGTTGCAGCGCAGTCTGCCACTCCACCATCGCTTCCTGGCTATTCCCTGCCCGGGCTGCCGCCTCCGCGCGATCGAGATGATCGCGAACTGCAGCCGTATGGACCCAGGAGTGAACGCTATACGCGCCGGCCAGGAGAACGCACAGGGTCAGGGCAATGAGCCACCGGAGGGCCGTCGCCGATCGGCGCGCAGAACTCGGCGGCGTCGCAAACCCGGCCCTACTGGCCATTGGCCTTTCGCCCCAGCATCTTTCTCGCTTGATCCATCTGCTCTGGAGTAAAGGGGCCATGGCCGGGCGGGATCTTTTTCATCGTCGCATGCATCGCATCGGCCGCCGCTACGCCGGAACTGTTGCGATACCACAGGGTCCCTAGGGCAATCGCCACGATCAGGATGATGGCGACGATGGCGATCGCGACTTGCGGAGAGACGTTCTGCTTCATAAAATAAACCTCAGATGAGCGCCTTCAGGCGGGGCGCTCGGATATTCCGGTACCCGAGCGCCCTGCTTTTCAGTATACCCCCGGGTTGAGGCCCGGATAGGGCGGTTTCCAGTAGGGTTGGCCAGGAACATCCTGGCAGGTGCCATTCGGATCTTCGAAAATGGTCTGGCCGGGCGTCCGGTCGGTGGTCTGCCAGTTGTTCTGGTCGTTAGGCAGGATCGTCTGCGACCACTTCTTCGCTTTGACGTGGCCGTCGAAGAAGATCCAGTTGGAGATGCCACCTGGTCCCGGCCACTTCAGATGCGTGAATTCGCCGTTCCCGTTGTATCCATCGCTGCAGCCGGGAGCGTAGGCCGTGTGGCAGTCCCACATCCATTGCGGATTGACATCGGAATCGCCGCGTGTTGTTTCGGCGACCATGATGGTTTCGGCAGGACGCGCCAGTTCGGCGTCCGACGCGGCTGTCTGCCCGATAGCATCTCCCCAGGAGGTGCCCAGGGGAATGTCGTTGACTGGTATCCACGTGGAGGCGCAACTGTTGAAGTTGTAGCTGATCGGCATCTCGTGCTGGGGCTCCCACTGCCAGCCTTCCCCGTTCAGAGTCGTCAGGTCGTTCCAACCCGTGCCGGCCGTGCCAGGTCCCGTGGGCCTGGCGTTTGGGTTGGATGGGCACGCAAAGACCTGCAGGTTCTTGATGTAGGGCTGAATGACGTTCCTCCAGGTGATGATAGCGTCGGGTTCTCCGTTGGGGCCGGTCGTATCGGCCACGCGGATCGGGGAGAACAGTTCGTCGTAATCCTGGACATACATGATCGCGGCCGTCCCGATCTGCTTCATGTTGGACAGGCAGGCCGTCTGCCGCGCCTTCTCGCGCGCCTGGGCGAACACCGGGAAGAGAATGGCGGCCAGGATGGCTATAATGGCGATGACGACGAGTAGCTCGATCAGGGTAAAAGCCCTTCTCGAAGGAGAGGTGTTGACCTGCTTACTCCTGTACCACATAGACTTTCCTCCTGAGTGAGAGAGTTCCGGAAGGTTGTTCCGGATCGGTTGACGAATCACCGCGCCCTAAAGGGCGCGGTCGAGTGACGCACCACCAGTTGCGGCGCCAGCAGACGGCAGTCCGGCGCGACCGTCTCGCCTTCGATCTGCGCGATCAGCAGGCGCGTCGCCTCGGCGCTGATCTGCTGCAGCGGCTGTTGCACCGAGCTCAAAGAAGGTGTCACCAGAGACGCCGCCGGAGTATCGTCGAAGCCGACGAGGGATAGATCTTCCGGTATCGAGAGACCGAGCTGCTGCGCGGTCTGCATCGCCGCCAGGGCGATGGTATCGTTGCCCGCGAAGAGGGCGGTTGGCGGCTCCGGCAAACGCATCAGCGCCTGCACGGCCGCATCCACCGTCTCCCCATCATAGCGGGTCTCCAGGATATATTCCGGCCGGACCTCCACGCCAGCGTCTCGCAGCGCGGCGCAATAGGCGTCCCGGCGCAGGGGCGCGCTCTGCATGTTCAGATTGCCGGTGAGGTGGGCAATGCGCGTATGGCCCAGTTCCAGCAGATGCTGTGTCGCCAGCCGCCCGCCCTGGAAATCATCTACGTCCACCGAAGGCACGCCGTAAGGCGCTCCCGTAGAGGAGACCACCGCGAGAAAGATCCCCAGCGAGGATAGGTCCGGCACGATGGAGCTGTTCGTCTGAGGAGCGACCACCAGGATGCCGTCGGTGCGCCCGTCACGGTAGCGCGCCACATTCTCCTGCCCGCCCCGCCAGAGGTCGGTATAGATGGTCACGCAGTAGCCGGCTTCCGCCGCCGCGGATAGGATGCCCTGCAATACCCCGGAGGAGTAAGCATTCGTGATGACGACGTCCGCGCCGACCACGCCATAGAGGACCCCGATGGCATGCGTGCGCCGGCGCACCAGCCCGCGCGCCATGGCGTTGGGGTGGTATTTGAGCCGTGCGGCCGCCTCGAGGATGCGGTCCCGCGTCGCGGAGGAGACCCGCGTGTTCGAGCGCGAACCGTTGAGGACGACAGAGACCGTATACGGGCTGACCCCGGCGCAGGCGGCGATATCGCTGAGCGTTGGCGCTTTCTTGTCCCGGCTCACGGCGCGGCTCCCATCGCGTGCAGAGAAAAGCTTTCGATCTGATGAATGCGAGCTGACTAAACCTTTAGTCAGCTCCCAATACGCCGCTGACTAAAGGTTTAGTCAGGAAATTGCGGACATTATAACATGAGGAATTTTTCGCTGTCAAGCACTTTTTTTCGCTCGGAGCCGATCGGTGTCTTATTGGCGGCTGTATCGGGGCCTCTGTCCCGGTGAATGGCTGCTCTCCGAAGGCAGAAATCAATATTCGAGAAAATAATCAATTTTCGAGAAGTAGGGGACGGGGAAATACAGATACAATGGCCCGTACCAAAACTTCCCAGGAGGGATTCACATGCTTTCATCTCATCATTCTCAACGGGTCAGGAGAGGCTTTACCCTCATCGAGCTTCTCGTGGTGATCGCCATCATCGCCATCCTGGCCGCCATCCTCTTTCCCGTCTTCGCTCAGGCCAGAGAGAAGGCGCGCTCCACCTCCTGCTTGAGCAACGAGAAGCAGATAGACACGGCCACTCTGATGTACATTCAGGACTACGACGAGACCATGTTCGTCGGAGACTGGTGCCTGACCGCCCCGAACGGCCTGTGCAGCGAGCTTCCGTTCCCCAACGGCGCGACCTGGTGCCAGACCATTCAGCCCTACATCAAGAGCTGGCCGCTCTTCCGCTGCCCCAGCAATGCCAAAAACCCCTTCGGCATCTGGAACTCGACCGGCCCCTTTTCCTGGTACTACAACTGGATGCACTGGCCCTCGTACGGATTCAACTACAACTACCTCAACCCCTCGCCCACCTGCGATCCCTTCCCCGGATACCCGACCCCGGCGGCCATCGCCAGCATCCAGGAGCCGGCGCGCACGGTGCTGTTCGTGGACACCAAGAACGTCGGCTCGGACAGCGTGGGCTACTACACCAGCTACACCGCCGAGAGTCCGGCCATCGAGACGGTGCCCGACGTCTGCGGCTGGAGCAACGGCGGCTGGGGATCTGGCGCTTTCGGAGACGATCCCAACTTTGTCACCAACCCGACCTATACCGGCGACTTCGATCCCCGCCATTCCAATGGGGGTAATGTGGCGTTCTGCGATGGGCACTCCAAATGGATGACCCCCGGCGCGCTGGCCGCCGGCACCAACTGGCACGTGGGCATCAAGAACACGCAGATCGTGGTGACCGACTACTCCCAGTATCTGTGGAGCCTGAGCAAGGTCGCCCCATGATGCAAGGCAAGAAACCGTGCTTGATCCTGCTGACGGCGCTGATGGGCGGCCTGGCATTGCCCGGCTGCGGACATCCGGATCCGACGCTGACGGCGGCGCCGCCGCCCGGCCCCAATGCGCCGCCGCCGATCAATGCGTCTCAGACGAAGCGGTTCGCGGGCGCGCGCGGCCTGACCGGAGGCGGCGCGACTGCGCCGCAGAATCCGGGACCAGGCCAGCCCTTCGCCAAGCCCCGCGGCATGTAGACAACCGCGCCTATGTGCGCATCAAGCGAACGAGCCCACCAGCACAACTCTGGTGGGCTCTTCTTTAGGTTTACAAACTACGTTATGGCCTACTTGCCTGACCTCTGTATTTTTGCGTCTTTCGGAAGCGCAGGTTTCGTATCCGGCCGGTGGTGATGGTGAAGCCGTTGATGCGCTGGCTTCTGGTGCGCGTGAAGGCGATCTGGCCGAGGTCGCCGGTGAAGGTATCACGAGAATCGGAAGGCTGCAGCGGAAAAACATCCTTGCGGGTCCGCAGGGTGAGCGCGCCATCGCGCAACTGGAAGGTGTAGATCGCCGTCAGCTCGTCGCTGAAGAAGT
>Ga0070734_10005895_pt1 | contig 10569 bp, 11 predicted proteins | sample Coa_R1_8_FD_66444 | JGI IMG/M metagenome (GOLD analysis project Ga0070734, IMG submission 66444) | Surface soil microbial communities from Centralia Pennsylvania, which are recovering from an underground coalmine fire - Coalmine... | ecosystem: Environmental > Terrestrial > Soil > Unclassified ... | reverse complement strand
GTCCCGGCTAACCGAAGACGTCCTGTGAGCGTGTCGAGGTAAGCATGGGAGCGGGCATCGAGCCGTCAACGGTAGTCCTGACCGAGCGCAGGACAACAATTTGCCGGCTTACCCGGCCGGATGTCGATTTCCTCCTGAGCGCGCACCGTGCCTCTATCGATCTGCTCCCCGCGGGACGACGAGGCCAGTACCGCTTAACGCCCAAGGGGCATGTGGGCATCGTGGTCTGCCCAACGTGCCGGCTCCTGATTCGGCCCAAGATCCCGATCGGGAATCTGTTCCATCTGCTCGATCCTACCGGCCCCGTGCCGACTGCGCTGGACCAAAGCACGCCGTCGGCAGGAGCGGAGGGGCTCGATTTTCTTGCCGGCCGGCTGGCACACCTACTCCAGGAGCGGTCCATCCTGGGGCTGCACCGAGCCTATCGAGAACGTGCCGATCGAGGCCCGTTTCTTCAGGGCCAGCTCGATCTTCCAGCCCAGCTCAACGGTCGGGACAGACGCAAGGATCAGCTTCATTGTCGATTCGAGGACTTCACGGCGGACGTGCCATGCAACCAGATTCCAAAGGCAACGGCCGAGCGGGCCCTGCGCTCGCCGCTGCTGGGTGCGACCGTACGCAGCAGCTTGCGCCGAGCCCTGGAACCGTTTGCCTCGGTTACGTCGATTACCTTAGATCGGGACAGTTTTGCCACGGCTACAACCGATCGTCTGAACGAAGAGTACCGGCCGCTTCTCGATCTCTGCCGGATCCTTCTGGATAGCCTGGGTCCTGGGGAGCAATCCGGAGCGATAGCCTGCCCGGCCTTTTTGCTTGATATGGAAAAGGTGTTTGAACGCTACGTGACGGCAGCGGTGGCCCGTGTCGTGGCGGGGAGTTCGCACATCACCGTTTCGGTGCAACCGCTTCATGTGGCCAACCGGTCGGAAGCCAACCTGCCCGACATCCAGTTGCGTCCCGATTTCACAATTGCGGTCGACGGCCGGCTCGCACTGGTCGGCGACGCCAAGTGGAAGAGCCTGATCGGATCGCCGCTGGTGACCGCCGATCTTTACCAGGTGATTACGTACTGTGCGGCCCTGGGCGGGGTCAAGCGTGGCCTGCTCGTCTATCCAGGGCGACGGGATCGGGTCTGGAGTTATGATTTGCCGCGTGGGTCCATGGCGGTGGAAATCCGGACGTTGCGCGTGACCGGGAAGCGCGCGGACTGTGCGCGGTCATTGCGGCGTTTGGCGCGATCGGTGCGAAACCACAAGTGTGCTTGACGGCACCCAGTTCCACCTGACTGCCACGGCTGCGTGGACGCTGTGATCGTGGATGCGGTCTGGGCCTATTTTCCGCGGCATTATGCAGGCCGGCCGAGAAGCGTCTGCACCGCGGTAGCAATCCGCGCAAAGACATCGGTCCACTGGCCCCGTTCGCGCTGGCGGAACAAGCGCATGCTCGGATACCAGGGAGAATCCTCCCGGCCCTGTAGCCAGCGCCAGTCCGGGGCGAAGGGGAGAGCCACCCAGACCGGGATCGCCAAGGCACCCGCCAGATGCGCCACCGCAGAATCCACGGTCACGACCAAATCCAGGTGCTTCACCAACCCTGCCGTGTCCGCCCAGTCCTCAATTCGATTCCCCGCATCAAGAATCTGCCAGTCCTGGGGCAGCCGGCTGAGCTGGTCGGCTCCGGGGCCCTTTTGCAGACTGACTAACCGGACCCCGCTCAGGGCCACCAGGGGAGCGAAGGTTTCGACCGGAACTGACCGAAAGCGATCCCGCTTGTGCTCGCGGCTTCCCTGCCAGGCAATGCCGATCTTGAAGCCGTCCAGCTTGCTCAATTCCCGGCGCCAGCGTTCCACGGGATCAGCCTTGGTGCGGAGATAGGGAACCTCGGCGGGGATCGTGGCCGGCGTCGTTCCCATGAGGCCCGGCAGGCTCAACAGGGGGGCGTACACATCAAACGGTGGCGGGGTTTCGCCCGGGCCAAGCAGGCCGTCGATCTCGGGTCCCTCGCGTAACAGCTGGTGCAGCGAGCGCGGGCACATCACGAGAACTCGGCCGCCGCCGCGGCGGACAAGAGGCACGTAGCGGATAAAGTGCAGTGTGTCCCCCAGGCCCTGCTCGGCGTAGAGCAAGATCGTGCGTCCCTGTAATGGCGAGCCATCCCAGCGGGGTTGATGGAAATTCGGAGGCGTAAACTCCGGACAGAGCCAGCGCCATTGGTACTCCGGCCAACCGCGGGTAAAATCACCCTGCGTGAGCCAGGCGATGGCCCGGTTTTTGTGGGCCTCGGCGTAATCGGGTTTGAGCCGGACCGCTTCGGCATAGCATTGCAGGGCTTCGTCCACCCGCCCCAATTCCACGAGCACCACGCCCAAGTTGCTATGTGATTCGGCGGCCGCGGGCCGGAGGCGCAGCGCTTCGCGGTCGGCGGCCAAGGCAGCTTCCAGCTGCCCCAGCTCCATGAGCACGCCGCCCAGGTTACTCTGAGCCCCGAAATCGTTGGGGGCCAGCCGTACCGCTTCCTGGTAGCACGTTGCCGCTTCTTCTAAGAGCCCTTTTTCCCGCAGCGCATTGCCGAGGCTGAAGTGGGCATCGAACAGTTCGGGCCGGAGTTCGATGGCCCGTCGCAAGGCGGCGATCGCCTCATCCAGGCGGCCCTGCCGCGCCAGCAATTTGCCCAGGTTGGAATGCCCCTCGGCAAGGTCGGGTCGGAGCCGGATCGCCTCGCGGAAACTGCTGAGCGCTTCTTCTACCCTTCCTTGGCTCACGAAGGAAACACCCTGGTTGTTCCATTCCTCGGCAGAGCGTGGGCTGGTGCTGAAGGAGACCGCGGCTATTCGCTGCATTCGCTCTAGCTCCTGGATAGCCTTGGCCAAATTGGCGTGCGCCTCACCGTAATTCGGCTTCAGCCGCAGGGCCTCTTGGAAAGAGGCGACAGCCAGGTCAAATCTTCCCTGCTGGGCGCGGACAACACCGAGATGATTATGAACCTCTGGAAAGCCTGGCCGAAGACGCAACGAGTGCTCCAGCTGGACGACGGCTTCATCCACCCGGCCCAGGGCCTGGCAGGCGGCCCCGAGCAGGTAGTAAACATGGGCATTTTTCGGATCAGCTTGGAGAATTTGCCGGTAGATCGGAGCCGCTTCTTGCAGATGGCCAGCTTGGTGATGGCGCACTGCGATCTGCAGGGCTTCGGCAAGGGTGATTTCTTGGCCAGGCTCAATGCGTTGCCCAGCGGTCGGGGAGGCCTGGGGGCTGGATTCCATCAGTTCGACTCACGGCGGTTGTAGGAGAAGGTCCGGGTCAACTAGATCACTATACACAATCAACCAGCGTACACGCCTGAAGCGCGGGTGAAGGATGGTGCGGTCCTTCGCTCGCGTTTCAGGCGTGTACGCCGCCGAATCACGCACGCGGATATGCCTCGATTTTAGCCTGCTCTTGCCAAGGAGCAAGACGTGGGAAGTCCGGCGAACTGCCGCGAAGCCAGCAGATGCCTCTGCGCGTTCTGCTGCTACAATAGCGTTTCCAGATCGCCCGCCCACCGAGCGGAACCTAGAGCGGATGAATCGACCCGAGAACGCCGCCATTCCTCATCCCCCGGCCCCGTGGTCTGTCGCTCTCGCCTTTGGCCTGGTCTATCTTTCCTGGGGAACCACCTACCTGGCCATCAAGAAGGGAGTTCAAGTCTTTCCGCCGGCCCTGTTCGGAGGATCGCGTATTGCCTTGGCCGGTTGTCTCCTCATGGCTTACCTGGCCCTTCGCCGGCAACCTCTGCGGATGCCGGTGCGCGATTTCCTTTGGACGGCGTTGGTGGGCGTCCTCCTGTTCGTGGGCGGTAATGGTTTGATCACGGTGGGAGAAAAATTCGTGGCTTCGGGAGTCGCTTCCGTCCTGGTGGCGACCACGCCCTTGTGGATGGCGCTGCTGGAAATGCTCTGGCCTTGGGGGGAACGCCTGCGCGGGCGCGGCTGGGTCGGGCTTTTCATCGGCTTGGCCGGAGTGTTGCTGCTGCTGGCGCCGCGGTTACAGCGGCCGGCCAGTTTGTGGGAGGACGCCGGCCCGCTCCTCGTGCTGGGTTCTTCTTTTGCCTGGTCGATCGGCTCGTTCATTCTTCGATACCCGCGTTTGCGCGGCCCCCATCTGACCGTCGCTGCCTACCAGATGCTCGTGGGTGGCCTCGGCTTGGTATTGATTGGGCTGCTGGCCGGAGAAACCGGGGCCCTCGAACTCGAGCGCATCACACCGGTGGGGATCTATGCCTTTTTCCATCTTCTGGTCTTCGGTTCGCTCATCGGCTTTGTTGCCTACAACTGGCTGCTCGGACACGTGTCGGCGGCGCTGGCGGGGACGTATGCGTATGTCAATCCGCTGGTGGCCATCCTGGTCGGATGGTTCATGGATCAGGAGCCGATTACCGGGTGGATCCTGGGCGGCATGGTGGTAATCCTGGCAGGGGTGGCGCTGGTTCGTGGCGGCGGATCGCCCCGGACTCCGAAGGCAACCACACTAGCCCTGGAAAAAACAGCGCCGACGCAGGCGAACGGGCCGATCGCTTCGCAGCGAGTTGCTGCCCGCGCTGCCGACGCGCCGCAGGGATCAGAAGCGCGCGGACGGAAGATCCGCCCCGCGAAAGGTGGATAGGAATCTCAGGTGCCGTACCGGGCCACGATTTTTCCAATGACGCTGTAGGCCTGGCCCTCCTTGATTCCATAATTGCGGGCCACGTCCGCGGCTGCCTCACGGATGGCGCGGTATTCCACCATTTCCAGCGGCAACTTACTCTCGTCGGCCTCGGCACGTAAACCGGGTCCGCTGAGGATCAGCACCGCACTATGGATCGCCAAAGCAGCCCGTACATCCGATACGCCACGGGTAATCAACCAGGCATGCTGCTTCTGCAACAGATCTTCAAAACAGCGTGAAAACTCCATCTCGTTCAGCTTTCCTGCTCGGTACCGCTTTAGTTCCCGATACAGCGTCTTGGCGAGGCGCGGCAGGACAACTTCAATCACCTGTTTACTCATCAATTGCCCTTTCTCTGCGAAGACACATTCGCGCCTGCTCGGGGCAGTAACCCAGCCGAGAGGAGTTTCCTGGCAACAGGCAGTCCCGATGGAATTCTACGCTGCCAACGTACCGTGGGCAAAAAATGGCAACCCGGTGGACCGGCAAAACCGGGGAATACATGGAATCACCTATGTGTACAGATGTATCGACATTGTCGGACACTTGTGCTCTGCATAATCAACGGGAGAGGGGACTTCGGGCGTCGGCCACCCAGGTATGCGATATTGGGAGTGAGGACAGCGATGCGTCTGCGAAATTGGCTCGTTGGCGGATTCCTTGGATTGATGGCAGCTGCGGCGGCAACGTCGGGAGATACCCCGTCAGCCGAACACGCGATCCGTTGGAAGAAGACCGTCGTGGACAAAGCGTTCCGCTCCGAGGGAGTGGCCGTTGCGGACGTGAACCGGGATGGCAAACTGGACATTTTGACTGGAGATGTTTGGTACGAAGCACCCGACTGGAAAATGCACGAGATTCGTAAGCCGGAAGATTACGGCGACGGCTCGGGCCCCGGTCGAAAGGGTTACAGCCGCTCGTTCGCCTGCTGGGCCGCGGATATCAATCACGATGGCTGGCCTGATCTCATCGTCATCGGCTGGCCTGGGGATCCCTGTCATTGGTATGAGAATCCGCAAGGCAAACCCGGGCACTGGAAAGAGCACCTCCTCTGGCACAGCGCGTGTAACGAAACGCCGCAGTTTGGGGACCTGTTCGGCAACGGCAAACCCGTCCTGGTGATGGGCACGCAGCCGCAGGGCAAAGAGGACCAGGGACAGATGTGCTGGTTTGCGCCGGGCAAGGACGTGTACCAGCCGTGGGAAAGCCATGCCATCAGTGAACCGAGCAAGCCGGGCAAAGAAATCCCCGGGACCCGCCGCTTCTCGCACGGTCTGGGAATCGGCGATGTGAACGCCGATGGCCGGCGGGATGTAATCTGCACGGGCGGCTGGTGGGAGCAGCCGGAACGAGAGGATGGCAAGCCCTGGAAATTCCATGCCGCCAACCTCGGCGAGCCCTGCGCCGATATGCATACCTACGACATGGACGGGGATGGCCGGCCGGACATCGTGAGCAGCTCTGCCCATCTGTATGGGATCTGGTGGTATCAGCAGAGGGCCGGTACCAACGGCGAGCCGACTTTCCTTCGGCACGATCTCTTCCCCAAGCTAGTCAGCCAAACGCATGCCCTGCACTGCGTCGATATCAACGGCGACGGCTTGAAAGACCTGGTGACTGGGAAGCGGTGGTGGGCGCACGGGCCCAAGGGAGACGCCGATCCCAACGCCTCGCCTGGACTGTATTGGTTCGAGGCCAAACGGAGCAAGGACGGGATAACGACGTTTGTGCCCCACCAAATCGATAATGACTCGGGCATCGGCACCCAATTCGTGGTCGAAGACATCAACGGCGACAAACTTCCGGACATTGTCGTCGCTAACAAAAAGGGCGTCTTCGTTTTTGAGCAGGTTCGTTAAGAACCACGAACCAACCAGTTCATGCTGTCCGTTTCGCGGCAGTTCGCAGAACCACCGCGAAACGGAAATGGAGCCGCGGCGTTCATCCGCCTGGCGCATCGGTCTCATCATGCACAATCCCGCACGTTGATATAGTCGGGCAGCTTCGCGCCGTTTTTCTATTCCGCGCACGCCGTAGAACCTGCCTCGGAAGGGCCAAAAGTTTTGCTTTCTGCGTACTGATTCTGTTGATCGGGCTGGGACACGCCCATACCGTGAAGAAGGGTCGTGGCTCAGTGCCTGCGACCTTGCATCAGCTGTACGTAGTCCGCAGCATCGTACTTGGAATGCGGGCGTTTGCTGGAAAGGAGACTTCGATGATGATGCGGCACATCTGTGCGGGTCTGGCCTTGGTTGCGTCGGCAGCGGGCTGCTGTCATCCGTTCGCCCACCGTCCGGCCACGGTTGTCAGCTCATCGCCGGTTTGCTGTCCGCCGGGAGAACCGGCAGTGGCAGTGCCAGCTCCCGTACCCTCACCGCCGGTACAGTCGTTTAGCGCGCCGCCGCCGGGAGCAACGGTGATCCGCTGACGAGGAATGTCCAGGAAGAATTGGCATTGGCACCATTGTCGCGAATTCGAACCGTGTGGAAACGAAGTCGCGGCCCGCTCGTCCTAGCGTTCGCCACCTTGGCTTTCTTCTCGGGAAGAAAAGCCGAGGCGGCGGTGGTCCGTTTTCATTACGTGCCCACCGACGCGGCTGCGAGTACCACGATGAAGCCGGCCGGAGGAGGCGTCGCCGAGCGGATCCGCTGGTTCGGCGCGGTCCGAGAACCCTACAGCAATTCCTTGCGGCCGACCCATGTAGTCACATTTCGCCATCCTTACACGGGCCGCAACGTCGCAGTACCATTGGCACTTCCCGAAGGCACGCCGACTCTTTTGCACGGTCCGGATCGGATCATCTTCAACTACGGCAGCTATACCGTCGGCGCCTACTTTTTCCCCGATGGCTCGGTGGATGTCGTGTACAACAGCGGCTTGCTGCGTGACTTGTAAAGCGGAACGCGATCACTTTCCGGACTGTTGCCCCCACTTTTCTTCCGCCGAGCTGGGACGAAGATACAGCGGTTCCAAAGTCCAAAGATCATCGCGCTCCCCTGCCTGATACCTTCCCAAACCGATTTCCAAGATGCTTGCCGGCTGGGGATCCCAGGCTGTGGGATCAACCATGAGCGTTCCTTCGGGCAGATGGCTTCCATAGGCCCGCAATCCCGGTCCGGTTACCCAGGCACCGAGGTCCCGTTTCGCTAGCCAATCCGCCAGTCGTTGGATCTGCAAGTCTGACGCCGGCCCCCACTCGCCATTTCCGAGCCGCGCAAAGGATTGGAGATAGACCTTTTCTTGCTGCGCGTCGGCGAGGACATCGAGTCGGTGTGCCGCTGTCGGAGCCTGCAAAGCAATGGCGGCGAATGTATCGACGGCCAGCACCGGACTCCCCGTGGCAAAGGCAAACGTCTTGGCGGAAATGATGCCGACGCGCAATCCGGTATAACTGCCCGGACCTCGACTCACCAGCACCGCCTGCACATCCTTCGGCTGCCAATGCTCCTCTTTGAAAAGATCCGCAACTGCCGGGACAAGGTCCCGGGCATGGCGGCGTGCTTCATCGAGGCGGCGGCTGCGGAGGATCGCCTCTCCCCGGGCGAGAGCGACCTGGCCGATTCGGCCGGAAGTTTCCAGGATCAAAATGCGTGGTTCTGAAGTGCTCATCATGGTAAAAGGTAAAAAGAACTGCGGAAAAAACAAACCTCGGTTGGTGGGACATGGAGGAATGGATGAGCAAGTCGGCTGTCCTGACTATCAACATTGACGGTGCAGCCCGGGGCAATCCTGGGCCGGCGGCGCTCGCTTATGTGATCGCCAAAGACGGACACATGCTCAGCGAGGAAGCCCGCTGCTTGGGGACGGCCACGAACAATGTGGCCGAGTACTCGGCCTTGGTACACGCCTTGGAGCGGGCAGCCGAGCTCGGCGGCGAGCAATTGCTGATCAAGAGCGACAGCGAACTGCTCGTCAAGCAGATGAATGGAGTGTACCGCGTCAAGGATCCACGACTCAAGGTCTTGTACGACCAGGCCAGCCGGCTGCGGGAGCGATTCGCGGCGGTCTCGATCGTCCATGTCCCGCGCGCGGAGAATAGCCATGCGGACCGGCTTTGTAACGAAGCGCTCGACGGACTCCGCGATGCTGCTCGGTCCACTGCATCGAGCGAAGGGAATCGATTTCGGGAACCGGCTGGAGACCGCGAAGGAGGGATGCAGCAACGGGCGCTCGCCTGCCTCCACTCCGCAGCCCGTGCTTGGAAGAGTCAGGATCCAGCGGCACCCACACCGGAGCAAGTTTGGGAGGAAATTCGCAAGCTAATCGCTGAAGAGATCCGAGTGAGCGGGACCGTTTTTGTTTAAACGGATCAGTAAACCGCGGCCCGAATTATCGGAACAAGAGGGCTGTGATCAGGTCCCAGAGTGCGAAGCTTGCCAGGAATGCGAACGCGAGGAACCATACGGTCAACGCGACTCGGCTCCCCAGATCTGCCGGCGCCGTACTGGGCGCTGGATGTCCCTTGAGCGCAGGGGCAAGCTCGGCGGGCGGTGTCGGTGGGATCCGATGAGGGGCTTCTCGCGGCGTACGGTTTTTTTGCTTTGCGCCAGCCATGACTGAACTCAGCGAAGGGAATCGGGCACGTTTCTGCTTCTAGTTTTTCACCTGGACAGGAAGAAGTCAAGGATCGATTGTGCAAACGGAGCGACGGAGACGGCAGTAACCGGGGAGGTTGCCTGTGGGGGAGAGGGACACCGCCGGCTTGCAGCGGCATTTCGGTCTGTTGCAAGCGACCGCTTTGAACGTCACCATGATCGTCGGTGCCGGCGTCTTCATCACGATCCCGCTCATGCTCAAGGAGTTGCCGGGGCCCTATGCCCTGCTCGGTTGGCTGGCTGCGGGCGGACTTATCCTGGTCGATGGCATGATTTGGAGCGAACTGGGCGCGGCCCTGCCCGGTTCCGGAGGCTCCTACCTGTACTTGCTCGAAGGTTATGGCCGGCAGCGCTGGGGCCGGCTGATGGCTTTTCTGTTCATTTGGCAATTCTTGATCAGCGGACCGCTTGAATTGGCCACCGGCTTCATCGCCATCGCGCAATTCTCGGACTCGCTGAGCCCCGGGTTTGCGGACTTCAACCAAAACTGGAGTTGGCAATGGAAAATCTGGGATAGCCATGAAGTGATCCTCACTCTATGGAATTGGACGCTCCCTCTGGGAAAGAGCGAAGAGATCACCATCGCCTTCAGTCCTGCGCGGCTGCTCGGCCTGGGGCTCGGCGTGCTCATGATTGGGCTGCTGTATCGCCGGATTACCGTGCTCGGCAAGCTGACCATGGTGTTTTGGCTGGGCGTGCTCGCGGTCATCGGCTGGATCTTGGTGGAAGGTTTTTGGCACTTTGATTGGTCCGTGGCCTTTGCGTTTACGGGCCCTGCGTCCGGTCTGCCCGACCATTTTGGGCGGGGATTGGGAGCGGCCATGCGCCTGGCGATCTATTCGTACCTCGGCTATTACAACGTCTGCTACATCGGTGACGAAGTCCGGGATCCGGGACGAACGATTCCCCGCGCCGTTTTGTTGAGCGCCGTCCTGGTCTGCGCACTGTTCATCGGCCTGCACTTGGCCATGCTCGGCACCGTGCCGTGGGACGCGATTCCGGACAACGTGGACACGTACAGCTTGCCGGCCGAGTTCATGCGGCGAATCTACGGGGGCGGCTGGGCGGTTTCGCTCGTGACGGTCTTCTTGATTTGGAGTTGCTTTGGGGCGGCGTTCGCCGGTCTGCTCGGCTACTCCCGGATTCCGTACGGAGCAGCTCGATACGGTCACTTCTTCGCCGGCTTCGGCCGCATTCATCCGGTGCACCGGATTCCCCATGTTTCGCTCCTGCTCGTGGGCGGTCTCACCCTCTTCTGGAGCATATTCAGCCTCCAGACGGTTATCGACGCCTTG
>Ga0070734_10005893_pt1 | contig 10570 bp, 9 predicted proteins | sample Coa_R1_8_FD_66444 | JGI IMG/M metagenome (GOLD analysis project Ga0070734, IMG submission 66444) | Surface soil microbial communities from Centralia Pennsylvania, which are recovering from an underground coalmine fire - Coalmine... | ecosystem: Environmental > Terrestrial > Soil > Unclassified ... | reverse complement strand
AGCCTGCCACCCGGTGACCGGGACGCTGGGGCCACCTTGATCACCGCGAGCCATTTAGTTGTTTGGTGAAAACTAACTTACAATTTGATTTACTTCCGCTTGACGTTGCGGGAGCGCCCCCGTAAGTGGACCATGGACCCTACAAGGACGAGAGGCCATGGACCAAGCAGAGTCTTCGCCCCTTGGCGGTCAGCCGGACCCGCGGCGACGGCGCGTGCGCGGCAACGAGCCGGCCCGCCGGTCCAGCGCGGACGCGCGGCTGGATCACCCGGTTGTGGTCGGCTATGACGGGTCGCCGTCCAGCCGCAATGCGCTTGCCTACGCCGCCGGGGTGTCGCGGCGCCTGTCCCGCCCGCTGGTGATCGTGCACGTCACACCCGGGGTCTACTGCGAGCCACTGACCGGCCAGGTCATCGGTGCGCCCCGGGCGCGGGCAGAGACCGAGACGTGGGTCCGCAGCGAGCTTGCCGAGGTGTGTGACTGCGAGGGCGTGGACGTGCGGGTAATCATGAGGCACGGCAATGCGGCGCGGGAACTGTCGATGGCGGCCGAGGAACTTAGTGCGGATGCGCTGGTGATTGGGGCGCCTCGGCAGAAGTGGCACCATGTGGCCGGATCGGTGCCGGGGTGGCTGGCCAAGCATGCGCGGTGTCCGGTGATCGTGGTGCCATGAGTCGCTGAGGGTTGCTGGCGGGTAACAGTGTTCTAACCGTGCTGGTTGGGACGTCCGGAGGGTCACCTGGTCGCGGAGACAAAACTCCGCGACCAGGTGGCCCTCCAGCCGTTGGAAGGGCTGAGGTTCAGGAAGCCGCAGTAGTACGGAGAGGGGAGAGAGCGAGGGGGAATCGGGGTTGGTGTGGGTGCGGATGGTTCCCAGGAATCTGGGAAAGTAGCGCCGGTGATCTTGGGAAGGTGTACAGCAGAGGGTGACCGTCGAACGTGGGGGTCCGGGGGGTCGCCCCCCGGGGATGATCGCGGCCTATGGGCGTGGCTGCGTAGGCAGCAAGCATGGGAAAGTGGCTCGTGGGCGAGGAGGGATTTGAACCCTCACGTCCTTTCGGACACACGGACCTGAACCGTGCGCGTCTGCCGTTCCGCCACCCGCCCGGGCAACGAGTCAGGTTAGCACGTCCTCATGCGGACCCTTACCGCCGATACCATCGGATGCGAGCAGGGGAAGGAGGTACCCGGTGGGAGTGCTGCAGCGCTTCGAGCGAAGGCTCGAGGGGATGGTTGAGGGTGCCTTCGCGCGGGCGTTCAAATCCGAAGTCGAACCGGTGGAGATCGCCAGTGCGGTTCAGCGCGAGATGGACGACCGCGCGGCGATCGTCGCCCAGGGCCGGACGCTCGTGCCGAACGACTTCGTCGTGGAACTGTCCGACGCCGACCACCAGCGGCTTGAGGTCTACGCCGACAGCCTGGGGATCGAGCTGGCCACCTTGGCCCGGGAGCACGCCAAGGAGCAGGGGTACTCCTTTGTCGGCCCGGTGCGGATGCGCTTCGAGGGCGTGCCCGACCTGACGACCGGCACGTTCCGTATCCGGTCCGGGGTCATCCGGGGGACCACGGTGGAGGGCGGGGAGATCCGGCGGCCAGCCAGCGACCTGCCAAGGCCGCCCGGTGCCTTCGCCGGCCGGCCGCGGCTGCTGGTGTCCGGGCCGGAGCCCGGCGGCGACGGCAGCATGCAGCGCACCTACGAGCTGACCTCGCCGGTGACCATGCTCGGCCGGGGAACCGACTGCGATCTGCGTCTCGTTGACCCTGGCGTGTCCCGTCATCACGCTGAGCTGCGCGTCGAAGACGACGAGGTGGTATTGGTCGACCTGGGCTCCACCAATGGCACGTTCGTCAACAGTGAGCCGGTACGGCGAGTGGCGCTCACCGACGGGACAAGAGTCACGCTCGGGCGGACCACGCTGGTGTTCCGCCGGGACGCTGCATACTGACTCCCTGGCGGGACAAGTAGGAAAGGCAAACCGCGGACTCGGCCCACCCGAGGACACATGACCCGATGAATAACCTCACGCTGCTGCTGATCAGGCTCGCCTTCCTGGCGGTCCTGTGGTTGTTCGTCATCGCCGCGGTCGGTGTGGTGCGCACGGACCTGTTCGGCCAGGCGCGGCAGGGCCGCCAGCGGCGGCGGCAGCGGAAGCCGCCGCAGCCGAAGGCGCCCCGCCCGCCCAAGGCGGGGCGGCCGGGGCGTGGCACGCCGCAGCGACTGCTGGTCACGGCGGGTGGGCTGGCCGGGACCTCGATCGGGCTGACAGACCAGCAAATCACCATTGGCCGGGCAAATGATGCCACGTTGGTGCTGAACGACGACTACGCTTCGACGCGACACGCCAGGCTGTTCCCGCAGGACGGTCAGTGGATCGTTGAGGATCTCGGGTCCACCAACGGCACTTACCTCGACCGGCAGAAGGTGACCCAGCCGACCCCGGTACCCCCGGGCGTGCCGATCCGAATCGGCAAGACCGTCCTGGAACTCCGCAGATGACACTCGAACTCCGCTACGCGGTTCGCTCGGACGTAGGCCTCCTCCGTGAGGGCAACGAGGACTCGGCCTACGCTGGCCCGCGCCTGCTCGCCGTCGCCGACGGCATGGGCGGTCACGCCGCGGGTGAGGTGGCCAGCGCCGTGGCCATCGACACGCTGGCCGAACTCGACGACGACATGCCCCCGAGCGAGTTGGAAATCGCCCTGTCCACCGCGGTGGCGCATGCCAACCAGATCCTGCACGACATGGTCAGCGCCGACCCGTCGATCGGCGGGATGGGCACCACGCTCACCGCGATGCTCTGGTCGGACGGCAAGGTGGCGCTGTGCCACATCGGCGACTCACGCGCCTACGTCCTGTCCGGCGGCCAGTTCCAGCAGATCACCCACGACCACACCCTGGTCCAGTCGCTGGTGGACGACGGCCGGATCAGCCCGGACGAGGCCGCCACCCATCCGCAGCGATCGCTGCTGCTGCGCGCCCTGGACGGGACCTCGGAAGCCGAACCTGACCTGTCGATACTCGAGGCGCACGCCGGCGACCGGTACCTGCTGTGCTCGGACGGGCTGTCCGGCGTGGTCAGCGAGGAGACGCTGCACCGGACCCTGGCGACCGTGCCGGATCCGGAGGACGCCGTCCTGCAGCTGGTGGAACTGGCCATCCGCGGCGGCGGCCCGGACAACATCACCTGCATCGTCGCCGACGTCGTGGACACCGCGACCGCCCCCCGCGTGCCGGGCAGGTCTTCGGTGCTGGCCGGCGCGGCCTCCAACGGTGGCAGGCCGATGATCCGCACCGACAGCCCGGCGGCGCGGGCGCACCTGCTGTCGCAGACCAAGCCGCAGGCGGCCATCGTGGTCGACCATGACGACCCCGCGCCGCGGATGCTCCATGACGACGAGGACACCGAACCGCCGCGGCGCCGGTTGCCCATCGTCCGGTCGCTGGTCGTGCTGCTGCTCATCCTGATCATCGGCGGCGGCTACCTGGGCTGGCGATACACACAGGACCAGTACTACGTGGGCACCGACGGCGGCCAGGTGGCCATCTTCCAGGGGGTCAACCAGACCGTCGCGGGGGTCAGCCTGTCGCACGTGTACCAGCGGACCGGTATCCCGCTGGCGCAGGTGCCGTCCCCGTACCAGGGCCAGATAAGCGCGACCGTGGCCGCCACCAGCCGCGCCAGCGCGCTGCGCATCGTGGCGAACGTCCGCAATCAGTACCAGGCCTGCCTGACCGCATACGCGGCGGAGGCCAAGTATCAGGCCGACCTGAGCAAGTACAACGCCGCCAAGGCCGCCTACAAGAAGAAGTGGGGCAGCCTCAAGGTGCAGCGCACGTCGAAGGGCAAGGTCAGGGCCACGCCGCCGTCGTTCAACGAGACCCAGCCGACGATGCCGCCGGGCTGCCCTGGCCCGTCGGCCACGAGCGGCACGGGCGCCGGGAGCGGCTCGTGAGCACTATGGGGGCGACCGGCAACGGGTCCGGTAACACCGGGACGATGACGTCCCCGCCGGGTCTGGCCGGGGGGCTGCTGATGCCGCGCGGGCGCCGCGGCGCCGAACTGATCATGCTCGCGTTCTCCATCGGCGTCGTCCTGTTCGCCTACGCGAACGTCGGGCTGGGCCTGAACGGGAAGGTGCCGACCGGGCTGGCCACCTACGGGGTGCTGTTCGCGGTCCTCATGCTCGGCGCGCACCTGGCCGTCCGCAAGCTCGCCCCGTGGGCGGACCCCTTGCTGCTGCCGCTCGCGGCGCTGCTCAACGGCCTCGGGCTGGTGATGATCTACCGGCTCCAGGAGTCGGGCCGTAACGGCAACCCCGGCAACGCGATCTCCACCATGAGCGCCTCGACCACCACGTTCCAGCTCATGTGGAGCACGATCGGGGTGATCGCGTTCGTGGCCGTGCTTGTGGTGATCCGCGAGCCGCGCATGCTGCAGCGTTACACCTACACGCTCGGTGCCATCGGCCTGGTGCTGCTCGCCCTGCCTGCGCTGCTGCCGAACAGCATCAGCGAGGTGCCCGGCACCGGGGCGAAGATCCAGGTCGCACTCGGCGGGTTCAGCATCCAGCCGGAGGAGTTCGCCAAGCTGGCGCTGGCCGTGTTCTTCGCCGGCTACCTGGTGGCCAAGCGGGACGTGCTCGCGCTGGCCGGCCGGCACGTACTGGGGATTGCCCTGCCCAGGGCCAGGGACATGGGGCCGGTGCTCATCGCCTGGGCCGCCAGCCTGCTTGTGCTGGTGTTCGAGAGCGACATCGGCACCTCGGCGCTGTTCTTCGGAATGTTCCTGATCATGCTCTACGTGGCCACCCAGCGAACCTCGTGGCTGCTCATCGGGACCTCGCTGTTCCTGGGCGGCGCCTGGGCAGCCAGCAAGCTGGTCTCCCACGTGGGAGCGCGGTTCGCCATCTGGCTGCACCCGTTCACCTTCGCCAACGTGTTCTGCGGGTCCGCCAGCGTGCACGTCCCCTGCGTGCCGTCCTACCAGCTCGCCCAGGGCATGTACGGGCTGGGCTTCGGCGGGCTCCTTGGCACCGGGCTCGGGCACGGGCAGCCGTACCTCACCCCGCTGGTGCAGAGCGACTTCATCATCACGGCGTTCGGTGAGGAACTCGGCCTCACCGGCCTGATGGCGCTGCTGCTGATCTACGGCCTGATCGTGCAGCGGGGGCTGCGGGCCGCGGTCGCGGTGCGGGACCCGTTCTCCAAGCTCCTGGCGGCCGGTCTCTCGTTCGTGGTGGCCTTGCAGGTCTTCGTTATCGTGGGCGGAGTGACCCAGCTCATCCCCCTCACCGGAATCACCACGCCGTTCCTGTCCCAGGGCGGATCATCCCTGGTGGCGAGCTGGATGCTGATCGCCCTGCTGATGCGGATCAGTGACACGGCCAGGCGGCCCGCACCGCAGCCGATCCAGGACGAGGGAATGACCCAGGTGGTGAGGGGCATATGAACCATGCCCTGCGCCGGGTCTCCCTCGCCTGCCTGGCGATGTTCCTGCTGTTGCTGGTGAACGCCAACTACGTGCAGGGGTTCGAGGCGACCAAGCTGGCCGACGACCCCGGCAACGGCCGCACGTTCGCGCTGCAGTACCAGTACCAGCGCGGGTCGATCATCACCGCCGACAACCAGCCGATCGCGCAGTCCAAGCACATCAGCGGCGTGTACAGCTACCAGCGGGTCTACTCCTCGGGGCCCGCCTACGCGCCGGTGACCGGCTACGACACCCCGTACCGCAAGACGGGCATCGAGGGGGCGGAGGACCGGCTGCTGGCCGGCACCGACCCGAGGCTCGCCGTCCGCAACCTCATCGACCTGGTCACCGGCAAGCCCCGCAAGGGGGCGACGGTGCAGCTCACCATCAACTCCGCCGCCCAGCAAGCCGCCTACAAGGCGCTCAAGGCAACCGGGCTGCCCAGCGGCGCCGTCGCCATCGACCCCAGGACGGGCGCCATCCTCGCGCTGGCCTCCTACCCGTCGTTCAACCCCAACAAGCTGGCCACGCTCAACGGCGTCGCGCTCAACAAGGCCGACCAGAAGTACCTCAACTCGCCGCAGCAGCCGCTGCTCAACCGGGCGATCAACGAGACCTTCCCGCCGGGCTCCACCTTCAAGATCGTGACCAGCTCCACGGCATTCTCCACCGGGAAGTACAGCCCGGAAAGCCGGTACTACGCGCCGACCAACCTCAAGCTGCCGCAGACCAGCAACCAGCTCATCAACTTCGACAACCTGCCCTGCAACGACGGCAGTAACCCGTCAGGCACCGGGACGGTCCCGCTGATCTACGCCTTCGCCGTGTCCTGCAACACGGTCTACGGCGGCCTCGGCGAGCACCTCGGCGGCGCCAAGCTGCGCCAGCAGGCCAACGCGTTCGGGATGAACCGGACGCTCCGGATACCGCTGCTGGTCTCCCCGAGCAACTACCCGCCGGTGTCCGCCCCCGCCTTCACCGCCTACTCGGCGATCGGCCAGTACAACGACACGGTGACCCCGTTGCAGGAGGCGATGTTCGCGGCGGCGATCGCGAACCACGGCACGCTGATGCGCCCCTACATGGTGCAGAAGGTCATCGCGCCGAACCTGACGCCGCTGGTGACCACCCAGCCCAGCGTGCTCAGCCAGACGGTCACCCCGGGCGTGGCCACCAACGTGGGCCGGATGATGTACGACGTGGTCAACCAGCCGTACGGCACCGCGCACGACATCGCGCCCGACCTGCCCGGCATCCGGGTGGCGGCGAAGACGGGCACGGCGCAGAACGGGACCAACAACACCGGCCTGGACGACGCCGTCTTCACTTCCTTCGCACCTTATGGCAACCCAGACATAGCGGTCGGCGTCGTGGTAAAGGGCGGTGGTCTCGGCGCCGATGCCTCTGCCCCGGTGGCCGTGGCGATCATCAAGGCATACGAGAACTACCTCCACTCATCGACGAAATGATGAGCACCAGGACCAGCGGCTGGCAATGACCCAGGACGGATACGACAAGTGCGAGACATGACACAGCGCCGCCTCCTCGGCGGTCGCTACGAGCTCGACGGCATCGTGGGCCGGGGCGGCATGGCCGAGGTATACCGGGCAAGGGATATTCGCCTGGACCGCATCGTCGCGGTGAAGACCCTGCGCGAGGACCTGGCCAGGGACCAGACGTTCCAGGCGAGGTTCCGCCGCGAGGCCCAGTCGGCCGCCTCGCTGAACCACCCGTCGATCGTCGCGGTGTACGACACCGGCGAGGACGACACCGACGGCTCGCACATCCCCTACATCGTCATGGAGTACGTGGACGGCCGCACCCTGCGTGACCTGCTACGGGAGGACCGCCGGCTGCTGCCGGAGCGGGCCCTGGAGATCACCGACGGAGTGCTGCGCGCCCTCGACTACAGCCACAAAAACGGGATCGTGCACCGCGACATCAAGCCGGGCAACGTGATGCTGACCCGCAGCGGCCAGGTCAAGGTGATGGACTTCGGCATCGCCCGGGCGGTCAGCGACGCCCAGGCCACCATGACGCAGACCGCGCAGGTCATCGGCACCGCGCAGTATCTGTCCCCGGAGCAGGCCCGCGGCGAGCGGGTGGACGCCCGCAGCGACCTGTACTCGACCGGCTGCCTGCTGTACGAACTGCTCACCGGGCGGCCGCCGTTCCTGGGCGACTCGCCGGTCGCGATCGCCTACCAGCATGTGCGGGAGAACCCGATCCCGCCCTCGCGGGTGGACCCGGAAGTACCGCAGTGGGCCGACGCCATCGTGCTGCGGGCCATGGCCAAGGACCCCAGGGACCGCTACCAGTCCGCGGCGGAGATGCGCCAGGACATCCAGCGGGCCCTGCAGGGCGTGCCGGTCGCGGCGCCGCGGACCGGCGCCTACGGGGCGCCGACCCAGCGGGTGGGCCCGGCCACCGCGATGGCCGGCATGACCGGTGCCATGCCCGACTACCAGTACGGCAGCGACGACGGCTATCCGCCCGAGGAGAAGGAGCGGCGCTGGCTGCCGATCGTGCTGTGGATCGCGGGGATTCTCCTGGTGCTCGGCGTGGTCGGCGGTGTCGCCTACGCGATCCTCGGTGGCGGCAGTTCCGGCAATGCCGTGCCGCAGGTGAACGGGCAGCCGGTCGCCACGGCGCAGAAGGAGATCACCCAGGCCGGCCTGAAGTACACGGTGCAGAAGCAGCCCAGCCTCACGGTGCCGGCGGGCATCGTGATCAGCACCTCCCCGCCCAACGGGAACGTCGTGCCCGCGGGCAGCCAGGTCATCCTCGTGGTGTCCACGGGGCCGAAGAAGGCGTCCGTGCCCAACGTCAAGCACGATTCGGTGAGCGACGCGACGGCCAAGCTCAAGTCCGCCGGGTTCGTGGTGAGCATCCAGACGGCCAACAACTCGACCGCGCCACCCAATACCGTGGTCCGGCAGGACCCGTCCGCGGGTACCAAGGCCAAGGTCGGCAGCACGGTCACGATCTTCATCCCGCCCAACGGGAACGTCGTGCCGAACGTCGTGGGGGAGAACTACCAGGTCGCCCTCGGCAATCTGAACAACGCGGGCTTCACGAACGTCCAGGTCGTGCACGTGTCCAACCCGCAGTTGTCCAACGGCACCGTGGTACTGCAGGACCCGAAGGCCGGGCAGCGCGTCCCCCCGGGCACGGCGATCACGCTGAGCGTCGTGCAGAACGCCGCCAGTCCCAGCCCGACGCCGACAACGCCGTCGCCGACGCCGACGCCGACGCCGACACCCACAGCCACCGGGCCGTAGGCCCCGCGGTCAGCGGCGGCCCGGATCGGGTCGCCGCTGACCGGAGCCATCGTGCCCGGAAGCAACTAGTCTGGACGCACAAAGCGCTTTCAGGAGACCACCGTGCCCGAATCCCGAACCAGAAAAAAGGCGGTCTACACGCCGCCAACACGGACAGCCAAGTCCAAGGTGAGCCCGCGCTGGCTGGTACCGACCATGCTCGGCTGCCTGCTCGTAGGGCTGGCGTGGATCGCGCTGTACTACATCACCGGCGGCACTCTGCCCATAGAGGCGCTGGCGGCGTGGAACCTCGCCATCGGGTTCGCCCTGATCATCGGGGGCGTGGCACTGTCCACGAAGTGGCGCTAACCCGCCGGGCCGGCCCCCTGGGCACGGCCCGTCCCGTGGCTATGGGTTCGCCCCGGCCGGGCGGGACGCCGCGCGGCCGTAGCGGTGGCGGAAGAGTAGGTAGGCCGGCAGACCCGCGGACAGCGGGAGCCAGTAGGAGATGAGCCGGTAGGCGAGGGTGGCCAGAAAGGCGTCGCTACCGCGGACGCCGGCCAGGATCAGCAGCCCGCCCAGGCTCGCTTCGACGATGCCGATCCCGCCCGGGGTGATCGGAACCAGCGCGACGACGTTGGCCGCGGCGTAGGCCAGCAGCACCAGTGAGGGCTTAGGCGCCGTGCCCGTGGCGCGCAGGGCCGCCAGCAGGCAGCCGAAGTCGAAGCCGAGCCGGCCGGTGGTCAGCGCGATCGCCTGCCACCAGTTCTTGCCCAGGACCGACCTGATCGTGTCGCGGTCGGCCAGCAGACGCGCATCCAGGCCGGTCACTGGCGGGCGGCGGCCACGGGTGACCCAGTTCGCAACCCTCTGGGCGGCGCGGCCGGCCGTGGCCAGCGGCCGGTCGGTGTGCAGGATGACGCCGCCGAAGATGGCAACGAGGCAGAACCCGGCAACCCCGAGGAAGGCCGTGTGGACGAGCCCGGGGCTGGCCGGCGCGCCGGCCAGGATGGCGGGCAGGACCAGGATCGGCAGCCCCAGCAGCGCGCCCACGTTGAGCAGCGAGAAGGCGGCAAGCCCGGCGACCGCGGTGTCCGGGTCGAACCCAGCGGTGCCGAGCATCTCGAACTGCACGGCGGCACCGACCGCGCTGCCGCCCGGCAGGATGCCGCTGATCGAGTTGCCTGCCAGGCCCGCGGTGACCACCGCGAACCAGCTCCGGGACTGCAAGGCCAGCCGCTGCAGGGCAAAGTAACAGGTGAAGGAGGCTATCTCCGCCGCCACCGCGGCGGCCGCCCACCACGCCTCCAGCGTTGACAGGCGGGGCCACGAACCCAGCACCTCCGTCAAGCCCGGCAGCACCAGGTAGATAGCCGCCCCGGCCACGGCGACAACCAGGGCCCTCTTGACGACGGTTCGCCAGGTCAGCGGGTGCGAACGCGCCGCGTTGATGGATGCCGCGTTCGCCACGTTCCACGGTAACCCTATTTGCGATTACCTGGCGCGTTCGGCCGTGCTGGAGCGGGAAGATCCTGCATGACGCCGGTTAGCGCCAAATATCTACGGAGGAACCACGATGGCCAATTCTGATCCTGACGCAGCGGGGCCAGACCGTCCCGGGACCTCGCCGACGCCGCGGGCAGGCACCGGTCAGGCGGCCGACCGGAAAACCCTGCAGGCCAAGCTGCAGGGCAAGCTTCGCCACCACCCGGTCGTGCTGGAGGAGCAAGCGCGCCGCGCTCAGTCCGTTCAGCTTCGGGTCGCCGATTGGATCACCGCGTTCGCCGGGTCGATGAACTTCGTTTACCTTCACATCGCGCTGTTCACCGTCTGGATGCT
>Ga0070734_10005892_pt1 | contig 10572 bp, 7 predicted proteins | sample Coa_R1_8_FD_66444 | JGI IMG/M metagenome (GOLD analysis project Ga0070734, IMG submission 66444) | Surface soil microbial communities from Centralia Pennsylvania, which are recovering from an underground coalmine fire - Coalmine... | ecosystem: Environmental > Terrestrial > Soil > Unclassified ... | reverse complement strand
GCTGGCTGCTCTGGCGCTACTACGACGAGTGGACCAACACCCGCAGCGGCATCGGAGCGGCATGGTATGACAAGGACATCACCCTCGCGACTACCTGGGCATCCGGCACGGCGGGCGGCGATTGCGGCGTGTTCTGCGCCTACAACGGCACGGCAATCAGCAACGTCGATATGGGCGACTTCGATGATATTTCGCTTATGGCGAATTATGGGATGTCGCGCTCCATCGGGACCTTTGCACAGATGCCTCCCCCGAGGGCCGGGAAATGACTTTACTCTCTCACCTCCTTGCGAAATCTCCTTCGCAAGGAGGTGAAGGTGAGGTATTGTTAGGATCTGCTTAATCGGGGGTTAGCAGGAATGCCCGGCGGGCGCCTTTGTATCGGCCAGCCCCTACGATCTGGCCGGCGTCGTTAATGCCGTTTGCCTCGGTCAGCAGCCAGCCCGAGTCTGCAGGAATCAGGCTATTCAGGTCGATCACCTTACCTCTATCCCAGAGCACAGCCCGCGTTTTCCAGGCAAACGATGCGGCCTGCTCGCGGAAGTCGCCGACATATCCGACCACCACTCCATGGGAGTTGATCGCGTTCGCGCGGCTGTTCTGGTCCGGAGGGGTCTCCAGCAAACTCCATTTCCCTTCGTGCCACAGCAATGCCTGCGTAAACCGATCTTCCGTGGACCGCACCGCATACCCTGCCACATCGCCGGTATCGGAGATAGCCGTTGCGATACTGCTCTTGAATCCTACTGGCACCCCAAGATCGATGGCGACTCCCTCCTTCCACAAGAAGGCATGCGGATAATTCGGAACAAAACGGTTACCGGCAATAAAGGAGGGATCCGGTTTGAGCGGTTCGAGCACCCAAGCCATTCCGACGGCATGGCCTTTGGAGTTGATCGCATACGCCTCGCTCTGTTCGGCGGCATCCGGCTTGCTGTTGAGCAATCGGATCTGACCGGCCTGCCACATCACGGCACGGCGTGTCGAGGTACTATTCGACCAGCCGACGCTCTGGCCCTGGTCATTGATGGCCATCGCATAGCCATCCCGGCCTCCGGTCAGCAAGGGGAGATCGGTGGCGCCGTCCTGCCTGGTCCAGACAAACCCGGGAAATTCCGAGCGATTTCCTCCCTCGGATCGGCCTACGACATCCCCGTTGCGGTTCACCCCATGCCCGAAACTGCTCATGTTATCCGGTAGAACCCCAATGTCCGTCACCGCATCATGGTCCCAGAGGACAGCATGCGCATACCCGTTCGCGTTCGCCTGCCCCACCACCAGGCCCGAACTGCTAATGGCAAAGGCGACGCTGTTTTCGCCGCCGCCCAGGCCCGGCAGCGCCTTAATGTGATAGTGATCGGCATGCCGCCCCTGGCGCGCAGGGGATGCGAGCGTGAGGGCGACGGATAGCGGCAGGACGGTCATGATGCTCAGTGTCATGATCGTCTTACGGATGGTGAATCTCATGGTAACCCTCCTGAACCCCGGTTGATCCGCACGGAAACTGCCTATTAGACGGGACAGCGCCGAATAGGTAACCCTCTGCGGCCAGGAGGAAGATCTTCGTCTCAATCCTACTCTTCAGCGCTAGAGCGGCGTACCGTTTACCCTGGTCCAGGGAGTGAACGCGCCGATGCCGTGGATCTTCACCCGGCGCATCCAGATCTTGTCGCCGCAGAAGGCGTAGAGCGTGTCCCGCTCACGCCCGCCGAGACAGACGCTCATGACGCGGCTCCGGTCGGGCATGGGCAAAATCACCTGGGTGGGGCCGTCATCGGCGCAGATCTGGATTCCCATGCGCGTCGCGAGCAGGATCTGACCCTCCCGCGCGTAGCAGACGGCCTCCGTGCCTGCATCGTCCTCCCCGTCCGCAACATGCAGCCAGAAAAAGCGCTCGCCCTGCGTCAGCGTGCCATCGGGATTGATCTGGTAGCTCATGGCCCACCTGGAATGGCCCTCCGCCACGGCGAGCAGCCACTGGTCTGGCCGATACGCCAATCCGGTCGCGCATTTCAGGCCGGAGGCGACCCGCGTCTTCTTGCCGTTTTTGACGAACCAGACCTCACCTATCGCAGAATCCTCTTGGTCGGAAGCGCTGCCTCGCACGCGTTTTAACGACGCTCCTCGCCCAGATTTCTCTCCGGTTCTGTTGCTGGTGACAAAGAGGCCGCCGCCAGGAGTGGCGAGAACGTACTGCCCATAGATCCCATCGGCGACAAGGCTGCCTCTGCCGGAAGCCTCGTACCGCATAATCTTCCCGGTCGCGCTGGAAACGGCGTAGAGTTCGCCCTGTGCCCCGAAGTTGAGGCTATTCGCCTGCCCCGCGTCGGCCAGGAACTCTCGAACATGGCCGTCAAGATCCATGCGGTAGACCTTATTGGCGGCAGCGTCTATAAAGAACACCTCGCCATTGGCATTGCATGCGGCCCCACGGAGGTCATGAGCAGCCGTCCCCATCCTCGTTGAAGACGGCTTCGTCCCGCTCGGCTCCGCCTGCCCATTCCGGCTCTGCCAATCCACAGGCTGCCATGACTGGTCGGGCAGGAGGACGTCCCGCACACGGGGTGCGCTTGGCCCGGCTCGGACCGGCTGGGGCCACCCCTTCCAGAGATAGCTCATCGCCTCCTGATAGTAGTCGTAGTACCCCGCGACATGCCCCCCATTGATGATCCGGAAGAAGTAGTCGTATCCCGAAAAACGGAGCGCCTTGTCCATCTCCTGATCCAACAGGAACCAGTCCCCGGCGGCGTTCTCCATGTCGTTGGTGCCCGTAGTAAGATAGGCGCGGATCGGCTTCGCTTCGGTCTTGCGCACCAGCGTGGGGAACTCGTGCCCGCCCCGAAAGGCGACGAAGCTGCCGCTGTTGGCATAGACGCGGCTGAAGGCGTCGGGCCACTCCCAGGCCGCATTGAAGGCCGCGATGCCGCCGCTGCTGCCCCCGGCGATGCAGCGGTCGTTGCCGCTGTCGGAGAGTTTGAGGCCGAACTCCCGCGTCACAAAGGGGAAGATCTCCTCCAGCAGAAAGCGAGCATTCTTGTCCCCCATCCCATCGTACTCCAGGTCGCGATTGCGGCGTCCAAGGGTGTTCCGGATGAGGGGAGGCAGGTCGCCGGGAGTGACAAAGATGCCGATGGTCACCGGCATCTCTTTGGTGGCGATCAGCCGCTCCAGCAGCGACTTCTCGATGGGGTTGTAGCCGTCGGTCCGGACATAGACGCAGGCAGGCCGAGAGCCGTCGTACTGCGCCGGGATAAAGACCGTCACCTGGCGGACCGTGCCGGGGAAGATCGCGCTATGGGCGAACGGCGCGCTTTTGATCTGGCCGGGCAGGATCGCCTCCGGCTTAATATCCGGCGCGATGTAATCGTTCGCGCCCCTCTCGCCGCCATACACGCCTGCAGTCAGGGTTCCGGCCAGCGGCTTCACCAGCCACTGCAGATGCGGGTCGCCCGGCGCATTGGTCCAGAGGTCCTGCCGGGACCCCGGCTCGCGATGCCCTCCGAAGTCATCCAGCCCCTTATCGGGCGCATGCCTGGGAACGAGGCAGTAGCTGCCGTTCTCGTTCTTTTTTAGCGCCCACAACTGCCAGGGCTGGCCTCGATCCGTCTCCAGAACGATGGCGGTTCCGTTCTGGGCGCCTCCATTGGCGACGGACATCACCATAGTGTCGCTGTAGGCGGGTCGGATCGCATAGAGGTCGTTGCCTTTCGGGACGAGGAACCACTTCTGGTTCGATTTGCCGCTGGCCCTCCCGATGGAGATGAGCGCCCCTGCGTTCGTCCCTGCGTCCACGACCTCCAGCGCCATCCCCGGCGCACTCACAGGGATCAGCGCATACGCGCCCCAATCCTCCGCCGAAGCACGCCCTGTCAGAATGCAGGCAAACAGCGCCACGAAAAGGAGCTGTATTCCTCTACCTGTTAATTTCATATTTCTCCAGCCGTTTTTGCCAGAAGCGCGGCCTGCTCCCAGGTCAAAGTCTGTCCCTCCTCCCAGGCCTGAGCGAAGTCCTCTTCACTCAGGGCCAGCCGCGCCTTATGGATCTGCTCATCGAACTCGATACGCCTGTTGTGCCACATGGGGGTGCTGATGGTATCGCGCAAGGCAGCGGCGCTTCCCCACTGTCGCACGGCCTGCCCCGCCTCTCCCTGCGCCAGCAGTACGCCCGCCACTCCTTCCAGGCAGAGCGCGACGTGTTGTTTATCGCCCAGTTCGCCGAAGAGCGACAATCCTGTCCCATAGAATGTCCGAGAAGCGGTATAGTCGCCATGCCGATACGCGACCTCGCCCAGTTCATAGTAGGCCAGTGCGACCCCACGTCTATCTCCCAACTCCTGCTTGATGGCTATGCTCTCCGAATAGTACCTCCGTACCGCCGCATAGTCGCCTTCCAGCCGCGCCACCCCTCCCAGGCTGATGAGAGCATTTCCGATACCGCGCCTGTCCGCCAACTCTCTGCGCAGGGCGAGGTTCTCCTCGTGGAAGGCGCGCGCCGCAGCATAGTCGCCCAGATCGGCAGCTACACGGCCTGGACCGACGAGCGCGTCGGCGAGCGCCCGTTTCTCTCCAGCCTCTCGGTATCGCTGTAACAACTCCGCATAGACGGCCTGCCCCTCTTCGAACATCTGCCGCGCCGTCGTGGCGTCCCCCTGAATCACGGCAAGATTGCCGAGATGGTGGAAGAGAGAGGCAACGGAATATTGATATTCCGGCTCCTGGCTTCGCTCTGCCAACGCTTGTAGGATGGTAATGCTCTGGAGGTAAAGCGACCGTGCCGCTTCATAGTCGCCCTGATTATCCGCCATATTGCCCGCCGCCGCAAGCGCCTTCGACCGCGCCTCGGTTCTCTCCTGCGCGCCTTCACGTTCCAGCGCCCGTCTCAGATGCCCCCAGCCCTCATTTCCATAGCCTCGCACCATCCAGAAGCGCCATAGCGCCGCCGCAAGCAGCAACCCTGCCGCAGCTCCCTCGCCATCCGAGCCCGACCAGGTGAGCGCGGCCCGCAGATTGTCGTGTTCCGTCTCCAGTCGATTCAGCCACTTCCCTTGATCTTGACCGACCCGTTGGGCCTCAGACGCCTCTTGCGCGAACGCCAGGTACCAGCCGCGACGCCGTACAAAGACCGCCTCCGCCTCTCCGCTCGCATGCAGTTTCTCCGCAGCGTACTGTCTGATTGTATCAAACATGCGGTATCGAACCGAGCCTTCCCGCTCCTCCGCCAACACCAGCGACTTATCTACCAGAGACGTCAGCAGTTCCAGAATGTCCCGCTCCTCCAGGGGCATCCCTGCGCCGACCCCTTCCGCCGCCTCCAGCGTCCATCCGCCGGGAAAAACCGACAGGCGCTGTAACAGCAGTCGCTCCTGGGGAGTAAGCAGGTCATAACTCCAATCAATGAGCGCACGCAGCGTCTGATGCCGGGGCAGAGCGGTCCGGTCTCCGCCGGTCAGCAGATCGAATCGGCTCTCCAAACGCGCCACGATATCCTCTACCGAGAGCGAGCGCACCCGCGCTGCCGCCAGTTCCAGCGCCAGCGGAATGCCGTCCAGACGATGACAGAGAGTGGCAACCGTCGGCGCATTGTGCGCGCTCAGCACAAAATCGGACCGGCTCAGGCGCGCGCGATCCACAAACAGCCGCACGGCCTCGACATGATCCAGGCCGGCGACGGTAAGGGGAGACTTGAGGTCCGGCAGGGCAAGCGAGGGCACGCGATACGTCTGCTCCCCGGCAATGCCCAGACGCTCACGGCTCGTAGCGAGCACCCAAACGCGAGGACAGGAGCGCAGCAGGGCAGACACCAGTTGGCCACAGGCTGCGAGCAAGTGTTCGCAGTTGTCCAACACCAACAGGAGATGTCGGGAGGCGATCCTCTTGATAAGCGTTTGCAGCAGAGGGATTCCGGGCGCCTCGCGCACGGCGAAGATCGAGGCCAGCGCCTGGGTCACCAGGAGGGGATCGGAAAGCGAGGCCAACTCCACCAGCCAGACGCCGTCCGGAAACGCCCCGTATAGCTCCTCTGCGATCTGTAGGGCCAGTCGGGTCTTACCGCTGCCGCCGGCTCCGATCAGCGTCAGGAGGCGGACCCTTTCCAGCAGCATCCGGACCGCCTCGATCTCACGCTCCCGACCGATAAACGAAGTCACCGATTGCGGCAGATTATGGGATGCCTCCGAATCGGCATACGCCGGGGATTGCCCGGCAGAGGAGGTTGGCTCTCGAGGAACGAAAGCGGGCTTCGTCGGAGCAGCGGCCTGCCGGGCATGCAACCGGATCTGCTCATAGAGCGCAGTGGTCTCCGCAGCAGGGGAAGTCTGCAGCTCCTCGTGCAGGCGCAGGCGGAACTCTCGATAGACCTGCCCCGCGCCGGCATAGTCGCCGGCGCTCGCCAGCGCGCTCATCAGCGCCCGTTGCGCCGTCTCCCGCAAGGGATCCAGGCCCACACAGTTGCGCAGATAGTGCGCCGCCTGAGCCATCATGCCGTTTTTGCTCTCGATCTCAGCCAGCGCTTCCAGGGCATCCAGGCACATCTGCAGACGCCGGTCTCGCTCCGGGAGAACCCACGCTTCGTCACACCCCTCCAGCAGGCTCCCGCAGTAGAGGCTAACCGCCCGGTCGAGTGCAGCCGCATCTCCGCTCCCGGCATTGGCATCGAAGGTGAGCAGATCCACCTCCGCCCCGACAAGATCGAAGGCCAGGGTGGCATGTGTCGGGGAGTACAGGCGCTTCGCCTCCTCCCCAAGCGCCTTACGAAGATCGTAGAGGCTATCGCGCATGTTCTTGAGGGAGACGGTAGGATCGCTGTCGGGCCAGAGAGTGGCGGCCAACCAGGCGCGTTCGACCGGCCTTGGGTGGCGGAGGATGAGCAGGGCGAGCAGCCATGCGCCTTTGCGGGTGCGCAAGGCAGGAAGAGGCGCGTTCTCGACGTACACAGCAAAGGGGCCGAACAACCGTATCGTCATACTGACCGTCCTGGTGTTTCCCGCATCGCAGCCTGGGGATGGTGGCGACAAGAACGTTCTCCTACCCATCAACCGGTAGGGTGTCGATGGGAGTGATCTTTTTATTCTTGTTCGCCCATGAAGACGCTTTTTCCTTCCATTTGAAGACGATCTTGAAGACGCTTATGGGGCACACTATGTTCGACAAGTGGGCATATCGGAATGCATCGCCACAAAGCAACGCCTTTCTCCAGCAGCACGCTTCGCGGCGAGATTTGCAATGTAGGGTTACCAACCGACAGGACAGCGCATTCCGCTCCCCCAATGCCAGTCTTAAGGAGACCAATAATGAAGCATTTCCAGACGCACTTGCTGCTCGCCGCGTCTCTGTTCGCGGCCGGTTCAGCCCTCGCCCAAACGACGCCGTCGCCGAATCCGAAAGAGAGCTCCGGGGTCCAACACCTGACCACAAAATCGGGTCCCATCGTAGCGAGGTGGCGCCTGAAGAAGATCGACGGAGTTGTCAACCTGATCGTCAATCCCGATGGCACCTATCTCTTTTCCGGCGACGTGAAGGAAAAGAAACCGGATCACGATTTCAATATTGCGTTCGCACTGAAGAGCAGCCTGGGCGGCGTGATCGTGTTCCAGCACTCCGGGAATATGTCGAACGGACTACAATGGAGTAAACAGGGGAAGAGCGCTCTCCTCAAGGACGATTACCAGACGTTTGCCAAAGCGGCCTGGGGCGGAGAGTGGCGCATCTCTCTGAATGCGGCAGGCGAAGCCAAGCGTTATGAAGCGCGCGAGAAGCGGAAGGAGAGACTGCGGAAGGAAGAGGAGGAGGCCAGCAAGCGGCATGAGGAGAAGGTCGCCGCAGAGAAGAAGGCAGAGCGCGAGAAGATAGAGCAGGAGCAGATTGCGGAAGCGCAGGCAGCCGCCCAACGGGAGCAGAGCGGCGGCGGCTCCAGTATCGGTTCCGAGATCTCGGGGATCGCCTCTACGGTCGGCAGCGTTGTCAGCACCATCAGCTCTGTGGGCCAGGCGATAGCGGGTCTGTTCTAGACGACACCCGCTTGAGAGCCCGCTCTGCGATATACAGGCGGGCTTTTCTCAAGAGGGCATCCTAAACCGGAGGAGATGCAATATGAAGCGATCCTATGCCATGCCGGCCCTGTTGGTGTGCCTGTGCCTGGGCGTGGTTGCGCCGGCTCAAGAGGAGAAGAGACACGAGCCGCGGGGCGACGCGGGCGAAACACACTATCAAATAGAGATAGACTACTCTCAGACGCCGCAACTGAAACAGTGGGCGGAGAGAGAGCTCCACCCCACGCTGGAGAAGTGGTATCCCATCATTCTCGCCGACCTTCCCACCGATGGGTTCACGCCTCCGCAGCGCTATACCATCACCCTGGAAGCCAATGGAAAGGGCGTGGCGGTGACCAGCGGCACACGAGTGACGGTGAATGCGAAATGGATCGAAGGGCAGTTGATGCGCGGGCCGAAGAACGAAACTCTGGGCGCGCTGGTGCATGAGTCGGTTCATGTCGCACAGCAGTATGGCGAGGCCAAGGGCCACAACCGCGCTCCCGTCTGGCTCGCGGAGGGGATCGCGGACTATATTCGCTGGTGGAAGTATGAGACGGCGGCTACCCGCCGCCCGTTTACCCTGGTCAAACCCAACGGAGACACGGTGTCTTATACGGACGGCTACCATACGACCGCAGAGTTTCTGGAGTATCTGGCGAAGAATTACGACCATGAGATCGTGGTGAAACTCAATACCGCCGGCCGAATGGGCACGTACACCCCGGACTTATGGAAGGAGTACACCGGCAAAACCATTGATGAACTCTGGGCCGAGTTTATCGCCATCATGGCCCGCAAGGTGGAGGGTTCCTCCAAATAGGCAAAACGCCGGTCGAACTTCGCGCTGCCTTGTGGAGACACGGAAGCAGCGCGATCGAACCGGACAGCCAGAGCGAGCCGGGTCACTTCACGTCGAGCAGTTCGACCTCGAAGATCAGCGTGGCGTTCGGCGGAATGCCGGAGCCAGGAGGCGGGTTCGGGCCGTATGCCAGATCGCCGGGAATGACGAGCCTGATCTTTCCCCCGACCTTCATCAACTGGATCCCTTCGGTCCAACCGGGAATAACGCCGTTCAGCGGAAACTCAATCGGTCCGCCGTGCTTGTAGGAGCTGTCGAACTCCGTTCCGTCTTCCAGGGTTCCCCGATAGTTGACTTTCACGGTGCTGGCAGCGGTCGGTGAAGCGCCCGTTCCGACTTTCAGATGCTGATATTGCAGGCCGGAAGCGGTCTTCTGCATCTTACCTGCCGCCGCTTTCCCTTCATCTGGCTTGCCCTCTTCTTTCTTTCCAGCGTCCGGTGCGGATTTCTCTGCGCCCCCTGCGGCGGGAGCGGCGCTCGCCCCCTTTCCTGTTTCCGGCGCCGATTTCTCCGCGCCGGATGTCTCGGGCTTGCCCCTTTCCACATTGGGGGGCTGCGCCGAACCGGAGGCTTGTGGCGGAGTGTTCGCTTCCAGCGAGATTTTCTCCGGAGTTTTGGAAGTATCTTCGTTCTGGCTGCAGGCATAACTGCCGAGCATCAGCATGGCGCACAGTAGCGCCAGTGAGAATGTACGCATACGTGTCATGTCTCCTCAAATAGGAATGTAGAATAGTGCCCGCTCCCGGTTCGGTCCCTGACAGAAGCAGGAGCCGGGAGGTGTGAATCGTGAGTTCACTCCTCTAGTGTACCTCACGAATAGATACTCCGGATACAGCCCGATCCGGTTCTATTCTACCCCCCTGCTCCGCACGTATTATGGGAGAGCGACGATGCCAAAGCCCTGACGGAGTTCTCGATGATGTGGAGTGATGTGATGACCCTGCAGATCATTCCGGTTGTGGAAGATCAGGATCTGGTGGAAGTGCTGGAGCGCACCGGAAGGTAACCGGGAGAGCACAACGCCCCACGCCTCCTCAGTTTCTGGTGAGGCGTGGGGCGTTTCGGTGGGAATTAAGGCGTCGTGTCCGGCCAGGTCTTGCCGGTAAGCTCCGCCATGTAACGCCCCTCGTGCTGCATCGATCCCCTCATGCCGGCTTCCACCTGGTTCTCCTGGCGCAGGGTCACGATCACCAACCCGCTGTAGAGCAGCAGCAGCGCGCAGGCAATGGGAACCGCCATGCCCCGGAAGCCGCGTACCAGCCCGACGGACAGCGGCACGCGCCAGACCAGGCTGAGGATGCTGAATGTCAGCAGCGTTAAGAGCGGCACGCCAGCGATCAGACCGAGAGGCCACACCGGCAGCGACATCCGCTGAGAGCCGTCCTCCGTCGATACGAACAGTCCAAACATCCTCACAACGATCTCGACACTATGCTGCTCTTGCCAGACACATAGCGCGCCCAGCAGACACACACCGGCAAGGCTGAGAAGAAAAACGCCTCCGCTGCGAAATCGGTCGGCCCAGCTAAGTTTCGGAAGGGTCAGGCTCAGGCCCCCCAGGAGCAGCACACCCCCCCAGCAGACCAGAGAGAGGAGGGCCACCTGATCCAGCAGGGCGCCTTCGGAGGAATTCAAGGCTGCTATGGAGGAATTGTAACCGAGGGTCGTCCGCTCGGAAACGCC
>Ga0070734_10005891_pt1 | contig 10572 bp, 8 predicted proteins | sample Coa_R1_8_FD_66444 | JGI IMG/M metagenome (GOLD analysis project Ga0070734, IMG submission 66444) | Surface soil microbial communities from Centralia Pennsylvania, which are recovering from an underground coalmine fire - Coalmine... | ecosystem: Environmental > Terrestrial > Soil > Unclassified ... | reverse complement strand
CACGACGCTCAACGTCCCCTCGCTGATGGGCGCGATCATGTGTATCGGCGTCGCGACCTCCAACAGCATCCTGCTCATCACCTTCGCCAACGACCGCCGCGCCGCCGGCGACACCGCCATCCAGGCGGCGACTGCTGCGGGCTTTACGCGGCTTCGCCCCGTCCTGATGACGGCGTTCGCCCTGATCCTGGGGATGTTGCCGATGGCGCTGGGGATGGGAGAGGGCGGCGAACAGAACGCGCCGCTGGGGCGCGCCGTGATCGGCGGCGCGACGCTGGCCACGTTCACCACACTCTTCTTTGTGCCCATCGTCTATTGTATCCTGCGGCGCGGCACGATCAAGGCGCAGCCGGAGGATATCGAGATCGACTGCTATATCGCCGATGAAGAGGACTTGCGCGTGAAAAAGTTGAGAGAGGCGCAGGAGCTCCTGCAACCTGAGGGCGACCGACAGGGCGTAGAGGAGAGCGGCGAATCCGGCTCCTCCGCGCCGGCCTGATACCTGATCCTAAGAGGAAACTATTCACCATGGTAAGAGAAAGCAACGCTTCTTCGCATCCGGCGCCGTCGTCTCCCGGGCCCCGCGTCTCCCTCGGGATCTTGCTTGGGCTCGTTGCGCTGGCCGGCCTGTTCGTGCTCGGCATTCTGCCGCATCTGCACCGGGACGCGAAACTGGCGCTGGATATCAAGGAGGCGTCGGAGCTTCAGCCCAGCATCCAGGTGATGAACCCGCTGCCGGCCCGAAACTCCGACCTCGTCCAGCCGGGCACGACGGAAGCCATCGAGGACGCGGTCATCGGAGCACGGGCGTCCGGCTACATCAAGAAACTCTATGTGGATATCGGCAGCCACGTGCATGCGGGGCAGGTATTGGCGGAGATCGATTCGCCCGATGTGGATCAGCAGCTCTATCAGGCGGATGCGCAGGAGGCGCAGGCGCAGTCTGCCATTCGACAGGCCCAGGCAACCGTGTCCAACAGCAAGGCGACGGTGGCTCAGTACCAGGCGAACGTGCAGCAGGCACAGGCCAATGTGGAGCAGGCGCGGGCGGTGGTATCGGACGCGGAGGCGAGGCTGACGCAGTTGAAGTCGGCCAAGAGTACGTCCGAGGCGCAGTTGTCTGCGGCGCAGCACCAGGTAGAGGTGCAGCAGGCCGCCCTCAAACAGGCGCAGGTGCAACTCCATCTGGCCGATGTCACGCTGAAGCGCTATGAGAATCTGTTGAACCAGGGCTTTGTCGCGCTTCAGGATGTGGATCAGGCCAGGGCGAGCTACGAAACCGCCCAGGCCGCCGTCAACTCCGCACAGGCGAATCTGAATGCGGCCAGCGCGAACGTCAAGGCGGCGGAGAGCGGCGTGAACAGCAGCGAGGCGAACATTCACTCCGGAGAGGCGCAGGTGTCTGCGGCGCAGAAGAGCCTGAACGCGCTGTCTGCGACGGTGCGCTCCAATCAGGCCCTGGTGGACGCGGCCTCGGCAAACGTCCGGATGAACGAGGCGAACGTCAATACAAACCAGTACGCCGCCCGCGCCAATGCGGCCAACAGCAAGCACTATGCCGTCCTGACGTCGTTCGAGAAAGTGACCGCGCCTTTCGACGGCGTCATCACGGCGCGTAATGTGGATGTCGGGTCCCTCGTAAACGGCGGCAGCGGCAGCGGCGGCAGCGGCTCTCCCTCGGCAGCGAGCGGCGGCAGCGCGGCGTCCTCGAGTTCGGCAACACCCAACACCGCTCCGGGCGGCGGCCTCTTTGGGATCGCACGCCCGGAGACCCTGCGCATCTACGTCAGCCTTCCGGAAGCCTACGCCCGCCAGATGCACGAGGGGCTTCCCGCGCGCATCGAGCTGGGAGCCTATCCGGGCCGCATGTTTCCCGGCACGGTGGCGCATGTGTCCGGCGCGCTCGATGTCACCTCGCGCACCCTGTTGACCGAAGTCCACGTGGATAACCGCGACGGCAAGATCATCCCCGGTATGTACGTTCAGGTGCATTTCAATCTCCCACGCCAGCAGGGGGCGCTGCGGATACCGGCAAGCGCCCTGATTACGGATGCCCAGGGAACGCGCGTCGTGGTCGTTACGCCTGCGAACGTCATTCACTATGTCCCGGTGAAGCTAGGCCGCGATTACGGCCAGGTTCTGGAGATCACGCAGGGCCTGACCGAACAGGACGCTCTGGTGCTGACCCCGACGGATGAGCTGAGCGAAGGCGAAGCGGTGAAACCGGAAACGGTAGATCCGCCCCCTTACATGAACATCGGCTCCGCACCGGATGCGGGCAAGAGCGCACCGCGAAAATGACCATGTAGACGTCGGCAGCAACGATTGCGGTCCGATAACCCAAGCGACGGGAGAGCCATTGTCTCTGCACAAATTCATGTGACCTGAACGCGGAGCGCTACATCCAATGGGGTGAATGCTCAAGAGAGACGGCTGCCGTCGCCGTGTGGGCTGGGCGGAGGACGAGGAGACGGGCTGTGACATCCTTTATCGGTGTACGACTGTTGCCGCGTATGGATACGGTGGACGAACGGGACTGGTTGCCCGCCGCACGGCGAGGCGAACCCTGGGCGCTGGAGCAATTCTATCAAGGCTACCAGCCGCAGGTGTATGCCCTCTGCCACCGGATGCTGGGGCGTGAGGAAGATGCACAGGACGCCATGCAGGCGGCCTTTGTGCAGGCCTTTCGGGCGCTGCCCGGCTTTCGCGGCGATAGCGCCGTCCGCACCTGGCTCTATCGGATCGCCCTGAACGAGGCGTTGACCCTCCTGCGCCGGCGTAAACGCGCCCCCGAACCGCTTCATGAGACCACCAGTGTTCCGGATGGAGCCAAGGGCATCCAGCGCAAGCTGGCGGTTCAGACCGCACTGGCCCATGTTCATCCGGACCAGAAGGCCCTGCTGGTGCTGCGCTATTGGGAAGGATTGGGCTACGAAGACATCGCGGCGGTGCTGAATATCACCGTATCCGCCGTAAAAATGCGCCTGAATCGGGCCAGGGAAGAGTTTCGCAAGATGTACGGAGAAGAGCCATGATCCATCGCTGGCGTATGCGACGTATATTGATGGCCTACGCAGAGGGCACGCTGTCTCCCGATGAGCACCGGGTGTTGACAAGGCATCTGGAGCGCTGCCCGCTCTGCCGTAAGACTTTGCATACCTGGAGGGAGGCGGACCGCCTGCTGCAGGATGCCGGCGCCCCTGCGCCGCGCCTCTCCGAGGACGCCGCCAATGCCATCTTCCAACGCGCTCTGGCGCAGGCGGGGCGCCGGGCCTACCAACCGACTTCCTGGCTGCTTCCTGCATTGGGTGGGACCGCGTTGGCCTGCGTGGCGCTGGCGTTCTGGCCACATCCCCATCTCCTTACCGGGTCTACGGAACCGTCCGCGCTATCCGCCGCACCATTTCCGGCGCCGGGGCCGATGTGGATCGGCGCTCCGGTAGTTCCGCTCCGTGGGCAAGTGCCAGACGCTTCGAAAAGCGCCATTAGCAATCAGGGTGCAGTTAGTAGCCAGGGCGCAGCGATCCCGTGGCTCCCATCGGCTCTATTCCCGGCTTCGGCTACGTCGCAAGCTCAGGGCTCGGCTCTCGCCGCCCGGTCGCCGCTGCACCGCCATCGGAACCGCCCCTTACGGCGTAACCTGGAACCACAATCTGCGAGACTGCTGGCAATGGAGAAGGCGGCGGATACACAGGCTGCCTATATGTTTATCGCCGTCACCCATGAGCAGGAGGTGGCGCTGGACGTCACCCACGTATCCGCCGACACACCCGGTTATGCCCATGCCTCCTGCATGCGGTCTGACGAGGACGGCAACGCTACCTGGACATCCTGCACCATCTCCTCCGACCTGGAGGCGAACGCAAAAATAGAATTCCAGCAAACCCACTCCAACCCGGATAAGCCTGGCAGTATATTGAAAGTAGTCCTCTTATCCGGGGATGCCGCCAAAGAGCCAGGAGGTAAACCATGACCCAATCGATACGGCCCGCGCTGCTGACGCTGGCTTTGATACTGAGCGGCTCCGCCGCCCTATGCCAACAAGCGGACAACAAGGGCAAGCCCGATGCGGGCAAGTCGCAGCCTCCTGTAGAGAAGATCACGCAACGGGTCTTGACCGACGAGGCCGGGATCAGCAGCTACCTGACCGTCTATAAGCACACGCCCAACGTTCTGATACTCCAACGCGCGATAGATGTGGACCTGTCCAATTCGACCGTCCGTCAGGCGGCGGAGGCCATCTCCAAGGCCAGCGGGGTCCTCATTCAGGTGGATAGCAAGGTGCCGGCGGAAGATCGCCTGAAAGTCGTCACACAGAGAATTCCGCTGGGGACCGTGCTGGAAGCGATTGCAGAACAGACCCATCTCGCGATAGAGCCTGACGAACACCCCTCCGGCGTTCTGAACATCGTGCTGCGAACCTGGCCGGTCATGGAAGTGAATGGGACAAAGCAGATCCTGGTGGGAAGAAACGAACCCTGGAGCGATGATTGGGACAAACTCCCGAGAACTGTCGCGTTCCCTGTTCAGGATCCGAGGGGACATGCACCGACGGGAAACTTCTCCCCCTTTTTTAGTACGCTTCCGCCGGGTGGCGTAGAACCGGTGGGGCGAGGAGGTATGGTCCTGCCCTACGCCGGCATGGGGAATGGCCTTACCATGACGGCGCTGAACGATCACTCCTTTGTGGTTGCCGAGCCTGCGTTCGGCCCGAACGGTGAGAACGGCGTCCTGCTCACCGTCTACCGGCTGGACGGTGCACAACTCCGGAGCGTCAGCACCGCCTTCCACAAACTGGCGATCGGCGGAACAACAGGGCGCCCGAAGTTGCTGCCGGGAAGCAAGGATGGGAACAAGAACCCGCTCGATAAGGGAGCACCCGCCGGAACCAACCCCTTTGCGCCCGCCGCGACACCCAACGATAAGGGCGCCTTCGATCCGTTCAATAAGGGCGCGGCGCCCAACGATAAGACCCCGCCGGCCACGGCCCCCGATGACAAAAAAGGGAAATGACCGCTGACAAAATGAGGGAAGGACATGCCTCACGCACCGGAGCCGACAGACGGCGTCGGTGCGTGTTCATGTGTGTGGTGCGTATGGTCGTGGGGTGCGGACAGGTTGCAGTAGAGGGTGTTGGAATCGCAGCCTCCGCATTCGGTCTCGATGGTGGAGTGGTGGACGGCATAGCGGTCGGCTAACAGTGCCTTCACCTCCCGCACCACTTTCGCGGCGTCTGCCTGGCTGGCTTCCGTGATGCGCAGATGGCAGGAGAGCGCATTCATCTGGTCCGCAATCGTCCACACATGCAGATCGTGCACCTCCAGCACACCCGGTACGTCCTGAAGCTCCTGAACCAAACAATTCATGTCCAGGCCGCGCGGCGTCCCCTCTAGCAACACGTTGACCGTCTCGCCGACGATGCCCCACGAGGAATAGACGATGAACAGGCCGATCAGCACCGAGACGAGCGGGTCGGCCATCTCCCAATGGGTAAAGTGGATGACGGCGCCCGCCACGATGACCCCGAGCGCGGAGAGAGCGTCGCCGGCCATATGGATGTAGGCGCTGCGCATATTCACATTGTGCTTCGCCTCGCCGCGCAGGCCGAGCGCGATCGTCGTATTGAGCAGGACTGCGAGCCCCGCCACCAGCATCATTGGGCCGCTCTCGACCGGCTGGGGATGGCTCAGGCGCTGGTACGCCTCCAGAAAGATCAACAGGGCGATCGCCAGCAGCGTCAGGGCATTGAACAGCGCCGTAAGGATGCCGACGCGATGGTAACCGTACGTGCGAGTGGAGGTAGCCGGTTTCCGTGCGATCCGGAGCGCATACCAGGAGAGCGCCAGGGCCAGCGCATCCGTAAAGTTGTGCCCGGCGTCGGAGAGCAGGGCGAGGCTATGGGCCTGGAACCCGAAAATCAGCTCCGTCAGGACGAATCCCACCGTCAGCAGAATGGCGAGGCGGACTTTCCCCTCGCTCATCCCCGCCGCCGAATGGTGCTGACAACCGCTGCCATGGACATGCGTTTCCGCCATACTTAGCTTCTCCCCCCACCTATACGAACAAAAACGGATAGAATTCTGCTTGTATTGCGATTTTCCGTATGTTATACTGCGTCCACCCCACTTCCGAGAGGCAACCCATGGCGCGGGCGCGGCTCGCACTGCAAGAGGCGGTCGATGAGATCCTCATTCGGCACGGCGAAGGAGGCAAGCGGCTCTCCTTCCGCCAGGCGGAGCGGCTGACCGGCCTCTCCCCCGCCACGGTGGGCGAACTGGCCAAGGGCAATGCCCGCACTCCGGAGACGATCCGCCGCTTCGCCGCCGGCCTGGGCGAAGATACCGATCGCCTGTTGATGCTGGCAGGCTTTTTGCCGGACGATCTGCCCTCCCCGCCACGCTCCCTCCACCCCGCGCCCGCCGACCTGGCCCCGGAGGCCGAGGTCGAACCGGACGCCCGCGCCTCGCTGGAGCGCATTGCGCGCGCCCTCGCCCTGCTGCCGCCCGGCCCCGACCGCGACCTCTGGAAAGCGCGTCTTCGGCTGGAAGCCGAGCTTCTCGAAGCCTTCCTTAAACGCCCATAGTGCATTATTGGCGTTCGGGGATCAGTTCCCAATGTTCGCCGAAGAACGCCGCATCCAGGATGGTTCCAGGCAGCCGTGAGGTCATTGGGCTGTTGACATCCACGATGGCCCAGTCCGGCAGTTTCGGGGTCTGGCGCGCGTTGTTGAGATAGTCGTACTCCCGGAACGTAAAGCCGCTGTTGAGCACGACATAGCGTTTCGGATTGAGCGGGTTCGGATAGATCATCACGGGTACGGCGGCATCCGGCGCATAGGTCTTGCCGCCCACATGCACGCCCAGGGTATCCCACTGGATGGGCAGCCGGCTCGCGATCTTCTGCAGAACCGAATTGCTCGTAGGATCGCCCCAGAGGACCAGGTTGTTGTTGGCGATGTCCTCACGGGTGATCGCCGTGTCGTCCTTCACCCGCGCCTCGCCCCGGAACTGCCTGCGCCAGTGTTCGATGGCATGGGCCATCTCCTTCTGGGTCCATGCGCCGACCTTCGGATTGAGGGGATCGCCCGTCGGCCTCACCATGATGAAGCTGTCCGTCAGGGCATCGTCAATCGGGCCCTGCAGGCCATGCCGCTTCGCCAGCTTGCCCTCGTCGGCGGATTTCACCACGGCCCACTTCCCATTGATCTTGCGCAGGTGGACGCTCCAGGAGATCTCGTTGTTCTCCAGGGATTTGAACGCGGGCAGGCTCTTTGCGCCGATCTCCTGCCCATCGATCAGGAGCGCGGCGGGCTTGCGGGCGGCGAGATCCAGCGCGGTGGGCGGCGCCCCCTCCAGGCTGAGCGCGGTGACATTGGAGGTTTTGACCGTGATTGTGTGGGTGTCGTCGAATTCGGCGTCCACCCTGGCCCGCTCCCACTCCCTCTCCATCGCATCCACCACCACCCACTTCATCTGGTTGTAGCGGAGGGTCCAGGTGGTGAACCGGATCGACTTCGGACGGGTATCGTTGCCCCGCTCCACCAGCGCGTCCACCCGCGCGGCGACCTCTTTCTTCGCGTTCGGCTCGTAGAAGTGGCCCGCCTTCGGCCCGATGATATGCGTCAGCGTCAGCCCCTCCTCCGCCATCGCCTTCTCCATCATCACCGCCGCCTCCCGCTGCCCATCCACTTCACCCGAATAGGCTACCGTAGGCAGGTTATACAGGTTGACGGCATAGTCCGTGCTATCGTAGAGATGCCAGAGCTTCTGCTGGTACCAGGTGGGCTTGGTGGGTTCGTTCTGGAAGACTTTCAAGAAGTCGGCGGTCTCGGAGAAGCCCGCACCGGGGTTGGCGGCGGCCCAGAGACCGGAGTAGTGGGTGGCGAACAGCCAGCAGGCGGCGCCGCCCATCGAGAAGCCCCGGACCGCGATCCGGTCGGGATCGATGGGATAGGAGCGCTCTACCTGCTCCATGGCTTCAACCGTATCCGTCTCACCCGCGAAGCGGTTGGCGTTGCAGTACCGGCCATAGGGGTGCAGCACAAACGCGCCGTCGGGATGGAACTCGCCCAGGTTGCGCTGCCGGTCGGCGATGAAGTTCAGCTCGCTCAGGTTCTCGCCCCGTCCATGGTACCAGATGTCCAGGCGGTGCTTATTGGTATCGCCTACCTGGTAGTTGGTGGGAACCACGATGCCGTAGGGCTGTATGGAGCCATCGATCTTGGAGACATAGCCCCGCGCCACGGGGCCGGTCTGGGTGGTCCAGGGGTGTTCGCCCTTCTTGAGCTGTTCGGCCCGCTCCATCCCCTGCTTGAGCAGCTCCTTCGCCGTTTTGATTTCGTTCGGATTGAAGAACTCATTGTAGGTCAGCGCATACCGAACGGCATTGTGGTAGATCTGCACATCGGGGAGCAGGCTGAGTTCGCGTTTGTCCTTGACCGTCGTGCGCAGCCCTTCGATCTGCTTGCCGAGCGCCTCGATCCCGGCCTGGAGTTCGGCGCGGTCGGCGTCCGGCACGGCGACGCCAGGCGGGGGGATACGGCGGACATTGTCGGGCAGGTTGTCGCCGGGGCCGTCCGCCCTGGCGACCCCGAAGACGAAAACGAACAGCAGCGAAAAGATCCAGAGACGTTTCATACACTATCCTTTGTCGTAACGTGTGTCGTAACGTGATAAGGGATTACGGGTTTACCTTACCCGAAGGCTGCCCCACGATTGTATTGATCGTGGGGCGCGGCTCCGCCGGATGGCGGGTCTCGAACGCATGCGGTTTGCCGCTCTCACCGATGACAACCGTGTACGTTTTGGCGTCCGGAGCGACCGCCAGATGGATAAACTCGCCCTTGCAGGGATCGTCGCTATTGGCGATAAACTCCGCCGGGGCGTTCTCCTCCGGCTTCGCGTCCAGATTGCGGTGCATCTGGAAGATCGCCTGCAGGCCGGACGTGGCGCGCAGCGCCGCCGTCAATTTCGGGCTGCCGCCCTTGTGCGGGCCGTTGTTGTAGATAGCAACCACGGGCCGGACCGTGCGGATGACGGCAGGATTGTTGCTGATGTCTAAGCCATGGTGCGTGGATTGGTACACATCGATGACGCCGATCTTGTCGGTCGGCCAAACCAGCTTGTACTCGATATTCCAGGTGAGGTCGCCCAGGTCCAGGAAGCGGAACGCGCCGTAGGTGAGCACAAAGCCCAGGCTGTTGGCGTTGTCGCTGGGGTCCGGTGGCAGCGGGTCGACGCCCTTCGCCAGCAGGTTTTTGCCGCTGTCGGGCTTATCGGGAATGACCTCACTCCGCGCGCAGAGGCAGCGCAGTGTGGGAGACAATCCGGTGGAACTCGGCTGCATGGGCACCATGTCGCCGGGATTGAGCGTGGTGGAGACGCCCTTCGAGGCGGCTTTGTAGGCGGCGATCAGTTTCGGGAAGTTGTCCGGATCGTCTATGGACTTCTCCGGAATGCCATGATCGTAGAATTTCTTGATGGGGATATGCTTTGCCAGCTCCTCCACCCCGCCGTAGTGATCCAGATGCCAGTGGGTGGTGATGAGGGCGTCGATGGCGGTGAGGTGGGCTACTTCCTTGGCGACATGGGCGATCCGGCCCGCGTCCCGTTCGCCGGGATTGCCGCAATCGATGAGGAAGGATTCGCCCTGTGGCGTCACGATCAGCGTCGCCGCGCCCCCTTCGGTATCCACGAAATAGATGTCGAGGCCGCGCGGCTGCGCCGAAACGCGCAGGCCGCACAGGATCAACAGCAGGGCGATCCCCAATGTTTGTATTTTCACAGCAAACTCCTTTGTCTTGCAGAACGGCTTTCCTGATTCTTTCTCGATTCCTCGGAAGAATTCCTGCTCCCTGTCACAAGCGCCTGGCGCGCGCGTCTTGCGTTACCATCTTCTCCCAGCCTCGCGCTGTGGAAACCAACGCGTTTGCGACAGAATACCACCCCGTTGAAAGGATTTTGAAAGACTGCTCATGGTAAACTTTCGTTATCCTATCGCATTACCCGAAGAAAAGGAGAACTGCTGTGGTAGAGCGTCCTGAAGTCCCTGCGTCGCCTGGCGATCCAGCGCCCTCTGCGCTCCATCGCCAGGAGATCCGCCAGATATTTCTCTATTTTGCCCTGCTGGCCCTGCTGCTCGGGTTGGGGAATGGGCTATCCGGTCTCCCTGTGGTGTTCTATTTGAAAGAGAAACTCCAGATGGGGCCGCAAGCCCTGGCCCGGTTCAGCGCCCTCGCCTCTATCCCCTCTTACATCGGTTTTCTCTTCGGCTATCTGCGTGACCGGTGGCGGCCCTTCGGCAAGGGAGATCGGGGCTATATGCTGCTCACCATGCCGGTCATTGCCTGTCTGAACCTCTATCTCTCCTTCGGGGATCTCACATATACACGTATTCTCTGGGTTGCGCTGGCCAGCGGCATTATCGGCGGCATGTTGGGCGCGGCGATCTCAGGGCTGAAGGTGGCGGTGGCCCAGAAGCACCTGATGACGGGTCGCCTGGTGGCCCTCGGGGGCATCATCGGCGTCGTGCCCGGCATCCTCTCCTCCCTGGCCGGTGGCTGGCTGACGCACC
>Ga0070734_10005890_pt1 | contig 10573 bp, 6 predicted proteins | sample Coa_R1_8_FD_66444 | JGI IMG/M metagenome (GOLD analysis project Ga0070734, IMG submission 66444) | Surface soil microbial communities from Centralia Pennsylvania, which are recovering from an underground coalmine fire - Coalmine... | ecosystem: Environmental > Terrestrial > Soil > Unclassified ... | reverse complement strand
GGACAGGAATCACGAGCCGGTGGGCCCCGCCATTCTTAACATGGATGGCCGCGCTGCTGCCGAGGCGGAGTGGCTGGAGCGGAAACTGGGGCGCCGGCGCATCTTTGAAATCACCGGCCTTATCGCGCACACGATGTATCCGGCGGCGAAGATTTTGTGGCTGAAGCGGAATGCCCCCGAACTGTATAGCCGAGCAGCGCGTTTTTCCGGGGTGACCGACTTCCTTCTGACACGCTTGGGACTGCCCCCCTATATCGACTATTCGCTGGCCTCGCGTTTCCTCGCCTTCGATGTCCGCCGAGCCGGCTGGTCGGATGAGATTCTGGCTGCAGTGGGAATGACAAGCGAGCAACTGCCCATCCCGGTGCCCGCGGGAACAGTGGCCGGGAAGCTCAGTGCCGAGGCTGCGGCGCAATTGGGTCTGGACGCGGGCACTGCCGTGGTGGTGGGCGGGCACGACCAGCCTTGTGGCGCGCTCGGGTTGGGCGTGATCGAAACGGGACGCGTAGCCGACTCTATGGGCACCTACGAATGCCTGCTCGCCTCTTCCGGCCAGCCGACACTCTCGGAAGCGGCGTTTTCGGCTGCGCTGAATTGCTATTTTCACGTAGTTCCGGGACAGTTCGTTACCCTGGCCTATTTTCCTTCCGGGATTATGCTGCAGTGGCTTCACGATCTGCTCTACGCCGGCCAGCAAGCGAGTGGAGATGATGCTCCGGAAAAGGAAAAGTTCGCTCAGCTGGAGGCGGAGTCTCCTTGCGGCCCGACGGGGGTGTGTGTCCTGCCGCACCTGATCGGAACCTGTAATCCCGACTTCAACAGCAGCGCCCGAGGCACGATTTATGGCCTCACGGCGGCAAGCAGCCGGAGCCAGCTTTACAAAGCGGTGCTGGAGGGGATTGCCTGCGAACTGGCGCAGATGGCGGAAATACTGGCGCGCGCGGTGGGCGATTTCACCGACGTGTACAGCAGCGGCGGAGGCACGCGCTCCAGGCTGGGGCTGAGACTTCGTGCCGCGTTGAGCGGACGTCGCTTTCATCTGATGCGCTGCCCGGAGGCGGTGTGTCTGGGCGCCGCCATACTCGCGGGCGTGGCGCTGGGAGTCTATTCCGATATTCCGCAAGCGGTTCAGGAACTGGTGCGAGAGCAAGCTACCGTAGAACCCGATCCCAGTGTGGCTTTGGCATACCGAAATCAGGCCCAGCGTTACCGGGCTCTCTACCCGGCGCTGGCACCGGTGCGCGAGGTTCCTGCTCATTTAAACGACGGAGGCAAGCAGCAATGATTCAACCAGTGGTTGGATTCATCGTGTATGGCGTCCACAAGGATGGACTGAAAGATCCCATGGGAGTGCCATTTATCGACTCGCAGGTGGTGAAGCGCGCCAAAGCGGCGCTCAAGCAGAACGGGCTAAAACTGGTGGAACACGAAATCGTGGTGGCGAGCAAGGAAGAAGCTCGCGCCGCCATGAAGAAGATGAAACTGAGCGACGAAGTAGACGCGGTCGTGCTCTTCTCCGGGACCTGGGTATGGGCGGCACATTTGGCGGCAGCGATCCGCGATTATGCCGCCACGGGGAAGGGATTGGTGCTATGGACGAATCCCGGATCGCAGGGCTGGCGACCAGTAGGCGGCCTGGTCATGCATGGGGCCCTGCTGGAGATTGGGGTGGAGCACAAATTCGTTTATGGCGATGCCGCCGATCAGGACACGCTGGACAAGATCACCAGCTTTGCTCGGGCGGCGCATCTGCGAAAACTGCTGGATGGATCCACTATTGGCGCTTTCGGCGGCCGGGGCATGGGACAGACCTGCGGTGTGGCCGACCCGTCGCAGTGGATGCGGATGTTCGGGGTCGATATCGATTCCCGCGATACTACCGACCTGATCCGCGCGGCGGAGAAAATTCCTCCCAAGCGAATTACTGGGTTGGAGCCGAGATTAAAAAAACTGTTTGGCAAGGCGCCGGACAGGAACGTAGTGAATGAGCGCTCCATACGCATGTATCTGGCTCTCAAGCAAGTGGTGGAGCAGGAGAAATTTGATTTCTACACCATTCAGTCTTTTCCCGGCCTGGGAGACGATTACTCGGCCACCTGTTTTGCGCAGAGCATGATGCTGGAAGATGGCCACGGGACGTCCACCCTTGGGGACTTTAATACCGCGCTTACCGTTTTCCTTCTGACCAAACTCAGCAAGGAGCGGGTGTACTACGGCGATCTGCAGCACATCGACAAAGCCAAAAAGGAAATCAAAATTATCGGCGATGGCGCTTGTCCGCCGTCGCTGGCGGGACAGCTGGGGCCGGCCGGCTTCGCCGAGCACGGCATTCCCACGGAAGGCGAGGCCGGCGGGCTTTCGGTGAAACTGATCTGCAAGGTGGGAGATGGCGTGCTGGCCCGACTGGGCAGGGTGAACGGAGAGTTTCAGATGGTGGTCACGCGCGCCAGTGTTTTTGAGCCGCCGCGGGCGCGAATCAAAGAGCGCCTGCATGAATGCGGCATTCCTTTCTGGCCGCATGGATTTGTTACCGTGCACTGCGATCCGGAGCAGCTCCTGCAGCATTGGACTAACGAGTACGCCTGCCTGGGCTACGGATCGCATCTGTACGGTGCCTTGGCGGATTTCTGCCACTTAACCGGGATCAAACCCATTCTTCTCTAGTTCGAATTCGCAGTGCGTCGGACAGGAGCTGCAATGAGATTCAGGAACTACGCCCTGATTTTGAGTTTGGCCATCATCAGCGCTGCCATCGCCGGCTGGTCGGCCCTCCGCCTGCAGGCCGCCCCAACCGTGCCGGCGCCCCAGAAGGGGATGACAGAGGATCAAGCGCTAAAAGGGTTCGCGGCGATTCGGCCGATTGATGTGCATGTCCACGTTTTCAAGACTGATCCCGCATTTCAGTCCATGCTCGAGCGTCTGCAGTTGAAAGTCATGGATATCCTGGTGGTGGACGACACGTTGTCCGACCGCAAGCAGCTTGCGCCCCAGATCGCGGGCGCGCTGGCGCTGGTGCGCTCCAGCCATGGACATGTGGCCTGGTGCACGACATTCGACCCGTACAAGTTCGACAATGCTTCGTTCACTTCCGATGCCGTACGCCAGGTGAACGAGAATTTCACCCAGGGCGCAGTGGCGGTCAAGATCTGGAAGAACATCGGCATGGAATTGAAGCATGACGGCAAATTCGTAATGGCCGATGATCCCAAGTTCGAGCCGATCTACAAGGACATTGCCCGGCACGGCAAGACGCTTATGGCGCACCAGGCGGAGCCGGACGTGGCTTGGGGGCCGCCCGATCCATCCGATCCATCCTGGTCCTATTACCAGGAAAACCCGCAGTGGTTTCTGTATAAGAAGCCGGGATTTCCTTCCAAGCAGGAGATTTTGCGCGCCCGCGATCACGTGCTTGCCATGAACCCTGACCTTCGCATGGTGGGAGTCCATTTGGGCAGCATGGAAAAGGACCTGGATAATATCGGCCGGCACTTCGACCGCAATCCCAACTTTGCCATCGACATGGCGGCGCGAATGGAGTACCTCATGCTGACTCCGCGGGAGAAGGTCCGCGCTTTTCTGATCAAGTACCAGGACCGCATCCTTTATGGCACGGACCTGGATGTTCTGCCGGATTCCGATATGCAGCAGGACCTCAAGGACTGGCAGTCAACCTACGTGCGAGACTGGAAATTCCTCGCCACCGACCAGATGCTCGAGTACCACGGCAAGCAGATTCGAGGGCTGAATCTCCCCCAGCCCGTGTTGCGGAAGCTTTTTCGGACGAACGCGTTGCATTGGATTCCTGGATTGTAGCCAGCGCCGCTACCGCGAAGCAGGTGCCTGCACGATGGGCAGGATAACCTGATCGATCCAGGCTTCATCCTGTCCGTGGGGTACGTCCTTATATAGGTACCACCGCTCGGTGTGTTCCGCGGTTTCTCCGGGTTTCAGCAGGCGCAAAGGCGCCAGAGTTTCCAGTTCCAGGAACCCCGGTTCGGTATAACTTTCAAAGTTGCAACCAAAATCTGGATAGATTTTTCCAGGCTCCACTGTGACCTTTTTGACGAAAAGGTATCCGTCCCGGAAGTAGGCGGCCCAACCTGAGGGGTTGTAAATCCCGATCATTTGCTGGGGGAAGCGGGCGTGGGGCGATTTTTCTGTCGTGAGCTGCAGATACTTTGTGCCCAACGTCCAGCGGCTATCCGCCAGATCGGTGTAGGACCAGAGCGCCATCACACCCTCCGGGAGCAGATGCTGCTTGCTCATGGGCTGCTTGGGGGAGAAAGGCAGAATCGCGCGCCCTCCGGCCTTCATTACTGTCAACGCCCAGGGGGCCATTTCGGTGTTGTCGTCCGCCTTGTTTGTAATTCGGTGCACCACGGTGACGGAAGCACCTTCAGTTGCAAGCTGAACCTCAATTTCTTTTTGCAGGCCGGTTCCCGGAGAAACGTTCTCGACCGGGGCGATAAACCTGGCGTTTTGCCCAGATGTCAGCACTTCAACCGGAAAATTATCCGGATAATACGTTCGCTCTACTTCCGGCGAGACCCAGAGTCGATGTCCGCCATAACTGTGGTATTGGCCGTCGTGGCGTCGCCCGAATTCTTCCGCCGATTCGAAGAACTGATTTTCAGCTCCGACAAATCCAAAGAAAATGATGCGTGGGCCCACATCGCTCAGCACCGCGACTTGTACGGTGCCATTCGAGAGTCGAATTACATTACCTCGGGTGCTGTCCGCGAGTTTTTCCATCAGAATCGACATGCCAGCGCTAACCCGCGTCCTGGCGGGTAACTAGTAGTACCACAAACACTAAGAACGAAGCTGTCGCCGGGCTACGTGTACTCAAGTTAGAAGAACAATTCTTGCACACGGTCGAATTGTAAAGGATTCAGTTAGGGCCATCTGGGGAGGAGCATGGTATGCTTCTGAAACTGATGTGGTGCGCCTGTCCGGGCCCAAGACATAATGTTCGGAACCGATATGGATCTCTGGAAGGGGAGCACAGAAGCTGCTCCTTTTTCACTTAGTCACAGGGTGATCGCGGGAGCGGGGCTGGCGCTGCTGCTGCCATTCTGCTGGATGCTGGCGGCAAGCAACAACCGCGTGGCGTCGCCGGACTTGCCTTCCATATTGGCAGAATTCACCGTAGTTTTTAATTGCCGAAACATCCCTTCCGTAGCGGTCGAAGTTATTTCCACCAGCAGACGTGCGGTGCGATCGCTGAGCCGCTCTCCTCACGAGCTAGTGGTGCGCCGGCATGAACGCAGCCAGGTATCCAACCGTGTACGCCGCGCCAAGAAGGCTTCTCCGGCGCTGCAACCATTGCTCTGCGACAATTTCTCTGCGGCTCCTAGAGTTGCTGACCAGGCTACCACCGCTTCCTTAACGGTGCATCACGGCCGTTCTCCGCCCGTCGCTTAGTTCGCCTGCCGAACAGATTCGCGAAATCTGAAAGCAAGGACTCTCGGAAGAAGAGAGCCGTTGCCTATTCTTGGCGAGTGACTGTCCCAGCTCTGTTCCGGAACATGCCGGCGTGAAGCATCCCGCTGCGCGTTAATTGGCAGCTGGAACTCTACAGGAGGCTGGCAAAAGCCGCGGCAGGCGTTTTGCTTTCGAATAGGCTCGCAAAACCTGGAGAAATATTACGCAAACGAGATGAAACACTTTTCACAACGACTTTTGAAAACACTTTGGCGGCTACCCAGCTCCCGGACAGCCTGGAGTTGGCTTCTGATTTGTTTTTGTTGCATGGCGTCCCCCCTCCTGGAGGCGCAGTCCAGTGCGCCAGGCATGAAGTCCTTCACGCTGGAAGAGGCGGTTAACTACGCCCTGGCGAACTATCCCGCGGTGCGGGCAGCGATCCAGTCGTACGCGGCCGCTCACGAAGGCGTGGGGTTGGCCACGCTCAGCTACTTGCCAAACGTAAACGTGCTTTGGCAGGAAAATCGCGCCACGCGCAATAACGTTGCCGGCGTGCTGTTGCCGCAACCGATCATCCCCAATCCGTCGGGCCCGGTCATTCGGGAATCGAATCGCTCGTTCTGGGGTAGCGGGGCAGGCGTCCTATTCAGCGATGAGCCGTTTGACTTCGGCTATCGGCGGGCCCAGGTACGAGCGGCACAGTCCACGGAGAAACGGGCACAGGCTGAAGTTCAGCTGACACGTCTTGACGTGGCCGCAGGGGTAGCGGACGCCGCCATAAGTGTGCTGGCGGCGGAACAGCAAGTACGGGCGTCGCAAGCCGATGTGGACCGCCGCACCGTATTTGCCCGCTCCGTGCATGCTGTGGTGGAGGCTCACTTGCGTCCAGGCGCCGATGCATCCCGCGCCGACGCCGAACTGGCCGCGGCCCGAACGCAGTTGGCCTTGGCCCAGGAAACTCAGCAGGTGCGGGCGGCCGCTCTGGCCGAGGTGCTTGGCCTTGCCGGTACACAGATCAACATCAGCCTCGGCCCCTTTCGACAGTTGCCCCCACCAGGCAACTGGGAACCTGGGAGCCTCAACGATCATCCCCTGGCGGTGGTTCAGCAGCGGCGCGTTCAGGAAGCCCAATCTCGTGCCGATGTTTTCAGTCACGCCTATTACCCCCATGTCAGCTTTCAGGCGCTGCTTGCCAGTCGTGGCACCGGCACCAATGGACAGGGCGCGCCTCTGCATGGAACGGCGGGTCTGTGGCCCGGTGATGTCACGAACTGGGGAGCTGGTTTCACGCTCACCCTGCCGGTGCTGGACATCACCTCGAGTCAGGCACGGAAAAGAATCGAACTGGCCAATCGCGGCCGGGAACAGGCTCTCTTCGATCAAACCAGGCAAACGCTGACCGGTGGGCTGGCGCAGGCGCAGGCGCGGCTGGAAGGCGCGCGGCACGTAGCGGAGAACACACCCTTTGAATTGCAGGCATCGAAGGAGAGCGAAATCCAGGCTCGAGCGCGTTTCCAGGCGGGACTGGGCACGATGGTGGATGTCGCGGAAGCGCAGCGGCTCTTATTGCAGGCCGAAATCGATGACGCCCTGGCGACTCTGAATGTATGGCGGGCACTGGCCGACCTGGCCGCCGCCCAGGGAAACATGGCTCCATTCCTCGACTTGCTCAAGCGCACCCCGGGAGGCCCCTAACTTATGCGTTTCGTCCAAACAGCACTGCGCCGGCCAATCACGATTCTGGTGGGAGTAATCGCGGTCGCGCTGTGTTCCATTTTTGCGCTCACGCGCATGCCGGTGGATATCTTTCCGGATCTGAACCTGCCGGTGATTTATGTCGCGCAGCCTTACGGCGGCATGAGCCCCGCCCAGATGGAAGGCTACCTGACCTACTACTACGAATATAACTTCCTCTATATCTCGGGGCTGCAGAGCGTGGAGTCGAAGTCTATTGAAAACTTTGGCCTGCTCAAGCTCTCCTTCTTGCCGGGAACGGACATGGACCAGGCCCTGGCGCAGACCATCTCCTACGTGAACCGCGCCCAGGCGTACATGCCTCCGGGAACAGTGCCACCTTTTGTGTTGCGGTTCGATACCGGCAGCGTGCCGGTTGGATACCTGGTGTTTTCAACTTCCAGCCGCAATGTGAATGAAGTGCAAGATCTCGCCCTGCATCGGGTTCGCCCACTATTTACCACCCTGCCTGGGGTTTCTGCGCCGCCGCCGTTCGGCGGGAGTTCGCGAACCATCGTGGTGCATGTCAATCCCGAGCGCTTGAGCGCCTATCGGATGTCAACTTCCGAGGTGGTCAAGGCGCTGCTTTCCGGCAACGTAATTGCCCCCGCGGGCGATGTGCGCACCGGCAACCTGGACCGGATTACTCCTACCAATTCCGTGGTGCGCGACATCCATCAACTGGAAGATGTGCCGGTCCGCCTGGGCAATGGACCTACGGTTTTCCTGCGCGACTTGGGGTGGGTGGAGGATGGCGCTGATATCACCCTGGGCTACGCTCTGGTAGACGGTCACAAGACGGTCTACCTGCCGGTCACCAAGCGCGCTGACGCCTCAACTCTGGCGGTAGTCAATGAAGTGAAGGAGAGCATGAGCAGCTTTCAAGCGGCGCTGCCGGCCGACGTTCATGTCGCCTTCTCCTTCGACCAATCTGGATATGTGCGAAATTCCCTGAATTCTCTGGTGCGGGAAGGATTGCTGGGGGCGCTGCTCACCGGGCTGATGGTCTACTTCTTTCTGCGGGAGTGGAAAAGCGCTCTTATCGTTGTGGCCGCCATTCCTTTCAGCTTGCTGGCGGCGGTCGTCGGATTGTGGTTCACGCATCAGACCATCAACATCATGACTCTGGGTGGACTCGCCCTGGCCGTGGGCATTCTAGTGGATGAGGCCACGGTGGAGATGGAAAACATCCACCGTCATCAGGAACAGGCGGAGTCAGCGGCGGTCGCCGCCTTCAGCGCCACCCGGCAAACTCTACTGCCGCAATTCCTCGCCATGCTGGCCATCCTCGCCGTTTTTGTGCCCTCTTTCTTGATGGTGGGAATTACGCGGGCGCTCTTCGTGCCGCTGTGCCTGGCGGTGGGCTTCGCCATGATTGCGTCGTTCATTCTGTCGAGCACACTAGTACCGGTTCTCTTCATCTGGATGCATAGAAAATCCGGTGCAGTTGCCGCTGAGTCGCCTGAGGCATGGTTTGCCCGTTTTCGCGGGCACTATTCGCGTCTGCTGGGAGCGTCCTTCAGGAATCGCAGGGCTGTCCTGATCGGTTATCTCGCGTTTACCGCCGTGATCATCCTGGGCCTGGGACCGCGTCTCGGGCGGGAAATTTTTCCTCAGGCGGAGAGCAATCAATTTCAGCTTCGCCTGCGCGCTCCCTCGGGGACACGCATCGAATCCACGGCGCAGATGGCCGCGAAGGCGCTGGAGGAAACCAAGAGACTCGCTGGTCCGGGCAATGTCAGCAGCAGCATTGGCTACGTAGGCACCTATCCCCCTAGCTATCCTGTGAATTTGATTTACCTGTGGACGAGCGGCCCGCAGGAAGCCGTTCTGCGCGTGGCGCTCAGAAAAGATGCCCGCATCCGGATCAGCCAATTGAAAGATCGCCTGCGCGAACGCATTCCCGTCCTCCTGCCGGGTACAACCGTCTCCTTCGAGCCCGGCGACATCGTCAGCCAGATCATGGATTTTGGCTCGCCTACGCCGATCGAAGTGGCAATTCACGGGCCACACATGGCCACCAACCACGCTTACGCCGAAAGGGTACAGGCACAGCTGAGCCAGATCCGGCACTTACGCGATCTGCAATATGGACAGCCTCTGGAGTATCCCAGCCTTAACGTCGAAATCGACCGCATCCGAGCGGGGCAGCTGGGCATTACCGCGCAGCAGATCGCGCAATCGTTGAGCGCGGCTACCTGGTCCAGCCGTTTCGTGGCGCGTAACTTCTGGCAGGATCCGGAGAGCGGCATCGGCTATCAGGTCCAGGTTGAGGTCCCCCAGGAGGAAATGGGATCGATCGAAGATGTCGCCAAGATACCGCTCATGCAGAACCGCGCTTCCGACCATCCCAACCTGGGTGATGTAGCTCAACTCTCCTATGGAAACGTAGTGGGCGAATATGACCGCTACAACATGGAGCGCATGGTCTCGCTCACCGCCAACGTCCAGGGGGAGGATCTGGGCCGCGCAGCTGGGCAGATCGACGCCGCGATCCGCGCCGCCGGTCCGCCGCCCCGCGGGGTAACTGTTCACGTGCGCGGCCAGATTGCTCCCATGCAGGAGACGTTGCGCAACCTTGGCATCAGCGTTTGCTTTGCTGTGGTGGTGATCTTTCTGCTGCTGGCCGCGAACTTTCAGTCTTTACGGCTGGCAGCCGTAGTTCTCTCCACCGTGCCGGCGGTAATCTGCGGCGTGATTCTCGCCTTGCTGCTTTCGGGAACAACCCTCAACCTGCAGTCTTTTATGGGAGCCATCATGGCGCTGGGAGTTTCGGTAGCGAATTCCATTTTGCTGGTGACCTTCGCCGAAGAAGGCCGCCGCGCGGGCGCCAGTGCCGTGGACGCGTCTCGCTACGGCAGCACCAGCCGGCTGCGGCCCATTCTCATGACCAGTGTTGCCATGGTGGCTGGAATGGTGCCCATGGCTTTGGCATTAGGCGAAGGTGCGCAACAGAGTGCTCCGCTCGGCCGGGCTGTGATTGGAGGACTGATCGCCTCGACCGTGGCCACCTTGCTGGTGCTTCCACTTGTTTTTGCCGGGGTGCAGGAGAAGGTGAGTACGGCGTCACCATCGCTCGATCCGTCGGACCCTGCCAGTCCTTACTACACGCAGGCGACTTAGGCGAGTTGATTTTGTGAATTGGTAACAGAGGAGATTTATGACAATGAAGATCCTATCGCCGCAAAGCAGCCCGGAAGGGCGTGGCTTCTGGAACTTTGCGAGCCTGCTCAGCGCCCTTAGTCTCGCGCTGATCCTGCCGGCTTGCAGTTCTGCTCCCGCGACGCCGCGGCCCGCGGAGGCAGAGCCTGGGTCCATCGCCTCGGTGGAAACCGTAAAGGTGGTGTCGCGCCGGCTCGATCTGGTGGTCCCACTGCCGGGGGAACTGCAGCCCTACGAGACGGTTGGCATCTAC
>Ga0070734_10005889_pt1 | contig 10574 bp, 8 predicted proteins | sample Coa_R1_8_FD_66444 | JGI IMG/M metagenome (GOLD analysis project Ga0070734, IMG submission 66444) | Surface soil microbial communities from Centralia Pennsylvania, which are recovering from an underground coalmine fire - Coalmine... | ecosystem: Environmental > Terrestrial > Soil > Unclassified ... | reverse complement strand
CGCCCGGCGGGCGCGGCCCCATCTACGAGTTTCACGGAGTGACAAAGCCCTGGCGATACAGCGAAGAGCGCATGCGACAGCTAGATGCCGAGGGGCTGATTTACACGCAAAGCGCCATTCCCCAGCTCAAGCGATACCTCGACGATCAGGAGGGACAGGCCATTCACGAGCTGTGGACGGACATTCCGCCGATCAATCCAATGGCGGCTGAACGGCTTGGCTATCCAACGCAAAAGCCACAGGCGCTGCTGGAACGCATCATTCAAGCCAGCAGCAATGAGCAGGATGTCGTTCTGGACCCTTTCTGCGGCTGCGGCACGACCGTTGCCGCCGCGCAACGCCTGAATCGCGCGTGGATTGGCATCGATGTGACGCATCCCGCCATCGTCCTTATCAAGAAACGCTTGCAAGATACCTTCGGGAACGATGTGACGAAGACCTACGAGGTGCGAGGCGAGCCGACGAGCCTGCAAGACGCTCAGGAGCTGGCCGACCAGGACAAATTCCAGTTCCAGTCGTGGGCATTAGGACTGGTGGGAGCGCGTCTGGCCGAGCAGCAGAAGGGGCCGGACAAGGGCATCGATGGCCGATTATATATTTTCGACGAGAGGGCGGGTGGCAAGGAGAAACAGGTCATCCTCTCCGTCAAAGGCGGTCACACCGGCGTTAAGGACGTGCGAGACCTGCGAGGTGTGATCGAACGCGAAAACGCGGAAATTGGCGTGCTCATCACCCTGCAAGAGCCAACGCAGCCCATGCGAGCCGAAGCCGCCAGCGCCGGTGTCTACCACTCGCCCTGGGGCGGCAACCATCCCCGCCTGCAAATTCTGACGATCGCCGAACTACTGGCAGGCAAACATATCGATATGCCCCCCTCGCGGCAGGTCAACGTGACCTTCAAAAAAGCCCCCAGAGTGCGCGAAGAGCAACCGGATTTACTTCAACTGCCTCTGTAAAGAGGAAGACATGGGGCTGCAAGAAATACGTAGAATCTCTGAGGGAATTGTACAAAACCCAGGAATCAACAGCAGGCGTCCAATCATCGAGGGAACCCGTGTCTTTGTCGATCTTATCATCGGACTTCTTGAGAACGGCATGTCAATTGCAGAGATTTGCTACGAGTATAATCTGACGCCAGCACAGATGCAGGCAGTTAATCAACTTAGCCAGGAGCAGGTTCAATACATCAAAGGATACGCCGACGCGCTTGATAATGCGGTAATGGAGTAGAGGAGAATCCTATGGGCGAGGAAAAGAACTCTGAGGGATTTGTCTTCGATCACCGGGTAGACGAGCAGCGAGAAGACTATGTCACGAATCAGTTGATAGCTTATAACCTGGCACATACAACTGCACATGTCATCGAGCAGCACGAACCACTCCCTTTGCATATCTACGCGCTGGATGCGGGGGGCGCTATCCGAGGGGGGCTGATCGGGAGAACGCATAGCATTCCACAGTGGCTTGAGGTCAGCGTCATCTGGGTAGACGAGCAGATACGCCAGCATGGACTTGGCCGAAGGTTGATGGAGGAAGCGGAGCGCGAGGCGTGGCAGCGGGGCTGTCGCTACGCGCGCCTCGCCACAGGGAACTATCAAGCCCCGGAATTTTACGAGCAGCTGGGCTACTCGCTCTACGGGCAGCTTGAGAACTGTCCTCCTGGCGAAACGGTCTATTACTTCTGGAAAGAGATCAGTCCTGAATAGAAGGCTTATATGGTAAGCTTTCATTTGCGAAGAAAGTGGCAGAATCTCGGAGAGATGAAGGGCGCGAGAAAGGATCAGAAAATATGGCTGTTCGTGTGTGTGTAGCGGGCGCGACGGGTTGGACCGGTAGGGCAGTGACGGAGGCGATCCTGGCATCAAGCGAGTTTCAACTGGTGGGCGCTATTGCCCGCCGACAGGTGGGGGCAGATATTGGGGAAGCGCTGGGTCATGGGAGAGCCAATGTGACGATCGCCGCCTCCCTGGTAGAGGCTCTGGCGACCCCAACCGATGTTCTGATTGACTACACCGCGCCGAATGTAGTGAAGGGTCACATTCTGACGGCACTGGACAACGGCGTGCGAGTGGTGGTGGGAACCTCCGGGCTGACATCAAGCGATTACACAGACATCGAACAACACGCGCTGGCTAGCAAGTTGGGAGTCATCGCGGCGGGAAACTTCTCCATTACGGCGGCCCTGGCAAAGCATTTTGCCTTGATCGCGGCTCAATACCTGCCCTCGTGGGAGATCATCGATTATGCCAGCGCCGCAAAAATCGATGCTCCCAGCGGGACAACACGCGAACTTGCTGAAGAACTGGCTGCCATCTCACAGAATCACCTGGAAGTTGCTCTTGAACAGACGTATGGTCCGAAAGAGGCACGAGGGGCAACCATAGACGGAACGCAGGTGCATTCCATACGCCTGCCGGGTTACGTGATTGCGTTTGAAACGATCTTTGGGCTGCCCGATGAGCGCCTGAGCATTCGCCACGATGCCGGGTCTGGCGCGCAGCCGTATGTAGCCGGCACGCTGCTGGCCGCACGCAAAGTGCTGGAGATGCATGGGCTGGTGCGCGGGCTAGATCGGCTCCTGTTTGATTGAGCATACGGCGGCGAAAACCCGGTACGCCGGTTGCTGAGTTATGTCAAATCATGTTACAATTGTTGAGTAGCGGGCGGGGAAGAGGTTTTTGTCGAGTGTGGCGCAACGGAAAGGAGTCCGATGAGGCGGCTTGTCGTGGGGTACGCAAGCATGGTCATTATGCTGCTTGTGCTCATGTTGATGGTGGTTATGGTAATGCGACCGCAAACGCTGCGGGTATTTGCGATACTGGCTGATGGATACAGTGGGGGTGGGCATGCTGATGGCAGCGCGTACGCAGTGCAGGGGCCGCCGACGATTTCGGCCTCGTTCATTAATCGAGTGCTGGCGGATTATCATTCGCCCGCCGCAGGAAAAGGGAAGGCGTTGTACAACCTGGGGGTCAGGTATGGCATCGACCCGGTCTACGCGCTGGCCTTCTTCTGGCACGAGTCGGAGTTCGGCACGACGGGAGAGGCGCGGGTGACGCGCTCGCTGGGCAACGAGCGTTGCATCGCGGACCGACCCTGCATCGACCGCAACCGGGGTGGCTACGCGCTCATGCAAAGCTGGGAAGATGGCTTCGCGCACTGGTATTCATTGATCCTCTATGGCTACGTACAGGGGCAGATTACACAATCGATTGTGGGACACGACTGCATCACACTCGACCAGATCGTGCCGGTCTACGCCCCATCCAGCGACGGTAACGATGTAACAGGCTATATCGATGCCGTCGCCCATGCCGTCGATACGTGGCGCGGCGGCCAGGTGTGGGTCTGACGGCACTGTCAGCACTGAAGCATCAGGGTATCGTTTTTCATTTCCTGCCCAAAAAGGAGGAGGCAGCGATAGGGGATATATCGCTGCCTCACTGTGGGAAGGAGATTGAAAATAGTTCTGCTGTGTGGCGAGGATGATCGAGGCTTGCCCGGCATACACCCTGCCCAAAAGTAGACCCGGAGTAATGCTGCAACGGGTCGCGCCCGGAACAAAACTACGACGGATATACCCGCACTGGTGTACGCGACAAAGCAACCTGGCACCCTCACGATCACCACTCACCACTGCTACAAGTATACACATGCAAGCTTTCATGTCCCTTTCATCTCACTTTACCTAGTTACAACACTCCATACGATCCTACCAACCCAATTAAAACCGCCATGCCATAACGTAGTACTTCGTCAAACCTCATTGTTTAGTGAAGAAATTTATAGATATTACATAAGACATTTAGAACCGTCACACGTCACACGCGACACATTACATGTCGATTTCGTCGAGGGTGATGAGGCCGCGTTTAAGGGCGTAGATGACGGCCTGGGTGCGATGGGCTAGCTGCAACTTGGTGAGAATGTTGCCGACGTGGGTTTTGACGGTCTCGCCACTGATGACGAGGGCATCGGCGATCTCGCGGTTGGTGCGGCCCAGGGCGACCTGGCGCAATACTTCCTGCTCGCGTTCGGTGAGCGCCAGGTCGGTTTTATCGTCGCGCAGTCCATGCAGGCCGTGCAGCAGTTCTTGCAGGACGGCCTGCGCTACCGAGGGGTCGAGCAGCGATTGTCCCCTGGCGGCGGCGCGCACGGCATTGAGCAGCACTTCGGGATCGGCGTCCTTGCGCACATAGCCAATGGCCCCGGCGCGCAGGGCAGCAACCACCAGGGCATCATCGGTCGAGCTGGTCAGCGCCACGACCTGCGTGTGCGGCGTGAGGACTCGCACGCGGCGCGTCGTCTCGATGCCATCTATGCCACCTGGCATCAGCACATCCATCACTACCACGTCGGGCAGCCATGCCTCCATGTGCCGCAAGGCTTCCTCGCCGCTGGATGCCTCGCCCACGATGGAGATGTCTGAGAACGATTCGAGGAAGGTGCGCAGGCCGCGCCGCACGACGCGATGATCGTCCACCAGCACGACACGCACGGTTTGTCCTGGCTCGGCAGGCTCTACAGACCTTAGCGGGTCAGTCATGATAAGCTTCCTTCACGCGCGCGGGCGTTTTCCAACTGATCGTATACAGGTAGTCGATACCTTCCAGGATAGGCCAGATCACCAGCAGCACGATTACGACGTTGTTCCACCAATCATTCAGATTTGACGTCAGGAATGGGACAGGGAACCTTACATCGCCGATCAGCAGCGTGAGGACGACGACCACAAACCAGGCGGTCAGGCTGCTGATGATGGCTCGCTGCTTCTTGCCGATTCGCTTGCGCAGTTCCGTGGGCGTTAACAGTCGATAATAGCGGCTCCGCGCGACATACCAGCGAATAGATTCTACCAGGCAGAGCAAGAGGAAGAGGCTCGCCAGAATCTCCGTCACCAGTTGGGTGATAGCGAGCGGCCAGTGGGTAGGAGCGACCGGCAGGTAGGTGATGCCTATGGCGCAGAAGAGGAAGATGGATGCCAGGTTATAGTCCTCTTCATAGCGCAGCTCCAGCTCCTGAATGCTGTTATGCCCGGCGATCAGTCTGACCTGCGAGCGATAGAACTGCGCCTGGATGTAGCTGTAGAGGGCAGCGCCGAGCGCCAGGGCGTAGAGGAGAATGGGAGCGTTGAAGAGCAGCAGCAGACCCGTGACGGCGATGGCATTGGCGGAAAACGTGAGCTTTTCGCGCGCCTGCCGCATCAACCTGGACAGTTCGGCATCGCGCCATTCCTGCTCTGCCAGCGTTGCGGCTGCCACATACTCGCGCAAAGGGATGCGCAGGTGGAGAGAAGTTCCCTCACCCGGCTGACTCGACAAGTCCATAGTTCCTCCTACCTGTTTGATACGCTCGTTGATATTCGGCAGGCCCATACCCTGCCGAGCGCTTGACGGATCAAAGCCCTGGCCGTCGTCCTGTATATCAAGGCGCAAGGCATTCTTTTTCTGATACAATTTGAGCTGCACGCGCTGCGCTCGCGCGTGACGAGCGATATTCGAGAAGGCTTCCTGCACGACGCGAAAGAGCATTTCGGGCGTTCCCGGCGGCAGGCGGTCATCGGGCGGCAGAGTTTCCAGCTCAACGCTGACCTCCGCGGCGGTGCGATAGCCGAGCGCCTGCGCCTGGATGCGCAGCGACTCGACCAGCCCCATCTGCTCCAACGGCGCGGGTCGCAATTGCTGCAACAATGCCTGCATCTCTACCTGCGCCTCCTGCGCGCTGCGCTGGATATCGTCCAGCACGGCCTGCGTGTTTGACCCGCCGTTCCCACTGCTTCCCAGGCTTCCTTCGCTATGCTCAGCGTCTGATGCCTCGCCCGCGACACGCGCCCTGGCAGCCGCCGCGCTGACGCTGATGCTGAACAACTGCTGTTTGATGGAGTCGTGCAGGTCGCGCGCCAGGCGGTTGCGCTCCTCCTGGGCGGCTGCTTCCCCTGCCTGGCGCATGGCCTGCTCGCGGTACTCAGCCGCCCTGCGGTCGCGCTCCTCCTGCTCCTTCGCGCTCTGTATGATGCCGTTCATCAGCGCGAACAGCGACACCAGCGGCCAGTAGCGGCCAGCCGACACTGACGAGACCGGGCGGCGCTCCACCAGCCGCGCCAGCGTCAGTTCCAGCAAGCTTAACGCGCGCTGGATGTTCAACGTCAAAAGCCATCCCAGCGCGCCGCCCACCAGCACGGCAATGGCGATGCTGAACGGCCATTGCACGCCAGCGTCGACCAGCGCAAACGCGACAGCCAGCGTGACGCCGCCCGCCAGCACGTGACTGACGATCAGTTGTGCGGTCAGACCAACCTGCGAAGTTCTGATGGACTCGACTGTTTTCTGTTGCATAGACGATACCTCAATGAGAGTGTAGCGAATTTTCGTAGGGGATCGGGCGGTCGATGCGGCCAAGGCGTTCCAGGCGCGAGCCGAGGGCGACGAGGGTGATGCCGAGCGCGCCGGCGAGATGGCGCGCGAGGTTGGGGCGACGAGGCAGGCGCGCTTGCTGGCGTCGTTGGGCGGCTTCGGCGCATAGTTGTTGGCGATGGGCTTCATTTAGTTCATGATAATAGTGCATATACATGGCTTTCTCCCGCTCTTTCTGGAAGTTTCTATTGTGTCAGTTGTGTCAGTTATATCGCTTGTTTCTGATGCGTCTGCAACGTTCTGTTCAAAGTATAAGGAATGCGCAGGGAAAAAGCATCGCCAATGGCGGGGATTTTGTAATCCCCTGAATGGGGGAGGAGAAAATGCTTGCCTCTCTATTCTCGTCATGATATAGTGGGCATCTGAACAAATGAGACCTTTGGAGAGGTGGAGAGACACGTGACTGAGCCGGTACAACTGCAACTGGTGGGGGCGAAACATAGCAACCAGCGTCTCTTTTCCGACCATTATCTTGACCATATTTTGCCGGAACTTATACAGGGTGGGCAGGACGTGAGGAATGAAGCCGCGCAGGTCATGGCGCAGCTGCGGCGGCTGTATGACGGGTTCACACCGAATGCCAGCAATGAGGCGCAGACCGAAGAGGACTGGATTCGGCCTGTGCTGCGCGCGCTCGGCCACAGCTTCGAGGTGCAGGTTCCACTGAAGGTTCCCGACGGCGTGCAGCGGCCCGATTATATCTTCTATCGTGACGGCGGCGCGCTGGCGGCGAACAAGAGCAGGATCGTGGATGCGGAGATGCTGCAAGCGGGGGCGTATGCGATAGGCGACGCGAAATCGTGGGACCGCCCGCTGGATAAAGCGCTGGAAAGCAGCCACAGGGGAGGCGATGCCTTTTCGAATAAGAACCCCTCGTACCAGATATTTTTCTACATGCTGCACAGCGGCCTGCCCTGGGGCATACTCACCAACGGGCGCAAATGGCGGCTGTACTCGGCGCGGAGCGCGCACCGGCTGGATGTGTTCTACGAAGTAGACCTGCCCGCGCTGCTGGAGGCCGATGTTGACTCCTTTTGCTACTTTTATATCTTCTTCCGGCGCGAGGCGTTCGAGAGCGGGCCGCTCGCGCTGGACAGCATCTTGCAGGCCAGCACGGAATTCGCGCAGGAGATCAGCGACAACCTGCGCGAGCAGGTCTACAGCGCGCTGCGTTACGTGGCGCAGGGCTTTTTCGAGTACCGCGCAAACGGCCTGACGCCCTCGCCCGAAACCAACAAGGCCATCTACGACAACTCGCTCATTCTGCTCTATCGCCTGCTGTTCATCCTGTATGCCGAGGCGCGCGACCTGCTGCCACTGCAAGAAAACACCTCCTACCGCCGCCTGTACAGCCTGGAGGCCATCAAGAAGGAGGTCGTTTCCACACTGCACGCCGGGTTAATCCTGCCCGATACCGGCCTGTTCTGGACGCGCCTCAAAGAACTGTTCAAGATCATCAACCAGGGCAGCCCGCCGCTCACCGTGACCACCTTCAACGGCGGATTGTTCGATCCCGCACGGCATCCCTTCCTGGAACGCTATACCGTCGGGGATGTGTGCCTGTGCCGCGCCATCGACGAGCTGGCGCGCGTCAAAAACCAGTTCGTGGATTACCGCGACCTGTCGGAGCGACACCTGGGAACCATCTACGAAGGTCTGCTCGAATACAACACGATCTTCGTGGCCGAGGAACCGATGGTGGAACGCCGCTCAACAAGCAAGATCGTCCCGGCGCGCGACGTGCCGAAGAAGGACGTGGCGCAGCAGTTTGCGACCGGCGAGGTCTACCTGGTCAACGATCGCGGCGAGCGCAAGCTGACCGGCAGCTATTATACGCCCGATTTCATCGTCAAATACATGGTGGACGAGGCCATACGTCCCGCGCTGGATGCCGCCATAGCGGGCGCGCAAAGCGACGAGGAGCGCATTTCGGCTGTACTCTCCGTCAATGTGCTCGATCCCTCGATGGGCAGCGGCCACTTCCCGGTGGAGGTGACAGAGTACATCGCTCGCTACCTGGTCGAGCTTGGCATCCGGGCTGACGAGGACAAAGAGACGGACCTGGTTTACTGGAAGCGCCGCGTGGCGCAGCAGTGCATCTACGGCGTCGATCTCAACCCGCTGGCCGTCGAGCTTGCCAAGCTCTCGCTGTGGCTCAGCACCGCCGCCAAAGATCATCCCCTGAGCTTCCTCGATCACCACCTGCGCGCTGGCAACGCGCTGATCGGCGCGTGGTTGGAGGACGTGGCAGCCGGGCAAAACCCGGCCACGCTGCGCGCGCAGAGACGCACAAAGGAGCGGGTGGAGGCACAGAGAGAGGCCGGTCAGATGACCATCGCGCTGTTCGATGAAGCGTTCCGGCAGACCACGCAGGACGCGCTGGCCTCGATAGCCGCCATCGAGCAGAACCCCGGCGTTACCATCACGGATGTCAAGGCGCAGGAAGCCGCTTATGACACCCTGCGACGCATCTTCATCGAAAAATACCGGCGGCTGGCAAACCTGGGAACCGCGCTGTACTACAACCTGAACGTCGGCGCTGATAGCTGGCATCCCCTGGCCGACTACGTGCTTGGCAAGATCGAGCAGCCCTCGTCGCCGCAGTTTGACACGTGGAGCGAGGCAGCCGAGACGCTGGCCGAGCGCAAGCATTTCTTCCACTGGGAGCTAGAATTCCCCAACATCTTCTTCGACAGCCAGGGTCAATCGCTGGGCGAGCGCGCCGGTTTCGACGTGGTGATCGGCAACCCGCCCTACGTGCGCCAGGAGCAGCTGGGTCAAGACAAGCCCTTCTACGCCGAACACTACGAGGTCTATCACGGCGTGGCCGACCTGTTCGTCTACTTCTTCGCCCAGGGCCTGCGGCTCCTGCGCGCAGGCGGCAGGCTGGCCTATATCAGCAGCAACAGCTGGCTGCGCGCCAACTACGCTACGCCGCTACGCCAATACCTGCGCACAAAGACAACCATTGAAACCATTGTAGATTTAGGAGATAACCGGGTTTTTGCTGATGCCCCCGATATGACTCCCGCAATTCAAATTGTGCAGAAAACACCACCCTCAGATGGGCAAACCGCGCAAGCCGCCATTTTCGGTCGGGGTGAAGGTATAGCCTCATTTCGTGCAAGACTTGATGATAAGCTATTTGCCTTCTCTGTCTTCGACCAGGCAGATACAGGATGGCAATTAACAATTGACGATTCGCGCAATTTATTCGCTAAATTGATGGCCTCTGGTAGACCTTTGAAAGAGGAAATCGATAGAGGCATGTACAATGGAGTAAAAACTGGTTTAAATGAGGCATTTATCATTGATCAAGCCACAAGAGACCGGATAATCACTGAAGACCCTTTCTCCAAATCAGTTATTAAGCCAATATTACGAGGAGAAGATTTACGACCCTGGTATCAAGAAAATGAGGGACGCTGGTTGATCTGCTTGCCTAATGGTTGGACACGGCAAACTTTTCCAGACTTATATCAAAATAATGAGAATTTAGCGTGGGAAAAGCTATCCTCAAAGCATCCCGGATTAGCTTCATACTTGAAGCCATTTGCATCAGTTGCGAGTAAACGTCAAGATAAAGGACAATATTGGTGGGAGCTACGCCCATGTGACTACTATGATGCATTCGAGAATCCGAAAATCTTTTGGCCAGATATTGCGCGATTTCCGCGCTTTTCATGGGATGAACAGGGGCAATTTGTAAATGATAAAGGATTCTTAGTGCTGCCAAATGACATCTCTCTACTGGGCATCCTCCAATCAAGAGTCTGTTGGTTTTGCATTACACAAATCTGCGCTTCATTGGGTGAACGTGCGGGATCAAATCGTTACCAGCAGAAAATGCATTTCATTTCTCGTCTCCCCATCCCCTCGCTGACCGACGAACAGCGCGAATGCATTGGCTCGTTGGCACAGCAGTTGACGGAGACGGCTAAGCAGCGTTACGAGGTGAGGCGCAGGATGACGCATCGCATCGTTGGTGATCTCGGCACGGCAGCGGGGAAGCTGAATCAGCGTTTAGACGAGTGGTGGCAGTTGTCGTTTCGGGAGTTCCGCGAGGAGTTGCAGAAGGCGTTCAAGCGCGATATTCCGCTGCGGGAGCGCGACGAGTGGGAGGCGCTGCTGCGCGAGCAAACCGGCGAGATTGGTCGGCTG
>Ga0070734_10005888_pt1 | contig 10576 bp, 10 predicted proteins | sample Coa_R1_8_FD_66444 | JGI IMG/M metagenome (GOLD analysis project Ga0070734, IMG submission 66444) | Surface soil microbial communities from Centralia Pennsylvania, which are recovering from an underground coalmine fire - Coalmine... | ecosystem: Environmental > Terrestrial > Soil > Unclassified ... | reverse complement strand
TCAGCCTCAGCGGCGGAACGAATGTCCACATCGAACAAGCAGCAGACCTGCTCCAGCCTTTATCACAAGGAAGTCCGGATCGCCGACTATAGTTGGGCGGTCGCCCAAGCTGACCGTGGCGCGCCGCCCCAGCTACCCGTGACTCAGCCCAAGTGATCGAGCCGAGCGCCAAGGGGGGGCCTTCGCCCCCCAGTCTAGCGCCTAGCCCTTCTCAGGAGGAGGGAACTTCTTGAAGAGGTTTGCGACCGCCTTATCAAGCTTCTTCTCGTTTTTTTCAGGGTCACCGCTAAGCGTATCGCTACTGCTTCCGTGCCAGATCACTTTCTTCGTCTGAGCGTCGAAGATGTCAACGTGCAGCGTTCCGACGGGAGTGTTTTCTACAGTCGTCGTGGCAAACCCCGGACCACCTCCCCACCAGCCGCGGTGAAACCAGCCTCCGCCGAAACCACCGTCATACCAGGTGTCGAGCGACTGTTCCGTCTTGGTCGAACCAACGGCGACGATGGAGGCATCTCCGCCCGAAGGAACTTTCATCCAGCCTTTGGCGCTGAGCTGGGAATCGATCGCCATGCTGACGCGATCCTTCCAAAGAGGATCCTGTACGTTCACGCCGGTCCAAGAGTACGTGTGATATTTCGAGAAATTCGCGGAATGATCGTAGTCGGTCGTGGTGCTCGCGAGCAGCAAGGCGGCGGAAACAGCACCCGCCAGCAGCAATCCGGTCTTTTTCATAAGGCTTCAACTCCTTACTCGTTCGATTGCAATCCACGACCCAAACGTTGTAAGTACAAGCTACGGCCCGTGGCGAGTGCAAGACTTGCCGGAGAAAGCAACATTTTCTTGTTTTTTAAGCGGCCGGATTGTACCAACCGGCCTGGTCTTCGATGAGCTGTTCGGCTTCCTTGGGACCCCACGTGTTCTTGTCGTACTCAAACAGCGGCGTCACGTCTCCGAGCACAGGCTGCACGATCCTCCACTGTGCCTCGATGGCGTCTTCGCGTGCAAACAGGGATGGATCGCCTTGCATGGCATCTCCCAGCAGACGTTCGTAGGGCGTCATCTCGCAAGCGCTTCGACGGGTGGCGATCAGTTCGGTGTCTTCTCCCTGCATGCGCTCACCCGCTTGCTTCACGCGCATTCCCAGCGCAATCACGACCTCCGGGCTCAAACGCAAGCGCAGGCGGTTGGGCAAGCCCCGCTGCTCCTCGAAAGTATCTCGAGGCGGAAACTTAAGAGTCACGGTGACTTCCGTGCAGGTGACCGGCAGGCACTTACCCGTCCGCACGTAGAAGGGAACTCCGGCCCAGCGCCAGGTGTCAACAAACAACCGCACGGCGGCATAGGTTTCCACATGGGACTCCGGCGCAACGCCTTTTTCCCGGCGATAATCTTTGAATTGCCCGCGAACGACGTCCTGCGGGCTGAGCGGTCTGACGGCCTTCAGGATGCGTCCTTTCTCATCCCGAATCGCGTCGAAGTCTTCGCCCGTAGGGGGATCCATCGCGAGGCACGCTAATACCTGAAGAAGATGGTTTTGAAACACGTCGCGGATGGCGCCCGCTTGTTCGTAAAATCCTCCGCGTCCCTCGACCCCGAAATCTTCCGCCATCGTGATTTGAACCGAACGGACATGCGTGCGGTTCCACAACGGCTCCAAAAACAGGTTGGCGAAACGCGTGTAAAGAATGTTCTGTACCGGCTCCTTCCCTAAGAAGTGGTCGATTCTAAAGATCGACGGCTCGGGAAAGAATTGACGCAGCAATTTCTCCAGCTCTCGTGCCGAATAGAGATCGCGGCCAAACGGTTTCTCGACGACAATTCGCGCGTCCCGCGCGGCGCCGGAGCGCGCCAATCCTTGCGCCACGTCTCCGAACAATGCAGGCGGGATCGCCAGATAGTGCAGCGGCCGGCGAGCCTGGCCCAGAATGCGAGTTAGTTGATTGTATGTCTCCGCGTCCCGGTAATCGCCGTCGACATACTGAAGCAAAGCGGACAACTTCGCGAAGGCACCCTCGTCCAAACCTCCATGCTCCGTGACGCTCGCGCGTGCGCGAGCCTTGAGTTGATCGAGGTTCCAGCCGGCCTTGGCGACTCCCACGATGGGAATTTCCAGGTTGTGCCGTTTCACCAATGCCTGCAGGGCCGGGAAAATCTGCTTGTACGCGAGATCCCCGGTCGCGCCAAAGAATACCAACGCGTCCGAGTGGGGCTGCGAGTCCATTTCTTAGGGAATGTCCTTGATCGCGATGTCGCCCAAGCCCATGCGCAAGTAAATCCGGCGAGCTCCGGACGCATTGCCCGAAGCGAAGTCCTCTCCGGCCAGTTTTGTGTTATGGGTTGTGCCCTCAAAATCCGAAGAAACGGCGCCGATTTTGCTTTTCGCGTCGATCGAGTAGGGCCCGGCGTCCGGGAGCATCACCACGATATCTCCGCTGTGGCTGCGAAGTTCGATGTCGCCGTTGACCCGGCTCACCGAAACATAACCCGCGCCGTGATGGATCACCAGCCGCGACTCCCGCGGCACATGCACCAGTTCCTCGACAGCGATGGCACACCGGTTCCACAACCGCTGCGACCAGGTAACGGGCGGGCGAATCGCCGTTACCGCCAATTCAGAGGGTGAGCGCTTATCCGTAACGATCTGGACATTTCCCTCGCACCGCGCATCCTTCCAACTGGATCTGACGGTGGTGATTTCGACAATAGGTTGGTCCCACGCCTCGACACTCAAATTGCCTGAGGCGGTTTCCAGCCGAATCAGACCGCCGGGCGCGAAATCGATTCGTTCCGTCTTGGTCACCTGCGTGACCTGCCTGGTTTCGGTCTGCCCAGCCAGCGGCAGCCACGCTCCCAGCACGCTCAATCCGAACAAAACTCGCTTCAGCACGGCGTCTTGACTCAATTATAGACAGCGCGAACTCCGCTTTCGTTTCCATACCGGCAAGGATTTGCTAACGTATAAACTACGAAAGTGAACGTGCCCTGTTGCACGAGATGGCAACATGACACCTGACAAGCTCCTGCGACTGCTGCACTTGGCCGACTCTGCCCTTCCCATCGGCAGCCTGGCTCATTCCTTCGGACTCGAAACTCTGGCCGACGAGGCAGCGCTCACTCCGGAAAGCGTAGAGACTTTCCTGCGCGCGTATCTCGAGGAAGCCGGCACGATCGAGGCGGTTTACGTTCGCCGCTCTTGGGCGGGTGGCGATCTTCAATCGATGAGCGACGAAGTGAGCGCCCGCAAATTAGCCCGCGAATCGCGGGAAGCCAGCCTGAAACTGGGACGCCGCTTCGCAGAGCTCGTGAACGGGATGCTGGAGACTCCGCTGCTTCAAACCAATCTTCACTACTGCATCGCTTTTGGCGCAGCGGGAGCGGCTCTCGGTATTCCGCAAGAGGCCGCGGTTTTGGCTTACTTGAATCAATCGATTGCCGGGCTGGTCTCCGCATGCCAGCGGATGATGCCCTTGGGCCAGGCCGCGGCGAGCCGGATTCTGTGGAATCTAAAACCTGCGATGACCCGCGCATCTCATGCAGAGGAGGTGTCGTGCTTCAATCCGTACCTGGAATTGGCATCCATGCGGCACGGGTCGCTCGAGACGCGCCTGTTCATCAGTTAAGCCTGTGCTTCGAGCGAGAGCGGTTGCGCGTGCGGCGGCAGGATCCTCCGTGGAAAGTCGTTCGAGCGTTCTCCCTTCCCAAGTCTGGCGCGCTGGTGCATTTACACAATGTCTCGGGAGGCGTGCTGGCAGGCGATCGCTTGGCGCTGGACGTGGAAGTCGAGGCGGGAGCGGCCGCACAAATTACGACCACGGGCGCCGCTCGTCTGTATCGTCATCGGCCGGGTGCGGGAGATTCCGAACAGCAGTCGAGCTTTTCGGTCGGCGATGGCGCGTTGTTAGAGTATCTTCCGGACGTTGTGATCCCCTATGCGGGATCGCGCCATTTGCAGCGGACGGATATCCAGCTGGGGCGCGGATCAACTCTATTCTGGTGGGAGATTCTGGCTCCGGGCAGGCTAGCCGCGGGCGAGCGTTTTGCGTTCGATCGGCTGCGTGTCCAGACCGAGGTGAAAGCCGGCACCCGACCTGTGATGCGGGAAGATTTCTTGCTGACGCCGCCCGAGAAAGATCTGGCGTCCGCCGCGCGGATGTTCGAATACTCCCACACCGTGAGCCTCTGCGCGATTCAGGAGGGACGGCCGGCGACGTTTTGGCGCGAACTCGAAGACCGGATGAACGAAATCGCGCGGGAACGGACGCAGCCAGGGCAAGCCGTCTGGGGCGTGAGTTCGCTGGTCTCCGACGGACTGGTGGTGCGGGGGCTTAGCATGAGCGGACGTTTCATCTATGAGACTCTGATCGAATTCTGGAGAACAGCGCGCGTGGCGATCACAGGCCAGGATGCAGTCCCGCCGAGAAAGGTCTACTAAGAAATGCATCTGACACTCCGCGAACAGGAGCGGCTGATGATTTACGTTGCCGCCGATGTGGCTCGCAAGCGGCGAGCCCGTGGATTGAAGCTGAACTACCCGGAAGCCATGGCGATTCTCACCGCGGAAATCCTGGAATGGGCCAGGGATGGAAAGACCGTCGCCGAAATCATGACCTTGGGCGCCAATGTCCTGGGCGCGGATGACGTGATGCAAGGGATTGCGAGCATGATTCACGAAGTCCAGGTGGAGGCAACTTTTCCGGATGGAACCAAGCTGGTCACCGTGCACGACCCAATCTCAGGCGCGCATTCACCGATCAAACCAGGCGAATATTTCCTTGAAGACGCGCCGATTGAGGCAAACGTCGGGCGACAAACCGCAAAACTCGTGGTACGGCACACGGGCGACCGGCCCGTCCAGGTGGGCAGCCACTATCATTTCTTCGAGGTCAACGACGCGCTCGATTTCGACCGGGCGGCGGCGCGCGGCAAACGCTTGAACATCCCCGCGGGAACTTCTGTCCGATTTGAACCTGGTGAGGAGAAGGAGGTCCAGTTGGTCGAATTCGCGGGTGAAAAAGTGGTTCTGGGTCACAAAGGCAAGGGAAACCAATGAGCCTCTCCATTCCCCGGCGAACTTATGCGGACCTGTATGGGCCGACCACCGGCGACCGCGTTCGCCTGGCCGATACGGAATTGATCGTCGAAGTCGAGCGCGACTCCGCCGCCTACGGCGACGAGATCACCTTCGGCGGCGGCAAGGTCATTCGAGACGGAATGGGGCAGAGCGCGCGGGCCACGCGGGCGAACGGCGCGCTCGACCTGGTCATCACCAATGCGCTCATTATTGACCATTGGGGCATCGTGAAAGCCGACATTGGCATTCGCGACGGTCGAATCGTTAAGGTGGGCAAGGCGGGGAACCCGGACACCATGCAGGGCGTCGACGCTGAGCTGGTGGTCGGGGCGTCTACGGAAGTGATCGCGGGCGAGAACCTCATCGTGACGGCGGGAGGTATTGACAGCCACATCCATTTCATTTCGCCGCAGCAGGTCTACGAGGCGCTCTCAAATGGAATCACGACCATGATCGGCGGAGGCACCGGCCCGGCTACCGGAACCTCAGCGACTACCTGCACGCCGGGGGCGTGGAATATGGAGCGGATGCTCGAAGCCGCCGATGCTTGGCCGATGAACTTCGGGTTTCTGGGCAAGGGGAACGCGGGAACCGCCGAGCCCTTGATCGAACAGGTGCGCGCGGGAGCGTGCGGGCTGAAACTTCACGAAGATTGGGGCACTACTCCGGCGGCAATCGATGCCTGCCTGCGCGTGGCCGACGATCTGGATGTGCAGGTGGCCATTCACACCGACACGATCAATGAAGCCGGCTTCGTGGAGGATACGATTGCCGCGATCGCGGGACGCGCCATTCACACCTATCACACGGAGGGCGCGGGAGGCGGGCACGCCCCCGATATCATTCGCATCGCCGCTCTGCCGCACATTTTGCCGTCGTCTACCAATCCCACGCGTCCTTATACCGTAAACACCATCGCGGAGCATCTGGACATGCTCATGGTTTGCCATCATCTGAATCCGCTGGTTCCCGAGGACGTGGCGTTCGCCGAGAGCCGCATTCGCCCGGAGACCATCGCGGCGGAGGATATTCTTCACGACCTGGGCGTGTTCAGCATGATCTCCAGTGATTCGCAGGCCATGGGACGAATTGGCGAAGTGGTCACACGTACCTGGCAGACCGCACATAAGATGAAAACGCAACGCGGCGCTCTGCCTGAGGATCCCTCTCGCCATGACAATTTCCGGGTGCGGCGTTACGTCGCAAAGTACACCATCAACCCTGCGATCACTCACGGCATCGCGGATGAGGTGGGATCGATTGAACCCGGCAAGCTCGCCGACCTTGTGCTCTGGAAACCGGCGATGTTCGGCGTGAAGCCGGAGATGGTGATTAAGGGCGGCTTCATCGCTTGGAGCGTCATGGGAGACGCGAACGCTTCCATTCCCACGCCACAACCAGTGATTTACAGGCCCATGTTCGGATCGTTCGGCGGGGCCACCGCAGCCACCTCAGCGACATTTGTATCGAAGGCCTCTCTCGACGCCGGGATTGGCGAGAAGTTCCATAAGCGCGCCGTGGCCGTGAAGAACTGTCGCGCGATTGGCAAACGAGACATGATTCACAACGCGGCGACGCCGAACATCGAGGTCGATCCGGAGACCTACGAGGTGCGCGCAAATGGGGAGTTGCTGACTTGCGAACCGGCGCAGCTCCTGCCGCTGGCACAGAAATACTTCTTGTTCTAAAAGAGGAGACTTCAAATGAGGGCATTTCGAGTCGGGATCGCCGGTCCGGTAGGATCCGGGAAGACGGCCTTGGTGGATCGTCTGAGCAAGCGGCTGTGGCCGAGCCTGAATCTCGGCGTGGTCACTAATGACATCTATACCAAGGAAGACGCGGAGTTCTTGATCCGTCAGGGAACGCTCCCGCCTGACCGCGTGCTCGGAGTGGAAACCGGTGGATGCCCGCATGCAGCGATTCGCGAAGACGCCTCTATGAATCTGGAGGCGATTGCCGAACTCGAGGCGTCGCATCCTGGAATGGAACTTATTTTCGTCGAAAGCGGCGGAGATAATCTGGCGGCGGCGTTCAGCCCGGAACTCGTGGACGCTTTTATTTACGTCATCGACGTGTCAGGTGGCGACAAGATCCCGCGCAAAGGCGGGCCCGGCATCAAGCGCAGTGGATTGCTCGTGATCAACAAAATCGATCTCGCGCCGTACGTCGGCGCATCGCTTGACGTGATGGATCGCGACGCACGGCGCATGCGCGGAGAACGGCCTTTTGTCTTCACCAATCTCAAGGACAGCACAGGATTGGAACAGGTAGTGTCCTGGCTGGAGGAACAGAGGGCGAACGGCCTTGTCGCTTCCGGCACGCCCGCCATCCATCCTCATTCCCATTCACATTGAGACGTCGCGTTATAGAACTTCTTTTCTGAAGCGATCAGAATTAGCTATGGGTGAACTCGCGAAGCCTCGTGTTACACTCCTATTTCACCCGGCAACAGCTAGCGTTCTCGGGCATCAACGTGCGACAGCCTCGGCCTAACCTTTGGCGCAGGTCCATCGCATGAGCTCTTAATCTCGGCCCTCGTCAGCCCGCCTTTACTCCGCTCCGTCGCGTGTTTTAGCGGTGATGCTGTGTCTCAAATTCAAACACACGAAACGAGGATTCCCTGGATGCTTAGACGATGTGTCCGCAATGACGGAACGATCATTGCGCAGCGATTCGCCCCGGTAGCGCTTTTAATATTGGGGCTTACAGCCGCGCCCCTGTCACGGGCGCAAACTAACCTTGGCCCAGTAACCGTTGGCGCCGGATTACGAACCAGCTTCGTGGACACCGAACCGACTGGTAGCGATTCCACCGACAGATTCCTGCTCAATGACATCCGTCTCTACGTGAACGGTCCTGTCTATGAGGACATCAAATTCATGTTCAACACCGACTACGACGGCGCTACGAACAAGCTTGAGGTGCTGGACGCCGTAGCGCGGATCGAAATAAATCCGATGTTCAACATCTGGGCCGGGCGTTTTCTGCCGCCCAGCGATCGCGCGAACCTCTACGGCCCGTTCTATGCGCATGAGTGGAACGTCTATACGGACGGGATTCAGGACGGATACCCGGCCGTTTTTCAGGGCCGCGATAACGGTGTCGCCTATTGGGGCACCTTCGCCAAGAAGGTGAAGGTGTCGCTCGGCGCGTTCGATGGCCCGACTGTCACCGGGAAGAGCACTGTCCTCGGGGCGGCTCGCGTCCAGATCGACTTCTGGGATCCCGAAGACGGCTACTATCTCAACGGAACGTACTATGGCGACAAGAATCTGCTGGCGCTGGGCGGAGCGACTCAGTTCCAGGGCGGACGCACGGACTCAACCCTCGACTTTCTCCTCGAAAAGAAAGTGATGAACGGCGGCGCTTTTTCGATCGAAGCTGAGTTTTCCGACTACAACCGGCTGGGCGGATACATTGGCGCTTACGGGCACAGCGAGGGCGCCTACGGGCTCGCGAGTTTCCTGTTCCCCAAGCAGGTCGGTGTCGGCAAGTTCGAGATCTTGGGCAAATACGCCAAGACGGAATTTTCTCAGGGGCCGACTCCCAGCTTCAACGAGAAGAACACCTCTTTCAACTTCAATTACGTCATGAAGCAGTTCAACGCGCGCTTGATGACGTTCTACCAAGACACAAGATTTAACCGGCAGATGTCGAACTTCTGGCAGGCGGGAATCGGCCTGCAGATCCAGATGTAAGTGATGCTACGTGAGCAACCTCGAAATGAAGCCCCGATCTCAGAACGAAGGAGTTAAATGATGAAACGTAGAGCCATGTTTATGACCGCGCTGCTCGCCGCCGGGAGTGTACTCTCCGGCGTAGCGGCAGCCCAGGACACCATTAAAGTGGGCATCCTGCATTCCCTTTCAGGCACGATGGCCATCAGCGAGACCACGCTGAAGGACACGATCCTCATGATGATTGACGCCCAGAACAAGAAGGGCGGGCTGTTGGGCAAGAAGCTCGAGGCGGTGGTCGTGGATCCCGCGTCGGACTGGCCGCTCTTCGCGGAGAAGGCGGCGCAGTTGCTGGAGAAAGACAAAGTCGCGGTGGTCTTTGGATGCTGGACTTCGGTTTCCAGAAAATCCGTGCTTCCGGTTTTCGAAAAGGACAATGGCTTGCTCTTCTACCCGGTGCAGTACGAAGGAGAAGAGTCGTCTAAGAACGTGATCTACACAGGCGCGGCGCCGAACCAGCAGGCCATCCCCGCTGTCGATTACCTGATGAAGGAAGTTGGGGTGAAGCGCTGGGTTCTGGAAGGAACCGATTACGTCTATCCCCGCACCACCAATAAGATCCTCGAAGCGTACTTGCTTGGAAAGGGTGTGAAGGCGGAAGATATTTCGATCAACTACACCCCGTTCGGTTTCTCCGACTGGCAGACCCGTGTTGCCGCGATCAAGAAGTTCGGTTCGGCGGGCAAGAAGACCGCGGTCGTATCCACCATCAACGGCGACGCGAACGTGCCGTTCTACAAAGAGCTCGGCAATCAGAAGATCTCCGCCGAGAATATTCCCGTCGTCGCCTTCTCCGTCGGTGAAGAGGAACTGTCCGGTCTCGACGCCAAGCCGCTGGTGGGGCATCTGGCGGCGTGGAACTACTTTGAAAGCATCAACACGCCGGCGAACAAGGCGTTCATCGATCAGTGGCACGCGTTCATCAAGAACCCGAAGCGGACCACCAACGATCCGATGGAAGCGCACTACATCGGCTTCAACCTGTGGGTGAAGGCCGTTGAGAAAGCCAAGTCGACAGACGTGGAAAAAGTGCTGGCCGCTCTACCCGGCACGGAGACGCCGAACCTGACGGGTGGCATCGCGAAGGTATTGCCGAACCACCACATCACCAAGCCAGTCTACATTGGCGAAGTGAAGGCGGACGGTCAGTTTAACGTAGTGTGGAAGTCCGCGGGGACGGTGCCGGGTGATGCCTGGTCCGACTTCCTTCCGGGCAGTAAGGACATCGATGCGGATTGGGTGACGCTCAAGTGCGGGAACTATAATAGGGTCACCAAAAAGTGCTCAGGCCAAAACTACAAATAAACCTAAAGATAGTGAAACGATTCCCTTGGGGCGGGCAGCAGTGGTTGATCCTACTGCTGCTCGCCCTTTGGGGCGTATTTCCCACTCACGCCCAAGCTCCTAACGACGCCAGTTTCCTCTCAACTCTCGGCGAGTTGCGCGAGGCGACCTACTCCGACAAGGAGATGATTGTCGCGCGTCTAAGCCAAACCAATCATCCCAGCGTGCGCCCGGTCCTGACTGCGTTTCTCGAAGACCGGCTCTACTATCGCAATAGCGATCAAGCCGTCTTTATCGCCAAGGTGGCCGACGCGGACCCTCTCGAATTGGTCGATCCGATCACGCTGAAGGTCGCTTCCTCCGCGCCCGCGGATGGTTTCACAAAAATTGGTACCAACAACGGTTTGCGGCGCGTATTGAAGACCGCACTCGCTCACTTCGCCCTAGAAAGCCCCGATGCATCCGTCCGGTTGGACGCGGTGCG
>Ga0070734_10005887_pt1 | contig 10577 bp, 11 predicted proteins | sample Coa_R1_8_FD_66444 | JGI IMG/M metagenome (GOLD analysis project Ga0070734, IMG submission 66444) | Surface soil microbial communities from Centralia Pennsylvania, which are recovering from an underground coalmine fire - Coalmine... | ecosystem: Environmental > Terrestrial > Soil > Unclassified ... | reverse complement strand
CGTCGACTTCACGACCCTCCCGGACGGTGACCTGATCGTCACCTCCGACGAGGGCGACGGCGACCTCGCCCCGCTCGCCGACGCGCTGGAGGAGCACATCTCGCCGCCGTACAAGGCGATCGCCTCGCGGCAGGAAGGCGACCTCTGGGGCGTCGGCGCGAAGCGCATCCAGATCGCGGAGTTCGCCTTTCCCGACGCAGAGAAGCTCGACCTCTCGCAGCGGGACGGAGTGGTCGAGTTCCGCATCGACGACGGACCGACCGACGTCGCGCCACCGGCCGAGCTCCGGCAGCTCGGCGAGAGCGTCGGCGCCGATTTCTTCGTCTCCGTGCAGCGGATCGACGGCGACTACTGGGAGATCAGAGAGGTCGGTCGCTACTAGGCGGCTACCCTAGGCCCGTGGCGCAGCAACTGGGAGCTATGGACAAGTTGCTCCGCGCCGGCGAGGGCCGGCGCGTCAAGCGGCTGAAGCAGCAGGCCGAGTACATCACGTCGCTCGAGCCGCAGTACGAGAAGCTCCGCGACTCCGAGCTCGAAGGCCTGACCGCCGCGTTCCGCCAGCGGCTCGAGAACGGCGAGCCGCTCGACGAACTGCTCTTCGACGCGTTCGCCGCAGTCAGGGAAGCGCGAAAGCGCGCGTCCGACCAGCGGATGTTCGACGTCCAGCTGATGGGCGGGATCGTCCTCCACGAGGGCGACATCGCCGAGATGAAGACCGGCGAGGGCAAGACGTTCGTCGCGAGCCTCGCGCTCTACCTCAACGGCCTCACCGGCAAGGGCGCCCACCTGGTCACCGTCAACGACTACCTCGCGCAGCGCGACGCCGAGTGGAACCGCCCGGTCTTCGAGTCGCTCGGGATGACCGTCGCCTCGATCGAGAGCATGCAGCCGTTCGAGGAGAAGAAAGCAGCGTACGAGGCGGACATCACGTACGGGACGAACTCGGAGTTCGGCTTCGACTACCTCCGCGACAACATGGCCGTCTCGCTCGACGCGTGTGTCCAGCGCGGCCACGTCTTCGCGATCGTGGACGAGGTCGACTCGATCCTCATCGACGAGGCGCGGACGCCGCTCATCATCTCCGGCGAGCCCGAGACCGCCGCGCAGATCTACTACGACTTCGCGCGCGTCGCCGCGCAGCTGAACGGGCACCGCTCGTCTCCCGGCGACCCGAAGGGACACGCCGAGGACATCGGCGCCGACTTCGAGTACGACGAGAAGTTCAAGACCGTCGGCGTCACGCAGCACGGGGTGGAGAAGGTCGAGCGCGCGTTGCGCATCGACAACCTCTACGCGCCGCAGAACACGCAGCTGGTCAACCACCTCATCCAGGCGCTCAAGGCGCAGTCGCTCTACCACCTCGACGTCGAGTACGTCATCCAGGACGGCGAGGTGAAGATCGTCGACGAGTTCACCGGCCGCATCATGGAAGGGCGCCGCTGGAGCGAGGGCCTCCACCAGGCCGTCGAGGCGAAAGAGGGCGTGAAGATCCAGGAGGAGTTCCAGACCCTCGGGACGATCACGCTCCAGAACTACTTCCGGCTCTACGAGAAGCTCGCCGGCATGACCGGCACCGCGAAGACCGAGGAGAAGGAGTTCGTCGAGATCTACGACCTCAGCGTCGTCGAGATCCCGACGAACGTCCCGGTCGCGCGCCTCGACGAGAACGACCTCGTCTTCAAGTCGAAGGAGGGCAAGTTCGCCGCCGTCGTCCGCGACATCGAGGAGCGCACGAAGACGGGCCAGCCGATCCTCATCGGCACGATCGCCGTCGAGACGTCGGAGTACCTCTCGCAGCTGCTGACGCGGAAGGGCATCAAGCACAACGTCCTCAACGCAAAGGAGCACGCGCGCGAGGCGGAGATCATCAAGGACGCGGGCCAGCCCGGTGCGGTCACGATCGCGACGAACATGGCCGGCCGCGGCGTCGACATCAAGCTCGGCGACCACGTCCGCGACATGGGCCTCTACGTCCTCGGCACCGAGCGCCACGAGTCGCGGCGCATCGACAACCAGCTGCGCGGCCGCTCGGGCCGGCAGGGTGACCCCGGCGAGACGCGCTTCTACCTGTCCGGCGAGGACGATCTCGTGCGCCTGTTCGCCGGCGAGCGGATCAGCGGGATCATGGAGCGCTTCAAGATCCCGGACGACCAGCCGATGGAGGCGAAGCTCCTCTCACGCCAGATCGAGGGCGCGCAGAAGAAGGTCGAGGAGCAGAACTTCGTCATGCGCAAGAACGTCCTCAAGTACGACGACGTCCTCAACCGGCACCGCCAGCGCATCTACGAGCAGCGCCGCGACGTCCTCGAGGGACAGGACCTCTCCGAGCAGATCAGGCTCTGGATCGACGAGGTGGTCGAGGACACCGTCATCGTCTTCACCGAGGATCCGGCGCGCGACGAGTGGGATCTCGAGGCGCTCACGCAGGCGATGGCGCAGCTGTACCAGACGGAGATCACCGCGGCCGAGCTGCGCGAGGACCTCGGCGGTGACCTCTCGCGCGAGACGCTCGTCGAGGAGTTCCAGGCCGACGCCGGCGACGAGTACCGCGCGAAGGAGGAGGAGTTCGGCCCCGACCTCATGCGCGAGCTGGAGCGGTTCATCGTCCTCCAAGTGGTGGACGTCCGCTGGCGCGAGCACCTCGACAACATGGAGGCGCTGCGCGAGGGCATCCATCTCCGCCAGATGGCGCAGAAGGATCCGCTCGTCGAGTACACGCAGGAGGGCGAGCGGATGTTCGCCGAGCTCGGCCGCGCGATCCGGAGCGAGGTCGTGCTCCACCTCTTCCACGCCGAGCTCGCGCCGGAGGAGGCGCAGCAGCAGCTGGCGCAGACGCACGCATCGGGCGCCGTCCAGTACGAGCACGAGACAGCGTCGGGCCAGGACGTGATCGACGCGGCTCTCGGCGGCGGAGGCGGCGCCGTCGCAGCACCGCCGACATCGGCGCCGATGAGGACGAGCGAGCACGAGAAGCTCGGCCGCAACGACCCGTGCTGGTGCGGCAGCGGCAAGAAGTACAAGAAGTGCCACGGCGCCTAGCCGCGACTCCTACGGACACGCTCGCCGAGTAACGGAAGTCCGCGCTACGGCGGGAGTGCCTCGAGCAGTCTCAGGCGAGAGTCACTGCTCGCGCAACCCATGGGCGGTAGCGTCCGGCGCGGCGACAGGCCATACTTTCTGGGATGGCGATTCTCGCCAGCGTTCGGGCGTGGATTGGGGAGACTCGGCGGCGGAGGCGGCAGCGTTATGCCGAGAAGCGCGGTTTCGCCACTCCCGAAGAGCTTGAAGCGGCCAGGCAGGACCTCGCTACGTTCGGCGCCGCGGCGGATCGCGCTTATGTCCAGCAGTTCAACTCAGACGACAAACCGCGCCGCTAAGCACTGCGCGCTCTTCGGGTGATGATTCTGTGAGCACTGCCCACGGCAGACCTTTGACGCCTGGATGTGCCGGATACCCTGGACGTCCAATGTGGTCTCGTGACCGGTGGACGCAGGACTGGTATCTGGCCGCTCGCTGGACATGGCTCGCGATCGCCGTTCTCGTCGCGATCTACGGCGCCGTGTCAGGCGGCAGCACATGGGTCATCGTCGGACTAATGCTGGTTGTCTGGGACTTGTTCCTTCTAAGGCGCACTTACGGGCTGCGCCGCTCGGGACGCGAATAGCGCCATCCCTCAGGGGACATTCCCGAGCACTGGGGCAGCCGAGGCGTAGGCTGTTATGCATGCGCCGGATTGCGACCCTCAGCCTCGTGCTAGCCGTCGGCGCGGCGTTGAGCGCCTGCGGTACGTCGACTTCGTCGCCGACGCCGAAAGTGAACCGCGACCTCGTGCTCGGGAGCAAGAACCTCGTCTCGTATGGGATCGGTTGGGGCACCGCGCACCCGCGACTGATTTTCAATGGCGGGGATCCCAGTGGTGGGGCCCGGCATCTCGAGTGGCGTGACTGGGGCGCTCCCGTTGCTTACGCCCGCGGTCTGGCCGTCATTCCTCGGCCCGGCGGGAACTTCTACCCGAAGCTAGGGCGGATCGAGCTTCGCGCTTGGGGCCTCGGCCGATGCGCGCAGCGAGGACCGCGCGCGTATACACGCCTCCTGGCCCGGGAAGCCCCACCCGGCGGGCCACTTTCTGGCTGGGAGCCCTGGAGTGGCTGGAGGAGCATTTGCAAGTTCAGCCCCACGCTCCGTCCGCTCAAGTGACATTCCCGGCACTGGGGCGGTCACGCCGCACCCCTCCGGAGCCGTCGGGCGAGGCGACTTATCCTTCATCGGGTGAGACGTCCTGACCTGAGCTGGCGATCTTCGCTCGTGCTTGGGGTTTTCTGCCTCCTGGCCCTCGGAATCTGCGCTGCATTTGCGAAGACGACCGGCTCTCACTGGCTCTGGGCGATCGGCCCTGTGTGGATCGGCGCAGCATTTGCCTTCCTCGACGGCGCTCGGCAGAAGCGTCGACGCGTGCACTGACCCCCCAGGCGATCAGCCGGACCATATGACCGAACAAGTCGAGCCGACGACGATCGATGTGAGTCCCAAAGCCGCCTCGGCCATCCGGGCCAGGGGCGGCAACCTCTACGTCTGGAGAGACAAGGCCGGAATGATCCGGGCGCGGACGAAGCCGCCTTCCGAGACGCTCGCTTACGACACCTTTTCCGGTGACGGCTGGGTTGTCCACGTCGCGCGCGGGATCTTTCTCCTCCACGACGGCGAGGCCGACCGAGACGTTCGCTGGCTCATTTCGTGGGGCTGGCTCCCATGGCCGCACCTCCGGGCGCTCTGGGAGTCGCCGCCCGACCCGTTCGACACCTCCAGCCTCGTCGAGGAAGTCTTGAGCGGGGTCTTCAAGCCCTGGACTGGATAGCGGACTGTCCTGGGACAGGTCAAGGATGGCCGCGTAACGGACGGCAACAGAGCCGCCCGCTACGCATCAGGCGACCCCTAGCGTTGCTTCCTCCAGCGCGGCTTACCTGCTTCCAGCCAGGCTTTCAGTGCGCCGAACTGAGGAGGGAGTGGGCCGGGATGAGAGCGCTTAGCGCGTTCGAACTCACGCTGGTTCTTGGACATCGGCCGCGGCGCTCTCGCCTTCTTCTGCACGCCGATGTCGTGCTTTTGCGCCACCTAGGGCGCTTGGAGGATGTCCTCCTTCTGCTTATCCATGCCCGGACTGTAGATCACGGCTGCGCAGGAGACATTCCCGAGCGCCGGCCGAGCCGGGTCTAGCTCTCGTTCGGGAGGCGACCTATTGTCTGAGGGGTGCAGCGGCGCACCATTGTCGGGATGGGTGGGCTTCCCACCGCGGCCCTTTTCGCTTACGCGCTCGGGTTTGCGCGCGGACGGCGGGTGCTCGTGGACACGACGGCGTCGCCGCAACACGAGTACGACTGGCCTCGGGAATGGGACGCCGAGCCGACGGAGCTGTCGTTCTACCCGTGGCCTCCCGCGAGCCTTCGGGAGCTGGCGCTCTCGCATGACGCGATCCTGGTCTGTGGCGGCAACACGGCGAACATGCTCGCGGTCTGGCGCGTCCACGGGTTCGACAAGATCCTCCGCGAGGCGTGGGAGTCAGGGATCGTCCTCTTCGGGTGGAGCGCCGGAATGATCTGTTGGTTCGAGGCCGGTGTCACGGATTCGTTCGGCGCCCAACTCGCCGGGATGGACGACGGGCTCGGCTTCCTGCCCGGTAGTGCGTGCCCTCACTACGACGGCGAGGAGCGCCGGCGACCCACGTATCAGCGCCTTGTCGCCGAAGGCTTCCCGTCGGGTCTAGCCCTCGACGACGCGGCGGCAGCGCGCTTCGCCGGCCTAGACCTCGCAGAGATCGTCTCCGCTTCGCCGGGAGCAACCGGCTACCGAGTGGAGCCGACCGGTGAGACGAAGCTCGAAGCACGAGGCATCACGCAGTAGTCCACGCTCGGGCGCGTGACCGTTTGCGTCCGCAGCGGTCGGGAATGTCGGAGCCTCCGGGGTCTTTACCACTATCGAGGAGGAAGCGCATGCTCCAGCGGCTTTTCGCCGTCGCCGCCATTTGCGGCACGGTTGCGATCGGCTTCACTGCTGCCACGGCGATCTCGGCCACGAAGGCGAGCTCGCAGCAGTCGCACGTTCAAGTCGGCTTCACGGTCGGCAAGTTCGTCAAGCACGGGCATAGCCTCGCCGCGCTCGGTTCGGTCACCGCCACGGTCACGAAGCCGGACGGGACGACGCAGTCGTTTGCCCAGCCGTTCACCGCACGCGTCACGCGCGTCACGCATGGCGCGGCCTGTCCGGTGCTGTTGCTGAGACTCAACAAGCTCTCGCTGAACCTTCTCGGGCTCCACGTCGACCTTGGCAAGGTCGTTCTCTCGATCACCGCGAACCCCAAAGGCGGCGCGCTCGGGAGCCTCTTCTGCAAGCTCGCCCGCACGCAGGTCAGTCTCCACTCGCTCGCCGCGCGCCGGCATCTGACGAAGGTGATCCACGCTGCGAGCCTGTCGAAGTCGGACAGCCTGCTCGGCGTTTCGGCACCGATGAGCCCGCAGCAACAGACGACGACCGGGACGTATTGCCCGATCCTCGACCTCGTGCTCGGCCCGCTCCATCTCGAGTTGCTCGGCTTGGTCGTCGACCTCAATCAGATCCATCTGACGATCACCGCCGACCCGAACGGCGGCACGCTGGGCTCGCTCTTCTGCTCGATCGCCGGGTCCACGACCACCTCGACTACCTCCACCACCACGACGACGTAGCCGGATCCGAGACGCTGGGGGCCGTCGCGAGGCGGCCTCCAGCGTGTCTCACCCGCAGCGCTCTAGCACGTCCTAGCCGACGAGGGCGGCTCCGACTATCAAGCCGACAGCAGCACAGGCGGAGCTGATCACGGCGAGCGCCTCGAAGCGATCCACAGAGACACCCCAAATCGGGCGATCCGAGCCTGCCCAGCGACGTCTGCTACGAGTCGCGGCGCCCAGGCGGAAGGCGACCATGTCGTTCGCCTGGAGAAAGATCAGGGCCGCAACAACCGCGATCGAGAGCCCTGCTGCGAAGAGTGCGTTCCGCAGGGGCAATGTCCCGGCACCATCGATGATCCCGGCGAGGACCCATCCCAACGCCGAGAAGACGACCAGCTGAGCGAGCCAGACTCGCAACCCGACGAACCGCTTTCCCGCGACTCTCCCCACCCGCAGAGAATTAGGCACTTGCGTTCGGTCGGTCAAGTGACGTCTAGGATCGGTTCGACCGAAGATCGGTCGAAACTAGAGGAGGCACGAGCGATGAGTTTCTTCGACAAGGCGAAGCAGGCTGCCAACCAAGCCGCCGCGAAGGCCAAGGAGGGCGTCGAGGACGCCCAGCAGAAGCACCAGCTCTCGCAGGCGTATGACGAGTTGGGGAAGACGACATTCGAGCTGATCGAGTCCGGCGAAATCTCACACGCTCGGCTCGAGGCGACCGCCGCGAAGATCAGAGATCTGAAGGAGAAGCTCGCCGAACCGGCCTGAGCGCGTGCTGCGGGATTCGGCCGTGATCGAGCATCGCCGCCGCGGGCTGCTCGTGGCTGCGGCGCTCGGCGTGCTCCTCGCTTTCGTCGTCGCGTCGGCGACGGGAACCGCGGCCGTGACACGGGCGAAGAAGCCGACGCCCCGGCCGCCGCGGATCGCTCCGGTCTTCGCGCATCCCTATCGCGGCGAAGGCGTCTGGCATCCGACCGGCCCGCCGTTCAAGGGCGGCCCGCCCATGCTCGTCGCGACGTACCGCCCGGATACGGCGGCGCCGAGCGTCTACGCGTACGTCGCTTGGTTCGACCACACGCGCACGTCGGTCGGGTACTACCCAGGCCGGTCCGAGCCGCCGAACGCCGCCGTGCGCGGGCCGATGGAGGTGCCGACGGGACAGCGCTGGCGCCTGCTCGCCGCGTTCAATTCCGGCTTCACGTACGCGTACAGCGGTAACGGTTCCTCGATCGGCGGCCGCGAGAACGAGCCGCTCAAGCCGGGGCTCGCGACGCTCGTCCAGTACCGGAGCGGTGCGATCAACATCCTCGACTGGCACGGCGGCGCCGTCGCGAGCAGCCGCTTCGCCTGGGCGCGCCAGAGTTGTCCGCCGATCGTGTGGAACGGAAAGGCCAACACGGCACTCAACGACGGCTCGACGTGGGGACAGGCGTATCCGGGCCCGTCGCCGTATGTCTGGCGCACCGCCGTCGGGATCGACCGCGGCGGCAACCTCATCTTCGTCGTCGCCGACTCGCAGACCGTGGAGACGCTCGCGCGCCTCACGATCCACGTCGGCGCGGTGCGCGCGATGCAACTCGACATCAACGCGTTCTGGCACACGCTCATTACGTATCGGCACAAGCACGGCCTGCACCCGACGCTCGTCGAGCCGCAGCCGAACCACACCGCGGAGCGCTACCTAACGCCCGACGACCGCGACTTCTTCGCCGTCTACCGGCGCATGCCAGGGCCCGTCACCGACCCGTTCAAGTAAAGCGCGAGGGCTAGCTGCCGGGCGGCAGGTTGGCTTCCTGCTCGACGTACATCACGCGCTTGATCCAGACGAAGCCGTGATAGACGACCGTTCCGTCCTGGAACGTCAGCTGGCCGCGACGGATGAAGCGCATGAACCCGGACGCATTCGGGGCGCCGAGCTGCACGACTCCCGGGCCGCGTTCGTGCTTCATGAGCAGCTTCCCCGGATAGTGGAACGGCCAGTCGCGGAAGACGTAGACGTTCTGCTCGGTGACGAGCACGATCCGGTGGAAGTAGAAGCCGAGGATGCTCAGCGCGAGCTCGATCAGCTCGCCGACCGCAGGAACGAACCGCGCAGCATCTTCGAGGACGCCGAAGACGAGCATCGTGGCGAGGTTGTTGAACGTGAACGCGACCGCCACGCCGCCCTCGTTGCCGACGTCCGCCCGGCGAGCGATGCGCTTCGCCATCCGCTGGTTGTACGGCCGAACCGTGATTCCCCGTCCCGCGACCATTGCGGGCTTGTATCACACTTTGCGGGCGTAGGCTGGAGGGCGATGACGAATCGAGGGCCGGCCGTGGTGGCGCTGCTCGCTGCGGCGCTCGTTCTCGCCGCCTGCGGCGGCGGGTCGAAGCAGGTCGTGCGGCGCGGGGAGGTCCGCGTCTTCTTCTGCACGACCGTCTCGATGCCGGATTGCCACGCGGACGCGACGCATTCCGAGGAGATGGCCGTCGGCAGCGCACTCCGTCGCAGAGACCACGTCGTGACGCTCGCCTACATCTCCAAGGCGGAGGCTCTCAGGCGGTTCAAGAAAGAGGATCCGCTAGACCTCTCCGTGAAGCTCCCGGCGAACCCGCTGCCCGACGAGTGGGTCGTCACGGTGGATTCGGAGGGCAACGAGGCGACGGTCGGCAAGGCGATCTGCGCGGCGCACTACGCGGGCGTCCAGCCGTGCGCTGCTGCAGGCCAACTCGGACAAGCGGGCGGCGTCGCGTGGGGATCTCCGATCGCCGACAGAATCCGGCGCCTACTACGATGACCGGCGCGATGGCCGACGAGATCCAGATTCCGCTCTCCGAGCAGCTCGAGGAGATTGGCGCCCAGCTCGACTGGGTGCGTGGTTACCTTTGACCCCCCTTCGCTGACGGCCCGTGTCGCCGAGCTCAACGACGAGCTCACGCAACCCGATTTCTGGAACGACCAGCAGCGCGCCGCGAAGCTCAGCGCCGAGCACCAGCGTGCCCAGCAGAAGCTCCAGCGCTACGACGAGCTCGTGGCGAACGTCGAGTTCCTCCGCGAAGGGCTCGGCACGTTCCCCGACGAGGAGCTCACGCCGACGCTGCGCGACGTCCAGGCCGAGCTCGCGCGCCTGCAGGAGGACGCGCTCTTCTCCGGCGAATACGACGGCGGCGATGCGGTCGTCACGATCCAGTCCGACGCCGGCGGCACGGACGCACAGGACTGGGCCGAGATCCTCCTCCGCATGTACCTGCGCTGGGCCGAGCAGCGCGGGCTCAAGACCGAGGTGATCGACCAGAGCCCCGGGGAGGAGTACGGGATTAAGTCGGCGACGCTCACCGTCAAGGGCGAGAACGCGTACGGGATCCTCAAGGCGGAGCGCGGCAAGCACCGGCTCGTCCGCCTCAGCCCGTTCGACTCCCAGCACCGCCGCCACACGAGCTTCGCGCAGGTCATCGTCGCTCCGCTCCTCGACGACGCTGCCGCAATAGAGATCGAGGACGACGACATCCGCATCGACACGTTCCGCTCGTCGGGCGCCGGCGGCCAGCACGTGAACAAGACCGACTCCGCCGTGCGCATCACGCACATGCCGAGCGGCATCGTCGTCTCCGTCCAGAACGAGCGCAGTCAGTCGGCGAACAAGGAGACGGCGATGAAGATCCTCCGCTCCCGCCTCGCCGAGAAAGCCGAGGAGGAGCGGGAGGCCGAGCTCGCGCGCGAGCGCGGCGGCGTGAACATGGGCTTCGGCGGCAACGCGATCCGCAGCTACGTCCTGCACCCGTACACGCAGGTCAAAGACGCGCGCACGGGCTTCGAGGTCGGCAACGCGCAGGGGGTTCTCGACGGCGATTTGGACGGCTTCATTCGCGCATATCTCCTGCAAACTGCAGGAGAGG
>Ga0070734_10005886_pt1 | contig 10580 bp, 6 predicted proteins | sample Coa_R1_8_FD_66444 | JGI IMG/M metagenome (GOLD analysis project Ga0070734, IMG submission 66444) | Surface soil microbial communities from Centralia Pennsylvania, which are recovering from an underground coalmine fire - Coalmine... | ecosystem: Environmental > Terrestrial > Soil > Unclassified ... | reverse complement strand
CTTGCCGCTGCTGTCGCCTATGCCCGCGAACTTGCCTACCACCTGGGCCATGGCGTTCATGGTCTGGCCGCCGAACAATGCGGACAGCATATTCGACCCGCTTTCCACCAGCCCCTGGGGACCACCTTCGCGCAGGAGATCGGCGGGAGAAATGGCCGGTTGCTGCGACAACAGCTTGGAGAATTGGTTTGTCCCGGCGGGGGTTGATACCAGATCGGACAGGCCGGCCAGCAGCGCCGGAACCGATCCTCCCGCTGCCTTTTGGGTGGCGGACTTCTCCAATCCGAGAAATGAAGCGATCCGCGCGATCACTTCGGGAGTCAGGAATTGCATCGCAATCGAGACGAGATTGGCTGCCATGGCATTTCTCCGTTGTGGTTCTTGGTGGTTCTTTCTCAGTCGGCTGGGTCGATCGTGCCGACCGTTTCCAGCGTCACGGTGCCTGCAAAACCTGAGGACCGGCGCGGCGGAGACTTCAAACGCGACAGGCGAGTTTGTCACCCTGAGCCGCTTTATCGGGTCTGACATTCATGACCGGTTGAATTCGGCCCATTGATCCAGATCAAAGCTCGTTGCACGAGCGCTCGGTGCTTCAGCCGGTTCCAATGTGACACGTTGCCGACTGTCACTGGAGCAGGACATCACCCGCTCTACCCGATCCACCTCTGTTGTCCCAAAGCGGCGGTTGAGGAACGTCTGCTACTCCGCCGCTCTGGAAGCTAAGCTGACATAATCAGTTCGTGAGTACACGGTCGAGGCTTGTCGTCCTGGCACGTCGCCCCGGCTCTATGCCGGGGCTTAGGCGCGCTTCTTCTTGACCTATTCGTCCTCATCTTCGGATTCGACATGATGCTCAATCGTATCTCGAATTCCCCGTGCGGCTACGACCGTCACGAAAGCCATCCTCTTCTTCTGGTCGTCGGTCAGCGTCTTGAAGAGTGGCTCCCACGCATCGGCGACCTTCTTGAGGTCGGCCGCGCGCTGATTCAGTGAGTCCGCCCGACGTTGCATGATTTCGACCGGATTCTTCTCGTGAAGGGCTTCCAATGGGCTGCTATCGCGCAACTGCGCCACCCGTTCCCATCGGGCTTGTCGGTTCTTCGCTCTCGCGCGTATGGCTTCCTCCACGGCCGGCCAGTATTTTTCCTGGTCGGGTGTCAGCTGCAAGGCGGACTTGATCATAGCCACACGCGCATCCGTCAAGGCGTTCAGGTCGGCGCCAGTAACAGGATGCGTCATTCCTACGGTAGGAGACGTCGTCTCTGAAGACGCCTCTGCCGCGTAGGCGAGAGGTGACGCTGTTATGAGAACTGCAGTTGCTGCAACGGCTATTTTCGTGATCATCGCAAACTCCTGGGTCTCGCGTTTGGGTTCTCGTGTTTGGGTTCTCGTGTTTGGGTCTCGTGTCGTTTCGCCCCGCGCAGGAGGTGGCAATCGGGACGACAGTTGGAGGGTTGATTCAGGTCAAGACAACGTTCACACGTCGGTGAGTTTCGTACAGTGTCGCGTGAGACCAGATGACGCTTGTCACTGGTTCCTGGATCTTCTCTGCAGATAAGCGAACTTCATCGGACAGGTACGCTGCCCTTCTAATTTCCGATTCAACATGTCGAACGGGACCAATATGAACCGACGCAGATTTATTCAGGGATTAGCCGTTACCGCGGCGCTCACCGGCTTTGCTGCGGCGCCTGCCTCGGCCGACGGCAAGCGCGTGGCGCTCGTGATCGGCAACAGTGCCTACAGGAACGTGCCGGCTCTGCCCAATCCAGCTAACGATGCAGCCGACGTCGCCGCGGCGCTCACTCGCCTCGGCTTCACGGTTGCTCTCATCACCAACGCCACATTTGACGAGATGCGGCGAGGCCTGATCGCGCTCGGGCGCGACGCGGCGGGCGCCGACATGGCCGTCGTGTACTTCGCCGGCCACGGAATGGAAATCAGCGGTGAGAACTGGCTGATCCCAGTCGATGCTGAGCTGAAGCGGGACGCCGACGCCGAGAACGAGGCAGTGAGCCTCCACAGCGTGATGTTGCAGGTATCGAACGCGACGAGCCTCGGCCTGGTGATGCTCGATGCATGCCGCAACAACCCGTTCGCTGCCAAGATGCAGCGATCGCTGGCGCTGCGCGCGGTCACGAGCAGCGGTCTCGGCCGTATCGAACCGCTCGGCAATGTGCTGGTCGCTTACGCCGCTCGCGACGGCACGACCGCTCTCGACGGCGACGGTCGAAACAGCCCGTTCACGACGGCGCTTTTGCACAACATCGAGGCGCCGGGCGTGGAAGTCACCTTCATGTTCCGCAACGTCCGGGACGACGTCATGGAGGCAACCAGCAACGAGCAGCAGCCCTTTGTCTACGGTTCGCTCTCGCGCAGGGCGATCTATCTGGCGGCCCCGCCGTCGTCAGCCGACCAGGCGAAGCAGGCCAATGCCACGCCAGCCCCTGCGCAATCGCCGACGGTACCCGCGCCTCCTCCCGCGGCGGTCGATCCTGCACTGGTCGGGACCTGGGAGATCTTGGTGCCAAGCGATCGGGGGCTGTCGCGCTGGACCTGGCGCATCATGAGCGATGGCAGCTACAAATTTCACGCTGAGGGACCGCATGCAGCTCGAGCACATGAGGGCACGATTACCGCGATGAATGGTCACTGGTCGCTCCAGGCAATCAAGGGTGTCCCGGGCTACAGCGATAGCGGTTCCTATGAGGTCCGCGACGCCTCGGCAGTGATTACCGGAAAGCTCGGCACCGGCTACTGGAAGCGAAGCTTGCAGTGAAGCGGGCGTCGCGTTTCATGATGAATTCAGGAGCGGCGCTGACGAGATGCTCAGCCCAATGTCGGTCATCCGGTGAAATCGACGCTCTTGCCCTGCTTCAAAACCAACGCCGCAATCCGGTTCACTTAATCGCCGTTGGAGACTTTGCGGTTGTTCTCAGGCCATGAGGGCTCTTGCGCGTATCGGAGAAGGTGCGATCCGGCGATGTAGTGGTAGATGCCGATTTCAGCACGACGCAGGCGACTGAAATACTCTTCTGCCCAATTTGTGCATGCACCGTCCTGTGAATAGGCTTCCTGATGATTGATCCTTTTGACTTCGAAACGCTCATGTAAGCTGTCCCACGCCGCCGCTTCGTCGGCATGCACAACCGTTCCCTTCGCGATCCGGGCGCGAATGAACGAAGCGGCTTGGCTCTCTGAGTTGAAAAACTGCCGGGACTGAATTGCCCTCACGCTCCCGAACTATCACCACAACTTTGCGCTTGCCGCTTTGGTTCCGGGCAAAATTGCCATCAACGCGCTTTCTTTGAAAAAAGCGGGTTTCACGTATCCGCCGAATTACCCGCCATCAACTTCCGGGCCGCCTTGCCCTCGCCGGCAACATGAGCGACGGCACCTACAAGTTTCACGCTGAGGGACCGCGCGCAGCGAAAGCACATGAAGGCACGATCGCCGCGATATGGTCACTGGTCGATCCAGGCGATCAAGGGGGCCCGGATTACAGCGATCGGCCGTGATTAGCGGAAAGCTCGGCACCAGCTACTGGAAGCGAAGTTTGCAGTGAAGCGGGCGTCGCGCTTCACGATGAATTCAGGAGCGGTGCTTGACGAGATGCTCAGCCCAATGTCGGTCGTTGGCCCTTGGGCGTGTACTCATAAACGGCTTGCGTCTGCTTTGAGGGGCAAACCGGAAAACATTTGCCCAGTCTGAACCTTACCGCTTTGCGACCCAAAGCCGACATCCTATCTCGGCGTCGTCTATCCAAGCTTGGTTCTGCCGAATTTGCATAGTCTAATCGCCCGCAGCTCCTCAAAGTTACTATGATGAGATTGGCGAGTTGGGTCCAACTGTCCTGACCTATCTCGCATTCTAGTGCGCACCGTTGCCATCGAGCCCCAGGAGAACCGAATATGTCCCGAAGCAATCGCGATTCGGCAGCTCTTGTTTCGCTTGCATCAGCGATCGTGTTGTCGTGTGCTGGGAGCGTTTCACTTCCCGCTCCAACTGCGGCCCAAACGTCCTCGAATCAGTCGGTGATCTACCTCAATCAGGCCTGGTCCCAGGACGATCGGGATTGGTACTATCATTTTTCGCAAGGTTCGGTCGTTCTGTCCTATGACATTTTTCTGAACCTGGAGGTTGCCGACGGCCAGGAGCTATTCCGGTCGGACGCAAATAGCGAGCGCTACGGGCTGATCACCCAACCCCCGGGTTCACCATATAACCCTGACGGTTTGCCAATCGGGATCAGCAAGACCGTGATCTCCACTCCACTATGGCCAGGCGAGGAAACCGGCGAATTCGCCGGCTTGACCTGCGCCGCCTGCCACGAAACCCAACTGAACTACAAAGGCAAACACGTTCGCATCGATGGCGGGCCTGCCAATACGTTCGATATGCAAGCCTATATCCAGGCTCTCAATACCGCGATACGCGCCACTTTGACCGATACGGCCAAATTTGATCGGCTCGCGGCACATCTTGGAGCGGCAAGCCCCGAAGCGAAGGCCAAGTTACGCGAGCGCTTTGAGCGCCAGGCCGCATTAACGTACGAATATGCCACGCGGAGCGCTGCAACTTTCTGGCCCTGGGGGCCGGCGCGAATTGATGCCCTCAGCATGATCAACAATAGAGTGACCGCCAATCTGCCCGCTATCCCAGAGAACACTTCAACGCCTATCGCGCCTGTTAAGCCTCCTTTCCTATGGAACGCTCCGCAAGGATTGTGGACGCAGTGGGCGGCAATTGTGCAAAGTCCTCTAGCTCGCAATCTGGGTGAGACGATGGGCGTCTACATGCCCATAAACCTGCGCGCGAAAACTCCTGCGGAAGGGCTGTTCGAATCGAATGCGGCCATTCCGGAGCTTCACCGGGTCGAGAACCAGTTGGCGCGACTGGCGCCGCCAAGTTGGCCCGAAGACGTGTTCGGGAAGATTGACCGTGAGAAAGCCAAATCCGGCAAGGCACTATTTGTGGAGTATTGCGCAGGTTGCCACAACGCCTGGCCCTACCGTTGGACGGAGCCGAACAAATACGGCAAGCGTTTCGTCCTCGTGGGCCTTGTTCCGCAGTCATATGTAGGCACCGATCACACGCAAGCCGAGGCAATCCGGCCATTTGCGGTCACAGGTCAACTTAGCAATGATTTACCACCCGAGCTTCGCGGGAAGGATGCTGTTCCCATGGAGGCGTTCAAACAAAGTATCCAGCGCGCGGTGTTGGAGAAGGCCGTCGCAAAACTGAAATTGACCCCGGCCGAACTACTGGATGTGAACGGTTATCGGGAGATGCCACAGCCGCCTGCGCCCGATCGGGTTTATAAGGCGGCGCCGCGCGACGGCGTGTGGGCCACTCCGCCATTTCTGCACAACGGCGCAGTACCGAACCTGTACGAGATGCTAGTTCCAGCGAGCGAACGTTCGAAAAAATTCTGCATCGGTCGCGAGTTCGATCCGATCAAAGTGGGTTTAGACACCACCTGCGGGCCTAATACGTTCGTCATGGATACGAGCTTGCTCGGAAACTCGAACGCCGGCCACTCGTTCCAGGATGGGCCTCGCGGCAATGGTATCATCGGCCCATTGCTGACCGACGCTCAGCGCTGGGAGCTCGTCGAATACTTGAAGTCTATTCCAGAGGAGCCCGGGCGCGTCACGCCGTTCGGTGGTCCGCCGGAAACGAGCGCCTCGCAGAAGCCGTGACGAACTCGCGCCTGTGGTATGACCTGCGAGCTGATCACGCCACAGGATCGCACAGTTAGGCTGATATCAACGGAGCTTGACGAATGTCCGATCATATCGACGGACCCAGACAGATCGGTGATCCTTCGGCAGACCTCACCGATTTGTTTGCCTTTACGAGTCCGGAAAATCCGTCGCGAACGGTACTGGCTGCGAACGTCTTTCCGACCTGTGGTCGCGACGCGATGTTCTCGAACGCGATCACACATTCGATCGTGGTTCGCCGCGCAAAAGTGAGTGGCATGGGCGACGCCACCAAATTCGAAACCTCTGACCCGGAAGTGCGCTTCAGTGTACGTTTCGATGCCCTGGAACGGAACGGGGCGAACCAAAGACCCATCCAGCGTGGCACCTGCACCTTTCCCGACGGCCAGACGCTTCCTCTCGTCGTAAATGACGAAAGGGGTGCATCCACTCCGGATGGCACGTTCCGCGTCTTTGCTGGCCTGCGTTCCGATCCGTTCATCCTTGCGTGGATCGTATCGGCAATGAAGCCCTTTCAAAATCTGTTGCTCCACGACAACGTGCTTTGCATCGTCATCGAGTTCGATACCCGGCGGGTGCTTGATCCCGATAGGGGCTCACTATTCGGCGTTATCGCCGAGACGGTGCCGCTAACGCGGCTCGGCGAGTTTGTCGGATCGCAGCCTCCACGCATCGATTGGGTTGGCCGTCCTGAACAGACCAATGTTCGTCTCAATTGCCCGTTTCTCGGAGATGTCGATGATCTCCGCGATCTGTGGAATCAGCAAACGCCATTTGCGATTGCCGACGAGCTTCGCCCGCTTTTCCTCCAACGCTTGAGGGACAGCTTGGCGGCCTACGATATGCACGACGGCAGGCAGGATTGGACACCGGCGGGACTCGCCGCAAACGCCAATATGTTTCTCGACGACTATATGCTGTTTGACGTCACCAAACCCATCACAGATGGCAGTCATCTGGAAATCGAAAAGAGCACCCTTAACGGCAAGGCTTATGAGACTGGTGGCGGACGAACGGTCGACGCTGATGTCATCGATGTCCTTCTTACTTGGATCGTGAACCGCGATCGGGAACCACTCCGAGGGGGGACGACGAAGGCCACGAAACCGGGCACCAAGACCTTTCCGTACTTCGCCACACCGAATCTCGAACTGCAACAAGTGGCAGAAAGCATCGACCTCGATGCCACGGCGGACAAGGTTTGGGAGTTGATCGGACAATTCGGCGGCGACTGGCATCCGTTGATCGCCAATATCAAGCTGATCGGCAACGGTGTCGGACAACTGCGCGTTATCGAAACCGTCGATGGCAAGCAAATCATCGAACGCCTCGATGCGGTCGACAACTCCACCAGGTCTTACCGGTACATGAATATCAGCGGGATTCCAGCGTCGGATTACACCGGAACGCTTGAGGTCAAACCCAATGGCGCCGGAAGCACCGTCGAATGGCGAGCGCAGTATCTCGGAAATGGCCAGGGCGATCTTATCGTCAGAACTATCGTGTCAACGCTTTTCAAGACTGGATTGGGGAGCCTGAAGTCGCGTTTTGGGGCCGGAAAGTGATCCTAGCACCCGAACGCGATAGCGCCGACAGGCCGATCACCGATGGTGAAATCGCAATTATAAACCTGGAGAGCGCACGTAAGCGATCCTGGTGCAGGTTCTTGGAGGATCCGACGCGAGATGAAGTTGCCGGGACAGTGGTCGAACACGAGCAACTTACGTTGCAGTTCGTCGGCGACGTCTTTGCTCTTGATCGGGTCGAGCTGTTGGCTGCGCAGCTCGTTCGGGCCGAGGTAACCTCAGCGCGAGCGACGTTGATCAGGGCGCAGATTGCATCGATGGCGCATCGCTTTTCTGAGACCAGACAATATCTTACGCAAGCGGAGATTGGCGGCGCGCCGATAGCGGACGTTGATCGGCTTCGATTGAATGTCGATCAGGCGTGCGGGTCGAATCTCAACAATGTGCTCGATGCGCGGCGCAGGATTGCAAACGAAAACCATGGGCTCGAGGATTTTGTTGCCCTTGGATCTCTGTTGGCCGATCTTCAAGACTTCGCCGCTGCTGACCGGGCTTACAAAGAGGCCTTGCTGGCCTACCAAGACGTGTGGCCATTTCCCGTTGCCGGGGTTTGTTTCCAACTGGGCATGCTTTGGGGCGAATTAGCGCCGGAGCCTGATTTTTCTGCTGCTACCCAATGGTATCGGCGCGCAATCGCGGTCCTGCCGATGTACGCGAAAGCCCGTGTACATTTGGCTGAGATTTATTCTTCGGACGGTAATTTGAACGACGCAGAGGCGTTACTTCGTCCCATTGTTGCGCTTGGCGATCCGGAGGTCGACTGGCGTCTTGCCGACGTCCTGGCCGCCCAAGGCAAGTTTGAAGAATCTGAGGCACGCATGAGGGCAGCCCACTCCGGGTTTGAATCGCTTCTCGAACGTCATCTGCTTGCCTTCGCGGATCACGGCGCAGAGTTCTATGCCGGGAGCGGAAACGATTGTAGCAGGGCTCTTCAGCTGGCGCGGATCAATGCCGACAACCGGCCCACGCGGCGTGCGCTTAAACAAGCCCACAACATAGCGACTTCTGCCGACGATGCGGCGGTTGCCGTCGAACTCGCGTCCGTGGTGATCAAGCGATGAGGCCACACTTCTGTATTCACGTTCAACACCGCAAAGACATCGACTGAAAATCTGGAAGGGGTGGCGGCATGACGATCGATCGTAGGACTTTTGTGGCAGGTACGACGTCGGTTGCCCTCGCGACAGCGCTTGATCTGTTACCGGTGCAACTTCCAACTCCCGAAACGCCCGCTGGCCAGCTCGTTTTGATGATCGATGGATGGAACGTGCCGGGGAAGAGTGTCGCCTCCGACGCCCTGTGGATCAGGATCGGCCACTCTTGGCGAACGGCTTGGCGATGATTTTCACGACGCGACACCTACTTCCGCTTCTGGCCCGAAGCTGCGGTCTCGTAATGTCTGCTTTCTCCCGCTATCGGAGGACAAGCGGCCATTCCGCAATCGGATCCAAAATGACGCGATTGACCCTCAACTGACATTACCGGGCCATGTTGCCGTAATGTAAAACAGCTTCCCATCTCGACATGATAGGCTGTCGTCATCGGGTTAGGCGAGCGCATGAGGCGACGAGACTTCATCAGACTTGTCGGCGGATCAGCGGGGCGCGTGACCGCGCGCGGCGCGTGCAAAGCAACAACTGCGCCGTATTGTCCTGCTTCAGCCAGCAACCGAGGACGATCCAGACGCCAGGTCGACTTCCGCGGCGCGGCCGATCATGATCGGCCGCCTGTGGCATTTGCGCCATAATACCGGGTCATTGGCCCTACACTAATACCCCTCCGCCAGCCCGGTGCCGCCACGCGGATCGTTCGCGCCATAGAATCTGTTTCGTCCGACCGCTTCTCCCCCAAGCGACGGCGCGCCGACAATGATCGCCTCGACGTGGTTGGCCGGCTTTGAATCCTCGAACCGGTATCCCATGCTCTCCAGAACTTTGCGGGTGTCGGGCGACAGCGCGAACGGCTCTGTTTTGGTCACATCGGGCAGCCATTGGTTATGGATGCGAGGCGCGTCGACAGCTTCCTGAATGTTCATCCGGAAATCGACGACGTTCAGGATTGTTTGCAGAACAGTCGTGATGATGCGGCTTCCGCCGGGCGTCCCCAGAATAAGGACAGGCTTGCCGTCCTTTGTGATGATCGTCGGGCTCATCGAGCTCAGGGGTGTCTTGCCGGGCGCGATGGCATTGGCGTCTCCGCGGACATACCCATCGCCGTTGACCAAACCGGGGTCGGGCGTGAAATCGTCCATTTCATCGTTCATCAACACGCCTGTGCCTGATGCAACGACCCGCGCACCAAACAAGTCGTCAAGCGTGTAGGTCACCGACACCGCGTTGCCGGCATTGTCGATGATCGAGAAGTGGGTCGTGTTGCTGCCCTCGTGTGGCACGACACCCTGCCTCAAGTCACCGGAGACTCCGGCCTTGTCCGCACTTATGCCATCCCGGATTTTTGCAGCGTAGCTCTTGTCGATCAGCTGGCGGACCGGAATGCTGGAAAAACTGGGATCACCGAGCAGCGTGTTTCGATCGACATAGGCGTGACGCATCGCCTCGATTTCGTAATGCAGCGCCTGCGCCGATCCCCAACCGAGATCGCGAAGCGGATATCCTTCCAGAACGTTCAGCATCTCGCAGATGGCAACCCCGCCCGAACTCGGTGGAGGCGCCGAGATCACGTGATAGGTACGGTAATCGCACTCAAGGGGCGGAAGCTCGCGAGCGCTATAGCGATCGAGGTCCTCGGAATCGATGATGCCGCCCCACGTTCCACTCGCCCCGGCAATCGCCGCCGCCGTCTTGCCGCGATAAAAGCCGTCCACGCCCTGCTCTGCGATGGAGCGCAACGTCGCTGCAAGGTCATGCTGGATGAGCCTATCGCCAGCCGCAAAAGGCTGCCCCTTGTTGAGAAAGATTTCGGAAGTCGCCGGAAATTTTTTGAAATCCTCGGTCGCGGTGGCGAGCATGTCGACGTCGCCCTGATCCAGGGTGAATCCATTCTCGGCCAGTCCGATCGCCGGCCCGATCAGAGCTGCCCGCGGCATCGTGCCGTATTTTTGACGCGCATACTCCAAACCCGACACAGTACCGGGGACGCCAACGGCCAGCCAGCCGACCGTGCTCAGGCCTCTGACGACGTGTCCATCCTTGTCCAGGAACATGTCCCGGCTCGCTCGACGCGGAGCCCTCTCTCGAAAATCGAGGAAGGTCTTGCGTCCATCGGCGAACAGGATCGTCATGAAGCCGCCGCCGCCCAGATTGCCGGC
>Ga0070734_10005884_pt1 | contig 10582 bp, 8 predicted proteins | sample Coa_R1_8_FD_66444 | JGI IMG/M metagenome (GOLD analysis project Ga0070734, IMG submission 66444) | Surface soil microbial communities from Centralia Pennsylvania, which are recovering from an underground coalmine fire - Coalmine... | ecosystem: Environmental > Terrestrial > Soil > Unclassified ... | reverse complement strand
AAGAAAATGCTGGAATGGGGCTTTCGCAATTTCGAAACGCGAACGCTGTTCGCCGCGCAGCAGCCGGTCGGTTACGCCAGAGTGTTCGGCGGCACGAGCCGCTCGGTGGCGCTTTCCAGCCCCGAGCCGATCAACATCATGGTGCAGAAGAACGGCAATGATAAACTCATTGCCCGCATCGTCTATAATGGCCCGGTGCGGGCGCCCGTCAAAGCCGGCCAGCAGGTCGGCGTGATCAGGGTTTGGCGCGGGGAGCGTGTCGCCATGGAGGCGCCCCTCTATGCCGCGCAAGCGATCGGCACGGGCTCGACCGTGCGGCGCGCCATCGATGGGGCCCAGGAGCTTGTCATCGGTCTGTTCCGCGCGGGCGCAGAAAGGCTCTAGTGGTCCAATGCTAACATTCGCATCCCTTCTCGGCGAGCCCTTTTGCGAATGTTAGAATTAAAGGACCACTAGCAAATGATTGATGCTAGTGGAGCTTTGGATTTGACGTTCGCACGGTGGAATCGCGGCAGCGAGTAGCGAACGTCAAATCCGCTCCACTAGTGCGGTGGATTTGACATTCGCTTCAGTATTTCCGGGAGTCCTCCAAGCGAATGTCAAATCCGAAACCGCACTAGAGTCATAAGTTTGCTAGTGTCCCTTTGGTTCTGACATTCGTAGAGGGATGTGTGGCGAGATGATACGAATGTCAGAACCGGGACACTAGTTATGGCTGAGACCTCGACCAAGCGCAGTTCCGGGCGGGGCCACTTCATTTCCTTCGAGGGCGGCGAGGGGTCCGGAAAGTCCACGCAGATCAAGAAGTTGGCGGAACGTCTTGAAGCCGCCAAGCTGCGCACGATCGTCACGAGAGAGCCCGGCGGCTCGCCGGGCGCAGAGATCATCCGCCATGTCGTGCTGTCCGGTATGGGCAAGCTGCTCGGGCCTGAGGCGGAAACGCTGCTGTTTGCGGCGGCCCGCGACGACCATGTGCGCACCGTCATCCTGCCCGCGCTCAGCCAGGGCACCTGGGTTTTGTCCGACCGATTTTCGGATTCGACGCGGGCCTATCAGGGCAAGCTTGGCAAGGTCGCACCCGCAGTGCTCAACGCCATGGAGCGCGTCACCATCGGCGCCCTCAAGCCTGACCTCACCATCATTCTCGACATCCCCGTGGAGATAGGATTGAAGCGCGCTGCCGCGCGGCGCGGGCAGGGCGCGCCCGATCGCTTCGAATCCGAGGACGTCAAATTTCATCGGGAGCTGCGCGACGCCTACAAGGAGATCGCGGCGGCCAACCCGGATCGCTGCGTGCTGATCGATGCGACGGGCGACCCCAACGCGGTCGCAGCACACATCTGGACGGTGCTGCGCGACCGCTTCTTCGCCGCCAACGCCGGCAATGTGGCAACAACCTCATGAGCGCCCGCCAAGTCGAACGCCGCGCCGAGGCGGAGGTTGTCCCCCATCCGCGCGAAACCATCGAACTGTTCGGACACCGCGACGCCGAGACCGCGCTGCTCAACGCCTATCGCAGCGGACGCATTCCGCATGCCTGGTTGATCGGCGGCGCGCAAGGCATCGGCAAAGCGACGCTCGCCTACCGCATGGCGCGCTTCGTGCTCGCCCACGGCGATCCGCTCTCCAACGTCGTTCAGCGCGCCGAGAGCTTGCAGGTGGGGGCGGATGATCCGGTGGCGCGCCATGTCGCCTCCGGCGCGCATGGCGGGCTGTTGGTGCTGGAGCGCTCGCTGAACGAACGGGGCGTGCTGCGTACCGTGATCACCGTCGATGAGACGCGTGAGACGATTTCGTTCTTCGGCTCGACCGCCGCAATCGACGGCTGGCGGGTCTGCATTGTCGACACCGTGGACGAGCTCAACGCCAATGCGGCCAACGCGCTGCTCAAAGTGCTCGAAGAGCCGCCGCAAAGGTCGCTGTTCCTGTTGCTCAGTCACGCGCCGGCGCGGGTGTTGGCGACCATCCAGTCGCGCTGTCGCAAACTCCCGCTGCGGCCACTCGGCACGGATGATGTCATCCGCGCCGCAGCGCTCGCTACTAACCGCGCCGCCGACGATAGTGCGCTCGCTGAAGCGGCTGCGGCCTCCGAGGGCAGTGTCGCGCACGCATTGACCTTGCTCGGCGGCGATGCGCTCAAGCTGCACCAGCGCACGGCGGCGTTGCTCAAGACGCTGCCGAGTGTCGATCCGCGCGAGCTTCACGCGCTGGGGGATTCGCTTGGCTTGAGCGACAGAGTGGCGCTCGCGACTTTCATCGACGGCGTGGAGCGATGGGTCTCCGAGCGGGCGCGCAGCGAGGCGCTGGCTGCAAATGCGAACCTGCCGCGCCTTGCACGGCTGGCGGAGGTGTGGGAAAAGATCGCCCGCGCCGCGCGCGACACCCAGGACTATAATCTTGAGCGAAAACCGCTGGTTTTCTCGGTGTTCTCGCTGCTCGCGGAAGCGACGCGGTAAGCGTCTTTAAGGGATCAATCCCGACAATCCCGTACGACCCGATCAGTTTAAGGATGTTGTTGTGGCCAAAAAGTCTTCGAAGAAAAGGTCTGGGAAGGCTGCCAAAACGGCGGCAAAGAAGCGCCGCGTCGTAAAGAAGGCCAGGAAGACAGCGGCGAAGGCCAGGAAGACAGCGGCGAAAGCCAAGAAGGCGGCGAAGAGAACCAACAAGAAATCTGGCAAGAACACCGCAAAGACTGCAAAAAAGCCGGCCAGGAAGGTTGCGAAAAAAGCCGCATCAACAACTAAACCGAAAGCACCCAAGAAAGCAGTCGATAAACCGGTCAAGGCGGCAAGGGCGCCGAAACTGGCAGTCGAAGCCTTGAGCGCGATCAAGCGAGCGGCCCAGAATGCCGCAGCGGCCCTCGCGCCGGCGGCCAGGGCCCTCGCGCCGCGGAACAACCGCTATTACATCACGACCGCCATCGCCTATCCCAACGGCCAGCCCCATATCGGCCACGCCTATGAGGCGATTGCGACCGATGCGCTGGCGCGCTTTGCGCGGCTCGACGGCAAGGACGTGTTTTTCCTGACCGGCACCGACGAGCATGGGCTGAAGATGATTCAGACCGCGCAGAATGAAGGACTGACGCCGCGCGAGCTCGCCACGCGCAATGCCGGGCGCTTCAAGGAGATGGACCAGCGCCTGAACATCTCCTTCGACCGTTTCATCCGCACGACGGAAGAGCAGCACCATTTGTCGAGCCAGGAGATCTGGCGGCGCATGCAGGCGAATGGCGACATCTATAGCGACACCTATGCCGGCTGGTATTCGGTGCGCGACGAGGCCTATTACGCCGAGGAGGAAACCACGGTCGGCGAGGACACTGTCCGGCGCGGTCCGCAGGGCACGCCGGTCGAGTGGGTCGAGGAGAAGAGCTATTTCTTCCGCCTTTCGGCCTATCAGGACAAGTTGATCAAACTCTACGAGAGCCAACCCGATTTCATCGGGCCGGATTCGCGCCGCAACGAGGTCATGAGTTTTGTGAGGCGCGGGCTAAAGGATCTCTCGATCTCGCGGACCACCTTCGACTGGGGCGTGAAGGTCCCGCACGATCCCGAGCATGTGATGTATGTCTGGGTCGACGCGCTGACCAACTACATCACCGGCGTCGGCTTTCCCGACGAGGGCGACAAGAACTGGCGCTATTGGCCCGCCGATCTGCACATCATCGGCAAGGACATCATTCGCTTTCACGCGGTCTATTGGCCGGCTTTCCTGATGTCGGCCGGCATTGCCGTGCCCAAGCGCGTCTACGCGCATGGTTTCCTGTTCAACAGGGGCGAGAAGATGTCGAAGTCGGTCGGCAATGTCGTCGACCCCTTCAATCTGGCCGATCAATATGGCGTCGACCAGATCCGCTATTTCTTCCTGCGCGAGGTCGCATTCGGTCAGGACGGCAATTACAACCACGAGGCCATCGTCGCGCGCATCAATGCCGATCTCGCCAACGATCTCGGCAATCTGGCGCAGCGCTCGCTATCGATGATCGCCAAGCAACTCGGTGGCGTGCTGCCGACGCCGGGGGCCTTCTCGGACACCGACACGACGATCCTGGCCGAGGCCGATGCGATGATCGGCGCCTCGCGCACCGCCATGGCGAGCCAGCAGATTCACGTCTGGCTCAACACGATCTGGTCGGTGGTGGCCGAGGCCAATCGCTATTTTGCGAGCGAAGCGCCCTGGGCGCTGGCAAAGACCGACCCGGCGCGTCAGCGGACGGTGCTGTACGTCACCGCCGAAGTGGTGCGGCAGATCGCGATCCTGACCCAGCCGGTGATGCCGGTCGCGTCAGAAAGGCTGCTCGATAGTCTGGGCATCCCTCCGGATGAACGCAGCTTTGCCGAGCTCGGCGGGCGTGCGCGGATTGCGCCAGGCACAACGCTGCCTGCGCCGCAAGCAGTCTTTCCCCGTTACATCGAGCCGACGGCTGCTTAGATAAATTTCATGCTCGTCGACAGCCATTGCCATCTCGACTTTCCGGATTTCTCCGCCGATCTCGACGCTATCGTGGCGCGGGCGGCGGAGGCTGGCGTCGGGCGCATGGTCACGATCTCGACCAGAGTGAAGCGGCTTGGCGAATTGCTGGAAATCGCCGAGCGCTTTCCCAATGTCTATTGCTCGGTCGGCACCCATCCGCATCACGCCGATGAGGAGGACGGGATTTCCGCCGACGAGTTGATCGCGCTGACCAAACATCCGAAAGTGGCGGCGCTCGGCGAAGCCGGGCTCGACTATTTCTACGACAACGGTTCGCCGGCGGCGCAAGCGCGCGGCTTTCGCGCGCATATCGCCGCGGCCCGCGCGACAGGCCTGCCGCTTGTCATCCACACCCGCGACGCCGACGACGACTGCCGCAAGATCCTCGAAGAGGAGGTGGCAAGGGGACCGTTTCGCGCGGTGCTGCATTGCTACACCGGCGGGCGCGAGCTCGCGATGAAGGCGATCGAGCTTGGCCTTTCAATCTCGTTCACGGGCATTTTGACCTTCAAGAAGTCGCAAGGTTTGCGGGACCTCGCCGCCGAGCTGCCGGCCGATCGCATCATGGTCGAGACCGATGCGCCCTACCTGGCGCCGGGAAAATTCAGAGGAAAGCGCAACGAGCCGGCCTATGTCGTCGAAGTCGCAAAGGTGCTGGCGGAAGCGCGCGGTGTGTCGTTGGAAGAGTTGTCGCGGCAGACAAGCGAAAATTTCTTCCGTTTGTTCTCCAAAGTGCCGCGGCCTGAGCGCGCATGACATTGACCCTGACCATCATGGGCTGCGGCTCCTCGGCGGGTGTGCCACGCCCGGCGCTGGGTTGGGGCAAATGCGATCCGAGCAATCCGAAAAACCGCCGCCGGCGCTGTTCGGTCTTGGTCGAGCGGACCGCGGAGCAGGGCAAGACCAGCATCGTCATCGACACCTCGCCCGACCTGCGCGAGCAGCTGATCGATGCCAATGTCGATCACATCGACGCGGTGTTTCTAACCCATGAGCACGCCGACCAGACCCACGGCATCGACGATCTGCGCTCGGTGGTGCTGCACATGCGCCGGCGCATTCCGGTCTATCTCAGCGAGTCCTGCGGCAAGGACATCATGCACCGTTTCTCCTATTGCTTCATCTCGCCGCCGGGCAGCGACTATCCGCCGATCCTGACTGCGCATGGGATCGAGGCCGGCCAAAGCCGGGATATCGACGGCAAGGGCGGGGAGGTGGGCCTATCGGCCTTCCTTGTGCGGCACGGCAACATCCCGGCGCTGGGCTATCGCATCAGGGATGCTGCCTATACGCCAGACCTCAGTGACATCCCCGAGGAGAGCTGGCCATACCTCGAAAATCTCGGTCTCTGGATCGTCGATGCGCTGCGCTATACGCCGCATCCGAGCCATTTCAGCCTGTCCGACGCGCTGTCCTGGATCGACCGCTTCCGGCCGAGGCGGGCCGTGCTTACCAACCTGCACTCCGACCTCGACTATGAGGTGCTGCGTCAGAGCCTGCCTGATGGCGTCGTGCCGGCCTATGACGGGATGCGGCTCGAACTGGGATAGGGTGTGCACTCTTAGCCCGCAGCAATTCGATCCCCTTGGAGAAAGGCCCCTCAATCCGGGCGAGGCGCCTCGTTGCCCTTGACGACGAAGCCCTCAAGCACTTTCTTCACCCCACCATCGTCGAACTCTATCGTGAGCTTGGGGCCGTCTGTGGCAACAACTGTCCCGTGGCCGAACTTGTTGTGGAATACCCGGTCACGGACTCGGAAGTTCGACGCTTCGGAGCTGTGCTGATTGGTGCTCGCACTGTGGGGCATTATCTGAATGGGCCCAGACAAATGCGAGCCCCGTCCATAATACAGCGACGGGACAATGCCTAAGCCGAGCAGCACCAGCACCACGAAGAAGAACAGCCAGCCGGAGTAGCGATAAATCGCGCCCATCACGCTGACCAATCCGATAACCGCAAAAACCAGCGCTGCGATGGTCCAGAGGACGCGCATCCACCAAGGGCCCGTTGCACAATTGTCGGAACGGTACCTCCGCTTCCCACCCTTCGCAATCGAGTGTTTGGCGGGCGGCAATGACCGCTGCCTCGCAGGGCCGTGCAGTTTGGTCGCTACAACTTGTGGCGGAAATCGAGACTTGGCCGTCTATTGGAGATGGCGACACTTTTGCCGAATTGCGACAATCCGCAGCGCCATTCGTTCCGTGACAGGTTGAAAAGGCCGGCGTAAGCTTCCTCCCAAAAAAGACAGGCAGGGAGGAAGCAATGGACGTCACGCTGCAGCGATCGACCATGCGCAAGGTTTATTTGCGCCTGCTGCCGTTCGCGGTTTTGTCTTACATTCTCGCTTACATCGATCGGATCAATGTGAGCTTCGCCGGGCTCACCATGAAGGGCGATCTCGGCATGAACGCTGCCACCTTTGGCTTCGCCGTCGGCCTGTTCTATTGGGGCTATTTTATTTTCGAGGTCCCGAGCAACGTGATTCTGGAAAAGGTCGGTGCCAGAATCTGGATCGCTCGGATCATGATCACTTGGGGCATTTTCGCAGGCCTCACCGCGATGGTAACCGGTCCGACAAGTTTTGCCATCGTGCGTTTCCTGCTTGGCGTAGCGGAAGCCGGTTTTTTCCCCGGGATCATCCTCTATTTCACGTACTGGTTTCCGGCCCGTCATCACGCGCGAATCGTGTCTGGCTTCCTGGTCGGCCTGCCGGTCGCGGTCGCGATGGGCGCGCCAATATCCACCGCGCTGCTCAGCCTTGACGGCCTGTTCGGCCTGAGGGGCTGGCAGGTGATGTACATTGCCGAAGCCGTACCGACCATCGTGATCGGCGTGCTGACCTATTTCGTGCTCACGGACCGGCCGCAACAGGCTAAATTCCTCACCGAAGAAGAACGCAACTGGCTGGTCACCACGATTGCCGCCGAACGCCGCGCCACCGAAGCGGTGCGCCGCTATTCGCTGTGGGAGGCGCTCTATAATCCCAGGGTGCTGCTGTTGTCGCTGAATTATCTCGGCATCGTCACCGCCAGCCTCGGCATGCTGATCTTCATCCCGCAGATCATCAAGTCGCTCGGCAACTACAGCAACATGACCGTCGGCTGGTTGACCATGATCCCTTATATCTGCGGCGCCATCACCATGGTGATCTGGGGCCGCATCTCCGATCGCATGAACGAGCGGCGATGGAATCTGTTCTTTGGCTGCGTGCTCTCCACGGTCGGACTTGTCATTGCCGGCATGACCATGGGGACGTGGTGGGCGCTGGTCGGCATGTCGATCGCCGCGATGGGGTTCTACGGCTCGAAGGGGCCGTTCTTTGCCATGCCGCCAATGTTCCTGAGCGGCCCCGCGCTAGCGGCCGGCATTGCCTGGATCAACTCGCTCGGCAATCTCGGCGGATTCTTCGGGCCGTCATATGTCGGCTTGATGAAAGACCTTACCGGCAGCTATGCCGGCGGCCTCTACGGATTGGCTCTTCTGTGTCTGGTCGCAGCGATCGTCTGCGCGGCGTTCCTGCACATTCCGAACAAGCTGCCATCCGAGGCGGTGGGAGCGCCGGCGGAGTGAGAATGTTTTGAGTAGGGTGGGCTAAGGCGCGTTTGCGCCGTGCCCACCAATTGCTTGAGGTTAGATAATACGGTGGGCACGCTTCCGCCTTCGCTTCGTTGAAGCTTCGGCGGACGTAGTCGCTTTGCCCACCCTACAGCACTCGCAATGACGGCGGGTGAAACTAAGCCGAAATCGCCTTCGCCGACTGCACATCATTGCGTAGTACAAATTTTTGGATCTTTCCCGTCGATGTCTTCGGAAGCGGTCCGAACACCACGACCTTCGGCGTCTTGAAGCCGGACATGTGGCTTCTGCAATAGGCGATGATCTCGGCTTCGGTGACCTTGGCACCTTCCTTCAGCTCCAGGAAAGCGCAGGGCACCTCGCCCCATTTCGGGTCCGGCTTTGCGACCACGGCCGCAAACAGCACCGCCGGGTGCTTGTAGAGGACGTCCTCGACTTCGACGGAGGAGATGTTCTCTCCGCCGGAGATGATGATGTCCTTGGAGCGGTCCTTGATGATGACATAGCCGTGCTCGTCGAGCACACCGAGGTCGCCGGTGTGGAACCAGCCGCCGGCAAAGCACTCGTTGGTTGCTTTCTCGTTCTTCAGGTATCCCTTCATCACGATATTGCCGCGGAACATGACTTCGCCGATGGTCTCGCCGTCGCGCGGGACCTCGCGCATGGTCTGTGGATCGAGGACGGTGACGCCTTCCTCAAGCGGGTAGGGCACACCCTGCCGGCGCTTGAAGTGCGCGCGCTCGGCAGCCGAAAGAGTGTCCCAGCCCGGCTGCTCGGCGCACACCGACGCAGGCCCATAGACTTCGGTGAGGCCATAGACATGCGTCAGCTTGATGCCGATGCGCTCCGCGCCCTCGAGCACAGCGACCGGCGGAGCGGCGCCCGCGATCAGGCCCGCGACGCGACGCGCGGCGTCTCCTTTGGGCGCATCGGGCGCGTTGATGAGTGTGTTGTAGACGATCGGAGCCCCGCACATGTGGGTAACGCCGTGCTCCCTGATCAGGGCAAAAATCCTGGTTGGATCGACCTTGCGCAGGCAGACATTGACGCCGGCCGCCGCCGCGACCGTCCAGGGAAAGCACCAGCCGTTGCAGTGGAACATCGGTAAGGTCCAGAGATAGACCGGATGCTGACCGAGATTGCCTGCGAGGATATTGCTAATGGCATTCAGATAGGCGCCGCGGTGATGGGTGACGACGCCCTTCGGATTTCCTGTCGTGCCGGAGGTGTAACTCAGCGCAATCGCGTCCCACTCATCCTCGGGCGCTTTGGGCACAAAGGCCGGATCGCCTTGCACGAGCGCTGCCTCATATTCGATCTCGCCGATCCGCTTTCCGTCGCCGAACGCCGCATCGTCGACATCGATCACAAACGGCCTTGGACCGCTCATCAGCTTGATCGCCTCGGAGATCACGGGCGCGAATTCGGGATCGACCAGGATGATCTTTGCGCCGCCATGATCGAGCTGGAAAGCGATTGAGGGCGCGTCGAGGCGGATATTGAGCGCGTTCAGCACCGCGCCCGCCATCGGCACGGCGAAATGCAGTTCGTTCATGGCGGGTACATTCGGCAGCATCGCCGCCACCGTATCGCCTTCGCCGATACCTTTGCCTGCGAGGTAAGAAGCAAAGCGCCGGCAGCGCTCGAACGTCTCCGCCCAAGTGTAGCTGCGGCCTTCATAAACCGCGCAGGGGTGGTTGGGAAAAACCGCGGCGCTGCGAGCAATAAAACTAAGCGGCGTCAGCGGGACATAATTGGCCGGGGTCTTGTCCAGACCGATATCGTATTGGCTTTGCTTCGCACTCATCGGTCACCTCCCGCTTTTTATTCGTTACAGGAACCCGATCGAGATCCACGGAAATACCGCGACGATAATCAATCCGACCAGCAGGGCCAATAGATAGCCCCAAATTGGTCGAACGCCTTGCGCGGGATCAACTCGCCCGATGGCGCAAGCCGCATAATAGCCGACCCCGAAGGGCGGCGCGAACAATCCGATGCCCATCGCCAGGATGATGATCATGGCGTAGTGCACCTCGTGCACGCTCACGGAGCGGGCAATGGGGAAGAGCAGGGGCCCAAACAGCACGATCGCCGGGATGCCCTCGAGCACGCTGCCCAGGATCGTGAAGGCCAGGATCGACACCGCAATGAAGCTTGCGGCGCCCCCGGGCAACCCGGTCATCGCCAGCGCGAGCGCGTGCGAAAAACCCGACTGAGTGAGGCCCCAGGCCATGCCGGTGGCGGAACCGATGATCAGGAGGATCGCGCCCGACAGCGAGGCAGTTTCGATCAGCATGGGTAACAGCCGTCGCCAATCGAAGTTCCGGTAGATCAGAAGGCCGTAGATCAGGATACCGACTATCAAGCTGTAGACGATGCCGATGGTGGAGACTTCGGTCGCGGTTGCGATGCCCTGGACCACGGCGTAGCGGATCACAAAGGGCAGGGCGAGCGCGGGCAGCGCAATGACGAACGTCCTTGCGATCTCCGAGCCCTTCGCACGCGTCACATGGCTCAGATCCTCGTT
>Ga0070734_10005882_pt1 | contig 10583 bp, 7 predicted proteins | sample Coa_R1_8_FD_66444 | JGI IMG/M metagenome (GOLD analysis project Ga0070734, IMG submission 66444) | Surface soil microbial communities from Centralia Pennsylvania, which are recovering from an underground coalmine fire - Coalmine... | ecosystem: Environmental > Terrestrial > Soil > Unclassified ... | reverse complement strand
ACATCGTCAAGCCGTTCGAATTGCGTGAACGGGACAGTCGACGTCGTTCTCAAACGGGACGGCAACGACGCCCTGATACAGGTTGTCGATTCCGGTCGCGGGATTCCTGAATCGGTGCTGCCCGGCGTGTTCGATCGGTTCTTTCGCGCCGCGTCCGGCGAAATCGAAGGAACCGGGCTCGGCTTAGCGATCGCCAAAGCGGTCGCTGACCGTAACGGCTTTCATCTGACCATCAGCAATCGCCGAGATACCCGAGGCGTGATCGCGCAAGTGCAGATTCTGATCTGGTCGGAAGCCCACCATCGGCTTGCCTGACCCAGATCACCATTGCCGACGGTCTGACGCGGCGTGGCGTCCGAACTCGATCTTTCATCCCTGAACCGCATCCACCCGCTCCTCGGCGGCACGCAATTCGGCGATCATCTCGATGGACGGCGGCTGCTGGCCGACCCGCGACCGCGGTTTGATCGGCAGCCGCACGGTGAACCGCGCTCCCTGCCCCTCCTTGCTTTCGACCGTGATGTCGCCCCCATGTAGATCGATGACCATCTTCACGAGGTTGAGCCCGACGCCCGTGCCGACGATACCGGACACGTTGCTGCCGCGGAAATAGCGCTCGAAGAGCCGGCCGACGTCCGCAGACGGAATGCCGATGCCGTGGTCCTCGACCGCTACCACGAGCCCCCCCTCCTCGGCCCGCGACGTAATGCGCACGATGCCACCGCCCGGCGAATACTTGATGGCATTGGACAAGAGATTGTCGAACACCTGGGACAACAATTTCGGATCGCCGACCATGCGCAGGCTGCGGTCGCCCCATTCCTCCACAATGGTTGAACCTGGCGAGATCTCGCGATGAAGCTGGCAGACTTCATGCACGAGCTCGTGCAGATCCACCTCCTGCGGATGAAAATAAAGCCCGGCGCCGCTTTCGACGAGGCGCGTTGAAGTCAAGAGATTGTCGATTAGGTGCGTCATGCGCAGGACGGCGGCGCGAATCTTTCCCGCGCGGGTGACGATCTCATCGACGCCGATCCGGTCACGGAGCTTGTTCAGGCGTTGCGCATGTCCGTCGATGATGGTGAGCGGCGTGCGAAACTCGTGCGAGGCCATCGAAACGAAGTTGCGCTGCAACTGCGTGAGATGACGCTCGGCCGCAAGCTTCTCTTCGAGCATCGAGGCCTGTTGCGCGAGCCCGCGCTGCGTGACCATGAGTTCGATCGCGTTGTTTCGGAAGACCACGGCAGCACGCGCCATTTCACCGATCTCGTCCTGGCTATCGGTACCGCGGATTTCAATATCAGTGTCATTGGCGGCGAGGCGGTGCATGTAGCCAGCGAGGCGCAGCAGCGGGCTTGAGATCGACCGGCTGATATAGACGAGCGCGGCCACGACCAGCACGCCGGCGAAGATCATTGCGAGCCCGATCAGCCATCTTGCCTCCTGGTAGGCAACGGCAACCCTTGCGGCGGCTTCCTGCGCATTCTCAACCGCATGTTTGGTGAGCTGCCCAAGTGCGTCGCTCGCGGCATTGTAGGCGATGTGCGATGTGGTCATGTAGGCTGAGATCGCTTCGGATTTGCGCCCGCTCCGCGACAGTTCCAGCATTTGGTTGACGACGGCTCGATAATCGTTCCATCGTTCGCGGAACACGCCATACAAGGCGCGCTCTTCCGGATCGTGGCGGATGCGCTCGTAGCTCGCTTGCGCCTGCGAAATGGCGCGGTCGAGGTCAATCATTTCCCGCTCGGTCGCATTGCTATCGGTCGCGTCCGATGCAAGGAGGTTGTTGCCTTCGGCGGCACGGAAATCCGACGTATAGTTGTTGAGATCGCCGAGGACACGCGTATTGGGCAGCCACAGATCGGCAATATCGGCGGACACGTCGTTGAAGTCCCGAAGCCGGGCGATGCTCAGCATGCCGAGAAAAAAGATCAGCAGGAAGAATAAGATGAACACCAACGACAGGCGAAATCTTATGGAGCGGGGCTGCCTCATTGGGGCGGACCGTGATTTTCTACGACATTAGCGCCCGTAGGCGGATTTCAGACTCCCTCCCGGTCAACCGCATTATGGCATTTTTTCCTCACCGAAGGCCTAAAATATTCTAGATTCGCACCCGGTCCTATGCTGGCCAAAACCAACCATGAGCCCCGATGCCGGAAACGCGCAAAAAAGTACTCTGCATCGAAGACGACCACGAAACCGCGGCCCTGATCGCCGAGGAGCTGGCAGAACGCGGCTATGATGTCCATATCGCCCACGACGGTCGCGAGGGATTCTCCGCGATACTCAAGCTGATGCCGGACCTCGTGCTGTCGGACATCAGCATGCCGGTCATGTCCGGCTTTGAGCTGCTGGAGCGGCTCACCGCGCTGGCGCCACGGTTTCGCAACATGCCGTTTGTCTTTCTCACCGCCTTAACGGACCGGGACAATGAACTCAAGGGACGCCAACTCGGTGCCGACGATTATGTGACCAAACCGCTCGATTTCGACCGGCTGGACGCCATCATCACGGCGCGCCTTGCGGGCGTTGCCCGTAACGAAATTTGGTCGAAGCAGGTCGATCTGAACGAGCGTGAGGTCGAGACGCTCACCTGGGCGGCACGCGGAAAAACCTCCGCCGAGATCGCGCAAATTCTGGGTCTGTCCAAGCGAACGGTCGATTTCCACATCGATAACGCGCGTGAAAAGCTCGGGGCTGCCACACGGGTGGAGGCTGCCATCAAGGCCGCGACCGGCCGCTTGATCGAGCCGTAGCACTGGGGCGTCGTCACTCGGTCGCTCGCTTCAGTCATCTGGAAGACGTATGGATGACGAAGGCCGACCCCTGGGGTGGTGAGAACCAGGAGAACGCTACGCCCCCTTGCATGCCGGCTTTTATCAATGCGGTCAGGGACAGGCGGTGCGCCGGCGGGGCGACCACGAGCGCCGCCCATACGAGGGCTAATGTGGGGGGCTTGCGCGCTCATTCACTGCGGCGTGATCGTGCGCAGTTGCCCTCGCGCTGAGATGCTTGACCGGCGCGAAGGTATCTCGCTCTGGTCGGGCCCGACAACGAGCGCCCGTTCGACCCGCCTCGGGGCTGATCCGCGTCGTCGCAAATTACGCGTGAACTCCGCCGCGAGGGCGTGCGCTCTCATCAGGTTGGGATGGCGCTCAAGGACCTTGCGGACAATCTCAAGTCCTTCTTGGCAGTGGCCAAGTTCGCCCAGCAGGGTCGCAAAATTCAGCTGGATATCCGGGCTGTTGGGGGCGAGACGCAGCACTTGCCTGTAGCGCTTCTCGGCTGCCTCAAGTCGGCCCAGGCGATCGAGGGCGACGGCCAGATTGTTGAGAGCCTGCCAAAACGTCGGGTCGAGCTGAACCGCCTTTTCATAGCACTCGCAGCTCTCCGCGAGAGAACCATGTTGGGCCAGGATGGTGCCGAGGGTCTCCCACGCTCGCGCGCAATCCGGTTTGCGTTGCAGGGCGAGGCGGGCAGCTGCCTCGGCTCTTTCCGATTCCCCGGACCGGTCGAGAACCTCGGCATAGTTGCGATGCCATGCCGCCGGCGCCCCCGCAAAGGCACACGCCCGAGACAGAAATCTCAACGCCACATCCGTGTTCCCCCGCTGGAAGGCGGACATCCCGAGCTCGTGGAGAACGGCAGCCTCTGCCTCGCCGATGCCGGGCCCGCCTTGCTGATGCACCTGCATTTTGCATCTCCCTCACTCGGCAGCGCGCCCACAACCGCACCGTGCAGCCCTGCAATTTTGACGCAATATTCCTGGTTCTACATTGGCAAGTATACCGGCCGGAGATTAGCGAACCTAATCGCGCATCGCCGATTATCCACAGCATAGGATTTTTTCCGCCAGGAGATAAAGTCCCGTCGACGCCTCGGCTGCCCGCCCCGGCGCGGGCGGTCGACTCGTACGCCTGTCGACACCGAAACGGTGCGGCTTATTCTATCCAGCTCAGAAATCCGGCGCGTTCGCGGTCGGCACTGCCGTGTCCCTTCCGGCGTAGTATTCATGCGGGTTGTCGGCGCAGACCGATTCCGGCCATTGGCCCAGCGGCGAGAGCGGACGCTGATAGATGATGGCCGCGGACCAGGGTGTGGTGAAGACGCCTTCATCCTCGACCGTGAATTCGAGCTGAAGCCCCTTGCCCCTGTAGTTGGGATCTCGCGCAAAGCCTGGATCGGATGTGGGGATGCGGAAGTTTCCTCGTTCGCCGCGTTCTTCCGCTTCTTTGGCGGCCTCGTAATCGAGCAGCCGATAGCGTTCGACGACGTGCAAAGCCGGCGTGTGCGGCGTGCCGTACATGTCGACCATCGCAAAAGGACCGACCTTAATCCCGACCGTGTCGATGACCAGCGTGTCACCTTCGTAATGGCCGACTGAATCCCCATACCAGGTCGACGTCACCTGCGCCGGATGAGGCTGGTTCATTCGCACGTGGCGGACTTCGTGATCGTTGGCGTAGAGAATCGTGATCTTGTCCGGCTGCTGGATCATCTGCATGCCGATGTTCCAGAAAATGAATGGCACGCCGCCGGGCCAACACTGATTGCTCGGAGTCGGATAGGTCACGCCGGTGAGCGCAATTTCGCCGGCTTTTTTCACCAGTTGCGCTGCGTGCGGCTTCAAGATCGGATTAGTGTAGTCGCCGACCAGCTGGTAGACATTGCTCACGCCGTTGCGACGCGACATGTTCCTTACCGGACCTGGGCCTGCAAGCGGCGGCTCGACATCAGGCCAGGTCAGATGGGCCCATATGCCGGAGAAATCCGGGAGGGCTGGGGCGCTTTGCGTGCCGCCATCGGCCGGCCCGGCCGCGGGCGCCGTTGTTTGCGCCCCAGCAGGAATCGTCGCCGTTGCGGGCAGGAGGCCGATCGATGCCAAAGCGATCACCACCGTTGATTTCATGACCATACTCCCCGTGAATGTTGCATGAAGTGATCATGGCCGGATGGTGGGCCAGGACGCCAGAATGTCAGAAAGGCAATGCGAACTGCGTGATGCACCTCACAGTCCGCACGATATCTCCAGCCGCCGGTCTCGTCGCAATGACATCGACGACGGTCTAACCAATCGAGAATTTTTGCTGGTCCTTACGCGCATCCGGCCGTCTGCATCAGGCCCAGCGTCGATGAATCAAATCCATCCCTGCTGTTGGCGGTGGTCGGTTTACACCTGCGCAACACCCGCTTCGTCCTCGCGAAGCCGCGCTTGGCGGCGGCTCTCTGCCCAGTCGAGGATCAGGGTCTGTAAAGCCGGCACCACCACCAACATGATGATCGGTCCGATCAACATGCCACCCACCACCACGGTCGCCAGCGGCCGCTGGACTTGGCTGCCGATGCCGGTCGAAATCGCGGCCGGCAGAAGGCCGATGCACGCCGACAGGGCGGTCATCAGCATCGGCCGCATCCGTTGCTCGGCCGCATGGTACATGGCTTCGACGGTAGTTGTTCCGCCGCCTCGGGTCTGATTGTAGTACGTGATGATCAGGATGCCGTTCATGACCGACACCCCGAACAGCGACACGAAGCCGATCGCGGCCGAGATGCTGAAGTCGAGCCCGGTGACAAACAGCGCGATCACGCCGCCAGCAATCGAAAACGGAATTCCCGCGACCGCGAGGAGGCTGTCGCGCAGCGAATTGAACAGACCGTAGAGCAGCACCAGGATCATCATCAGGCTGACCGGCACCACGATCCCAAGGCGCGCCTTTGCCTGCTGCAATTCCTCAAATTCGCCGGCCCAGGTGATGCGATATCCGCTCGGCAGCGGAACATTTCGAGCGATCCGCTGCTGGGCTTCCGCGACCGTCGAGCCGAGGTCGCGCCCACGGACGCTGAACTTGATGGGGATGTAGCGCGCGTTTCGCTCGTGAAAGATGTAGGAAGCGCCGGTGTCGATCGAGATCGCTGCGATCTCGCTCAGCGGCACATAGGCATTGGTGCCGCTCGGTGTCGAGAACCCGACTTTGATTCGGCCAACCGAATCGAACGTGCCGCGGTATTCGGGCGCGAGCCGGACCGTCACGTTGAATTGGCGGTCCGCCTCCAGCTGGGTGGTCGCAACGCTGCCGCCCAGAGCGGCCTGCACAACCGCGTTCACGTCGCCGGTGTTGAGGCCGTAGCGCGCCGCCTTGTCGCGATCGACTTTGATGTTGAGGTTGGGCTGGCCGAGCACCCGGAAGATGCCGAGGTCGGCCACGCCCTTGATCTGGTCCATCTCGCGCTTGATTTGCTCTGCGAGTTCTTCAAGCTTTGCGAGATCGGGACCGATGATCTTGACCGAGTTGGCGCCTTTGACCCCCGACAGCCCCTCTTCGATATTGTCCTGGATATACTGAGAGAAGTTGAAGCCGATCCCGGTAAATTCCTTTGCGAACTCGGCCTGGATGTCCTCGACGAGCTTATCCTTCGTCATGCTGGACGGCCATTCCTCGAATGGCTTAAGCGGCACGAAGAATTCGGCATTGAAAAACCCCGCTGCATCGCTGCCGTTGTCCGGACGTCCATGCTGCGATACGACTGTGATGACCTCGGGGTGGCTCAGGAGCATTTCGCGGATTTTTGTTACCGTCGGCATCGCGGCTTCAAGCGAGATGGTGGGCGGCATCGACGCCCTGATCCAGAGATTACCCTCCTCCAGCGCGGGCAGAAATTCGGTTCCGAGCTGCGGAATCAATAGTCCCGTCACGGCTAGAAATCCGACCGACGCCCCTACGCAGGTTTTGCGATGTGTGAGAGCCCAGCGCAGCGCTGGCGAATAGATCGCACGCAAGGCGCGCACCACGATGGTTTCGACTTCCTGGATGCGCGCCGGAAGCAGCATGGAAGCAAGCACCGGCGTAATCGTGAAAGTCGCCAGCAACGCACCGGCAAGCGCAAATCCATAGGTTCGCGCCATCGGATTGAAAATCTGTCCTTCGACGCCCTGCATGGTGAACAGCGGCACGAAGGCCGCCACCGTGATGGCGGCGGAGAAGAAGATGGCCCGGTCGACCTCGAGCGCGCTGATCAGGATAAGACGCAGTCGCTCGGTCCACGGATTCTCCGTCCCCGGTTCGGATCGACGGGTGGGATCGGGGCCCCACCGCTCCTCCGCCAAACCGTCCAGCAGCGTTTGCCGCCTCTCCGGGCTAGCCTGGCAGTTGCGGAATATGTTCTCAACCAGGATCACGGCCGAATCCACGATGATGCCGAAATCGACCGCGCCGACCGACAACAGGTTCGCGTCCTGCCCAAGGATCACCAGGATGATGATGCTGAAGAACAGCGCGAACGGAATGTTGACGCCGACGATGATGGCGCTGCGCAGATCGCCGAGGAAAATCCACTGAATGGCGAATACCAGGAGGCACCCGAACACGAGGTTATGCAGCACCGTGCTGGTGGTGACGTTCACGAGCGTGGTGCGGTCGTAGAACGGGACAATTTTCACGCCGGGCGGCAGGGTGCCGTCGCTGTTGATCCTCTCCACTTCCGCCTTGATCCGCCGCACCACATCGTTCGTGTGCAGCGTCCGGTTCATCACCAGGATCGCCGCCACCACGTCATCCTCCTTGTCGCGCCCGGCTTTGCCAAGCCGCGGAACGTTGCCGACATACACTTTGGCGACATCCTTGACCTGCACGGGAACGCCATTCGCCTGGGTGAGCGAAATGTTTTCGATGTCCCTGACCTTGTAGCCCTGGGTCAAATCCGCCGTGCCGCCCGAGTCGATCAGACCGACGCCGCGCACGTTCATGGATTGCTGCCCCACGTTGATGGTGCGCCCGCCGACATTGACATTGGCATTGCCGATGGCCGAGATCACCTGGGGTATCGTGACACTGTAGGCGTCGAGCTTGTTGAGATCGACCTCGACCTCGTACTCCTTGGTGGTACCACCCCAGGTATTGACCTGCACCACCCCGGGGACCGTGAGGAACCGGCGTTGGAGCACCCAATCCTGGATGGTGCGAAGGTTGGTCAGCCCAAAATGCGGCGGCCCCACCACCTGATAGCGAAATACTTCGCCAACCAGGCTCGAAGCCTGAATCTGCGGCGAAACGTTGTTTGGAAGACTGACGTTTTGCTGCAGGCTCAGCGCCGCCTGCTGGACCGCGAAATAATAATCGATGCCATAACTGAAGGTGACGCGGACAAAGGAAAGCCCATAGAACGATGTGGAGCGGATGACTTCCACGCCCGGCGTTGCTGAAAGACCGACCTCCATCGGGATGGTGTAATAGCGCTCCATCTCTTCGGCCGACTGGCCGGCCGCTTGCGCGGTGATTTCCAGAATGACCGGCGCCGGGTTCGGATAGGCTTCGATATTCAGCTTGAGGAAGGCAGCAATTCCAGCTCCCAGGAACACCAGCAGGCCTAAGAGAATGATCGGGCGGCGAGTCAACCCGAATACGATCAGCCCTTTCAGCACGCCTCGCGGCTCCTCTGAAAGAGTCAGACCATGGCGAACGGCGTGGGCCCAATCCACTGCGAAGGATCGCAGTTAATTCCTGCTATTAATCGCAGCCGCCTCAGGCGCATGTGTTAAACCGAACACCTTCATGGCTCGATGAGCCTGCCAATGGCTGCTTTGATCGCGGCCTCGGTGCGGGTTGCGGCGCCAAGCTTGATGCGGGCATTGTCGAGATGAAAATCGACCGTGCGCTTGGAGAGTCCGACCAGATCGGCGATCTCCGCCGAGGTCTTGCCGCGCGCTACCCATGTAAGTGCCTCGATCTCACGATCATTGAGCATCGCGAGCTTGGGCCACATTTCGTTGCGCGCAACGCCAGCCAGCCGGGCGCTGATGATCGTGCCGAGTATGTCAAAATCGATTGGCTTGGTAACATAATCATCGGCGCCGAGCCGCCGCGCGCGCAACTCACTGTCGCGGTCGGTGAGCGCCGTCAGGAAAATGAACGGAATATGTCCGAGGCGCGGAGCGAGAGCGTTCAGTCGCTCCAGCACCTCGAAACCCGACATGATCGGCAGGTTGACGTCGCACAATACCAAATCCGGCATTGTCTTGAGAATCGCCACAAAGCCCTCGTGGCCGTCGCGAGCGAGCGCGACCTCGAAGCCGCGACCGGTAAGATCCTCTGCGATCATCGCGGCGACAGCACCGTCGTCCTCGATGCAAAGGATACTCTTCCGCGCTTCCGCCATCCCAGCCACCCCCGACGGGTGCGATCAATCAGGCTACCCCCGGCAGCCGCGCAGCTTTCCTGTGATCTCTTCAGGATTTTTTGTCGGACCGATACGCTGTGGTAAACTGTGAAAAACCCTCTCCAATCTGGGATTAATAACAGTGCGCATTGCGGTGGATCGAATCGCTATCGGTCTCATGTCTGCGCTTGTCGCGCCCATGCGCAGGGGCGACCACAAGGATCGCCCGACATCATCAAGGCTTTATAAGGGATCGGTGCGAGCTCAAGGCCTTGGTCGCATGCCCGTTCCGCTGATACCGGAACGATCCTTCGCAGGTCCGCCGACGGAACTGGGGCGGGATGCGACGTGGCCCATCGTCGTGCCGTTGATGCCTGTCACATGCGGCGTCGGTGCGGTGTTGAGCGGAACTGCTGGACGCTGAAAATTCACCCCGCCGATATTTCCGTGTGATGCACCGGCGCCGCTTACCCCCGTGCCGGCTTGCACGCTGACGCCTGAAGTGTTGCGGCCTGGCAAATGGCTGCTCGGCATCACGACCCCGACCGCGTTGCGGGCGGCTGCCCCATCTGCGCCCCGACGTACGAATGGCGGAGCGATGCCCGCGCTTGAGGGCGCGCCCGTCGCCTTGGGCGGGGGCACGACCGGCATTCTGAGGTTCGTGCGACGTTGCAAAGACCCGCCTTCAGGCTTGACCGGTTCAGCGCTGATGGCGGCGCCACCACCGCGCGGCGCATCTGCGGTCGGCGCTTCCTCTTGAGCAAGTCCCGGCTGTGTTGCAAGCATGGCGCACAGCGCCAGGGTGACGGCAATTCCGGAGCTTTTCCCCACCGCCAATGTTCGTACAACGTCATTGCCGTCAGCGGTCTTGATCCGCAGATTGATTCGGCAATCCAGCCCCCTCTCCGGCGCGCGGGAGAGGCTGAGGAGGGGAAGATCGACCCGCGGGTCAATCCCGCAGGTGACGAGCAAAAATCGGATCAACGTCATGGGACACGCTCACATCCCCCCCCCCGTGGTCTCAAATCTCCGCAAGGTCCGGTTCATCCTCGTGGAGGGCCGGCTCGCGGCGGCTACCGCTCCAATCCAGGAACAGGGTCTGCAGCGCCGGCACCACGACCAGCAGCAGAATCGGGCCAATCAACATGCCGCCGACCACGACGGTCGCCAGCGGGCGCTGCACCTGGCTGCCGATTCCCGTGGAGATCGCGGCCGGGAACAGGCCGATGCACGCCGATAGCGCCATCATCATGATCGGCCGCATCTGCTGTTCCACGGCCTTGCCCATTGCCTCGATCGCACTCAGGCCGCCCCCTGCCATCTGATTGTAGCAGGAGATGATCAGAATGCCGCTCATCACCGACACACCAAATAGCGATACGAATCCGATCGCCGCCGAGATCGAGAAATTCAGGTCCGAGACA
>Ga0070734_10005881_pt1 | contig 10584 bp, 4 predicted proteins | sample Coa_R1_8_FD_66444 | JGI IMG/M metagenome (GOLD analysis project Ga0070734, IMG submission 66444) | Surface soil microbial communities from Centralia Pennsylvania, which are recovering from an underground coalmine fire - Coalmine... | ecosystem: Environmental > Terrestrial > Soil > Unclassified ... | reverse complement strand
TGCGCGGGCCGCGCCTCCGGCGCCCAGCACAAGGATTCTTGCTCCATGAAGGCGAATGCGCATCTCCAGCGGACGCACAACGCCATTCACGTCAGTATTAAATCCATAGAGGTTGCCATCCTGGCTGCGCACCAGCGTGTTGCAGGCGCCAACTTTGGCTGTCCACGGATCACTCTTATCCAAATGCTTCAGGATTGGCTCTTTGTACGGCATGGTGATGCTGAGGCCGGCGATGGGAATATCCTGAATGCAGGCCATCAGGTCTTCAAGCGTCTTGGCATGCAGCGCCAGATAAACGGCATTCACGTTTTCGCGGCGAAATGCGGTGTTCAACATCGCAGGAGAAAGAGAGTGGGCCACGGGATCGCCAGCCACGCCGTAAACGCGCGTCGCGGCATCAACCTGATCAATGCGGTAGACATCGCGCAGCGCCCGGGCCGCTAACTGTCCCGGACCGGTTTCTTCTCCGGGATTAGCAGCGGCAAAGGTGAACTGGCTGCCGGCACGAACGCAAAGCACGCGACTGATCACGCCCTGCTCACCCATGCATAGCCCAATCAGCGAATGCGCATGGCTGTATTTTTCCAGGAACTTCATCATCACCACGTTGTCATAGAGAGAATTTGCCGTGGTAACGATCTTGAAGAAATCGCAGGGATGCTGCTGCATCTTGGCAAAAGTTTCTTCCAGCTTTTTTGTGCCGCGAAAATCATGGTAGGAGAGGATCAAGTGGGAAGATCGGCGCAAGCGATTGAAATCATTTGGCTTAAGTTGCGCCGCAGTTTCCAGCTCAACATCCACCAGATGGCAGCCGAGACCGGCGGCTTTTACCAGAATGTCAATCTGCGAAGCTATGGATCCTTTAAATTTGCCTCCGTTCGCGGCGCGGCGGCAGGTGGCCACGATCAAAGCTTCAGGGTGAAACTCAACAAATGTCTTCAGCTTCGGCAGCCCCAGAGACGGATTGGGAAGATAGTCTAACCTGAACTCAATAAAAGGGTTATCCCGGACCGCAAGGTCTGCTTTTTGTACCATTTCCGCCGGGTTGGAGGCAGCAATAGCCACACACACCCGTGGTAGCCGGGCGGGCAGGAACCTTGGTGCGTAACTGGATGATGTTCCATTCATTAGATTTACAGACGGCTGGCCATCATACGTGAGCAAAAATCACAGATTCAAGCACCGAATGCAAGAAGTGAATAGAACTTCTGTAATTAAGCGTATCTGCTTAGTAAATAAGAGTTTAGTTGAAGTCGCAGGAAAGGCGGTGATATGTTCCACCCGGGACATTGCGCGTCCCGTGGGAGAGACTTGTTCTCCTGCAGAGGCGTATGGAGGAAGTATGAAGAATTTCAAGCTGGTGCCGCTGGCGTTGGCGGGGATAGTTTTATCGAGCCCGGGCTTTTCACAACAGCCCCAACCTGCTCAGCCGCAGCCTGCTCAAACACAGCCTGTTCAGACACAGCCTGCTCAGCCGCAACCGGTGCAACCGGCACTGAAAGCACAAGAGCATGCCGCCAATCTGGATGTTGGCAATACGCCTACGCGCAGTGACATGTATTGCTCGGGCTTTCTGGCGAGCGAAAAGGTTCCGGACAAAATGTTCGTCGCTGGCGGACACAACAGTCCTGACCAGACGCGGTATGCCGGCGCAAGCGACACAATTTTCATTCACGGCCAGGGAATGAAGGAAGGCGATCGCTACCAGATTGTCCGGCAGGTAAAAGACAACAACGACTACGAAATCTTTCCGGGACAAAAATCCGCGATGCATAACGCGGGCATGCCGTATGTTGAGTTGGCGATCGTGAAAGTTACCGAAGTGCAAAAGAGCACCGCGATAGCCACTTTCGAGCTCAGCTGTGCTGACGTGATGCCCGGCGACGTGGCCATTCCTCTGGTGGAGCGTGAAGCGCCACCGTTCAGAAAAGTCACTCTGGACCGCTATGCTCCGCCCTCGGGAAAACCTCAGGGACGCATTGTAATGGCCCAGGAGTTCGATACATTTCTGGGCTCCAAATACAAGGCGTACCTCAACATCGGCGCGGACAAGGGCCTGAAACCCGGAGACTATCTGCGCGCGACGCGCACGTATTCCTATTCCTACCATGATCCGGTCGCAGGGTTGTCACTCAAGGCCACGGATTATGACGACACGCAAAAAGACCCGCATCGGCTTCCTAGTGGCGAGCTTTCCAGCCTGCCGCGCCGCACTCTGGGCGACATGATTGTCCTGAACGTGCAGCGCAAAAGCGCTACAGCCATGATCCTGACCGCGCTTGAAGACATAACCGTGGGCGACGGAGTTGAAGTCATGGACATCAGCGATGCGCCTGTCCTCGCGCCGATCCAGCCTTCATTCACCAATGCACCCCAACCGGACGCCGCAAACGCCACCACAACTCCGCCGAAGATTAACTGTTCAGCTTCGCCCACGAGCCTTCGCTCCGGTGAGAGCGCCTCAATCAGCTGTGAGGCTGTAAGTCCCGATAACAGGCCCGTGAATATCACGTATGTCGCCAATGGCGGCAAGCTTTCGTCCAATCGCAACCAGGCCACGCTTGATACCACTGACTCCGGCCCAGGCCCGATCGCCGTCCGCGCTACGGCTTTTGATGACCGGCAGTTGAGCGCATCCACCGTGGTTACAGTGAACGTTGAAGCCGCCGCGCCCGCCATGCCCACAGCGCAGAAGCTGATGGAACTCGACTACAAGCCAAACAGCGGCTACGTGGACAATCGCTCCAAGGCCGTACTGGACGACGTCGCTTTAAAGTTGCAGCAGGACCCGAACCTTAACGTAGTGCTCTCTGGCTCTGCCGATGCCGGCGAGCCACGCAGCCTGGGCTTGCAGCGCGCACAAAACGCCATGGCCTACCTGTCCAAATTCAAGGGCATCGATCCACAGCGCATCCAGACCAAGGCAGCAACAGAACCAGGACGTAAAGTAGAAGTCTGGACCTTGCCCGCCGGAGCAACTTTACCTGGAGCAGCGCCAGCTCAGCCGCCACAAGGCACAGTTCCTCAGGATCAGCCGGCAGCCACGCAACCACCAGCGGCAGAGCAACCTCCAGCATCGCAGCCGCCGGCAACAACGCCGACACCTGCCGAGCAACCGGCAGCGCAACCGACGCCTCCGCCCGCTGAGAACTAAAACATTTTCAGCGAACGCGCCAGAACGCCACGGTGAAGCAGGCCTTTCGGGGCCTGCTACTTAGTTTGTCAAAGAGCACTTCAGCATTCGCATCTGCGACGCCCGCTCATTCAAGAGCTGTATATCTAATCCGCGATCATCCGCGTTAATCCGCGGTAAGGTTCTTCCTCCCCCGGTCTCGGCGATCACGCAGTTCTCCGCGCTTCCGCGCCTCAGTGGGGTAGGGGTTTTGCCTTTCCGATCACCGGATCACCCGATGACCCGATCCCGATACCCCCTCCCCCCTGTACCCCAATTAGGAATTTAAAGCACTTACACAAATCAACCCCGGGGTTGATTCTCTAATCCCCGGATTCTGAGCAGTGTCATCAGCGTTAATCAGCGGTAATGGTTTTTCCTTTCCCGATCACGCGCGATGGCGGCGATTCCACACCCCACCCCCTGTTTTTCAATTTTTGTTGCAAACAAAGGAAGTTCTTGGAATCGACCCTTGGGAGGCGCTTGGGTGGCCCTTGGGTGGCCCTTGCGTGGCCCTTGGGTGGCCCAAGGGTGACCCAAACCCAATCCCAATCCCAATCCCATTCGGCAGAGGGTCGCAATCAAGGGGCATTGTCTGCAGATTCCCGGAGTTGATTTTCTAATCCCCGGATTCTGATCAGTGTTATCAGCGATAATCAGCGGTAAGGTTTGCTTTTGGCTGACTGCTAATTGCCAATTGCTATTTGCTTTTTTGTCAAAGACCATGCGCACTTCGGCGCTGCTGTACTCTAGCGCAATTCATGCAGGTAATCACGCGGGAACTAGTTCACTCGCAGCGGACATGTCTTTTGCGACCCTCTGCTTAACATGCTTCATTGTCCAATCGGCCAACACTTGTAAAAACTATTTCACGATGCCTGAGCGATCTTTTAGAAACTCAGTTTGAGCAGCAGTCGATGTGTTGAAGTGGCCTTGCATCCCACGCCGCCTCGCACTGACGAACTGCATAGGGTCGATGACTCCGTAAACACAACGACTTGCTGTTCCGAAGGGCCGAACAGTTATTGCTGCTTGAGCTTCCGGCACTGATTCTGTGAGGTCCGAGGAATCGGCTCCGCTGGTCTCAAGGATCACAATCTGGACGGACTCATGAAGACTTACCGCATCAGATCGCGGCACAAAAAACGAAGAAAGTAAGGTGGCGGTTTCACTTTGTTAGACGCGCGCTTTACCTTGTAAAACCGAGTTTGGGCCTTCCCATCTCCTCTGCGTCCTTCGCGCCCTTTGCGGTGAACTCTTGCTTTACAATCCGTCCTGATCACTGTTATCAGCGTAATCAGCGGCAAGCTTTTCCAGAATGAACCGGGGATCGATGGAAAAATGCAGCGCGGCTTTGCCCTGAAAGCGGACGTCTATCGCATGGTTCCCGGCGGCGGTAAAGATCTCGACAAAATCGACGAGCTCCCTTGTGGCTGGCCCTATGCAAGCAATGCCTGACGGAGAATTGAATTTTCGGGATTTCTTGTAACGTTTCTGTCTCCTCGATCACTACTTTTAATAGAGACGGCAGTAAGCGGCGTCTTAGAGAGGGAAAGCGGTTTAGCAGGCACCTGTATGCTCCATGTTCCTGCGTGCGGCGGGTTCGTTCGGCCTGTCAAGCGGCAAAAACACGTAACAATAAAGCTTGAACCCAAAAGGAAGAGTGGAGTAAATTCCGTTCAATATAGCAGCACCCTAGCGCCTGCTGAGCGCCTGCTGAGTGCCTGCATATCTTTATAGGTTCAGCTGCTCCCAAAGCTCGCAGCTAACGTAAATTCCTGTTTCGGGTGCGGCTCCATCATTCCAGTGGGTTCGTTATGGCCTTTCCAGTTAGAGCGCGATTACGGCTGCAACGGCGTCGCATACGAAAAGCCCGGCAGCAGCTCAAAGAAAGAACGGCACAAGAAGGCAAACAGCTTTGGCAACGTGGCGGCTGGTATTGGACACGCGTTTCAGCCTTTATAGCCTTGGGTTTCATTTTTGCACTGTTGATTGACAACCTTCACCTTTGGCAAAAAACTCGCTACAATTTCTATCAAGTCCAGCAACTCCTCTCCCCGCGAAAACCCTACGACACCCGTACAACGGTCGCCACGATCAACGACGATGACTATTGGGGAGGTGAACTGGCCCGGCGACGGCCCATAAAGCGAACCTATCTCGCAAAGCTGGTGAAGTCGCTGGATGCCGCTGATGCGGCAGTGATAGCTCTGGACTTTGACCTTAGCTCTCCAATTCCTGACGGATCACTGATTGAAGATGCAGAATATCGCAAAGAAACGGAGGAGCTACTAAATACGGTCAAGGACGTGGGCAGCCGCCGCGTAGTGGTTCTGGCACGCACCTTAAATGGTGACGCCCGGAGCGGCTACGGAACAGATTCCGACGTTTACAATGGCTTCAACTTCGGATCGAGCAAAGTCTCATATGGTTATATAGCTCTCAACACTGACCTGCGCCATCTCCCTCCTGTGGAGGTGCGTTTAAGAGACGGCACCACCCTTCCATCATTCGCAGCGGCCATCGTACAAGCCGCCAACCCTGCCGCCATTCGCAACAAGGAGCTTCCTGCTCTGTTTGGCAGCTACCTCAAAGAATCGCAGATCGACTCTGCTCCTGCCAGCGACATCTTATCCGGCAAAGCGGAGGCCCTTCAAAAGGTGACTCACCGCCTAGTAATCGTGGGAGCACATTGGCACCAGTTCGCTAAGGACCGCGGTGGTTTCGTTGATTCGCACCTTACACCGGCCGGTACCATGAGCGGAGTGTTCCTGCATGCAAATTGGGTTGAGGCACTTCTTGACCGGCGAGTCTCACCAGCCCTGAGCGATTTTTCGGCTAGGACTCTCGAACTGATCGCTGCAGTTGCTGTGGCCATCGTTCTGGCCACGAAGATATCCCCCCGGCGTCAGCTTCGAATCACACTTTTCATTGGTGTCATCATTGTTGTGATGAGCTACATAGCCGCGCAAAACCTCGGCATCTTTTTCGATTTCTTTATTCCTGTGGCTCTCGTAATCCTCCATGTGATCGCGGAACGGGTCCTGGAATGGAGAAAAAAAACCAGAGAATTTGACCGACAAGAACGCCGGGCAGCTGCGCGGCGCCACAGGAACGACAAGCTGGCACTCATTGAGCGCATCCCTGTAGTCATCGAAGGGACCACCCAAAGAGAGCGCTAGTGGTTTCAAGGAGTTTTTATGAAGGCCCAGTTCAGTTTGACAGCCCTCATTGCAGCGGGACTCATTTTGCAAGGCTGCGGCGGCCCCAAAGGGCCGGACTCCAATAATCGCGGCGGCACCCAGATCTCCAAAGGGCCGGGCTCCAGTAATAGCGGCGGCACCCAACCGGCCACTCCAGCGTCACAGGGCAAAGCCAGCCAGGCATCGCCAAGTCAGCAAGAGGCCGCCCGCGTACCAGGCAGCCTGCCTGCGGCCGCTGAAAGCATTTCCGGATCGGCTACCAGCGCAAATAGTGCGCCCACTAGCCCAATTGGTTCTAACCCGGCACAGCCGACGGCTTCTGCCGCCACATCCGCGTCGGCAGGGTCGAACCCTGCCAGCAATCGACAGCTTGATCGCGACCGCGGACGCCTGAATAAGTTGGATGAACTTACAGCCAAGAACGCCAAGATGACTGCTGACGTCGACGCTCGCGCGACCGAAGGTATCCGCAACGCGATGAGTAAGGCCAATGAAGCCGATACGCACGCGCTGGACGCGGGCAATCGCGCCAACCAGGCCCAGCAGACGGCGCAGCAGGCGCACACGCACATTCCCACGGTTGAAGACACTGTCAGCAAGATCGATCAATACCAGCCCATTACCCAAGCTGAAATTCGCTTCCGTCCGGGACAGGCAGCCCTGAATAAGAAAGTCAAGGAAACGCTCGATGAGATGGCCAATACACTGAAAGAGCAGAGAGGGTACATCATTGAGATTCAGGGATTTTCCGCTGGAGGGGACGCAGCCGCGATTCAGAACTCCCGCCAAATGGCCGAGACCGTAGTACGTTACTTGGTCTTAAACCATGAGATTCCTGCGTACCGCATTTACACAGTAGGCATGGGCAATGCCCCTATCGAGGCTGACGACAAGAAGGTCAGAACAAATGGTGGCCGCGTTGAGATCACGCTGCTGAAAAATGGCTTGGGTGATGTGGGTTCCAGCGCCGCAGGAAATACCTCCGGCAGTACCGGGGAAGTGAGTGGCGCAGTTACCGCCACACCCGCAAGCAATCAGACCGAACAGCCGGCAACACCGGCCGCCAATGTCGCCCCGGCTTCTCTGCCGAGCAATACTGGAGTAACGACGAAAAAGCCCTCCTCCCCGTCGAAACCTCCGCAACTTTAAGTGAAAAACGCCAACTCCTCTTGCCAGCAGATGCGCGATGCGTTCCGAGTCGTTTAACTTGTAGGCCACTTGTGGCTGGCAAAGTCTAGCCCGGGCGTCCGTTCCTCCGCTTGAATCTGGAATCTTTCTGCCCGGTGATTTACCCTTCCGGGCATGAGATCACGTCTCCTGTTTCGCCTGCTTGGCGTTCTTTTGCTCATCGCGCCGTTGATTACTGCTCAACAACAAATGGAAATGGCCGGCCCTGACATTGTGATCCACGGCGGCCGCATCATCGATGGCACGGGCAATCCCTGGTACGCAGGCGATATTGCGATTACCGATGGCCGCATTGTCGCCATAGGAAAAATCCCCGGCGGAATCGCCAAGCGCGTGATCGAAGCAAACGGCATGGTGGTTGCGCCCGGATTTATTGACATGCTGGGCCAGTCGGAGACGGCGCTGCTCATTGACAATCGTTCCGTCAGCAAGCTGGCGCAGGGCATCACGTCGGAAATTACGGGCGAAGGTGGCTCCATCGCGCCGCAGAACGCAATCACGATTGCCGCCGCGCAGCCCTCGCTCGATCCTTATCACCTCAAGATTGACTGGTCAACGTTAGACCAGTATTGGCAGCGATTGGCGAAGCAAGGCACACCCATCAACATTGGGACGTATGTGGGTGCAGCGCAAGTGCGGGAGGCCGTGCTGGGAGACGTGAATCGCGCGCCCACTGCGGAAGAGCTCGAAAAGATGAAAGCGCTGGTGGAGCAGGCCATGCAGCAGGGCGCTCTGGGAGTTTCAACGGCACTGATCTATCCGCCGGGACATTACGCAAAAACAGAAGAGCTGATTGAGCTGGCCAAAGTGGCGGCGCGCTACTGCGGCATTTACGCCACGCACATGCGCAGTGAAGGACAAAACGAAGTGGCGGCGGTACGCGAGGCGCTGCGCATCGGCCAGGAAGCTGGTTTGCCGGTAGAGATTTTCCATTTAAAAGTCAGCGGCAAATCTCGCGCGGGAAAGATGATTGACATCGTGCGCATGATCCAGCAGGCGCGTGATCGCGGCCAGGACGTGACCGCCGACATGTATCCATATCTCGCCGGCGCAACTGCGCTCGCTTCCAGCCTGCCGCCGTGGGTGGCCGAGGGCGGCATGGACAAACTGCTGGCGCGCCTGCGTGATCCGGCGGTGCGCCAGCGCATCAAGACGGAAATGTCCGCGACGGGCGAGCGCACATGGGAAAACCTATATCTTGATTCGGGTGGAGCACCCGGCGTGATGGTCGCGTCCGTGGTGAACCCCGATTTGAAGCAGTACACGGGCAAGACCGTTGCGGAGATCGCGGAAATCTGGAAGGGCGCGGACGGCAAGTCCGCGCAACATAGTAAAGATCCGCTGGATGCGCTGATGGACTTTGTGCTGGCCGATAAAGGCCTTTCCGGCGCGCTCTACTTCATTGCCAGTGAAGAAGATTTGCAAACCGGATTGCGGCAGCCGTGGACCAGCATAGGGCTGGACGCGAATGAACTCTCGCTCGATGGCCCTCTGTTTGAGCCGCACACCCATCCTCGCTCATTCGGCAGCATGCCTCGGTTCCTGGGACACTACGTTCGCGATCTGCAATTGATGCCGTTGGAACAGGCCATCCGCAAGATCACTTCCCTGCCCGCGCAGCGCGAACACCTGGTGGGCCGTGGCCTGATCAAAGAGGGCTTCTTCGCCGACATCACGATTTTTGATCCCGACAACATCATCGACAAAGCCACATACACTCAGCCTGCGCAGTTGGCGGAGGGAGTAAAGTATGTGATCGTGAACGGGCAAGTGGCATTCGAAAACGGCAAGGCAACCGGAGCAATGGCGGGAAAGGCTTTGAAGGGTCAGGGAGCGAAGTAGGCAGAAAATGCTTTGCACAAAAAGGCAAAATCTCACCACGGATAAAGACGGATGACACGGATTTATAAGTTCAAAATAGTCCTATTGAACTTTCTTGATCCGTGTAAATCAGTGTTATCAGCGTTATCTGTGGTGAGGTTTGGTTTTTTAAGCTAAGCCACCAGAAATATAAAAGCGATTCGAGGCGACAAAGCAGGAGCCAGCTGCAAACCTCTGCAGGTTGGCCGTTATCATCCCAGGTCTTTTTAACAATTATTTACAAAATCAAGTGTTGTAACCCTCTGATTTAACGTCAAATAGAATAGCTGGTGCAGAGAGAGCCCAGATCGGCACATTCCTAGCGGTACCGGCCCCCGCCGGCAACCGGCAATTGCTGAAAAATAGAAGTCTGTTAGGATTTCAGATTTCCAAGATCCTGCCCCAGAGAGGACAGATGTCAAAACCTTTACGCCATAAACTGGCCATTCGCGCGCTGATGTGCGCATGCTTCGCTATCTTTCTGGGCGGCTGCGGCCATACCAGCGCCGACTCCAAGCAGAAAGGCGGCGGAGGCAAAGGCGGCCGCGGTGGTGGCGCTCAAATGACAATTCCTGTCGCGGTGGCCAAGGCTGAGGTCCGCGATCTGCCCATTATGCTGAATGGGTTGGGATCTGTGGATGCCTTCAACACGGTGGCGGTCAAAAGCCGGATTGACGGCCAGTTGATAAAAGTAAATGTCAAAGAAGGCCAGGAAGTAAAACAGGGCGAACTGCTGGCAGAGATCGATCCGCGCCCTTATGAAGTGCAGCTGAGCCAGACGCAGGCAACTCTCTTCAAAGACCAGGCAGCGCTGAAAGATGCGCGCCTGAACCTTGAGCGATTTCAGCAGCTCTATAAAGACGGCGTAATTCCCAAACAGCAGTTCGATACCCAAGGCTCGCTTGAAGCCCAGCTTGATGGCGCGGTGCGCGCCGATCAGGCCCAGGTCGATTCGGTAAAGCTGAATCTGGTATATACGCGAATCACCGCGCCGGTGAGCGGGCGGATCGGCCTTCGCCAGATTGATGTGGGCAACATTGTCCACGCATCTGATCCCAATGGCCTGCTGGTGATTACGCAGTTACAGCCCATCGCGGTCATCTTCAGCCTGCCGCAGGACAACTTGCAGGCGGTTTCGCAGCACATGAACAAAGGCAAGCT
>Ga0070734_10005880_pt1 | contig 10590 bp, 11 predicted proteins | sample Coa_R1_8_FD_66444 | JGI IMG/M metagenome (GOLD analysis project Ga0070734, IMG submission 66444) | Surface soil microbial communities from Centralia Pennsylvania, which are recovering from an underground coalmine fire - Coalmine... | ecosystem: Environmental > Terrestrial > Soil > Unclassified ... | reverse complement strand
CTCGGCGGCTACTACCTCATCGACGTCGACACGCTCGACGAGGCGCTCGACTGGGCCGCGAAGATCCCCGGCGCCCAGTGGGGCACGATCGAGGTGCGTCCCGTCGTCACCGACTACGAGAACGTCACGGCATAGACGAGCTCACTCGGGCATACCGCGACGAGCGCGCGAAGTGCGTCGCGATCCTCGGCCGCGTCCTCGGCGATCTCGACCTCGCCGAGGACGCGGTTCAGGATGCGTTCCTCCGCGCGGCCGAGCGCTGGCCGCGGGAGGGCGTCCCCGCAAACCCCGGGGCGTGGATCGTCGCGACTGCGCGCAACCGGGCGATCGACGTGATCCGCCGCGAGCAGACGCTCGCGCGCAAGACGGAGCTGCTCGCACGCGCCGAGCAGCTGCCCCAGGACGAGGAGGCTGTCATCCCCGACGAACGGCTCGAGCTGATCTTCGCGTGCTGCCACCCGGCGCTCGCCGCCGAGGCCCAGGTCGCGCTGACGCTCAGCCTCGTCGGCGGCCTGACGACGCCGGAGATCGCCCGCGGCTTTCTGGTCCCGGAGGCGACGCTCGCGCAGAGGCTCGTGCGGGCGAAGCGGAAGATCCGCGACGCCGGGATCCCGCTGCGCGTACCGCCGGAGCACGTCCTGCCCGACCGGCTACGCACCGTCTTCGCAACGATCTACCTCGTCTTCAACGCCGGGTACGGCCCGCCGCCGCGCGGCGACCTGTGCGCGGAGGCGATCCGCCTCGCGGCCGTGCTCGCCGCGCTCATGCCCGACGAGGCGGAGGCACACGGCCTGCACGCGCTCCTTCTCCTGCAGGACGCCCGCCGCGATGCGCGTGTCACCCCCGACGGCGAGCTCGTCCTCCTCGCCGACCAGGACCGCACGCTCTGGGATCTCGCGCAGGTCGACGCGGGCCGCCGCTCGCTCGAGCGCGGGCTGTCGCTGCGGGCACCGGGCCCGTACCAGCTCCAGGCGGCAATCGCATCGCTCCACTTCGACGACGAGATCGACTGGGAGCAGGTCGCGCTCCTGTACGGAAGGCTGCTCGAGCTCGCCCCGACGCCGGTCGTCGCGCTCAACCGAGCGGCGGCCGTCTCGATGGCGAGCGGGCCGGAAGCCGGCTTGCAGCTCCTCGACGAGACGCCCGGCCTGGAGGAGTACTACCTCTGGCACGCCGCCCGAGCCGACTGTTTGCGTCGGCTCGGGCGACCGGCCACGGAGGAGTACGAGCGTGCCATCGCACTGGCGCCAAGCGACGCCGAGCGCGCGTTCCTACGCAGCCGCCAGGACCTGCTTGCGGCGGAGCTCGAGCAGCGACACGACCTGTGACGTCGGCTTGAACGGGTCGTACAGCGTCGATCCGTCCTCGATCGAGACCGCCGCAACCGGGACGCCGTTGACGTCCGCGACGATCCAGTCGCCGCCGCGGGCCACACGCTCGCTCAGCTGCGCGAGGCGCTCGAGCTCGTCGCGGCACGCGCTCAACCGCAGCTGAATCGCGGTGCGAACCGGCTGAGGCGGATAGACCGATGCCGCGCGAGCCCTCCGGTAACGCCGAGCCTCGCGGCGGAGCGAGTCGATGCGGTCGAGAGCGATCTGCTGATGAATGGCGGGGTGCATGAACACGGTGCTCCTCCTCTGCGTGGTAACCTAACCAGTGTTCGGAGAATACCAGTTACATAACCCCCGTTGCAAGAACGATGGTTACTGATACCCCCACCCGTCTAGACCTCGTCCGCGACTTCGTCAACACGCGCGACCTCGAGACCGGCGTCGACGCGATCGGGACGCCGGACGAGCTCGCCTGCTGGCTCTCCGACAACGGTCTCGTCGACGACCTCGTCGAGCCGACGAAGGCCGAGCACGCCGAGGCGCTCGCCGTGCGCGAGGCCATCCGCGAGCTTCTGCTCGAGCACAACGGCTGTGACTGCGACACGACCGCGGCGTCGACGACGCTCGAGGACGCGGGGCGCACGGCCAAGCTCGCCGTCCGCTTCGTCGGCGGCCGGCCGGTGCTGGCGCCCGAGTGCGAGGACACGCGCGGCGCGCTCGGCCGCATCGTCGCCGCCGTCGCGGAGCTGGCGACGACGCCGGAGTGGTCACGCCTGAAGGCCTGCCGCGACGACAACTGCCGCGTCGCCTTCTACGACCAGTCGCGCAACCGCTCGCGCGCGTGGTGCTCGATGGAGGTCTGCGGCAACCGCGAGAAGGCCCGCACCTTCCGGGCCAAGCACGGCTAGCCGCGCTCGAGCGCGGCGCGGACGAGCTCGAGGTTCTCGTCCCGGACGTGCTCAGGCGTCGGCGGGAGGACGTCGTCCCAGATCGCGGCGAACGAGCTCTTGAGCTGGGTCATCCGCGCTGGCCGGCCCATGAACCAGATGTGGCAATGCTCGCTGCCTTCGCCCCAGCGGCCGACGTGCACGTTGCCGACTCCGGGCACGCCGGCGACGGCGGCGTAGACCCGCAGAAGCAGGGGCCCGAGCTCCGCGGCGAGCTCCGGGTCGAGGTCGGGGAAGTCGAGATGGCGCTTCGGCATGAGCAGTACGACAACCGGCAGCCCCGACGGCTCCGGCAAGCCCTGGACGAACCAGTTCTCATTCGACCAGAGAGGGGCGGTTACCTCACACAGATGGCAACCTGCGCCACCGGCTCCGTGACGCGGAGGCTCCTCGGCGACGGGCGGCTCGAGCGCACGCGGCGTGACCGCTCCGTCGAACGGCCATGTATCCCACTCCTCCAGCGCAGGCATCCGCAACGCCCCGCGCGTCCGCTCCCAGAACTCCTCCGGCGTCTCCGGCATAGCGCGCGATCCTAGCCGGGCCTACGCTTCCGTCGTGTCCGAGGACTCGCTCAGCGGCTTTTCCGTGGACGATCTGGTCGCGCTCGCGCTTCCACTTGACGACGAATCCCACGAGCGCTGGGACGCTGTCCGTGAACTGCAGGAGCGCGCCGACCAGGCGACGTTCGAGCGCGCCCGCAGCCTCATCGTGGACGGGCCGGAAGAACGGGAGCGCGTCCTCGGAATCCACATCCTCGCGCAACTCGGATTCCGGGAGGGACGACCACGGCCGTTCCTCGAAGAAAGCCTTCCGCTCGTGGAAGGTCTCGCGCACCGCAGCCAGCCCACACGGATCGTCGCCGAGGCAGTCACTGCACTAGGGCACCTCGAGGACTGCCGCTCGCTCCCGGTCGTGCTGGCGCAGGCCGACCATCCCGACGCCGAGGTGCGCCACGCCGTCGCGATGGCGTTACCTCACGTGTCCGACGATCTGCCGACTCGAGCGGTTCTCGACGCGCTGTTCGCGCTGATGGAGGACGCGAACGCCGACGTACGGAACTGGGCGACGTTCGCACTGGGAACCCAATTGGAGGACATCGACTTGCCTGAGGTGCGGGACGCGCTGTTCGCGAGGATCGGTGACGAGGGCGAAGACGGCGACGTCGATGGAGAAGCCCTTGTGGGGCTCGCGCGCCGGGATGACCCGCGCGCGTTCGAGCCGATCCTTCAGCGCCTCGAGATGCGCGATCCCGAGCCCGGGGGACTCATTCTCGACGCCGCAGCGGAGCTCGCGGACGGCCGCTGCCTTCCGGCGCTGTACGCGCTCCGCGACATCGAGGACGAAGACGACAACCCCTGGTGGACTGCGGCGCTCGCTGACGCAATCGAAGCGTGCGAACGAGGAGGCGCCGCCGGTGCCGGTTGAGGAACGGGACGTCGTGATCCTCGGCGGCGGGTTCGCGGGCACGTACGTCGCGCGGCTCCTCCGCGGCCGGAAGGCCACGATCGTAAGCCGGGAGAACTTCATGCTCTACACGCCGCTGCTGCCCGAGGCCGCGTCGGGGACGCTCGAGCCGCGCCACGCCGTCGTGCCGATCCGCGTCATGTGCCCGGAGGCGGAGCTCCTCCTCGGCGAGATCGAGAGCGTCGACCTGGAGGCGCGCACCGCAACCGCGGCCGGGCGGACGTTCCGCTGGCGCGATCTCGTGCTCGCCCTCGGGGCGGTGCCGCGCACGCTGCCGATCCCCGGCCTGGCCGAGCACGCGCTCTCGTTCAAGACGCTCGCCGACGCGATCCGCCTCCGCAACCACGTCCTGCGGCAGCTCGAGGCCGCCGACGCCGCGCTCGACGAGGCCGAGCGGGAGCGGTGTCTGACCTTCGTCTTCGTCGGCGCCGGCTACGCCGGAGTCGAGGCGCTCGCCGAGCTGTCGGATCTGACTGAGGACGCGCTGCGCTGGTACCCGAAGCTGCGCGGCGCGCCCCGCCGCTGGGTGCTCGTCGACGCGGCGCCGCGGATCCTCGCGGAGATCCCGCGCCCGCTCGGCGACTACGCGGCGCACGAGCTCGAGCGGCGCGGCGTCGAGATCCGCGTGGACACGACGCTCCAGTCCGCGAACGCCGGCGAGGCAGTGCTCGGCGACGGCACCCGGATCCCGACGCGAACGCTTGTGTGGACCGCAGGCGTCAAGCCGAACCCGCTCCTCGGCGACTGGCATCTGCCTCTCGACGAGCGCGGCCGCGTCGAGGCCGACGAGCTCCTCCGAGTGCGCGGGCATGAGCACGTCTGGGCGCTCGGCGACTGTGCGCGAGTGCCGAACATCCGAGCCGAGCAGCCGGATCCACCGACGTGCCAGCACGCACTGAGACAGGCCCGGCGGCTCGCGAAGAACCTCTGCGGCGAGCCGAAGCCGTACGGTTACCGGATGCTCGGACAGGTCGCCACGCTCGGCCGGCACAAAGGGATCGCCGACGTGCTGGGCCTGCGCCTCCGAGGGTTCGCCGGATGGTGGGTGACGCGGACGTACCACCTGTACCAGCTCCCGCTCGCGCAGCGGAAGCTCCGAGTCCTCGTCGACTGGACGGTGTCCCTCTTCTTCCGCCGAGACATCGCCGAGCTCAGCCAGCTCGAGAACGCCGAGGACGCGTGACGGTCGTCCTCGCCATCGACGTCGGCGGATCCCACGTCAAGGCGAAGACGTCGACCGGCACCGAGCGCCGCCGCTTCGACTCGGGGCCCGATCTGACCGCGGCGCAGATGGTCGCGGGCGTGCTCGAGATCGCGGCGGGGTGGGAGTGGGACGTCGTGAGCATCGGCATCCCGGCGCCGATCCGCGGCGGGAAGGTGCTCGCCGAGCCGGTGCACCTCGGCAACGGCTGGGTCGGCTTCGACTTCGAAGCGGCGTTCGGGAAGCCGGTCAAGGTCGTGAACGACGCGGTCATGCAGGCGATCGGCAGCTACGAGGGCGGCCGCATGCTCTTCCTCGGGCTCGGCACCGGGCTCGGCACGACGCTGATCGCCGACGGCGTGGTCCTGCCGATGGAGCTCGGGCACCTTCCGTTCCACCACGGGACGTTCGAGGACAACGTGGGCGAGGCCGCGCTCGAGCGGGAGGGCAAGAAGGCTTGGCGGAAGACGGTCTTCGACGCGGTCGGGCGGCTGCACGCCGCCTTGCTGCCGGACGAGATCGTGATCGGCGGCGGCGGCGTGAAGGAGCTCGATGAGCTTCCCCCGGGTTGCCGCCGAGGCGCGAACGAGAACGCGTTCGTCGGCGGGTTCCGGCTCTGGGAGCCGGAGTGGGTGAACCGGCTCGGCTAGGCGACCCGCAAGAACCGCCGGACGAGCGCGAACGGCAGCGAGAGCTTCAGCGCCCGCCGCGGGCGATCCTGCCCGAGCATGCCGGCGTCGCGCAGGCGGTTCCGCCGCTCGTGGTGCTGCAACCCGACCGAGACACGCTCGGCGTGGTCGACCGCTCAGACGTGGGAGGAGGCCAGCGAGGCGAGCATGGGCCAAGGATACGTCCCGACGCCGGAGCTACGGCGTGCGATTTACGCCGCGCGCTCGAGCTCGAGGCATGCGGCGAGCGCCGCCTCGGCGACCTCGAGCTGCTCCGCCGTCGGCTCGGCGGTCGAGAAACGGTGCTGGAGCTCGTGGCCGGGCTTCGCCAACGCGCGTGCGACCGGATGCTCGGGATTGCGCGTCATCCACCCGAACAGCTCGGTGGCCGCCGCGATCGCGCCGATCTGTGCCGCTCCTTGCGCCTGCCACCGCGCACGCTCCGGCGCGAGCCGCGCGAGGGTGTTTGCGACCGCCGACGTCACGAGGAGCGGCCCGACGAGATGGCCGCCGCAACGCTCGTGCTCCTTCGTCGCCGGCTCGCCGTGCTCGTACGTCCCGATCGCGATGTGCTCGGCGCCGTGGTACGACGCGAGCTCTCCACCGCGAAGCGCCAGCACCGCCGGGGCGATCGAGACGACCCCGGCGAGAAACTCCTGCACGACCGGGCGGATTCGCGTCGCGCGCAGCACGCGCACGAGCACCGTCGCGCCGAGCATCGACGCGAGGACGGAGCGGTTCTCCATCGGCAGCTTCGCGGCCGGCAGCTTGCGCTTCACCTGCGGCAGGAGAAGTAGCGCCTCGGCCAGACGGGCGGGGCCGCGCAGCACCGGGCTCTGGATGCGCGACGCCTGCAGTCGCTTGTGCGCGGCCGCTATCGCGATCGTCCCGTCCTCGCGCCGGATCGCGCACGCCCACGCATGCGGCCCGTGGACGAGAACGCCGTTCGCAAGCGCCATCCCGCCCAGCCGGATCGGCTGCTTCCGGTTCTTCTTCTTGCCCTTCTTCTTGCCCATCGGCTTCAGGGTAGACGCGCTAGCCGAGCATGGCGTGCGCTGCGTGACGCAGCCAGCGGACGCCGAGCTCGAGATCGGCGACGGGGATCCGCTCGTCGGCGGAGTGGACGAGCGAGGCGGCGACGTCCGCCGGCAGCTCGCCGCTCATCGGGAAGAAGCCGTAGGCGACCGTGCCGAACGCGTCGCGCAGCCAGTGGCTGTCGGTGAAACCGGCGCACATGAGCGGCCCGGCCTTCGCGCCGGGAACCGCGTCGCCGACGAAGCTCTCGAGCGCGCTCCAAAGCGGCGTATCGAGCGCGGAGCGGGTTCCCCCGCGCGCATCGAGCCACTCGAGCTCGTACTCGATGTCGCCTCCGAGCACCGCACGGATCATCGGCTCGACGTGCTCGGGGTGCTGGCCCGGGAGGAGCCGGCAGTCGACCTCGACGTCGCACACTGCCGGGATGACGTTCCGCTTCTTCGACGCGGAGATGATCGTCGGCGAGAAGGTCGGCACGACGAGCGCCTCGACGAGGTCGCCAGCTGCAACGTCGACCTCGCGGACGCGCCGGGCTGCATCGTGCGCGGGAGGCACGTCGCCGAGGAGCGCGCGAAGAAACGCCTCCACCTCCGGCCCGATCTGCGGCTCGGGCCGGTACGCCGCGATCCGCTCGACGAGCTTCGCCGCCTTGACAAGTGCGTTGTCGGCGATCCCGGGCATCGACGCGTGCCCGGCGCGGCCGTGGACGCGGAGGCGGAACGGCGCGGTCATCTTCTCCGCGACGGCCGCCTGGTAGACCACCGTTCCGTCGGCGAGCTCGATCCGGTCGCCGCCGCCTTCGTTGATCGCGTAGTCGCACCGCACCACGTCGGGATGCTCGTCGCAGAGCCACTGCAGGCCAAAGCCGTTGTCGCCGTGGCCACCTCCGCCCTGCTCCTCGTCGGCGGTCGCCGCGAAGATGAGATCGCCGCTCGGCTTGAAGCCTTCGCGCGCGAGCGACGCCATCGCCACGGCGTTCGCGGCGACCTGGCTCTTCATGTCGAGCGCGCCGCGGCCCCACACCATTCCGTCCCGCAGCTCGCCGGCGAACGGCGGCACCGTCCAGTCGGCGGGATCCGCGTAGACGACGTCGGTGTGGCAAAGCAGGAGGAGCGAGGGCCCGTCTCCGCCGGGAATCCGGGCGACGAGGTTCGCACGCTCAGGGACCTTCGCGATGAGCTGCGACTCGACGCCGTTCGCCGCGAGGTAGTCGCGGAGCAGCTCGGCCGCGGCGGTCTCGTTGCCCGGCGGGTTCGTCGTGTCGACGCGGATCAGGCGCTGCAGGAGGTCGGTGACCTCGTCGCGCAAGTCTGTCGCGCCCATGCGCCGAGCATACTGGCCCTGTGAGCGACCTCTTCTCCGATGCTGCGGAGCGCCGCTCGAGCGAGGTCGCACCCCTCGCGCAGCGGCTCCGACCGGTGACCCTCGCGGACTTCGTCGGGCAGAAGCACATCCTCGACGATGGGTCGGCGCTGCGCCGAGCGATCGAGGAAGATCGCGTCCACTCGGCGATCTTCTACGGCCCGCCCGGCAGCGGGAAGACGACGCTCGCACGGATCGTCGCCGCCTCGACCGGCTCGGCGTTCGAGGAGCTCTCGGCCGTCTCGGCGACGGTGAAGGACGTCCGCGAGGTGCTCGCGCGGGCCAAGGAACGACTCGGCACGAGCGGGACGAGAACGATTCTCTTCCTCGACGAGATCCACCGCTTCAACAAGGCGCAACAGGATGCGCTACTCCCCGGCGTCGAGTCGGGGCTGCTGACGCTGATCGGGGCGACGACGGAGAACCCGTACTACGAGGTCAACTCCGCGCTCATCTCGCGCTCGCAGGTGTACGAGCTCGAGCCGCTGCCGCCGGAGGAGATGGCGATCGTCGTTCGGCGCGGGCTGGCGGAGGTGGGCGCGGAGGCGCCGGACGACGTCGTCGCGTTCATCGTGCAGCGCTCGGGCGGCGACGCCCGGACGGCGCTCAACATCGTCGAGATCGCCGCGGCGACGGCGCGCGGCCCGGTCACGGTCGAGAACGTCGAGGACGCCGCGCGCAAGCCGCCGCTCGTGTACGACAAGGGCGGCGACCAGCACTACGACTTCACGTCCGCGTTCATCAAGTCGATGCGCGGCAGCGACCCGGACGCGGCCGTCTACTACCTCGCCGCGATGCTCGAGGCGGGCGAGGATGCGCGCTTCATCGCGCGGCGGATGATCGTGCTCGCGTCCGAGGACATCGGCAACGCCGACCCGCGGGCGCTCCTCGTTGCCGTCGCGGCCGCGCAGGCGGTCGAGCACGTCGGCCTGCCGGAGGCGCGCTTGAATCTCTCCCAGGCCGCCATCTACCTCGCGCGCGCGCCGAAGTCGAACGCGAGCTACGCCGCCCTCAACCGCGCGGCGGCCGACATCAAGGAGCGGGGCTTGAAGCAGCCGCCCAAGTCGCTGCGGGACGGCTCGTGGTACGGCCGCAAGCTCGGCCACGGCGAGGGCTACATCTACCCGCACAGCGATCCGGCGGGGTTCGACGTCAGTTACCTCCCGGAGGAGCTGCTCGGCCGGACTTATTTCGAGCCGTCCGGCAACGGGGAGGAGACCGGCGACACGCCGAGCGGCGACGACGCTTGAGCACGTGACGTCTTGGCGCAGAGTTGGCACGGCGACGTTGCATCCGCGGCCGCATTCTTAGTAGCCCCGTGGGTGGGTGGGGGTTTGGGACGGCGTCTAGGAGCGCCCCGCCCAACCGAACCGTCCCGGCGGCGCTAGAGAATCCGCGCGCCGAGCGCCGACGCAACGAGCTCGACGGCGAGCTGGCCGGTCGCGTTCTCGCGATCGAGGATCGGGTTCACCTCGACGACGTCCATCGAGTCGATGAGCCCGGACTCCGCGACGACCTCCATCGCGAGGTGCGCCTCGCGATACGACAGCCCGCCGCGCACGGGCGTCCCGACCCCGGGCGCGTACTCCGGGTCGACGGCGTCGAGGTCGAGCGAGACGTGAAGGAACGCACCGCCCGACGCATGGGCGAGCGCTTCGCGCATACAGGCCTCGACGCCCATCCGGTCGACGTCGCTCATCGTGAACACCTTCGCGTTGATACGCCCCAGAAGCTCCCGTTCGCCGTCGTCGAGCGAGCGGACGCCGACGAACGCGACCTTGTCACGATCGACAGCCGGGAGCGGCCAGCCCTCGCGCGCGAAGCCCTCGCCGGCCAGACCGAGCGCGGCGGCGAGAACCATTCCGTGGACGTTGCCGCTCGGTGACGTCTCGGGAGTGTTGACGTCGCCGTGGGCATCGATCCAGACGACGCCGCCCGCGCCGCCGGTCGCCTTCGCCATCCCGACGAGCGAGCCGAGCGCGACGGAGTGATCACCGCCGAGCACGAGCGGCAGCGCGCCGCGCGCGACCGCGTCTTCGACGAGACTGCTGAGCCGGTCGCAGAGGTCGAGGATCTGGTCGAGGTAGCGGGCGCGGACGTCTCCGATTGCCGCGGTCTCGACGACCGGCGAGATGACGTTGCCGGCATCGGTCACCTTCACGCCGAGCTTCTCCGCGAGCTGCTGCTCGAGCCCGGCGTACCGGATCGCGGACGGCCCCATGTCCACGCCGCGGCGCCCCGCTCCGAGATCGAGCGTGCCCCCGATCACCTCGACTTCGCGCGCCGTCTGCTCGCCGTTCACGGCGGAGAGGCTAACGGGCCTGGCTAGACTGACCGCCGCTTAGGGCGAGGTAGCTCAGCTGGTAGAGCACTCGGCTGAAAACCGGGGTGTCGCCGGTTCGAGTCCGGCCCTCGCCACTGCTCGATCCGTCAGGAGCACGCTCTAGCGTCTCCTGCCTCGGATCGTTCACATTCTCAGGGGAGGGGTACCAATGACCATGGTCTCGGAGTCGATGCCGGGGGCGGGGCTCTTGGAGCGCTACTTCGGATTCGCCGCGCGCGGAACGACGCTCGCGCGGGAC
>Ga0070734_10005879_pt1 | contig 10590 bp, 8 predicted proteins | sample Coa_R1_8_FD_66444 | JGI IMG/M metagenome (GOLD analysis project Ga0070734, IMG submission 66444) | Surface soil microbial communities from Centralia Pennsylvania, which are recovering from an underground coalmine fire - Coalmine... | ecosystem: Environmental > Terrestrial > Soil > Unclassified ... | reverse complement strand
GGATTTCTTTTTCGCAAACAGTGCTTTCATCACGGAGAACCACGTCAAGCAAGTTCTCTTCATGGCTGATAAAATGAGCCTACTTGAAAGATGTGTGCCCACGGCTGCTCGGGGGGGGGATGACAGCTATGTTAATCGGTTGAATCAGCTACTGCAGGTTTATGCGAAATACCTTGGTCGCGTCCGATTTCATACTCATTTAAGGCTATTTAACCTGCTTGATCATCTTGGTGATGCAGGCCACCTGCTTTCAGGAATGAATGCGGAGGCTGGGCTCAAAGCTCTTCTTCGTGGCATTAACGCGCAAAAGATGGATGTGGACAGAGGGGCTTATGCGGCTGCTCTTTTCAAGAACGCAGATCTTTCATCTAAAATCTTGGGTTCTCTAACTCTCTTCAGACTCATGGGCTATAGCATCTTCGCCAACTCTCTTCTAATTCAAGATACTGAGGGCAAATTAGCTGTTGACTATGTCACCAATGAAGTTGAGCGCTCGGCAATGCAAAACCTCATTGAGCAGCAAAGAGCAAAGCAATTGGTCGAATAGCGCTAGGCGCAGGCTCTTACCAATTCAAGGTGTGGCGTTGATCGAATGATGCTTCGCGCCGCCTCTAAGTCAGGTGCCTTTGGTTTGCCGACATAACGCGCTCGTAGATGGTCAATGCGGGTCTTGGCTTTCACAGCTGCGGCACGGATTTCTTTGTGGCCGTCTAGCAAGCCTTGCAATATGTCGATAGCTGCGTGCGCTTTATTCGGGTCATTGCCGATGATAAAAAGATCGACTGTTGCAAAAAGGCCTCCTTCAATGATGTCGCTAAGCGAATAATTATCAGCGACAGCTTTCATATCGAGGTCATCGGAAATGATGACATTGTTGAACGACAGTTGATGACGCAACAACTGATTCAATGTCCTTTCACTTAGTGTGGCAGGCAGTTGATCAATCGACCGGGTTACGATGTGGGCGGTCATGATGGTGGCAACGTTTGCTTTAATGGCCGCCTCAAATGGCATAAGCTCACGCGCCTTTAGAGTATCGACGTCGGTATCGAGAATTGGCAGCGCCATGTGGCTATCAATAGAAGTTGCTCCGTGGCCGGGAAAGTGCTTGGCGCACGCAGCTAATCCGGCACCCTGAAGGCCTGAAATATAACGGCTCACAAGCATCGCCACTGTTTCTGGATGCTCGGCGAAGGCGCGGTCGCCAATGACGTGATCAGCTGAACCGCTATGAAGATCGCAAACAGGTGCAAAATTGAGATTAAATCCCAACGCCACCAGTTCTCTCGCTTGCATAGCCCCTAATCGATAGGAAAAATGAGGATCCTTGGTGAAGTGGGGCAATAGCTGTCCGAGCGGTGGCACATCGGTGCAGATACCTTTAAGCCTGGCCACCCTGCCACCTTCCTGGTCAACACAAATCAGTGGCGGAAACTCCGCATTGGCCTCAATGATGGATTGGTTGAGCGCGATCACTTGTTCGATGGAGGTGATATTGCGCTTAAATAGTATGATGCCGCCCATTGGATTGTTTTTAATGAAATTGTATTCGTCCTTGGTTAACTCCGTTCCCAGAAGTCCGAGGATAAAGAACTCAGTTGCTTTCGCTGTTGGCATGGATGTCGATCTTCTCATGTTCGGTGGTGGAATGGATGTGGGCTGGCCAAAACAAATAAGCAAGGAAGGCTAGCACCAAGCCGCAAAAAGCTCCGGCGGATTGAATGCGCAAAATAAACTTACCGGCCTTCGCTTGGTTGATAAGCTCCTTTATGTGATGAGGATGCAGCAAAACGTGAAAGATCATGCCGCAGGCCAAAGACTGGAGGATATGCAACGGTCGCGGGTCCAGTTGTGTCAATAACTGCTCGCCAAAGAAATAGCCAGCGACCATGGCCAGCGACAAGCCGGCTAACGCCAAAATGCTCACAACATTGCCAAAGCTGCGCGAGAGCGTCTTGAAAATGGCTATCGATTCCACAAAGCGGTGGATGGCTACGGCCAACGCCAGAAGATGGATGCTATTCTGCGCATTGGGATGAACCACCAGCGAGGCTCCATCAAGCATATTGTGAGCGACAAAGCCAAAGACTGAGATGATCAAAAATGGCTTTTGGATTTCACATTGTTTACGCTTAGTTATTTGGCTTAAAAACAAGGGGCCAACTAATCCTAAGGTCACTGCCATCATGGTGATGACGCCTGAATGTTTGAGGCTCTCAGGTAATATGTGTAACGTTACTAGGCAGACCAAGGCGGTGATGATCATGCCATCAAAAAATCGCGATAATCCAGTGCGGGAAGCCACCCAGTAATAGCAAACTGGGCCCAATAGGGACATTAAAACTGCCAGCCAAAAATACGGGTTCATAACTTCCTTCAAAAATAAATTACCACGCCAAGTTAGCGGATTTCTTCAAAATTATAAAGAGTGGGCCATTCACTCACTAAGATTTTGCTAACTCCTGAGGCCGTAGGCAAGCTAAAATCAATAATCGTACCAGTCGCTAAACTGATCGGTTTGGTGATTCATAACATTATCATACGGGTCAAAAGCTGGTGTTCCTCTCGGAGTAGGAATAGGAGTAGGAGGAGCGCGAGACGGAATTGGCATCGGCCTGCCACAACTCAAACATGGAGCTGCTCGGGAATCGTAGTAATAGTATTCCGGTGCCGGTTGGGTATATCCATTTAAACCGGTGCGTGAAAGATTCTGTGAACTAAGATCTTCAGTGCTAAGTATTACGTCAGTAGATCCTCGGGCCTCGTTAACTATAATAGTTTCTTGCGTAGACTCGGATTCAGCGCTTGGGTAATGGTTGGAAGAGGATGGAGGTGCCGACGTGATATATCTATTTAAACCAGTGCCCCATAGACTCACCGAGCTAATATCGTCGGCGCTGAGTACGATCTGACTAGGTTCTGGGGGCGCGCTAGGCTTCACTTCGATCTTCGGGGCATCGGCTGGTATCGACCCTAAAAGCTTATTGTTCTTACTCGTATCTTCGACAAACATACTTTGCATAAACTCGGGAGCCACCATTATACTTCGGACTCGCTTGTACTTGCCTTCTTCACAGGGGATGCCAAGCTTATTACATCGATGGCACGGTCGGATTTCGTCACAACCTGCATGTTTTTTCCGACAATTTAAACACGCACTCCTTACTTGATGCCTCTTTTTTTTTCCTTGCCGAGCATCGCCGCCCAAACTAGGTTTAGCGCAAGCCAAGGATAAAAATAAAACCGCAATAAATAATTTCATTACTGGCATAATATACATGCATCCTAAATAACAACACCACTGAGTTAGTTAATTGGCGATCTTGGATCCAAAACATCACGCAGGCCATCGCCCAAAAAATTAAAACCCAACACTGTAATGGCAATAAAAAGCCCTGGAAACACCGCCAAATAGGGCGCTGTGAACAAATTGGCAACCCCTTGATCAAGTAGGCCGCCCCAGGATGGTGTGCCAATGGGCAGCCCCAAACCTAGGAAGGTCAATGACGCCTCGGCCAAAATGATGACGCTCAAGCCATAACTAGCCTGCACAATTACTGGCCCCACAACGTGAGGTAAAATATGGCGAACAAGAATACGAAACGATGAAGCGCCCAAGGCCATGGCAGCCACCACAAACTCGCGATTCTTGATTTCATAAACCCGCGCCCTCACAAGCCGCGCATAGGCTACCCAGCCAGTGGCAGACATGGCAAAGATCAGGGTGAACATGCTTGGCGGCATGACAGCAGCCAAGTAGAGGACAAGCAAGAGCCCAGGAAATGCCAGGACGATGTCGATAATGCGCATGGCTATCGCATCAGTTACGCCCCCATAAAATCCACAAATGGCACCCACAGTAGTGCCGATGACAATTGATGACAAGGTGACCAGCAGAGATATCATCAATGACATGCGGGCGCCATAAACTAACCAAGTCAACACGTCGATACCATTTACGCCAAAGCCGAGGCTGTTGCCATTTCCTGGTGGCAGTAAATGATGACTAAGATTGGGCCCAATGCCACCACTGCCGACCAACAGCGGCCCAAAAATCCCCACCAGGGCAATGGTGATGAAAATGACAAGCCCCACCTTGAGCAAAGAGTGCTTCAGTATGCGGCTTTTTAATCGCATCATTTCTTGGCCCCTCCAATGCTTATTCGAGGATCGATGAGGCCATAAACGATATCGGTGATCAAATTGATGAGACCGTAAATGAAAGCGATAACCAGCACACAGGTTTGCACAAGCGGCATGTCAAGTTTTTGAATGCTTTCGTATAAAAGAAGCCCCAAGCCCGGCCAATTAAATATCTTCTCGGTCACGACGGCACCCGCCAATACGACACCAAATTGCAGGCCAACCAGTGTCACCACAGGAATTAAGGCATTGCGCAAAGCATGCTTAAAAAATACCGTGTGCGGAGCAAGGCCCTTGGCCTTGGCTGTGCGAATAAAGTCTTCCGATAATACTTCCAGCATCGAAGCTCGCGACATTCTCGTTAACATGGCGGCCAGGGCCGTGCCCATGGCTATGGATGGCAGCACCAACGAGAAAAATCCATCATCGGCCCCGCTAATGGGCAAAAGCTTAAGCCTGATGGCGAACACTAGCAGCAAGAGCGGGCCCAAGAAGAAGCTGGGCACCGAGATGCCGACTAACGCAAATAGGCTAAATAGATGATCAGGTAATCGCCGGTAACTCAATGAGGCTAACACGCCAAACAAAGGACCAAGCATCACCGCGATGATCATGGCACACAGTGCAAGCACCATGGTATACGGCAAACGCTCTGCCACCATGTCTATAGTGCTTCGTCTCGTGACAAAGCTTTTGATATCGAGCGAAAACAGCGATGTTATGAAATTCTTATATTGCTCAGGAAAGCTTACGCGTTTGCCGTTGTCATCGATCAGTCCTAAGTCCTTGGCCAAAAGCTCTCGCGATGAGCTTTGCGCTTGATCGCCTAAGATATGATCAATGGGATCGCCCGGCACCAAGCGCAAGCTTCCTGACACAACCAAAGTTGCTCCCACCAGCACGGCGCCAAGAGAAATCACTCGTCCTGCCAGCGTATTGGTGGCAACCTTAGCGCTTAGCAAAACGAGCGCAAGCGAAACAAATAATATTACCCACGCGATCAATGTTTAGCCTTGTCCTTAGCAACGTAAGCCTTGCGCAACCCATTTAGTGAGCCGGTCGGCGATGGTTCAAAATTATGGATCTTCTCCGAGTTAATCACCACAATTCTATTCTCATGCCAGAGCGGGATGTATGGTAAATCTTCAATTAATTTTCTCTCGATCTCTTGGTAGATCGCTATCCGCTTGTTCTGATTCATGGTGGCACGACCTTCATCAATCAACCGATCGACGTCGGTATTTTGGTAACCGTGGCGGTTGCCGCCTGCCTTGTCACTATCTGGGATACTCGATGAATGGTGGACAAAGTGATAAAGATCAGGGTCGGTGACAGGCACCCATACCGCGGCAAATAATTCGAATTGTCCTTGTTTCATATCTTGGTAAAGAGCGCTCCAATCTTTGACACGGATACTGGCATCAATACCCACCTTCCTCAAAAAATCCGCAAATAATTGACTGGTGCTTTGGCGCAGCCGATTGGGAGTGGTGGCTATGGTTAACTTAAAGCGCATCGAGTCTGCCCCAGAGCGCATGAACCCCGCATCATCTAGCTTTTGTTCCGCAAGCTTTTGATCGAATGGGGGAGGCATTAGGCCCGCATCCTTGGCCCAATGACCCTTTGGTAAAAGTCCTGATGCTCGTTCAGCGGTGTTCAAAAACAATTTGTCAATAATCTGTTGAAAGTCGATGGCGTGGGCAATGGCCTGTCTTACCCTCTTGTCAGCGAGGGCCAAACGAGTGCGGTATTGCGCGGTGTCCTTTGGTTCATCGGCTTTTGGTCCTCGTACGTTGATGGCTAGATAAGTATAGCCAACTCCGGGAATCTGCTTAACGGTTAAATGGCCTTGCTTCTTAAGATCGAAAGCATTGGTAGGAGACAACTCACCGTCGGTAAGATCGGCCTTTTTACCCATCAATTCCATGACCCTGGTGTTTTCGTCGCGTACCACTCGAAACAACAGATCGGTCTTGGGCATGCCTTCAAACCACAGCGCGTGGGGAGTAAGATGAATGACTTCCTTGGCCGTGTCCCATGACTTCAACCTAAAAGGCCCAGATCCGTTGAGCTCGTGTCGACATTGCTGCGAACGGCCACTGCATGACTTCTTTGACACAATGCCAATAGCACACAGGTCCGTGAAAAACGCCGCATGTGGTTGTTTGAGCTCGAACACCACAGTCGTGTCATCGAGCGCTTGCAAATTAGCAACGTATTCAAATTTTTCCGCATGGGGTGATGCGACATCCGTGCTCTTTAGCTGTTCATAGGTATAGACAACATCGTGCGCTGTTAGCGGAGTGCCATTGTGAAACTTAAGATTCCTTTTTAACAAGAGCTTGAACGTCTTATCGCCTGTCATTTCAAATGACTCTACCAACAATGGCTTCGGCAATAGATCATCACCCAGTTCAAAGAGAGTGCCATAAATAAGACTGGCCATGCGCGACGCAGTTGCTGTCGTCGTGTATCGCGGATCTAGAGCTTCGATGGGGGTTGCGACATCGACGGTGATGACGGCGTCTTTGTCACGGCTAGGGCCGCACGATCTCGAGCAAGATACTAGGCAAAGCAAAAAGCAGATCAACGAGAACTGATATAATTTTTTAGCCTTCACGAGTAATTCCTACAAAAAACAAAAATAGCGAGTGTAATTGTCAAGAACATAAAACAAACGTAACTAGCGAAGAAATGAGGGTTTCAAGTTGCGAGGTTTTTAGGGTCGCCTTTGAGCTTTATGACTCATGCGAGAGTCTAGGGGGATTATAAGAAAAGAAAACCCCAGGAAAGTGAACGCCCATGCAACAATGTTGGAGGTCAGTAAAAAACTGGCTGAGATCGCTGGTTTTTTATATAATTTAATCCATGAAAACGATCCTGTTAGTTGTTTACTTTTTTTCTGTGGCGTTGTTAGGAAAAGACGTTTTTGTTGTCTCAAATAGGATTAAGGCTGATGTGGATTTTTGGAAGCGGGTTTATGCTGAGTGGGACAACCACCAAGTGGTCTTTTATGATTCGCAGACCAAATTTGTCTACGACGTTATCAACTTACCCAAAGTGGACAATGAAATCAGCTCACCTAAATATAAAAAACTAGTCGAACAGAGATATAACGATATTATCGGCATCCTAAATAGGATGGTCAACCATAGTAAAAAAGCGAGCGATGGTGCGCTTGCCACCCAAATTTATTCCGTGGTCAAAAAGCATTCATTGTTAAAGGAGAAGGATTTAGCAAATCGCATGCGTTATCAAAATGGTCTGCGCGGACAGTTCGCGTATGGGCTCAAAGTATCGGGGCTTTATGCCGATGACATGAAGGCGGTTTTGCGTTCACAAGGTCTTCCAGACGATCTTTTGGCTGTGGTCTTTGTTGAATCGCTCTTCTATATCTCAGCCATATCGCATGCGGGTGCCTGTGGTCCCTGGGGCTTTGTTAGAGAGACGGCCATCAATTCGGGCATCCATGTGAACAAGTTCACGGATGAGCGATTGGATCCGGTCATATCTACATGGGCCGCTGCGCGCTATCTAAATAAGGCGAAGGCAGGCCTATTAGAATGGCCGCTGGCCATTACCTCCTACAACTATGGCTACTCTGGCATGATGCGGGCGGTCAACAATCTTGGCACACGTGATTTTGATGTCATTTTAGCTAATCACCAAAGTCCATTGTTTGGCTACGCATCACAAAACTACTACGCGGAATTTCTCGCGGCTCGAGAAATTCTGCTTCACCAAGAAAAGTATTTTCCCGACGTAAAAAAGGAGCGTGCCTGGACCTATCAGACCGTGCAAGTCTTGCGCCCGGTCCTCGCAACCGATTTGGTGCGCTTTGATGTTATTGGCACCGACAGTTTGATTGCCTTAAATCCAGGGCTCACTAAACACACGGTTTTAGGCAATGAGGTGATTCCGCCGGAGTATGCCTTACGCATACCGCCTGGTAGATCCAAGAGCTTTTATCAGCAGATAAAGAAGATCCCAGACACCCGGCGTAGTGCCGCTGCCCATAAGATTAGTTCTAAGTATATGGCCAAAGGGAGAGAGTCTCTAAGACGCATTGCGCGGATCTTTGGTATATCGGCCGAATTCTTGAGTGAAAGAATGGGCAAACCTCTCGATTACCAGCCACTAGGGCCCGTATTGATTAGGTCCCAGGCTCATCTTTTTTCGCCTTTACTTGAGATAAACCAAAACATGCTATCCGCGTCTGCCACCAAACCAAAAGAAATTAACCAAAAAAATACCAAAAAATAGCTAGTTAGTTGGGAAGCCGGTGGCTCTATTTGTAAAGTATCACGTCACCCCGCGGCGTAGTCCGCGGGGTCCAGGGTGATGGCGCTTCGCTGGATCCCGCGGACTTTGCCGCGGGATGACAGGAGCCCTATTTTCATGCTACATCGCCGACTGCGAGCATGAAGTCGCTTTGCAAAAAGGAGATGGATTTACTCTTCTTTCGAGCCTAATTATGGATACCGGAGCAAATTCGAAATTACCAACCCAATTGAGCGAAAAGCAGGCCAGCAAATTAAAGCATATCGAAGCGTGCTTATTGCCAGCATCACAGTATTTAAAGAGTGCTGGTTTTGAGACCGTTGTCCTTAAAAATCAGTCCATGGCCGGCCTCTCTCTTTCGGACCTATCTCTTACCACGCAATTTCTAGGGCATAGCTTGGGCTCGCCATTGATGATCGCGCCCATGACAGGTGGCACCGAACTAAGCTTGCTTCTAAATGAACGTTGGGCCCGCGCGGCTGAGCATTTTGGATTAGCATTTGGGGTTGGAAGCCAGCGATTGGCAATAGAAGACCCTAAGGTGGCCTTGAGCTTTAATGTCAGAAAATTCGCCAAGACCGCTATGGTTTTTGCCAATCTTGGTGCTGCACAAATTCGCAAAGATTCCGCACGCCTTGCTACACAGGCGGTGGACATGATTGAAGCCGATGCATTATTCATTCATTTAAACCCTCTCCAAGAGGCATGCCAATCTAGTGGTGATACCAATTTCGAAGGCGTTTTTGAAGAAATTGCCATTGTCGCCGACCTGCTGAAAGCAAGATCAATTCCTGTGCTGGTGAGAGAAGTTGGCTTTGGCCTCAGTGAAGAGGCGGCGCGTCTTCTCATTTCTGCAGGCGTATCTGGTCTTGATTGTGCAGGAGCGGGTGGCACGTCATGGGCCAAGGTGGAAGGCCTTTGCGCAAGCAAGGAGCAATATCGTCGTCTTGGCGAAATTTTCGGTGAATGGGGCATACCGACGGCACAGTCGATTCAGAACGTAAGAAACGTGAGCCAGGATATTCCGTTGATAGCTACCGGGGGCATACGTAGCGGTCTCGATGTGGCCAAAGCCCTTGCGCTTGGTGCGGATATTGCTGCCATGGCGCAGCCCATGCTGTCTGCTGCGATCCAAGGAGAACAGGCGCTTTTCGCCTTTATTGAGCAAATATTATTGGAGCTAAAAATTGCCATGTTCGCATCAGGGGCGCGCTCGCCCAGCCATCTTCGGCACGATTATAGCAGCGTGGGTGTGGCTTCCATGTGCACTGACGGTTTGAGGTCTAAATGCTCGTAGGAGCGCCTAGTGGCCTGACGTCCACGCGAGGTACGAATGATGTAGCCTTGCTGAAGCAGATAAGGCTCATACACATCTTCTATAGTTGATGCCGATTCACTAAGCGATGCAGCAATAGTGTCTAGTCCAACCGGCAGGCCATCGTTTAGCGTGCACAGCAGATGAAGTATGCGATTGTCCATAGCATCTAAGCCCTTGTCATCCACCTCGAGGCTCTTAAGTGCTGTGGATGTGATGGCCAAAGTGATGATGCCTTCGCCTAAAACTTGCGCAAAATCACGCATGCGCTTGAGCAGCCGGTTAGCTATTCTTGGCGTCCCCCGACTTCTTCTTGCAATTTCATGAAGCGCTTCTTGGTCAAACGGTATTTGTAGAATTCTGGCTGAGCGCTCAACGATTAAGGAGAGCTCGGCGATTGAATAATAATCTAGACGCGCAGAAATTCCAAAACGATCGCGTAAAGGCGAGGTTAAAAGCCCAGTCTTGGTGGTTGCTCCCACCAAGGTAAAAGGCTCAAGCTTAAGTGGCATCACCCGGGCATGGGCGCCCTCACCCAAGATGATATCGAAGCGAAATTCCTCCATCGCTGGATAGATATTTTCCTCGATCACGGAATTGAGACGATGAATTTCGTCAATAAAAAGCACGTCGCCCTTTTTAAGATTGGTAAGAATGCCTGCGAGATCACCCTTTTTTTCTAGCGCTGGGCCTGAAGTAACAAAAAGACGTGTACCCATCTCTTTAGCGATGATATTAGCCAAGGTGGTCTTACCAAGTCCTGGTGGACCAAACAATAGACAGTGATCCATAGCTTCTTCACGGGATTTAGCCGCCTTTGCCATCACCATGAGATTATCTACGTGTTGTTT
>Ga0070734_10005877_pt1 | contig 10592 bp, 9 predicted proteins | sample Coa_R1_8_FD_66444 | JGI IMG/M metagenome (GOLD analysis project Ga0070734, IMG submission 66444) | Surface soil microbial communities from Centralia Pennsylvania, which are recovering from an underground coalmine fire - Coalmine... | ecosystem: Environmental > Terrestrial > Soil > Unclassified ... | reverse complement strand
TGGATTGGGTCTCCGGCGCGGCCCTGATGATCCGCCGCGCGCTGCTCGAGCAGATCGGCGGCTTCGACGAGGACTACTACTTCTATTGCGAGGACGTGGACCTCTGCTGGCGCGCCAACCATTCCCAATGTCGAACCTTCGGAACGCCCAACGTCGAACCTTCGAAACACCCTTATTGGCGCGTCACTTACTTTCCGGAGGCCGTTATCTACCACCTCATCGGCAAGAGCAGCGACAAAGTCCCCACCCGCATGACCTACGAGTTCCATCGCAGCATGTACCTGTTTTATAAGAAGCACTATGCGGCGACGATGCCGCTTCCAGTCCGGCCGCTGATTCCTATCGGCATCGGGATGCGCGCCGTCGGGCAGATGACCCGCTATCGGATCAACTACTGGCTGCGCCGGCTGCGCGGCCAGGAGCGGCCGCGGCGGCTGCCGGCGCCGAAAGAGAAGTCATGAGCCGCCCCCCCCGCAGACAACCGGGAACGGCAGGCAAGAGACCGGCCGGGGAGAGCCAGCCGGCCCGCCCGAACGGCCGGCGGGAACCTGCCGGAAGGAAACGCGCGCTGCCGGACGCTGCGGCGGCCCGGCCAGCGCCCGCAGGGTCGGAACCAGCCCCGCTCTCTCTCCTGGAAGGCATCGCGCTGGCCCTGCTGGCCGCCGCGCTGCTGGCTGCCCCGCTCTTCGCAGGCGCTTTCAGCACGCTGCCGCGCAATGACTTCGTGGCGCCCGCAGGGGCTTTCGACACGCTCTCCTCGCTCGGCCTGCCGCTGGCCGTGCTGCTGGTCGCCCTCGCCGGCGGCGTGGCCGCCTGGCTGGCGTGGTCGCGTCCGGCGCCGGCGCAGCTCCTGCCCGCGCTCACCGGCTCCGCGATCCTCCTGGGCGTCTGGGCCCTCCTCTCCCTGACGCGAACGCGCGCGCTCGACATGAGTCTCGATGCCCTGGCCGCGCTGCTGGCGGCGCTGCTGCTGGGCGCGCTGACGGCCAGGCTCGCCCGCCACCCCCGCGCCCGCGACGCGCTGCTGCTGACCCTCGTGGCCACCGCCGGGATCGTCTCCCTGCTCGGCATCCGGGAATATATCCAGCAGTACCAGATCCATGACGTGACGCACCGCACCTTCGCCACCTTTGTCAACCCGGACTTCCTGGCCGGCTACCTGCTGCTGGCGCTGCCGGTCACGCTTTCGGCGTTTGTGGCGGCGCGGGAAGGGATCGGCCGGCTCGTCACGCTCCTGAGCCTGGCCGCTCAGAGCGCCTGCCTGCTGCTGACGGGATCACGCGCCGGGGTGGGGATGCTGCTGGCGGCACTGCTGGCGTGGGTGGCGCTGACAGCCGTTTCCGGCGCGGCCCGCGGTCGGTGGGGACGTATCGGCATCGGGCTGGCGGTGTTTGCCGTCGCCACGGTCCTAGCCTCCGCACCGACACGCGCGCGCGTCTCTACCACGCAACATATCGTTCAGGCCGTTCCTGCCGCGCAAAACCGGCCCGCCCAGGCGGCAGGAGCGGAGGCCACGCCCCAGATCGCCGACCTGACCGCCGGACAGGGCCATTCTGCCGAATTCCGCCGCTACACCTGGATCGGCGCGCTGCGCATGGCGCTCGCCCATCCGCTGATCGGCGCCGGCATCGGCGCCTTCGAGGTCTCTTATCCGCATTATGCGCTCACGGCCTATACCGCGCACGCGCATAACAGCTATCTGCAATGGGCGAGCGAGACCGGTTTCCCCGGCCTGCTGTTCCTGCTGGCCTTGCTGGCGGCGGTCCTCCTCCTCGGCGCGCGCGCCCTCCTGCCGCCCCGCCAATCCTCAGTCCCCTCAGAAGGGAGGAGGGAAGAGGGAAGAGGGAAGAGAGAAATCCCCGGTCCCCAATCCCTCTTCGACCGCCCGGCCCTGCTGCTGGCCGGTCTGCTGGCCGGCTTCGTGGCCTCGCTGCTGCACAGCCTCTTCGATTCGGACTGGTATATTGTGGCGACCCTCTTCACCCTCAGCGCCGTGCTGGGGCTGACGGTCGCGCTGGCCCGCGCGGAAGGAGCGCCAGTGTTCGGGAACGTCCTGACGCTGCCGGGAAAAGGTCTGCGCCTGGCCGCGGCGGCCGCAGCGATCCTCGGGCTGTTCCTGCTGTGGCGGGCTCTGACGCTCGGAGCGGCGGCCCTCGATAAAGAGGCAGGAGCGCAGGCGATCGCCGCGGGCGACCCGCAAGGCGCGATCGCGGCTTTTCAGGAGGCGGCTTCCGCTGACCCGCTGGACCCCGAAGCGCATCTGGACCTGGGCGCGCTGACTTCCGGGCAGCAGCGTCCAGACGACGCGCGCAGGCAGTTCGAGGAGGCTGCGCGCCTGGCTCCGACCGGCAAGACGTTCTACCGGCTGGGCCAGTTCGACGCGAACGCCGGCGACCTGCCGGGCGCCATCCGTGCCTTCGAGCGCGCCCGTGAGATCGAGCCGCATAACCTGCAGACCCTCCACGCCCTGGCCGACGCCTATCGGCGTGCCGAGAACCTGCCGCGCGCCGCGCAGGTGTACGCGCAGATGGCCGCCCTGGAAAACGCGCCCTATGGAAAAGTCCGAGCGATTCCGACACTCATAGAGACAGAATTCGCGTATGCGCATGCGGGTCTGGCCGACATCGCCTACGCGCAGGGCCGCCTTCTGCAGGCCGCGCAGGAGTACGCCCGCGCCGCCGCCGTACTGAAAGCCTACTGGGATGGGCGCTGGCTGGATGTCTATGCCACCGTCCCTCTCCAGAAGCGCACGGCCTGGGCCGATCTGTACGACCAGGTGCTCACGCGCTGGCAGGAAAGCTTGAAAAAGCTCGGCCCCGGCCAGGCTGCCCAGATTCAGCGCATCGCCGCCGAGCAGGCGCAGTTACGCGCCGATCGAGCTACGGGCAAGTAGAGCGGCTCCCTTCCGCTTAAAATTCGTCCGGCAGGACGGTTGGCCGCAGGCCCTACAGACGGGTATTTCAATGCCCGGATAGGGGGTGAGGTCGGAGCGGCTTACACGCCCTTCTGGATCAGGGCTTCGTCGGCGAGGCGTTCGGAGAGTGTGCGCGGGCGGGCCGGCAGGGCCTCGATGGCATCGGCCATAGCGCAGAGGGCGTCCGTAAGCCGCTGCAGGGCCCGCCGGTCGCTCTGCGCGCCGGCGCGCCGCCATTCGATCTCGGACAGGCGCGCATAGACCTCGACGTCGGCGTAACGGCTCAGCTGCTGCCGCACGACGGGCGTCAGGACCGCCGGCAGGTCTGCGGGACTGTTGCAGACGAGGAAGAAGCGCCGCATAAACGCCGGATCGTCCAGGTCAGTCGCGGGCTTTTCCCCGCGCGTCTGCACCTCTTCGAGCAGGCTTTTGTGGCGCAGGCCCAGAATAAACCCGGCCGGGTTCTGGAGCGGCAGCGCCGCACGCGTGTGGAAGTAGGGAGCCTCGTCTTCGTAGCTGAGCGCGGTCTCCAGCACGAAGGGGCGCCCGCCCACCTGGCCGGTGATGCGTCCGGGGGCCAGCCGGCTCTGTGGGGAGAACTCAGCGCCGATCTCAGAGGCATAGGCGCGCCATGCGCGCTTCGCCGCGCCCCGCAGCGCGCGCCAGAGCCCGAAGGCCGCCGCCAACAGCGCCAGCACGACCAGCCAGGCCGTGCCGGCAGGCCAGCGTGCAGGCGCGTTCGCAGGCGGACGATGTCCCCGCGCGACGGACAGGCCGCGCGCCCTTATCCGGCGTCCCAACGAGGACGATGCAGGAGGATCAACAGGCATGGAGGCCGCTTTTCTGGTGTGAATTGCCATAAGGACCGGCGCTACTCTATTCCCACCCTTACGCCGATTTTCCTTCAACCCTAGATATAGGGGTGAATCGAATTTTCACCCCAATATACAGACAATCATGCAAACAAAGAAGGATTTCTGGCCGCCGACGTCGAATTCGTCGTACGTCAGCAGCCCCTACCACCGGGCCACGTGTTTTTCCCCTGACGGTGAACACTGCACCACCCTGGTGAGCACCACATGGAGGAGTAACCGAAGGATGTACCGTTTCACTAGCATGCTGCTTTGCGCGCTGAGCCTGGTGGTCCCGGCTCTGGCGCGCGCCGATTCGAATGCCGTGGTGGCCGAGCCGAACCCGGTCTCCGTCGGACAGAGCGTCACCTTCCACTGGTATTTTACCGGCACGAAGGTCGTCGTGGCCGGCGGCCGCTTCGGCAATGGCGCCGTCGTCACCGGACGCACGAAATTGACCGACCAGCCCCGCAAGACCACTCGCTATACCTTCGACGTCTGGTATCGCGCGCCGGTCAAATCGCCCGCCACCGGCAAGACTGCCGTTCAGCCCCTGCACAGCCGCTACAGCGTCCTCGTGGAGGTCGTACCGCCGATGGCCTCCTACCATGATTCCCACGGCTGGCAGATCAGCTACGTGCATGGCTGGCAGATGGATAAAGTGAGCACGCCCGATGAAGGCGACGACGGCCTGGTCTTTTTCCAGCCGGAGGATGACAGCGTCGAGCGTCTGGCCGTGGCGATCATGCCCGTGAGAAACATGAACAGCGCCGACCTGATCCAGAAGATCCAGGCCGATGTCCCCGCCCATTACGACAGCCCACAGTTCATCACGGAGAACACGTTCCTCTACCGGGACACTCCGGCGGTATGGGCGATCTTCACCGGCCTGGATCAGACCCATCCGGGCACGCGCACCCAATCCATGATCCTGGCTTTCGTGCGTGACGGACACGCCTATGTGATCAGCGCCCGCACGCAGGCGGACCGCTTTGCTGCCCGGCGCGCCCTCCTGGAGCGGATGGTCAAAAGCTTCTCGGTCACCAAACGCCCCACCGAGCCGGACACCACTGCCCGCGGGCATCGCGCCCCTTTTAAGGAAGGGGTGAGGGCCTGATCCTTCACCCCTTCCCGATCCCGTTCACAAAAAACAGGCCGGAGCGAACGCTCCGGCCTGTTCCATTAGCGATAGGATTGGGGACTACCAGCGGTTGCCGCCGCCGTAGCCGCCGCGATCGCGGCTGCCGCGGTCCCGGCTGCCGCCGCCGTAGCCGCCGCCGCCGCCATAGCCGCCGCTGTTGCGCGGGCGCTCCTCGCGCGGCCGGGCCTCGTTGACGGTCAGCGTCCGCCCGCCCAGCATTGTGCCGTTGAGCGACTGGATGGCGGCATCCGCCTCGGCGTCCGACTCCATCTCCACAAAGCCGAAGCCTTTGGACTGGCCGGTGTAGCGGTCGGTGACGATGGTGGCCGAGGTGACGGTGCCGGAGGAAGCAAACAGGTTCTCCAGGTCTTCCTCGACCGTGGAGTAGGGCAGACCGCCCACATAGATACGCTTTGCCATTTCTTAAATGGCTCCTTTCGTCTCTTTCCTTGCGGAAAAGTAAATGTCGCCAGGCGACAGGAAGTAGGTGAAGCCTGTCGTTATCTTCACCATCTGACTCGCGCGGCAGGAAAGGAAGAAAGAGCCTGCAGAAGATGCATCAAAGGGGTTTGAACGTGGGAACACGGGCCTGGATGCGCCGATTGCGGTTCTATCATAACTTCTTGTCGTCGAAACAGATGATAGATTATACCATATCGCGCGCCAAAAAGGGGGATTTCCTTCAAATATTTTGGGCGGCACGCAACTGATCGAGAAAATCGGCGCTTTTGAGGTCCCGCTCGGCGCGGTAGCGCACATACCAGCGCAGCGCCCTGTCAACCTCGGCGGCGGTCCGGGGCGACGGATGCAGCGCCAGAACGGTTTCCGGCTCGGCGGAAAAGAGCGTCTGCAGCAGATGCACGGCCTCCGCCGAGAGCGGCAGCGCGTCCTCCACGCGATACCGATCCGCGCTGCAGAGCGTGCCGCCGAGGGAAGGGCTGAAACCGACGGTGCGCCGCTCCAGGGGCTGGCCGCAGCGCACGCAGCGATCCAGCGCCGGCGCATAGCCCAGCGCGGCCAGCAGGCGCAATTCGTAGCTATGCACGATCCCGTCCGGATAGGCGCCGGCGCGCTGCAGCAGGGTCAAGGCCCAGACCGTCAGGTCGCACAGCTCCGCGCTGGAGGTCGCATCCCGCTCGATCGTCAGCCGGTCGAGCAGCTCGCACAGGTAGGTAGCGCGGGCCAGCCGCGCCAGGTCCGAGCGCAGAGAGGGGAAAGACTCCTGGATCTCGCACTGGGTCACGATGTCCAGCGACTTGCCGGTCGCCAGCAGAAAGCGCGACAGCGTGAACAGCTCGGTCGCTCCACTCAGGCGGCTGGCCGGCTTGCGCGCGCCCTTGGCGACCGCCGAGAGCTTGCCGTGCTCGCGCGTGTACAGAGTCAATATCTTATCTGTCTCGCCCAGGTTCAGCCGGTGCAGGACGAGACCGGTCGCCGGGTAGGTAGGCATGATTTAGATAGGCGCGTGCGTGTTGGCGACCAGAGCGCGGTGTTCCTCCTCATACGCCTCGTACTGCTCGGCAGGCTGTTTGAAAAACGCCCGGCCTGTGGCCGAGTCGGTCATGCAGAAGGAGACCAGCTCCCAGCCTTTCTCTCCCTCCGTATTCAGCTTCGTCTCGCTCAGGGCCAGATCGCGCACGACTAATACCTTATAGCGCCATCTCTGCATAGGAGTTCCTCCTCTCCTCTTTCTTTACCGTGCCGCGCAGTTTATCGCTCGAAGCGCGCGCGATAGCGGCGAAACCGTCGCTGCAGCTCCAGCAACGCGAAATGGACGGCATCTTCGGCCACCTGCCGGTCGCTCAGGCCGGCGGTCAGGCTGTCTTCGGGCCGGACGGTCATGCTCTCCGCGGCCCGGTCGCTCCAGAGCACGGCGCCATCGGCGACGCGCACGAGCGCGCCGGCCGCTTCGGCGCGCGCCACCCGTTCCCGCGCCATCGGGCGGGCGGATTCGAGCGCAGAGCCTGCAAGCCTGCCGCCTCCCGGCCCGGCAGGATGGCCGGCCTGCGGATCGGCGGTCCCGGCCTCCATCTCGATGTCGGTGACGTGGGCGAGCAGCAGATAGTCCACGCCCAGCTGTCGTCCCAGCGCCTGCGCGCGGGCTTTCTCCGGCTGCTCCTCCTGCGCCCACAGCGCGGCCGGCGCCAGCCCGAGGCGCGTCATCGCGCGGCGAGTCTCCTCCAGGGCGATCACGGCCTTGCCGAAAAGCGGCAACAGGTCCGGCGTGAAGCGCGAGGAGACGTCAGGGGGCAGGCCCCGCACGACGCCAGGCAGCACGCGCCGGCCCTGCGGCGTGAACAGCAGTTGATCGGCCTGTGGGGGCGCGGGGACCGGCGCCAGGGCGATCCGATCTTGCGGCTGCATCAACGGTCCTGCCTCGCCCGTCTCGAGAGTGTGCGCCGCGCGCGCGGCCGCCTGCCGGGCGGCCTGGTCGGCCAGGTTCAGGCGCGTGCGCGCGTAGCCCATGCGAAAGAGCGCGCGGCCGCTGGAAGCCGCGCCGGCGGCGATGATCTCGGACGGCGCGGCCAGGCCCGGCTCTTCGCGTCTCGAGCGCCGCCGTGACCTTGTCCCCGCGCGCCGGACGGCCAGGTCCTCCGAAAGACGGGGGCCCACCATCTGCACGGCGACCCAGAAGGCCAGGTCCCGTGTCTTCTCCTCCCGAACGCTCACCCGGATCACCTGCGGCGCCAGGACAGCGTCGCAGCCCAGCCGTGCGCAGAGGGCGCGCGCGCCCTCCGGCTGCGCCGCCTGCGCCGGCGTCAGCCTCAGGGCTGCCAGCGCCGCCTGCGTCTGGCTTTCCGGTGTCACACGAATGTCCAGCCGCTCGCGCAGTTGCCGGGCCAGCGCGTCGCAGAAGAGCGCCTCCTCCAGATCGCGCAGCAGCGCGCCTTGCAGCGCCTGTCGGGCATCCTCACGCTTACCCTCCGGCGCCGGGGCGAACAGGCCCGAAAGCGACTGCCGCTTCCCTCGCGCCTTGCGCGCCGTCTGCAGCAGCCGCAGAACCTCCGCGCTCTCCGCCGGGGCAGGTGCCAGCAGCGCCACCTGCCGCAGCGCCGGCGGCGTTGCGGCGGGGATGTCAACACCTGCGGTGCTGGGGGTGTCAGCCCTGCGGGCCGGGGGTGTCATTCGCTGCGCGAATGGGGATGTCAACCGCTTCGCGGTTGGGGAGGTCGGCGCTGACGCGCCGGGGAGATGCTTTTCCCCGCTCCGAAGGAGCGACACCTCCGCCTGCGCAGCAGGCGACACTCCCAGGGCCGCTGGCCCTGACGCCCCCACGAGCGCAGCGAGTGACATCCCCGCCAGCGTAGCCGGCGCCCCCCACGCCCGAAAACTCCTGTAAGCTATTGACAATACCTGCGGCATTTTGTATACTCTACCGTATTCGCCATCGGGCGCAAGATTCCTTTTTGCCCGAATTTGCGATTTTTCCGCGGTGACGCTCTCTGCCGATAGCGCCGCCCACTCCTTTCCTGAATGAGGGCATGTGCATGGATCTGGAAGCCAGGGACCTCCTGACTGTCGAGCAGGCGGCGCAGTATCTGCAGGTCAGCCAATCGAGCATTCGCTCCTATATTCGCCAGGGACGGCTGCAGGCGTATCGCATCGCCGGCAAACGCAAGGTGTTGATCCCGCGCTCGGCTCTCCTGGCCCTCCTCGAGCCGGCCCGCCCCGAAGATGTCGAAGCCGACGTCGCCGCTTCTGATGAGCCGGATCCGCCGGAACCTCCCCATAGAAGTACCAACAATGCTTAAGGAACTCAAAGAACTCTGGCATTTTCGCTATCTGCTGTACGTGCTGGTCCGGCGCGACCTGAAAGTCCGGTACAAAAACTCAGCCCTGGGGTTTGTCTGGTCCATCGCGCCGACCCTGCTCCAACTGCTCGTCTTCTCGTTCTTTTTTCATAACGTGCTCAACGTCAAAACGCAGAACTTTTCCGCCTATGTGCTCTGCGGCCTGATCCCCTGGGGGTTTTTCTCCGCCGCCTTGCTGGATGCGAGCCAATCGCTGCTGACCAACTATGCCATCATCCGCAAGATCTACCTGCCGCGCGAGATCATCCCCCTGGCGAGCGTGCTGGGCGGCTTTGTCCACTATATGCTGGCCTGGGCGGTCTACTTCGTGGCCTTCTTCGGGGTGGCCCGCCTGATCGGAATCGAGATTCCTATCCTGCCCACGCTCGCCTGGTTCCCGTTCATCACGCTGGCGATGCTGCTGTTCACCACAGGGCTGTCGCTGTGGGCGGCGGCGCTCAACGTCTTCTACCAGGATGTGAAGTTTATCCTCCAGACAGGGCTGGTGCTGCTGTTCTTCGTGTTCCCGGTCATCTACCCCATCGAAAACGTCTACTATAACTCCGGCACCCTGCGCACGCATCCCTGGCTGTTCAAGCTCTATCAATACATTCCCATCAGCGCCATCATCGAATCCTACCGCAAAACGCTGCTGCAGCCGGTTCCCCGCGGGTCGTTCGGCCTGTCCGCCAACGTCATGCCCATAGATATGAACTGGAAGGCGCTCTGGTTCACCTTTGCGCTCTCCCTGCTGATTGCCTATACGGGCTACTGGTACTTCAACCGGCGCAAATGGCAGTTTGTCGAGCGCCCGTAATTCTCTGCTGTCCCTGTTAAAACTGTCTCACTACCTTGAAGACGAGCCGGTTTTTGAAGGTGTCGGCGTTGGGATCGCCCCAGATGATAAAGTACTCCGTGCCGCCGTAGCCGGAGCGCCGGTAGCTCAGATACCAGTTCATCTTGCCGTTGCGACGCACCAGCCGACCGCCGATGGCACGGTCCTTGCTCATTTCATAGTTGATTGACACCACATGCTGATGCTGCGAGCCGTTCAGGTTGACGATCTGAGAAGCGGCATTGAGGGTCAGCCGCCTGTGAAAGCGCCAGTTGATCGCCGGTCCGAGCGCAGTGTAGGGGCTGCCGTCCTGGGTGCCCCAGGCGAAGTCCATCGAGACGTTTCGGAACTTGTCGAGCGCCGGGTAGCGCAGCGTGATGTCGTAGAGATGATCGTGGTTTAGCTCGAAGTGATTATTGTCGTAGCTGGCGGACAGGCCCAGCGATTTGACGGTCCGCAGGTTCAGGTAAAGGCTGATGTCGTCGTTGAAGAAGCGGCCATCGGTATGCAGATAGCGAGAGAGGTTGATCCCGGCGTTGAACTGCCGGATCGGGCCGGAGCGCCAGGGGCTGCCGTAGCCGAAGCCTGCATTGGCGCCCATCTCGTCCGTGAAGGGCGCATAGCCGTCCCGCGCCTGGAAGTTGGGGCTGATCCACTGGTAGCCTCCCCCGGCAAACCAGGCCTTGCTGTTCCAGAACAGGTCCGCGCCGGCCGCATCCCCGGCCCCGCTCAAATCCCCGGAGTGCGCGCCGCCCACGTCGAAGCCCCAGGTGCCGCGCCCGTAGCTGCCCTGGAGCGCCGTGACGGTATTGTCAACGCCCCCCTGGGGCCCCTTCCCCATGCCCAGGCGCACGGCCTGCAGGTCGAGCGTGGTGAACGGGGAGAACTGCTGGGCGAGCGTGACGACCGTATCGTTGCGGCCGGAATAGTCCTGGGTCGTCAGTATCCCGAGGTTCGTACCCTTGCCGGCCCGGCCATAGAACTTGGCGCCCAGGTCGAAGGCGGGGATGCGCACGCTGGCGAACGGCTCTACGCCGCTCAGAAACGCGCGGTAGTAGTC
>Ga0070734_10005876_pt1 | contig 10595 bp, 5 predicted proteins | sample Coa_R1_8_FD_66444 | JGI IMG/M metagenome (GOLD analysis project Ga0070734, IMG submission 66444) | Surface soil microbial communities from Centralia Pennsylvania, which are recovering from an underground coalmine fire - Coalmine... | ecosystem: Environmental > Terrestrial > Soil > Unclassified ... | reverse complement strand
GGGTTTACTCCATAATACGCCGTTGTCCAGAAGCGACTCGGCCTTCAGGCGACGCATCAAGAGAAGATACATCTCACTTCCAGGGATATACTCACGCTGTTAAAAAGAAAACGGAAAGAGACAGCCACATTTTACGATGGATGTGGCTGTAGCCATTATATTGGTTAGCCACTCGATCATTTTCAGGCTAATCTTTGTTGCTTTGAGCAAACCATGTCGATGTAGCCCTCTCTACGAGCTAGGTGAGCCTGTAAGAATGACGAGGTTGGGCCAGCAATCGTTCCCTATAAGCAAAACGGTGTGCAGACTACTCACCCATCTGGTTTACCTTCGTATGGAATAAGGCCCAGACGCCTCCGCATCATTCGTACTCTTCCTTTGGATGGCAGGTGTAGGGGCGCTGCCCTGACCGGGCAATCGCTGCAGGATCTGCTGGATGTCGGCATCCATGGGTGGCGTGTCACTGCCCCGGTTGAGGGTATAGGACTGATCGCCGTAATGGAGGGTGTAAGATTGTGGCATGGTGGGATTGGGGGCCTACTTCGCGAGGGTTTTGAAGGTAGGGGGTTGATGTGAAATTCGTTGCGGAAGAGGGTTAGGAAATGGATGCGGACGAGTGAGCCATGCGACCCTCCCACCCTCATGCTATCCTATCTCACCCCGTTTTGTCAAGGGCGAAACCCCACAACTTCACCTTTTTGGTAAAATTTTGTCTAATGGCGACACGCAGTGGATTGGCATTCCACAGGGGAGTAAAGTAACATGTTGGAAGGAGCAGCGAGATTACTCCCTCCATTATCGTTACCGCGATTCAGGAAGGCTTGCGGGTCGACACCGGCTTCCCGTAGCCGGTTATCAAGATGCTGTCCGGCTTCTTGGATAAGAGATCGTCTAACACCGAGGGTTGCTTTAGGTGTTGTCCCCTTAGTCGTTGTATCTCGTTGAACTCCTCCACCGTCATTCCCCCAGACTGCTTCGCCTTGCTCTCGATTTCCTGTATTCGGGCTTGTTTCTCTTCCTCGGTCATTTCTACCCTTTCTCTTAAACTTGGTGTACCCATTATAAGCAGATCAACTACGGATCTGGTTTTTTTGGCGGGTCCTCTGATGGGGCCGAGTTCCGATGAGGTCTTCCTATAAGCTCCTCCAGCTTTCGATGCATTGCCTCACGGCCTCCCGTTTTATAGGCCGCTATCGCGTCCGCTATTTTCTCCATCGCCACCGCCCGCTCTTCCAGTGTCAATGTTTCCCGCACCGGCTGAGGTTCATCGTGCTTTCTCATTTATGACTCCCTGGGTAATTCTGATCCCGCGCGACGGTCTTCCCTACCTCCGGCAGATCTACTACTGGTCGGGTTCCATCGACGCGGCTTCCGGCGAGGTTCTGGCCCGAAAAGCCTTTCCGATAAGTTCCTCCAGTTTCCGATGCATTGCTTCTCGGCCTCCTGTCTCATAAGCCATGAACGCCGCTTCTAAATTCTCATACGCCAGCTTACGGTCCTCTGGCGTCAATGTTTCCCGCACTGGTGTTTGAGGTTCATCGTGCTTTCTCATTTATGACTCCCTTGACTGGATCTGCAGCCTGCCGGAAGATTTCCGCAGCGGCTTGCTGTCCGTGCTTTTCTGCTACCAGATCTGCGTAATGTCTTATGAAATTGTTAGCCTCTTCCTCCGTCAGCCCGAGGCGATCAAACTTACCTGCCGCGATCCAGGCCGGAGCCTCCGTCGCCACTACGGCCGCCGGATTGGTGACCGAGAAATAGCCCACGTGCGCCAGGCCATCGCGCACCTTTCCAAATAGCGGATGCTGTTGCAGCGCGTCCAGATCCACCACGGCGGACATGTTGCCGCCACCATATTTTACCTGACCCCCATGCACATCTTCATGTTGATGCGTCCCCTCAACGTCCTCACCATCCGTTACAAACGAGATCCCACGCTGCATATCCTGCGTCATCGCCGTAAAGATCTGGTCTCCAAGAGCATGAAACGCATTTGCCGCCTTCGGCATCGCTCGCTCCGCCATCGCAACCTCAGAGAGGAGCGGCATGACTGCATTGGGAGCCAGCGTCACTCCATTCCCGACCGAACCCAGCCCGAGCGTTTCATGGATCCAGCGCATCAGTGCAGGCGAGGTAAAGATAGCCCCGGTGGCCGCATCCTGTCGCGAGGCGTACTCCCCGCCCTCTTCTCCCTCGCCACCTAACTGCTGGGCGATACTACCTGTCCGACCAGCTTGCCCTCCCGAGCTTGCTACAAACTCGTCAGTTGGTACTCCGATCCGTGGCCCGCTTCGGGTATTTGTATCAAACCACGCAGTCTGATTCGCCGCCTCCCCAGATATCTCCTTCCCGAGTGCAGATTGCTGGCTCTGGGCCGCCATTCTCGCCCGGATTTGCTGTCCCAGCGCTTCTTGGAACTGTCCTGTCCGCAGCTTCTGTTGCAAATCGGCGATCTGTACAGCGATCTCCGAAAGTGGTCGCTGTTGACCAAGTTGACTACGCAAGTTGGCCGCCCTGGGGCTGTCCGGTGGTGCGGAGGGGTCTCCCTGACTGCGCCAGAAGAGCCGAGCCTGCTCACGCTCCAACTGAATGGTGAGATCCGCTTCCCTGCTCAGGTCGCCAATCTGCTCGGCTAATGCTCTCTTCGTCCAGACCGTTCCCGCCGTCTGCTGTTCATGTACGGATGGCTCCGTCTCTATGGCTGTGTTGCCAGCCCCTACAATCGGTTCTTCGTCCACCCAGGGAGTGATAGACGCTTGCGTATTCCCCAAGGTTGGTGCCGTCGCCTCAATACTCGCATCCGGCGTCAAAGGCGTCTCTGCAGCCGTCGACTGGCTGCCTACTGCCTCATAATGCGTATTCAGAGCCGCCTGAACCGCTGCCGCTCGCTCCTGAGCCACCGCATCCGTCGGGTCCATCGCCAACTTGCCCAACGCCAACCGCAACAGCTTGGTCTGCTGCGCTACTTGCGCCGTCGTCAACTCTCCCGGCTTGCGCATCGGCTCCAGAGATGGGGAGGACGGGACGGCGGAAGACGGCGCAGCGGTGGGATCAGGACGCGCTTCGGGATAGCCGAGAGAACGAGAGTACTCCTCACTGCCCAACCCCTCCGCATCTACAGGCTGCTCCCAGTTCCAACCCGTGCGATCCATCGCCCCACCCAGAGCGCGCGGCAACACATCCGTAGCCGCAGCATGAAGCATCGGCAGCGCACTCACCGGAGCGAATTGCCCTAACGCTCCCCCCCAGTCGCCTGTGTCGAAACCGTACTTGGCACTCTGATACCCCCCATACCCTACCAAGGCAGGCATCACCGCCTCCGCAGGCAGACCCAACCCTGCCGTCGCAGCCATCAGCAACAGGTTCTGAGGCTCGACAAACGCGGCGAGGGTGTTGCCTAACTGCGGCAGAAACCCCTGCGTGGACGCAAGCGCTTGCCCGGTTCCCGGCTGTCGCCAGTACGCATCTATCGCCGCCTGATAGAACGGAGGGGTGTGGATGGAAGGCGTCTTCTCACCCGTGAACATCGTCGCCAACGCCTGGGAGATGCCGGGTGGCTCCGGAACGCTGGGATCGCCTCCGACCTCCGCCATGTAGGTGTCGCCTTCGGGGGTCGTCAGAACCATTTGCGGGTGGGCCGCTTGCCTCCGAGCCAACTCCGCCGCGTCTCGATCCTGCCTGGCCTCCTCGATAGCGAGGGGGGTAAAGCCGGGACCGGCAGAACTGCCGGGGAGGATGACCTTTCCGCCCTGCACCCCAACGGGCAACCCCATCTCCGCCGCATCCTGAGCGATGGTCTGCCGCACCATCAGTTTCGCCTGATCCGGAGTGAGGTAGATGCGCTGCCCTAACGCATTGGTCCTAATGGGAGGCGCAGGAGGCGCTACGGAGGTGGCCGCTGGGGTAGGAGTGTTGCTTGCTGCGCCCTGGCTTGCACCTGTCTGAGCTGGCAAGCGCTGGAGGAGTTGTTGAAGGTTGGCATCAGGAGGAGGGTTGAGTTGTCCCATCGCGAGGAGCGTCTTGACGAAGGGATCGGTAACCGGTCCAGGTCCCTGCATCCCGTTGGGAAGGACGTCAGGGGGAGGGGCCACTGTAGGGGCGCTGCTTGCTGCGCCCTGACTGCTTGCTGCGCCCTGACTGCTTGCTGCGCCCTGATTCGTACTGCCCTGACCTGGCAATCGCTGGAGGATCTGCTGGATGTCGGCATCGGTGGGAGGCGTGTCGCTGCCCCAGTTGAGAGTATAGGGCTGGCCGCCGTAATGGAGGGTGTAGGATTGTGGCATGGTGGGATTGGGGGCCAACCTCGTGAGGGTTTTGAAGGCAGGGAGTTGATGTGAATTTCGTTGGGGAAGAGGGTTAGGAAATGGATGCAGACGAGTGAGCCATGCGACCCTCTCACTCTCATGCTATCGTAACTTACCCCGGTTTGTCAAGGGCGAAACCGCACATTTTGCCCTCTTTGGTAAAAATTTGTCTGGTAGCGATTTCCAGGCGGATTGGCATGTGTCGGCAGTCCGGTGTATAATAAAGGAAGGCGAACCATCACACCACGTACACCACGCTTACCAACAGGGCTGAACCACGCATGACGGAGTACTGAACGATGCGACGAGGCACAACGAACGGAGCGAACACGTTGCGGATCGTAGGCGCAGGACTGACGATCCTCCTCTTCATCCTGTGTGGAGTGGGTCCACGCAGTTGGGCCGGGCCACCTGACAAATCCGCCCCGCAGCCCGTCGCGCCGTCAGCCCTATATGCCCCGGAGGATGTCGCGGCCTTCTCGCAACGCTTCCAACAGGACATCTGGCCGCTCCTGGCGCGCAAGTCCTCCAATTGCGTGGGCTGCCACACCAACATGAACCCCTCGCAATTGCACCTGGTCGGCACGCCCGATGCCCTCTTCAAAGTCCTGATCGCGGATGGACACTTCGAACCCGACAATGCCGCATCCCTCCTGGCCCGCGTCACCGCGCCTGCCGGCCCGACGCACATGCCCCCCGCGCCCTACGCCTCCTGGACGGACGCCGAGATCGCTACCCTGCGCGCCTTTGTGAATGACCTCGCCGCCAAACGGCAGAAGCATGGAGTGGCCGAAGACGAGCAGTTTCCGCCCGCCCTTCTGGCCGCCTACACCGGCAAGAAGCCCACCTCCGGCCTCGACAACACCTTCCTCACCTACTACCAACTCCGGACCAAGGTGAACGCGATCTTCCACGACGACTGGGTCCGCGACGACAAAGACCTCTATGAGGAGAACCTGGCCCAGTTCGGAGGCGCGGACTTCAAGGCCAGCTTCAATGAGAACACCCGACCGACCGCGCAGTTCCTCGCCGGAGTGGATACGCTCTCAAAAGATGTCGCCGCCCGCGCCTACCTCACCGCTTCCGGGCCGTTCACGGGCCGCGCCGAACACCTGCCCTCACCGCTCGGCAAGACAGCCCCGGATGCCGTCACCGCCCACGAGATCCAGCGCCTCTACCGAAAGATGCTCTTCCGGGAAGCCACCCCCGATGAGTTGAAATCCTCCTTCCGGTTCCTGCAGAGCATCTACCGCGCCCAGACCGCCCTCGCCGCGCAGGACTATGACCTCCGCTTCGAGCTAACGGCCCGCGACGAACACGGCCTCACTGCGTCTGTGCCCATAAAGATCCACGTCTCCAGCGACAGCTACGGTCTGGGCCAGACGCTGGTCAATGAGAACACGCCGGGAGAGGATGACAAAGCGAAGATCGGGCGCTTCAAGCTGGATGGGCCGTTCACCCTCAAGGCGAAGGACCCGGAGCAGAAGGTCGTCATCTCCAACGCCGGCTCACGGGGCAACCTCATCGTCCACGCCATCGAGGTGCATGGCCCGCTGCCTGACGGCCCCACCCGCATCATCGTCGTCACCGACCCCGGCGTGCAGCCGCAGGGCGCCTGGAAGCTGACCCAGCAGAACGGCATCCCCTGCTATGAGGACGACAACACCAATAAGGGCGCCAGCACACTCACCATCCCCCTCCCCATCGAGCAGGACGGACAGTACGAACTCACCTTCGCCTGGCGGCGTGCCGAGACCGTCAAGGACGGGGGCAGGAACCGCCGGGGCTATGGGGCCGCCAATGCGGAGAACGTCCTGGTGGAGGTCATCTCGCACGACAAACACCGGATCGCTGTGCCGCAACCCCTGCCCGTGCCGCCCCAGGGCGTAGCAGCCTTCTCCGTAGATGAGAGCGACGACGCCCTGAACCTCTGGAAGTCTCTCCCGGCCTTCAAATTCGGTGCGGACGACGGCGTGGAGATCAACAACACGGACACGCGCGGCCAGGTGGTCGCCGACGCCTTCAAGTTTGTGCCCGCCACCCTCCCCGGAGTAAAGCCGGCCAACGCCGAAGACCTCCTCCCCTTCACCATTCCCGCCAGGGATGCCGTCGGCCAGGATAAGTGGCAGAACTTTGTGCGCGGAGAGTTCCAGCGCTATCAGGGGGTCGGCCCGCGCCTGGTCAGCGACAGCAACGACCCGGCCCTGAAGGGCAAACTCAGCCTGCTCTATCGCCCTGCCCTCCGCACCGACGACTTCAAGCCCGACGCCTACTACCGCCTGGAGTTCGGCTTTCCCGGCGCGGTGCAGAACGATACCGCCGTGCCGATCCTCGTCCATGCCCGAGAATCCACGCCCATCCTCCAGGCCGCCTATCCGGCGCGGACGCACTCCGGCGCGACCATGACGCTGGATGCATCCGGCAGCTACAATACCCAGCACGCGCCGCTGCAATTCACCTGGAGACAGACCGGCGGCGCGGAGGTCAAGTTATCCGACCCCCACGCGGCTAAAATCTCCTTCGCCGTGCCGGGAATATCGGCGCAGGAGGCGGCCTGGCAGGGGCTCTGTCGCGCCCTGATGAAGCATCCCGACTTCCTCTTCACCCGCCCTCTGGCGCTGGCAACAACCCGCGACCCGCAGACGCGCCGCCGCCTGCAACTGGTCAAGATCGCGCAGGACTTAGTGGGCCGCACCCCGACCGACGCGGAACTGGCGAAACTCGACAGCGGCGCATCGCTCGCCTCCCTGATAGACGCCTACCTGGAGACCCCGGAATTTAAAGCCTTCTACTTCCGCCGCATCCGCCTCTACCTCGAAAGCCACGGCACGGACGAGGACGACGAACCGGCTCGCCTCTGGGCCTATATCGCGTTCAACAACCGCCCCTTCAAAGAGATCCTCACGGCGGACTACACCGTCGGCACGGACGGCCAGAAGGAACCACGCCCGGAGTACTACGGCAGAAGCGGCGTCCTCACGATGAAGGGGTTCATCAAGGGCAAGCCCGGCCTGCCCCACTTCAACTACCCCGCCATGGTCTGCGAGAAGTTCCTCGGCTATGTGTTCGAGGTGCCGCCGGAAGTCCTCAAAATCCGCGATGGGATCGCCGCCGCCAGCACGGTCAGCCCCTCCTCCATCTGCTACTCCTGCCATAAGGTCCTGACGCCGCTGGCCTACCAGCGCACCCGCTGGACCGACGACGGCGTCTACCAGGCGAAGGAGAACGGCAAGCCTATTGACGACACCGACCGCCAGGTGGTCGCCTCCTATCCGTTCAAGGGCAACGGCATGGAGGCGTTCGCAACCCAGGCGCAGAATAAAGAGCGCTTCATCCGCACCCAGATCCAGACCCACTTCGTCTTCTACTTCGGGCGCGAAATGCGCTACGATCAGGACGAGCGCGGCCTCTACAAGCGCCTCTGGAATACCGAAAAGGCCAACAACTACCAGCTCAAGGGCCTCATCCGGGCCATCCTGCTCAGTCCCGAATACCTGAACGGCGGCGTGCAGCCTGCGCCTACCTCACCCATAAAACCCGCACCGAAATCATCGAACCGCCATCTGGCCCATCGCTAATCCAAAAGGAGGGTTCTGTATGCCTGAGACGACACGTCGTTCTTTTCTTAAACACTCTCTGCTTGGGGCGGCTACCGGCCTGACTGCCTTCGGCTTTCAGAGCCTGACAGAGCGAGAAGCGATGGGCCAGCGTCAGAACGGGTTCAAACCGGCGGAACGGGAGGCGATGGAGGATACTGCCGAAGCCTTCCGGATGAAGTACGATGTTCCCGCACTCTCGGTAGCGATTGCCACCCAGGGGCGGCTGGTCTATATGCATGGCTTCGGCGTCACGGATAAGGACACGGGCGAGAAGGTAACGCCCGACAACCTGTTTCGGATCGCCAGCGTCACCAAGCCCATCACTTCCACAACGATCTTTCACCTGATTGAGAAGGGCAAACTCCGCCTGGCCGACCGGGTGTTCGGCCCGAAAGCCGTTTTGGGGACGGATTACGGCGAACCTCCGTATAAACAGTATATCGAAGACATCACCATCGAACACTTACTGACACATACCGCCGGAGGGTGGCAGAACGATGGCAACGACCCCATGTTCCACCACCCCCAAATGGATCACAAGGAACTTATTACCTGGACCATTGCCAACCAACCGCTGCAGCATCGCCCCGGAACCAACTATGCCTACTCGAATTTCGGCTACTGCATTCTGGGGCGCGTCATCGAGAAGCTCACGGGCAAACCGTATCATGAGGCGGTGCAACAGGAAGTTCTCAAGCCCTGCGGCATTACCGGTATGCGGATCTCAGGGAATACCTTAGAAGAGCGTGCTCCCAAGGAGGTCATCTACTACGATCAGAACGGCGGCAATCCCTACGGGATGAATGTAAAACGCATGGACTCCCACGGAGGATGGCTCGCCACGCCGACCGATCTGGTACGCTTCCTGGTGCGCGTAGACGGCTTTAAGACCAAGCCCGACATTCTGGATCTCGATACCATCGTCACCATGACCACAGCCTCCGCCGTCCAGGCTGGCTATGCAAAAGGCTGGTCGGTAAACAAATATCACAACTGGTGGCACAACGGCAGCATGCCGGGAACCACCACCATCATGGTGCGCACCTCCGGCCAGTTCTGCTGGGCCGCGCTCACCAATACACGGAAGGTCAACTCCGGCCTCGATGGCGACCTGGACCAACTGATGTGGAATATGGTCGGGAAGGTCACGACCTGGCCCTCTTACGATCTCTTCGGCTAAATGACGTGAACGCAGGGCAAGCCAACATCTACATTCGCAAATACTGAGAAGTGGCGCCCCTCCATCCGGATAACCTGACGACCTGCGGCCCCGTCTAATGCACATCACGAACGCTTGGGCTTCGCAAGAACTCCTCTTGGTAGGAGCAAGCGAGCCAATGTCGTGAGATATGCATTCATGAAAGGAACCAGGAAGTATGAAGAGATCCATGAGATTCGTTTTGTCATCAGGGGTGGTCGCAGCAACAGGAACAGTGCTGTTCCTGGCCGGTTTCTACCCGGCAGTCGGACAGGGGCAGGAAAAGGGCGCAGGACAGCCGAAACCTGACAACCGGGAGAGTGTCAAACTTATCAGTGGATACAAGAACTGGACGAAGGTCAATCCGAAACCCGTCCTGATGCAGCCGGCGCCTGCGACCCAATGCAGAAATGCTACGCCTGATCAGCTACCAAGTCCGCATCTGCAAAAGTACATCTATGTCTATGTCAATAAGGTCGGTAAGGAAGCGATGATGCATCAGAAAACCCCGAGCTTCCCGGTCGGAACGATCATCGTGAAGGAGAAACTCTCCAATCCTGACAGCAAGTCGCCCGAACTGATGACCGTGATGGTCAAGCGCGACAAGGCCTATAATCCGGAAAGCGGCGACTGGGAGTACATGGTCTTCGACGGAACCGGCAAGAAGGTGGAGGCGCAGGGTAAACTGGAGAAGTGTCAGTCGTGCCATAGCGAAGCGCCTGCGAAACAGGCCGACTATGTGTTTCGCGACTACTACCTGCCGCACAATCTGAAAACCGCGCTGAGATAGCGGCAGGAAGGGCGAAATGAGGGGTGAAGAGGATGGAGAGTAGAGTACAGTCGCTGACGTGCGACGTGTCGGATAAGATCGAGTTGCAGCCGATGACCCAGGCGCATCCGGGCAACCTGGCGCACCTCAGCCGGCGCGACTTCTTCCGCAAGACCGCCACAACAGCCGCAGCCATCGGAGCGATGGACTTCCTCTCCTACTTCACCCGCTTCGGCGCGCCCTACGGCTCCAAAGCGCTGGCGATGGGCCGCGACAAGGCGAAAGAGGCGGACAATCCTCACTTCCTCATCTACTGGTATATCGAAGGCGGCTGGGAGAGCTACGACATGCTCAGCCCGGTCGTCACTCCCAATAACGTCATCAACCGGCTCCCACCCGAAAAGTTGAGCGAGGAGACCTACCGCGTCCTCCACTTCGGCGAGCCGCACTACGGCATCTACAAGCAGGGCAACATCCGCTACGGCTACCTGGCGGAGGCGGGCAAGAACCTCTTCCCAGACATGGCCGTCCTCAGCTCGATGGAGACCGGCGCCTTCCACTCCGGCGAGCGCCTTATGGTTCACATGGGGTCCTACGATTTGCGCCTCCAGGCCGACCGCATGGACGATGAGCGCAGCGTGATGCAGGCCTTCGCGGAGGTTCAGGGGCAGCCCTACGTCCTGCCCCACCTCTCCTGGCACTACTGGCTCTCCGACGGTGAACTC
>Ga0070734_10005875_pt1 | contig 10595 bp, 10 predicted proteins | sample Coa_R1_8_FD_66444 | JGI IMG/M metagenome (GOLD analysis project Ga0070734, IMG submission 66444) | Surface soil microbial communities from Centralia Pennsylvania, which are recovering from an underground coalmine fire - Coalmine... | ecosystem: Environmental > Terrestrial > Soil > Unclassified ... | reverse complement strand
ATGGGGGTCACAAAATGCACTTCGTCAAAACAGGCGGTTACCACGTTGCTTCGGCAATGGCGCTGTGCGCTTACTGCCGCGCAAATGTCGATCCAGCTTAGAACTTGCCCGCCGAAAACCGTGCCAAGGACATTGGTGGATTGTGGCATCACCACTTGGGTCATTTCCACCAACGTGTAATCCACGGTGCCTGGGGTAGCGCTGTTTGAGGGCATGGGATCCTCTTTTATAAAATTGGTGGAGGTGGCGGGATTTGAACCCGCGTCCGCAAGATGTCTACCGTAGATTTCTACACGTTTAGCCGTCTGATTTAATCACCCAATAACATTCGCCCAGAGGCAGGCTAACATAAGGGAGTTCTTAACCTATTTCTCGTTTTTAAGCCGGCTAAGTCTGCTTAAAAACCAGCCCTTGGTTTATCATTGGCTACCCGAAAGCAAGGCTAGTTTCGGACCAATGGTTGCTTTAAGTTTATTAAGCTTAAGCAACAGCTTCAGCGAAACCGCTGAACGCAACATTTTTGTTAGCGTTTATATTTTTCCAGCATTTTTACGCGGTTACCGGAACCCGCGACGTGCAATCTAGAGCTTTCATCCTCCGTCGAATCCATAATCACCCCCAGATTTATAATACGCACGAAATGGGCCTTAAGCAAGGGAGGTTTACCGTCCTCAAGTGTTGGCTTTTGCAAAAAATGCAGTTATAAGCCAGATGTCCCTTATATTAGTCGGGGTTATCACTATGGCTCGCGTTACAGTAGAAGATTGTTTAAAGGTAATCGATAATAGATTTGCAATGGTGCTCTTGGCAGCTGCCCGGACGCGGCAACTGATGAAAGGTAGCCGGCCATTGGTGGATGGCTATAAAAATAATGAGCAAGTCACCGCACTTAGGGAAATTGCGGCAAGAAAAGTGCGCTTTGATAAAGAAGTGAAAAAGGTGCTGGAATCTTCGTTGGCCGACCTAGCCAAGGACTACGAAACCAAACATAGTCCCCGCGTTTAACAGATTACGCTATGAAAGACGTTGATGGTGCCTCTCCCACTAATGTGGTCAGGGTTAATTTCAAGGATCGCATAACGGCTGGCGAGAGCGTTATTGCCGATCGCCTGCAAGCTAAACTCGATTTGGAGAAATTCGAGCTATGCGGACGCTGGATTAGCCATGGCACAATATGCCTATTGTTTGACGCCCGGGACATTGCGGTCTTGGTGCCGAATGAATTTAAACAGCGTGGAGACCTTAGGCTCAATTTTTGCTTCCGATTTCATATTCCTGATTTTAATTTCAACGAAAATGGCATTTGGGCAACACTTTCTTTCGATAGCGGCGAGTTCTTTTGCATGGTTCCTTGGCGCTTTGTCTACGGAATGCAGTCTCAAGAATTAAAGCAAGGCGCCGTGTGGTTCGACAATTTTCCCAAGGATTACGACCATGTTGAAGTTTTTGGGTTTTCCAAAGAGATAGCCGACATCGAATCGGCCCAAGCCGTTGGAGGCATTGGGCCATCGTTATCCGATCCAGCAACCGTGGTAGAATATGATTTCTCGAAAAAGCCATGACTTAGAGGAATTAGCTTGTGATTCCTGGCGGGCCACCGATTCGCATGAGATTCTTATTTTAGGATAGAGCATTAGATTATGCTGCCCTCGTGGGCACACAGGCTTATGTGGTCTAACGGATGCTTAGGAAAACGATTTTATGGACCCAAAATCCATTTTGGCCGCCGAATTTAAGAGCGTAACGAAGCGCTTCGGCAAGCAGCTTGTTTGCCAGGGGGTCGACTTGCCAATCAGAAAGGGTAAGGTTTTATCGATTTTGGGGCCTTCAGGTTGTGGCAAGACTGTAACGATGAAGATGCTTATTGGACTTGAATTTCCTGATTCGGGCTCAATCATCTTCGATAATATGGATCTGGCTTCCTTCGACAGTGAAGACCAATTCCTACCGGTAAGGCGCCGAATTTCCATGGTTTTTCAGGGCGCTGCCCTCTTTGATTCCATGACGGTTTTCGACAACATTGCCTATCCATTACGCGAAGAAATGAACATTGAAGAATCTGAAATAGAGGATCGAGTGAACCAAACACTTGCCATGGTGGGTTTACCGGACGCTTTTCAAAAAATGCCCAGTGAATTATCAGGTGGAATGAAAAAGCGCATTGGCCTTGCCCGCGCTATAGTTACCAACCCCGAAATGATTCTATATGACGAGCCCACTACCGGGCTCGATCCCATTAATACCCGAAGAATAGTTGACTTAATTCTCACACTACAGGCTCATCTATCTTGTACCAGCGTTGTGGTGGCACATGATATGCACGTCGTTGAATTAATTAGCGATGATGTTGCCTTCATGTATGGAGGTAAGGTGCGGCAAATGGGCTCATTCCTAGATTTAAAGAATAGCGAAGATGCCATGGTGCGAGGTTTTATCAGAGGAGATCCAACTCTCCTCTTGACGGCCCAAGGGAGTTTATAGGTAAGTGTATGAAAAAAAGACATTCCTATGACATCTGGTTGGGGTCATTCGTTGCCGTAGGCATCATTGTTGTGGTGGCGCTGGTCTTTTTAATTGGACGTGAGCGAAGACTCTTTGAAAGTACGATAACCATTGAAGCCCACTTTCCTAACGTTGCCGGGCTCGCTGTAGGCGCAGATGTGATGCTTGCGGGTTTGGTAGTCGGGCACGTTAGCGCGATTAGATTGCCCATGATCAAACCATCGATGCCAGGATTGACACGTGACGTTACGGTTATCATGGAGATTGCCAAGGGCGACCTGGCGTGGATCCGCGAGGATTCGATTGCGCGCATCGATAGCAAGGGCTTGCTCGGAGACAAAATTATCAACATCAGTATCGGCTCACCCACGCTTCCGCAAGTGCAAGCAGGCGGTATGTTAACCTCGACACCGCCGGTGGATTTTAATAAGGCATTGCAGCAAGCGCAAGAAATCCTGGGCAATGTCACAGAAACAGTGGCTGATTTTAGGGATATTTTTAAAGGCTTCGTAGCTGAGGGCGGCAATGAGGCATTAGCGGCCTCCGCCAAATCGCTAAAACGGTTGTTTGAGACCATAGAGACTGGTGATGGGGTTCTTCACGAATTAATCTACAGCAAACAAGCAGGGCATGATGCCAAATCTTCCATAAAAAATCTTCGACTTGGGTTGGATAAATTTGTCAAAATTTCTGAGGATGTATCTCAGATTACCAATGATATAAAAAACAAAGACGGGATCTTGCATGCATTGATTTATGATAAAACCGGCGCTTCGATAGTGACCAATTTTAGCCAGGGTTTAGAAAATTTGACGGCACTTTTGCAAGAGATCAAGGACGGGTCTGGCATCGTCCACGATTTAATTTATGCTAGTGATCAAGGACAGTTCCTGCGTTCACTAAACAAAGCGGCTTTCGATTTAGAGATGATTGTTAGCGATGTAAAGAGCGGCAAGGGTTCGCTAGGACTTTTACTCACAGACCCAAGTATTTATAATGAACTTTACGGTTTAATTGGGAACGTACGAAGAAACATATTATTGAAGGCAATTATTCGTCACGGCATCTCTCAGTCGGATAAAACCCAGCATAAATAATAGGCTGTATATTCTAATTTAGGTATATATGGTTTGAGACGGGATATACTTTTAAAAGATTCTCACGGCTAAGGCGGAGAAGGGTATGAAATTTGGTAATAACTTTTACAACTGGCGCAGCAAGCTTTACGCGGTCCTATTACTTTTGTCCGCCTTTTTCTACGTAACCGAGGTCTTTGCCAGGGTGCCCGTTGGCCCGGAAAGTCAGACGGTATTATTCAATAACCTGCCGCGGGTGGTGCTTTTGGTCAAAGAGCAATATGTCGATCCAAAACGAATCAATCCGGATGCCATGCTTGCGTCAATTTTGGAGTCTTTGGAATCAAGAATCACTAAGTTGGTGGTAACCCTACCAAAAACCTTGGAGAAAGCGCTCGAGCAGGCAAAAGCAAGTGACGAACAGACACGCCTGTCCAGAAAGCCACTTGATGCCAAACCGAAGGCTGTTGGCCCCGGAAGGGAAAAGCTGATTTTGGATTTGGGTGGAGTTAAAAGAACGTTTGAGTTTGAACCCCAAAAATCCATATGGGGCATGATCTTTTTATTGCGCCAAGTTTTCACGTTTGTGGAGACCGAAGCAAAAAAGCAGCGGCTCACTGAAAAGTCCAGTCTGGGAGAGGAGCCCATCGATTGGGAAAAATTAGAAGAAGGCGCCATCAACGCTTTGTTGAGTACGCTTGACCCACATTCTGTCTATTTAAAACCGGAGTTCGCGCGCGATCTCACTCTCACCACACAAGGTAAATTTGGTGGTGTTGGTATTGTTATTTCTGTGCGAGACGGCTTTTTGACGGTTATCAGTCCCATGGATGGCACACCAGCTTCGCTTGCTGGAGTGAAGGCAAAGGATCGCATTATTAAGATTGATGACGATTCGGCTATCAACATGGATCTCAATGAAGCTGTTAATCTTCTTCGTGGTAATCCTGATAGCACGGTTAGGGTAACGGCGCAGCGTCAAAATTCATCCAAGGACCTAGAGTTTGTGCTCAAGCGAGCCATTATCAAGGTGGAATCGGTGGCGTACGCCCTGATCGACAATAACGTTGGCTATCTTCGTATCAAAGCTTTTCAGGGTAACACGGTGCAAGATGTTAAGGATGGCATTTTGGCCATGAAGAAGAAGTCCAATAACCAGATGAGTGGATTGGTGTTTGATCTCAGAGGCAATCCTGGCGGACTCTTGCGCGAAGCCGTTGATGTATCGAGCTTGTTCTTGGATGGCGGTGAAGTTGTTTCCACTCAGGGCGCAAGACCCGATTCTCGCCAGGTAGAAATGGCCTCCGCAGGCGAGCTGGATCCTAATTTGAAGATAGTGGTTCTGGCCGATAGTGGCTCTGCATCTGCATCAGAGATTGTGGCCGGTGCGCTAAAAAATGGTGGCATGCATAAAGGGCGAGGGATTGTCGTAGGAGAGAGAACGTTTGGTAAGGGCTCCGTACAGATGCTCTTCGATTTTCCGGTCTTTAAGAAGCCCGTTTTGAAGGATGGGGCCAATAAAGACAAGGCAGAAGCGGAACTAAAAAAACCTGATCAGCCCGCCGCGTTAAAGCTCACCATCGCTGAGTATTTTGGTCCTAACCACACAAGCATTCAAACCATAGGTGTAAGCCCAGATATAGGTTTGGCCCCTGTCTATGCCGACAAGCGCGAAGAACTTAAGCTCTTTCCAGAGGTGGGCACGCGAGAAGTGGATTTGGAAGGCCATCTTGCTACCGAGAAAAAGAGTCAGGCTTTGGGCTTAGAAGAAAAACCGATGGTGAATATTGAATACTTGGCCCCCAAACCAAATGAAGAGTCGGTTGAATATGGTAAGCTCAACGAAGAACGACTCAAGCAAGATTTTGCCGTAACGGTGGCTACCGAGTTTATTAAAGCAGCGAAAGGCAATACGAGAGCCGATCTTTTGGCCAGTGCTAATATCATCCGCGATCGAATACAAAAACAGGAGCAAAAGAAGATTAGCGAAGCCTTGGCTAAATACAAGATTGATTGGTCGTCAGGGCAAACTAATGGCAATGCATCCATCGTGGCTAGCGTGAGCGAGAACAAGCCAGTGGTGGCAGGAAATAAGCTAAAAATTGCGATCAAAGTAAAAAACAACTCCACAGAGCCGCTTTATCAGGTGCATGGCATCAGCAATTCCAAAACACAGCTTTTTGACCAAAAAGAATTTCTCTTTGGCAAATTAGCGCCTGGGCAAGAAATAGAGAGGTTTGTCGAGTTTGAAATTCCCAAAGATGTGGTTTCTCGCCGAGATCTTATGAGCGTGGAAATTAGGGACGTTAGGCGTGAAAAGATCAAGGAATTGGATATTCCGTTGGAAATTAAGGGGCTTAAAAGGCCGAGATTAGCTCATCTCGTTTACGTCGATGATAGCAAAACCGGCAATGGCGATGGCAAATTGCAGCATGGAGAAGATGTCGAGCTCACCGTCTGGTTAAAGAATGTCGGTGATGGTGCGGCATTTGAACCCACTGTGGTATTAAAGAACGAGTCAGGCAGCAAAGTGTTTCTAAAGAGTGGACGTGCGCAATCCAAGGAACTTTTGCCCAATCAGCAAACCGCCATGAAGTTTGCATTTCGCGTTAAGGAGCCAACCGATAAAGTTAACTTTGAGATACAGATCTTTGATGGCAAGATGCACGATTTATGGCGCGATAAGATAACGGTGAATACGGCACCGGTAGCTTCGACCAAAGCTTATGCCCGCACATTCTTGTTAAAAGCGGCCCAGGCCAATTTGTTAGAACGGCCAAAGCCGCAAAGCAAAGTGATAGCCACATTGCGCGAAGGTCTTAGAGTCGAGTCTACAAGAGAAATCAACGACTATGTCCTGGTGAAAGTCGATAACAATTTAGCGGGCTTCGTCAAAAAATCTGACCTCGTGACCGTGCCTTCTAACAATAAGTCTGCACCACAAGATAAAAGCCACTACTATACCCTCCAATTCGACAGGACACCTGCGGAAGTTTCTTTGAAGCTTGGTGATGCAAGCGGCATCGTCAGAACTGAATCGGGTACGGTCCACGCTGAAATCAATAGGCACGATCGTTTGTCTGCGCTGCTTCTTTATGTAAACGGTAAGAAGGTGCTTTACAAAGACATCAAGCCATTGAGCAAAGAGAAGATTGAACAAGTCGTTCATTTGAAGCCCGGTATTAACGTGATTACTTTATTTGCCAGCGAAGATACCACTTATGGTCAGCGCGAAAGTATCACGGTCTTTTACGACGAGAATGGACGAGCATCACCACCACCAGTATCAATACCGACAGTTAAAGAAGCTAACGTAAAATAGTTGTGGTCATCAAGCGTTCTATCGTGTCACCCATCTGCGTAGTTTGCGGGGTGACACATTCGTTTGTAGTGCCGTTTCAAGCGGCTCTATACACGCTTGCCAAAATTCGTGATCTGAGTTGTTCCATTAAATCCAAGATGATCGTATGTATCAGATCATAATATCCGAGGAGAAGTATTTCCATGAGACCAGAAGATCAGAATCGTAGCGAAAAAGAAAAGAGTTTAGCGTTAGCCGTGCAAAATATTGAAAAGCAATTTGGCAAGGGCTCCATCATGCGTCTCGGCAATGACGAGCGTTTGATGTCGGAAGTGGATGTTACGTCTACCGGCTCACTTGGCATTGATATTGCGTTAGGGATAGGTGGGTTTCCCCGCGGTCGGATCATTGAAATCTATGGACCTGAATCAAGCGGAAAGACCACGCTTACTTTGCATGCCATTTCTGAAGTGCAGAAACGTGGTGGAGTCGCAGCATTCGTGGATGCTGAACACGCTTTAGATGTTGATTATGCACGCAAACTTAGCGTTAGGACTGATGATCTATTGATTTCCCAACCAGATACCGGAGAGCAAGCTCTAGAGATTGCCGATATGCTTGTCCGTTCTGGGGCTCTCGATCTGGTGATTGTCGACTCGGTGGCGGCTTTAGTACCAAAGGCGGAAATTGAAGGCGAGATGGGCGACTCCCATATGGGCTTGCAGGCGCGCCTGATGAGTCAAGCACTAAGAAAGCTTACGGGCACAATTTCACGCTCAAAAACCAGTGTGATCTTTATCAATCAATTGCGTATGAAGATCGGCGTGATGTTTGGCAACCCCGAAACCACCACTGGGGGTAACGCCCTTAAGTTCTATGCATCGATGCGACTAGATATTCGCAGGGTTGGCTCCATTAAACAAGGCGAAGATGTGATAGGCAACCGCACGCGAGTAAAAGTGGCTAAGAATAAACTTGCGCCGCCATTTCGTGAGGTGGAATTTGATATCCTTTATGGCAGTGGTATTGCCAAAGAAGGTGAGCTATTGGATTTAGGAGTTAAGTGCGAAGCGGTGGAGAAGAGTGGATCGTGGTTTAGTTATGGCACTGAGAAGCTAGGCCAGGGCCGCGAAAACGTCATGCAATATCTGCGTGAACATCCCCAAATTGCTCATGAGATCGAAAACAAGGTGCGAGCCGCTAATAATCTACCACTGTTAAAGAGCAACCTAGAAAATGGCAAAGCCGTCCACAAGAAAGCTCAGGTCGAGGCAGCGGCATAGATTTGCGCAGGGAAAAATGGGCGCCACCATGGTCACGTGAGTGCCCGCTTGAGTGCTGGTGGCAATGGTAGACATTTGCCCACGCTATAGCGGCCAGGCCCAGCGATCAGGATGGCCGCGGCCAAGCCAATATTGGCTAGTGCATATTCCATGCCGTTGGGCATGAAAAAGCCGTGGGGCCAATGTACTATCGAGATAGCTCCCAACATGATGATGATGATGGCGGCTGCAGAAAGGCGCGACAAAAGACCTATTAGAATGCCGATTCCGCCGAAGAACTCGCCTATCGCCACCAGATGGCCAATCTTACCGATCATGCCTACCCATGCGGCCAAGCCGGGTCCACCAAAAGCGCCAAAAAGTTTTTGGGAACCGTGGGCGATGAATATGACGCCTAGTACGATCCTGATAACTAAGAGCGCCAAGTCCACGGCGGGTCGGTTGTGGCTAAGTCTCTCTTCGGTGTTCATTAATAGTCTCCGTCATCTGATGCACTATTGACTGTCGCATACGTGACTAAAAAAAAGCAATGTACTATAGCGCCTACGATTTGATACCGGTTGAGCCCCGCATTCAGCCCGCCCCTCACCCTTAATCCATCTCCCAAAGGGAGAGAGGAAATATAGCGTTCGTTGAGTAATTGTATGAAATTATTGTCATTGGTTGTGGGGAAATGTTGGGTTTCTATTCTTTGACATGATGGTGGTTAATTGTGTATCATTGTGCCAGTGACACATGGGGGTGTCTTAAGGCTTTTGGCCATTTTGGGAGAGATGTTTATGACCACCACCGACAAAAGAAAGCGGTCGCTTTACTTTCCAGACAATATTTTGCGGGAAATGCAAAGCGAAGCTAAGCGGCAAGAAAGAAGTTTATCTTGGATTGTACAATATGCCTGGAGAATCGCCCGCTCTGAATTGATGAGACTTCCTTCGGTCGGAAGCTCAGGGCTTCGCGAGCACCTTGAGCATGGGGCCAATCAAGAAGATGAGCTAGAAGAAACGCTAGAGCATGAATCCCGCCACGGCCAAGGCGGCTTTTCCGACAGTCGCTTTCCCTAAAGTTTAGCGCAAAAACTCAACAGAGCCTAAAATCCTAAAGCGGCTTTCCGTTCTTCCGCGCCTGGTAGGGGTTGCTGCTTTTGGGTGATATTGGGAAGATTTGGCGCCCGCTCAGCATTGATGGCTATCCATTTTTCCTTATCTTTGGGCAGATTAGCTTCGTCGTAAATGGCATCCACCGGGCATTCCGGTTCACAGGCACCGCAATCAATACATTCATCGGGGTTAATATATAGTTGATCGTCATCGGCATAAAAACAGTCCACCGGGCACACTGAAACGCAATCGGTAAATCGGCATTTTTGGCAATTATCTGTAACTACAAAAGCCATCTTATTTCCCTCAATACAACTCTATTATTGACACACTGGTCTAAGCCTTCTAAAACCGCGTCTATCATGAACAACCAACAAGAAAAGACATTGCTTCCAAGCGCGGTTAGAGTTCAGCTTAAAAAGCTCTCTCACCACCTAAAGCCGGTAGTGCAAATTGGCAAGAAGGGGGTAACAGATGGCACCATTCGCGAAATCGAGGTCGCCCTCATGGCACACGAATTGATCAAAGTGCAACTGTCAAAGGAAACTTCGGAATCTGACTTGGCGTTGATCCTAGAAAAAACCGGCTCATCTCATATCGACACTATTGGCAAGATCGTTATTTTGTTTAAAAAGCGAAAGGTTGAGACTTCAGATTTAAACGAGTAGGATTGCGATGATGCAGACGTTATTTCCGCCTATCGACTCTTATAACTCCTTCAAACTAAAGGTCAGCGACCTTCATGATCTTTATGTGGAAGAGGCCGGGAATAGGGCAGGGCTACCCGTGATATTTGTGCACGGTGGGCCTGGCGGCGGTCTTGACGCCAATCATCGCCGCTATTTTGATCCGCAAATTTGGCGGGTGATTTTATTCGATCAGCGCGGATGCGGTAAGTCCACTCCTTTTGGGGAACTCAAGGAAAACACCACCTTCGATCTGGTTGGTGATATGGAGAAAATTCGCAATCATCTTGGCATCGATAAATGGCATGTCTTTGGCGGATCATGGGGAAGTACGCTCGCATTAACTTATGCCATCACTCATCCGGCACGGGCGCTATCGTTGGTTCTTCGCGGCATCTTTTTGGTGCGTAAGAAGGAAATTAGCTGGTTCTATCAACATGGGGCGAGCATGTTCTATCCCGAGGAATGGGAAGGGTTTTTGGCACCCATTCCAAAGGCCGAGCGGCATGATTTGCTTACCGCCTACCACAAGCGTCTTAATAGCTTGGATTTGTCGGTGGTCAAGGAAGCTGCGTGCGCCTGGAGTAAATGGGAGGGGGCGACGTCGCGATTGCGCAAAGATGTTAAAATGATCGAGCATTTTTCTTCTG
>Ga0070734_10005873_pt1 | contig 10598 bp, 5 predicted proteins | sample Coa_R1_8_FD_66444 | JGI IMG/M metagenome (GOLD analysis project Ga0070734, IMG submission 66444) | Surface soil microbial communities from Centralia Pennsylvania, which are recovering from an underground coalmine fire - Coalmine... | ecosystem: Environmental > Terrestrial > Soil > Unclassified ... | reverse complement strand
CTTCACGGGTTTCACCTCCAATCAGACCATTACCTCCCTGACGGTCACGCCAGACACTGCGACTTGGGCTACCGTCAATAACCTGATCGTCGGCGCCGCTGTCCCCCCCACGACATCGGTCACTCCCGAACCCGGCACGATGGCGCTGCTCGTGGGTATGGGCGCGACGGGCCTGGTCGTTCTACGCCGACGCCGGAATACCAACCTGAAGTAAGAGCGCGCTTTGACTTCTAAGCGATAGGATTTCCTCAGGGGGCGTCTGTCACGTTGCGATGGCAGGCGCCCTCTGGGTTGTTACGGCGCGTCATAATGCCCCATGCAGCACGACCCGAGGCGCTTCGGCCCCACGTATGAGAGGTATTTGCGTCCCTGATGGGGGCGCTGCCGGGTGGTCATGGAGAAAAATTGCCTGTCGGGAGCGAAAGGGGCTTGACTCCAACCGAACAACGGCGTATACTTCAACCAGACGCCGAACATTTGTACAAGACCAATGCTCCTGTGCCCCATACAGACGGTCGCGACAGATCGCTTTCCAGGCGCATATCGATGCTCCTGACCCAGAGCACCATCGGATAGACGACGGATGTGTGGGTCGGATGAACTACGACCGCCCTCACACCTCCTTGAGCGTATTGCAATTCTGACTCCCCCAACTTCTACCTGCGGCAGATAGCCCAATTGCTGCTGCCGTTCCGTCAATCTGCTCTCGCAAGGCCGTATCCTTCATGCCTTGCAGCGCGATTCGTTCTCGGTTTGGGAACGGAAGGAGATGCATCCATGATCGCTCTCTGTAATACCGCGCGGCTCGCCGCCTCGCGCCGATCTCTTCCTGTGTATGCGTATCTCTGCGTTATCTTCGCTATGATTGTCTTTATGGCAGCGCCGGTACAGATGCCTTCAGCCTACGCACAACTGCTCTTGCCCTCTGGGGGCGGTAGAGACGCCCGACTGATCCCGTCGCCCAAGATGCCTGTCCCGCCGGATAAGGTGATGGTAAAACTGGCGCCGGGGGTCTCACCCGCCTTTCTGGCGATGCGCTACAATGCGGCGGTCGCCGCGGCGACGCCCGCCGCTCTCGATGGACGCGTCGCCGCACCGCAGGCCGTGGCTCCCGCCCTCACCTACCTCCGCTCCCATGCGGAGACGGGGTGGCATGTGCTGCGCTTCCAGGGAGTGACCCTCGAACAGATCCTTGCCGAACTAAAGCAGCAGCCGGGAGTGCTGCAGGTTCAGCCCGACTATCGCGTGAAACTGATGGTATCGCCGCCTCTGGCGCCGCCCAACGATACCTACTACGGCCAGCAGAACTGGCAGGACCTGGTGGTCGTCCTCTCTCAATTGGATACGGATAAAGCCTCCGCAATCGTGGATGACGTCGCCTACTGGGACTATACCTGGACGCTGGAGATCATCAATGCCCTGGATGCCTGGAACGTCTTTCCTGGAAAGTACTATACTGCCGCCGACCGTACCAAGAAGGGTGTGTATCTCCCCATGGCCGGCGTAATCGACACCGGGATCGATTTTACCCACCCCGATTTCAGCCTGACAGGCAACCCGAACGGTTCTCAGTTTACCTATGACTACACGGACGAGAGCACTCCGGACCCCAACAATGTTTTCGCCATCGCGACCCATGATACCGACGTGAAGAATGGCGGCCAGATCAATATCGGCCTCTCGCGCAGCTTTATTGACGGCGAGTATCCGGTAGACGCACTGGGCAACCCGAACTACGCCGCCGGCGATCCGAAGTGGGCCATTGACGGCTTCGGCCACGGTACCAGCGTCTCCGGCATCATCGCCGCGGCGGCGAACAAAGGGTACGGCATACCGGGACTTGCCTATTGCGCGCAGATCCTCATGATGAAGGCCATTGACAACAGTGGCAGCGGTACCGAGGATGAGATCGAGCAGGCCATGACCTATGCCGCCAACCACGGCTGCCTGGTAGTGAATATGAGCCTCGCGCTCGACAGTACCGACTACTCGCAGGCCATGCAGGATGCGGTGAACTACTGCTGGAAGAAAGGAACCCTGGTCGTCGCCGCCGCAGGCAACGACAACGATTCCGCCAACCCCACTCTGGGCGCAACGCGCCGCTTCCCGGCGAACTGTGAGCGGGTTCTGGCGGTGGCCGCCAGCGCGTTTGCTACACCCGGCAGCGACCATTCCAGCCCCGGCACCACGCTGCAGGGCGAACAGCCGGCCTCCTACAGCAACTTCGGCCCGAATATCGGGGTGGGCGCGCCGGGCGGGGATGTGACCTACTTCAACGACCCGACGGATACGCTCACCACCATCGGGGAGGATCCCGCACCAGAGTATGTGCTGCCGTTCACGCTCGCGCCCACCTACCTGGCCGCGCTCTCCGACCCGAACAATCCGGAAGGGGTCTACAACACCCTATTTCTCTACGGTATCAATCCCGACGGGAGCGTCCTCCACTATGGCGCGATCCCCGGCACCTCGCTCGCGACCCCGCATGTGGTCGGGCTCGCAGCGCTCTATGGGGCGAAGTTCTATGCCTCCCTCGCCGCAGCCCATAAAAAAGCCGTGCCTCCCACGCCCCAGCAGATGATCAACGCCATTGAGCGGGGCGCGGCGAATGAGGGCAGCCGCACAGATGGGGGCCTGAGCAGCCCGAGCGCCTGGGGGTATGGCCGGATCGACGCCGCGGCAACCCTGAACGAGCAGAATGCCCGGAACGCGACCGTGGGCGGGATTGTAGGGCAGGTGATCCTCGGCAGCACCATCCAACAGAATATACGCGTCACAGCGCAGCGTTCGCTTCGCGGACGGCCGGTGGTAGGGACCCGGATCTACACGGCAACCACCGGCCCGGATGGCGTCTTCCGCATTTCCAACCTCCCCTCCACGGATAAATCGCCGCAAACCTACTATGTGAGCGCGACCTATAATTACGTCGGCCCGAATGGGCGTGTCCTGGCGTTAATCAAGTTCCTGCCCAGTGTGGTGGTCGTGCCGGGATGCGACCAGCACGGGATCGACCTCGTCTTCTAGTAAGCACGCCTGCTTCGAAGAGGAAACATAAAACGCGAACGCCGGATACGAATTCGTATCCGGCGTTCGCGCGTGTCAGGAGGGGGATATGGGTTAGGGACCGCTCACGGGAGGAGTGGCCTGCCCATCACTGATGACGCGCTGGACCGTGCGGAGGCTGTGGTTGTTGTAGTCCGCCACCAGGATGGTCCCGCTGGCCTCCACAACCAGCCCGCGTGGGCCGGTGAACTTACCGGGAGAGCCGTCCAGCAGCCCCGCCGATGTGGTTCCCGCCAACGTCACCGACGTGCCCTGGGGATTGAGGCGTCGGATGAGGTTGTTGCTGTAGTCGGCGACATAGACGTTATGCGCCGTATCCACCGCAACGCCCGTCGGGTTGTTGAAGAGGGCGCCCGATCCCGTTCCGTCCGTGCTGCCGCTGGTTCCCTTGGTTCCGGCCAGCGTAGAGACGCTCACTGCATTGAAGCCGACCCGGGTCAGCACACGGATGGCATGGTTGCCGGTGTCCGCCACATAGACCTTGCCATCGGTATCCGCCACGATCCCTGCCGGAATGGGGCCGGAGGCATCGGAGATGAAGGTGAATTGGCCGGTGCGGCCAGGAAGGCCATCGGCGTTGCCGGGGGTGTTCGCCACACCGGCCAGCGTAAGGACATTGTAGGAGCTGGCGAGAGCGGGATCCCCGCCGACGTAGTTGATCCGCCGCACGGTGTCCGCCCCGGTGTCCGTTACATAGATCAAGCCGCCCGCATCTACGGTGATGGCCGCAGGGGTGTTGAAGGTCGCTACGTTGCCTGCCCCATTGGCGCTACCGGAGAGCGCTTGCTGCCCGGCAATCGTGGTGACATGAAGGGATCCGGTATCGTTGCTGATGCGCCGGATCACATGGTTGTTGGCATCGGCGACGAAGAGGCTGCCGTCCGGACCGGCGGCGATCCCGGAGGGGCGATTGAACTTTGCAGTGATGATATCGCCGTCCGCATAGCCCTGGACGCCTCCAATGAGCGTGCTGACGACGCCATTGTAGTCAATCACGCGGATCCGATGGTTGAACGTATCCGCGATGAAAGCGCGGAAGTTGCCATACTGGCTCAGGCGATTGGCGGGAAGCACGGCGACGCTGCTGGGCTGGGCGAATTCGGCGATTTTGCCGGGGCCATTCCCCGCACCCGCGATGCTGTCTCCGGCCAGGGTGGTGACATAAGAAGCGCCCACCGCAGGCAGGTTGACCAGGGTGGTATCGGCTTCGACATAGGCGGTGAAGGAGAAGCCGGCGATGCCCTGCGGCACAAAGAACTGGAGCTGCGCACTGCTCCCCTGCAGGTTCTTACCCCAGGCGACCGTCGCATTGGTCTTATTGGGGATCTCCGTGTCCCAGTTGACCAGGCGCACCGGCTCCGTTACCGTACTGGAAGCGCCGCCGCTGGTGAGCGCGCCGCTGGAGACGAGCATCTTGCGAATGCGCTGATTGGCCTGATCCGCGATATAGAGCGTGGCGGAGGGGCCGGTGGCGGCGACGGCGGTCAATCCCTTGGGGCTGGAGAACTTGGCAACGTTGCCGGCGCCATCCGCAAAGCCCGTGCCGGCATCGAGCGTGGTAACGGTGTAATTGCCCGCCTGAGTGGGCTCATTGCCGGAATAGGTAATCATGCGAACCAGGCCGCTTGTGGCGTCGGTGACAAAGAAGATGGGCGAACTGCCGGTGCCGGGCAGGGCTACGTTGGTAATACCGTAGGGCTGGTTAAACGTCGCGACGCTGCCCACGCCGTCCGCCGTGCCTGCCGTCCCGTTGCCCGCCACGGTGCTGACGACGAAGTTCGGGGTGGAGGGCACATCGATGCGGCGGATGGCATTGTTGCCGGCGTCCGCAACATAGAGGGTCTCCGCACCGAATTGGTCGATGACCAGGGTCAGGTCGCTCGGGCTGCTGAAGGCCGGGGCGCCGCCGGAGGAGTCGACAAATCCCGGTGTGCTCGATCCTGCGACAGTGGCCGTGGTATAGGAGGTCGGCTGGTCCAGCGGGCCGCCGGTATACTGGATCCAGCGGATGTCGTTCTGTTCGCTGACATAGATGTTGGAGGCGTCGCTATTGACGGCGATGCCGATCGGGGTGCTGAAGGTGGCTGCGTTCCCCAGGCCGTCGACATTGCCGGACATGCCCGCCGTTCCGGCAATCGTGGAGACGTGGCCGGTGGGGGTGATCCTCCGGATCACGTTGTTGATGCTATCGGCGACGAAGATATTGCCGGTGGCGTCCACGGCGATCTGTTGTGGTCCATCGAAGAGCGCCGCCGATCCGGCGCCGTCTGTGGAGCCGGGGAGGCCGGCGGTACCGGCAAAGGTGGTCACGGTGCCGTCGCCGGACATCTGCCGAATGGTATGGCTCTGCGTGTCCGCGATAAAGAAGGAGCCCTGGTTGGCGCCGCGCCCTGCGACGATGCCCTGCGGGTTGTTGAACTTGGCGGCTGCGCCGTAGCCATTCGTCGAGCCGGTTGCGCCGCTGCCCGCCACGGTACTCACGGCAACATTGCTCTGAATGATCGCCAGGTTGCTGTTGGAGATATTGCCGATGACCAGTCGGGCATTGGAGAGGTTGCCCTCGTTGGTGTTGTTGGTCAGGCTGATCGTGAGGACCCGCTTGCCGCTGTCACCTCCTACCGTCAGCAGGTCGGAACTGGTGAACGAGACCGCTCCGCCATTCAAGATGGCGCGTCCAGGCGCGTTGGGGTCGCTTACGGGGGTGATGGTTACCTTCCCCGTGGTGGTATTTACATCGAAACGAGCCAGAGATCCATGGCGTGTCGTCGGCAGTGGGGTTCCGCCCGTATTGCCGCCGCTGCGGAGCGCATTGCCTCCTCCCCCTCCACAACCGATGAGGATGGGAAGCGAGGCAAGGGCAAGATACCGGAGGCCACAATGCCGTAGGGATGTGTAACGCATAGCGCGTCTCTCCTTACCTGGAAAATAGTGTGCCGAAACTGGATGTTCCGCAAGGAACCGGGGTTAGGGATATCGCCGCTCTCATAGGGGTCGGCGCAGTGAACACAACAACCCGACGTCGGCATACATACGGTCGCGCAGCCTGGTCGAGCAGCCTGAAGGATAGTTCCGGCAGGAGCAAGCGGATTCCTCCGCCGCTGAAAATTATTTTCCAGCGTTTTTTCTTTTCACATGGATTTCATCTTTCTCCTGTATCCTATGCACAAGACGTACTGTGGAGAGGGGAATTCTCGGTCGGTCGGTTTCGTAGCCGGGAAGTTCGGAAGGACAAAGGCTCGCTCCTCTCTCCGAAGGTGCAAGGCAAGACAGGCGTGGATAGGCAGAAACGGGCGAGGATGTCTCGTCATGGAAACGCAACGTTGAGGAGATGGAACAGATGAAACAGCGAACAAGAGCGCGTTTACTGCGCGTGGCGGTATGTACCGCCGTGTTGGCGTTGGGCGGGATGGCAGCCCTGGCTCAGCCGCCGGGGGGACGTCCTGGCGGCGGTCCCGGCTTCGGACCTCCCGGAGGGCCAGGGGGACCCGGCGGGCCGGGAATGCGGGAACTGACGGCGGTCAATGTGCCGATTGGGGCGTTGGAGGGCGGTTTGAAGCTGACCGCGACCCAGAAGGATAAGATCAGCAAGATCCAGACCCAATTCCAGAAGGACCGGCAGGCGGCCATGCCGCGCTTCGGCGGGCCTGGCGGACCCGGAGGCCCTCCTCCCGGAGGAGGACCTGATGGACCGGGCGGACCACCGCCAGGAGGCGGTCCGGGAGGTGGACCTGGTGGGCCGCCTGACTTCGAGGCGATGCACGCGGCCATGGATAAGGTGCAGGGGCTGGAGCGGGATGCCAACAAGAAGATCGAGGCGCAGCTCACTTCCGATCAGAAGAGTGAATTGCCAGGGGTGATAAAGGACATCCAGACGCTGGGAGGCGCGGGGATCCCGGCGGAGGTGATCGGCGACCTCAAACTGACCGCCGACGAAAAGAAGCAGATCGCCGACATCGTCAAGCAATCTCGGGCCGATATGCAGGCCAAGCGGGAGGCGGCGCAACAGTCGGGTGACTTCGGCTCTCTCCGCGAGACGATGATGAACTCTCAGAAGGAGACCCATGACAAGGCGATGGCGGTTCTGACAGACGATCAGAAGGCGGTCGTGGAGAAGTACGCGAAGACGCATCCGCGCCCGGAAGGGGGACCGGGCCGCTTTGGACCTCCCGGCGGACCGGGTGGGTTCGGCGGGCCGCCTCCTGGAGAGGGACCGGGCGGACCGCCTCCGGGTGGGCCGCCGCCCGGCGATCCGGATAGGCTATAAGGGAAATACGCCAGGGTGACCGGGGATGATCCCTCCCCGGTCACTTTTTGGGGTCGGAGCAGTTGGGGCATTTGTCGGCCCAGGGGTGGCGACAGCGCCCTCGCTCCACGTCGTACAGATAGCGCGCCAGTTTGCGTACCCCCTCGGGGGTTCCCGCGTTGCGCAGTACCAACTGGCTTCTCAGGTTCCGCAGGCGCTGCCAGAGGGTCAGCTTCTTCTGCATTTTCATGGCGGTGAGATCGCCGAAGGCCAGGGCGGGGCGCAGGGCGCCGCAGCGGCTGCAGGGACGATAGAGCACCAACTGCCAGAGGATGCGGGTCTCATAGCCCCCGTCGAAGTGCTCGTAGTAGTGGCGGCGCACGCCGAACCAGAGGCCATCGATCTCTTCCGGGTTCTTGGTGGGGGTGACCAGGATGTCGAGCTTGGAGCGCAGCAGCGATTTGAGTTTATCCAGATCCTGCTGCTTGATCTGCGTTTCCAGCCATGCCTGCGCCTGGAGAGCGCGTTGCGGGGCTTCGATCTCCTCCTTCCGCAGCCGCTCCATCTCCTGCTGCAGGGTCTCCCACAGGCCGGTCTCCGACTCACTGTCGTCCGCTTTATCATGCTCCGCTTTGAAGAAGTTCGACCAGGCCATACGACTGCCCTCTTTAACCTCCGGCGCTCGCCGAAACGACATCGTGCGTAGGATCAGGGATCGTTTCCCCCAGGCGCTCGCGCATCTGCTCGAAAAAATGGGCCACCTGTCCGATGGAAATGGCCGTCACCATCTGGTCACGGAGGCGGGATGCGCCCGGATAGCCCTTGACATACAACGGCAGTTGGCCGCGCAGGTGGCGCACCGCGCGGTCCTCACCCTGGATATGAGCTAAGTCGCACACATGGGTGAGCGCCGCTTCGACCCGCTCCTCGTAGGTAGGCGGCGGCAAGAGCTCTCCTGTCCGCAGATAGTGTACCGTGTCGCGAATGATCCAGGGGTTGCCGATGGCCGCCCTGCCGATCATCACGCCGTCGCATCCGGTCTCCCGCAGCATGCGGACGGCGTCCTGGGGCGACTTGATGTCGCCGTTGCCGATGACCGGTTTCGTGACAGCCTGCTTGATGGCGGCGATCAGCTTCCAGTCGGCATCGCCCGTATGGCCCTGAACGGCATAGCGGGCATGGAGCGCAAACCCCGAAGCGCCGACCTCTTCCAGCTTCTTTGCCAATTCTGCCGTCGCAAAATGGCCGTAGTCCCAGCCCGCGCGCGTCTTCACCGTCACCGGGACGGAAGCAGCCTTCACAATCGCCTCCACCACGCGGCATGCCGCCGCCTCATCCTTCATCATGGCCGCGCCGCCGCCGGTCTTGCAGACCTTCGGAACCCAGCAGCCCATATTAATATCCAGGATGTCCGCGCCTTCGCCGACCGCGACCCGCGCCGCTTCCGCCATAATATTGGCGTCCGCGCCGAATAACTGCACGGCAAGCGGGCGCTGATCCTCTGTCACGTCGAACATGGTCATGGTGCGGGCGCTCTTGTAGTGGATGGCGGTGGTGCTGATCAGTTCGGTGACGACCAGGCCCGGCCCGCCGATGCGCTTGACCAGCCGCCGGTAGGAGCCGTTGGTCACATCGGCCATCGGAGCCAGTACCACCGGAGGGGCGATACGGATCGGTCCGATGGAGTAGGCATCCGGAATCCGGAAGAGGGCCGTCGGGGGTGTTTCCGGGAAGTTCGATTGTGGTGCGGCGGCAATCATGGTATCAGCCGATGTTCTTGGACGGCGGGCTCAGCCCGTGATGGGCAGCCAGACCTGCATCGGCCCGGACTCCCGGTTCGCCCAGGCATAGTAGGGGATGGCGGTGATGGCAACGGGGCGCCCTTCGGATTTCGCCTTGGAGGTGCGTGGCGCATAGAGCGCGCCCGACCAGCCTGTTAGATCGTGCGCGATGCCGTGTCCGCGCAGCACTGTCACGCCATCGAGCAGGTCAGGAACGAGGTCGGGTGTCATATCGGTGTAGCGCCTGAGATGGATATTCCAGACGTCGGCGTCGGCATGATCGGCCTGTTCCAGGCAGTAGATCAGCGGGCCGCGCTGGAGGGCCACGCGGCCCTGGTTGACCAGTACATAGGGGTGGCTCTCGATCTGCTGAACCGGCATGGGCAGCCTCAATTGGACGGTCTCGCCGACCTGGGGCATCGGAACGGATACATATCCTCCCGCTGCAGCGTGCACGATGGCGCCATGTCGCCAGTTATTCTGGATCGTGGCGCCTTCGGCCCAGCGGGGAATGCGGAGGGTGAGCGTCTGTGCGTCGCCGGTAGATCGCTCCACGGTGATAAACACGATGCCATTTCCGGGATACAGGGTCTGTTGGGTCAGCGTGACCTCGCCGCCGGAAGGGAGCGAGATCGTCGCCGTGCCGGACGCATAGAGGTGCACATAGACGCTGTTCTCGGCTACGCTGTAGAAGTAGCCGGGCAGGGAGGCCAGCAGACGGGCGATATTCGGCGGGCAGCAGGCGCATCCGAACCACTCCTGGCGGCGATGTTTGCCCCGATCCGACAGCGGGTTCTGATAGAAGTAGTGCGTGCCGTCCAGCGAGAGGCCAGGCAGGACCGCGTTATAGAGCGTGTGCTCCATCAGGTCGGCGTACTTCGTCTCACCGGTAAGGTGGAGCATCCGCCAGTTCCACATCACGCTTCCGATGGCGGCGCAGGTCTCGGTATAGGCGCGGTCGTTGGGCAGTTCATAGTCCGCCCCGAAGGCTTCGCCCTCCCAGCGGGAGCCCGCGCCGCCAGTGACATACATCTTGCGCTGCGTCAGGCTGGTCCAGAGGGCATCGAGCGTTGCGCGATAGGCCGGATCGCCCGTTTCGGCATAGACGTCCGCGCCGCCGCAGGCCAGGTAGAGATGGCGCACCGCATGCCCGACAAAATCCTGCTGCTCCAGGAAGGGGAGGTGGTCCTGATGGTAGGGGCTCCCTCCCAGCACCGGCGGCTTCTGTCCACGCGCCTCGACCATCCGCTGCGCCAGTTCCAGATAACGCGGTTCATGGACCTCCCGGTACAGTTCGACCAGCGCCATCTCCGCCTCTTCGTGGCCGCAGGCCGCATGCTTTCCCTCCGGGCCGAAGTGCGCGTAGAGGCAGTCGGCGAGGCGGCAGGCGACCGTGAGGAGGGTAGTCTTTCCGGTGGCCCGATGGTGCGCGACCGCCGCCTGCATGAGGTGCCCTGCGCAGTAGATCTCATGCATGTCTTTGAGGTTGGTGAACCGCTCCGGCGCCCGTT
>Ga0070734_10005872_pt1 | contig 10600 bp, 15 predicted proteins | sample Coa_R1_8_FD_66444 | JGI IMG/M metagenome (GOLD analysis project Ga0070734, IMG submission 66444) | Surface soil microbial communities from Centralia Pennsylvania, which are recovering from an underground coalmine fire - Coalmine... | ecosystem: Environmental > Terrestrial > Soil > Unclassified ... | reverse complement strand
ATCGGCCGCATCGTCCGCGAGATAGATCCCTACTATCTCCAGGCCGCCATCCGCAAGCTGGTCTCCTTCGACACGCGCAACACGCTTTCGGCGCAAAACGATCCGCGCCGCGGCATCGGCGCGGCGCGGGACTGGATCGTGCAAGAGTTCCAGCAGATCCGCGCGCAGTCCGGCGGACGCCTGGAAGTGGAGACGCAGAGCTTCGAGCAGCCGGCCAGCTCCCGCATTCCGCATCCCGTGCGCATCACCAACATCGCCGCGATCCTGCCCGGAGACCTGCCCAACCTCAACAAGCGAGTGTACGTGGTCAGCGCCCACTACGATTCGCGGGCCACCAACGTGGAGGATCCGAATGCGGAGGCGCCCGGCGCGGACGACGACGGCTCCGGCGTGGCCGCCGTGCTGGAGATGGCGCGCGTGATGTCCCAGTATCACTATGGCGCTTCTATCGTCTTTCTCTGCGTGGCGGGCGAGGAGCAGGGCCTCTACGGCTCGACTTACTTCGCGGATAGGGCCAAGGAGAAGGGCTGGCGCATCCTGGGGATGCTTAATAACGACATCATCGGCAGCTCGCATGGCGCCAACGGCGTCCATGACAACCATTCGGTGCGCGTCTTCTCCGAGGGCGTTTCCGCGCAAATGACGCCGGCCGGCCTGCGGGCGCTGGACGCCATCGGCGGTGAGAGCGATTCCCCCTCCCGTGAGCTGGCCCGCTTCATCAAGGGGGTCGGCGAGCGCTACCTGCGCCATTTTACCGTCAACCTGGTCTTTCGGCGGGACCGTTTCCTGCGCGGCGGCGACCAGATTCCGTTCCAGGAGCGCGGCTATCCGGCCGTGCGCTTCACCGAGCCGAACGAGGACTTCCGGCACCAGCATCAGAACGTGCGGGCGGAGGGGAGCGTGCTCTACGGCGACCTGCCGCAGTTCGTGGACTACGACTACCTGGCGCAAGTCACGCGCCTCAACGCCGCCGCCCTGGCGATGCTGGCGCTGGCCCCCGCCACCCCGCAGGATGTGGGGATCGTCACGCGCGAGCTGACCAACGACACCGAACTGACGTGGGCGCCTAACAATGAGCCGGACCTGGCCGGCTACTTTGTCGAATGGCGGGAGACGACTGCCCCCTACTGGGAACATTCGCAATGGGTCGGCAACGTGACCCGCTATACCCTGCGCGGGCTGTCCAAAGACGACTACTATTTCGGCGTGCGGGCCATGAACCGAGAAGGCGAATGGAGTCCCGTCGCATTCGCCCACCCGGCCCGATAGCAAAGATACTTTCGTTCGCCTGGTCGCCGGCAGGAGGGCAAGGACAACAACGCTATGAAGCCGCTATCGCGCAGCCAGGTCATCGGTGTGCTGGCGCTGTTGGGAATACTGGTCACCGTCACCGGCGTGACCGTCGTGCGGGCCGTGGTTTCTGCTGCCGCGCCCGGCATTACCCTCCATGACGCCTTTCCGCAAGCGCCGGCCGCGCCGCCGCCCGTCCGCCCGGCGGATAGTCTAGCCGCGGCGCCGCCGCGTGGTGAGACGGCGTCTGCGCTCTCCAGCGCGCTGGCTACGACGCCCTCCGGCGACGTAGTGGTCCATGTCGCCGGAGCGGTCAAAAAACACATGCAACAGGTACGACCTTCGAGCCGGTTCGGAAGGGATGGAAGAAGATTTTGACTTCCTCATCGCCGGGCAGGATCGCGTCAATCAGGCGAACAAACACGTCGTTCTTCTCCCAGGCGTACAGCTTCTCGTTGTCCAGAACCTCCAGCAGAACCCCGGCGTAGCGGGCGGCGAGTTCGGCGGCCTCCTTCGGGTCGTCCTCCTGCCGCCGGGCCTGCTGCGCCTCCATCTCCCTCTGCCGGGCTTCCAGCCGGGTCCGCTCGGCGTGGATCTCGTCTAAGAGCTGCTCGTAGACCTGGGTGCCTCTGCCTTTTGCCAGGGCCTCCACCTGGGCGCGGGCGGTCGCTGTCTCGCGGGCCGCAAGCTCCTTCAGGGCTTTCTGGACGGCGGGCAGGTCTTCGCCTATAATGCGCTCCTGCCCCTCCTCGTGGTAGAGTTCCATGGCGAACGCGGTGAACTCCGGGTCGTCCTTCATGCGGGTCAGGCTCGTGCGCACGGCGTCGCGGATGCGCCCCTCCCCGTAGAAGCGTTTGTTGCAGACGATCCCGGCGGCGTTGCTGGCCTTGCTATGGTAGCGGCACGTATAGAACGGCTCGGTAGGCCGGTACAGGATGGACATAGACTTCCCGCACTTGTGGCAGCGGGTGAGGCTGCTGAAAAGGTAGCGGCGGTTTGTGCGCGTGGAGCGGGCCTGCCGGTTGGATTGGAGCCGGTCCTGGCACTCCTGCCACAGTTGCGGGCTGACCAGGGCCGGGGTAGGGATCGAAACGCGCCGCTCCTCTGGAGTAGGCAGGGCCACCTCCCGCCCGTTGCGCTTGTGGATCTCGGTCTTGCCCCATACGGCATAGCCCTTATAAGCCGTGTTGTTCAGGATGCGCTTGATCGTGGAGCGGCACCACATCGGGTGCTCGACTTTGGCCTGTCCCTTGTTCTCCAGGCTGCAGGGGATCCCTGCATTCTGGAGCTTGCGGCACACCTGATACAAGGAGTCGCCGCCCGCGTACCACTCGAAAATCAGCCGGGCAACGCGCGCCTCGTCCTCGAAGATATAGTATTGGCCCGGCTCCTCGCCCTCGGGACCAACCTCACCTTTCTTGACGATGCGATAGCCGTAGGGCGGCAGGGCGCGGCTCGGCATCCGTCCGCGCTCAGCCCAGCGGCGGCGGCCTTCCATCATGCGCTGCTTAATCATTCTCCACTCGTGTTGTGCGTAGCCGCCCATCAGCGTAAAGATGATCTCATTGGCCTCCGTGACTTCGCCTATGTCGCAGAGGAACAGGCGGGCGCCGGCCTCCTGCACGCGCTCCCAGATAGACAGGGCGATGCTGGTCTTTCGACCCAGGCGAGAGGCATTATAGGCGATCAGGGCATCGGCCTGCCCCGTCTCCAGCAGACGCAGGGCGCGCTCAATGGCCGGGCGCTCCGGCCCCGGTGGGAGCGTGCCGCTAATCCCCGGATCGCTCTCCCTGGCGACCACGACCGCGCCCAGCCGCTCCGCCAGCCGTTCGGCCTCGATCTGCTGTGTCTCCAGGCCGGTGCCTTCGTTGGCCTGGTCGTCGCTGCTGACGCGGGTATAGGTAATGGCGCGCAGGGCACTCACGACTTCTCCTCCTGCTTCTGGCGGCGCTCTATTTTGCGCCGCGCGTTGACCTTGCCGCCGTTTCGGCTCCAGGCGGCTTTCCGGCGGCACGGCTCGGAACAGTAGGTTTTTTTCTTCGTGCCGGTGAAGACGCTTTGGCACACCGGGCAGGTATGCTCCACGATCTTGTACCGGCGCGTGATCGTGACGATGCGGGCCTCTTCCGACATGGGGCCGGCCCTCCTGTGCTTGATTGTCTGCCAATATAATTATAGAACATATTGGCGAGATTGTCAAGCCGTATTTTCAGAGGGCCGTCGCCTCCATCCCTCCTCTAATCCTTCCAGCAGAATCTCGCCCTTGAGCAGGGTGCCGGCGGCATCGAAGAAGGCGCGATACGCTCCCTGTGGGGCCGTCCAGATTTCCAGAGTGCCGCCGTCCTCCGTCGCCTCAACGCGCAGACGGGTGACTTGCGGCGGGTTCCTGGCGGTCAAGGTATCCTGTGCCATCTGTTCAGGCCGCTCCTTCCTGTCCCGCTACGATCTCGCCGCCGAAGAGTTGCAGGGTGGCCTCCAGCAGCTTCCCGTCCTCCTCGCCCTGATAGCGTTGCGGGTAGAGGTCGCGGGTCTCCTGCTCGTCTTTTGCGTTCGCCCATAGCCACATCGAATGACGCCGGTAGGCATCGTCAATGAACTCCTGCAGTTGGCTGTCCGAAAGCTCCCGCAGCACCAGGCCGCGATACTTGCCGTATGGGATGAACAAGGCTTTCCTCCTCCGCCGGCGGGCTGGTTTCGGCCAGGAGGCGTTGCCGGGCGCCTTCACACAGTTGCAGGGTCCGCAAGCATTCCCGCGCCAGCTCCTTCCGGCCCTTCTGGATCCAATGCCGGTACTCTTTCGCCGCCTGCCGTGCGGTCCGGTTCAGGTTCATGGTGGTAATGATCTCGTCCTGCGTCCTGAGCAATTCCATCTCAGCATCGGCCGGGTAGACATTGGCGCAGGCGTCTTGCAGGAGAGTGGCGTAGGGCTGCAGGCCCACCGGCAGGGCGTAGGGATCGAACTCTTTCTCCAGGCCAGGGCCGGCGATAGGCTCCCATGCCTCGGAGGATTCCGTTTCAAGAGCCTCTGCAGGCCGTGAAGCCGCGACACACACAGGGGGGGGCGGCAGAGGCGCGCATTCCGGCTCTTTTTCGGGGGAGATACCCCGGAAATTTCCCCCCTTATTTCTACTATTTTCGTGCTCAGCGTCTACCTGTTTGATTCGCGCATTTTCCGGGGCTGTCCGTGCCGCCAAAAGCAGGCTATCCAGCAGGTCCTCGGTCGTCATTCCCTGCATCCCGGCGCGCAGCTCCAGGATCTCCAGTTTCTGCGCCAGGGACCGGGGGATGGTCAGGGTCACGCTCTCTCCGTCGGGCGCCTTCTGGAGTGCGTCGGAGATGGACGTACAGGCGGGCGCCGCTTCCGGCCGCAGGGTCGAAAAGAGGTCCTGCGGCTTTGCAGGCGGCGGCGATAAGGGGGAACCTTTAGGTATCACAGTATTTAATATAGGTTCCCCCCTATCTGCCGGAGCGACGCCGCTTTCCTGTGCCGGCTGGATCTTTGCGAGGGCGATCAGTTCCGCCTCCATCTCGTCTTTCAGGCTGCGCCCCCGTTCCAGCTGCTGTGAGGCATAATACTCCTGGCGCTCGCGCGTCAGCTTCGCCATCAACGCCTGCATCGTCCAGGGCCAATCCAGCCGCCGGAGGACTTCGGGCACCTGGCGGGCGACCAGGGCATCGTCGCTGTAGCGATCTTGCCGGCGGCGGATTTCATCCTCCGGCCGGCCTTCGTGCGCTTTCGCAACACACGCCAGCCGCACGCCTCGCTTCTTCGGAAGCGCGTTGTACCAGTCCGCCCAGGCGTAGCGCAGGGCCACCTGCAGGCAGTCCTCTCCCCAGCGCAGGGCCTTGCCGATCTTCTCCAGGTTCTCCCGATCCAGGCCGGGCGGCAAGATCAGGCCGCATCGGTCCCACTGGCCGCCAAGTTTGCGGATTTTGCGCTCGGTCGTCTGGAGGATTTCCGGCAGGCTGCTGCCCTGCGGATCGGTCTTATCCTCTTGTGCCGCCTGTCTCTCTTCTAGGAGGGCATCAATGGCGCCGGGATCGTAGCCTAGCCCGTAAGGGTATTCCTCAATACAGAAGGCGTGCCAGGTAGCAAACAGTTGCCCACTGGCTGACTTCAACTGCCTCCAGCCTTCTTCTTCCCGCATAGCCTTAACCCATACTTCCAGGTGATACATGAGAGGCGTATGCTCCCGGAGGCATTGCTGTATCTCATGCCGAACAGCAATGGACCACGCCTCCGATCCCTTCGGCGCGGAAAGAGAACCCAGGATTTCATCATAGACGATAGACATTAGAAGGGCCTTTCCTTGCGTGCGTGGTCGCCGGCCTGGTAGGGTCGCAGCCCCGGGCCCGGCCATTGATAAAACTGCGTTCGCTCGTCTAAGGCTCTGGCAATGGTTCGCCGGCCATACGTGGAACGGCCGCGCCGCTCGTCCCACTTATCGCGCAGCAGGCCGGAGGATCGGAACACACTGTCAATCAAGCCTTCATCGGGGCCGGCATAGAAGGCGATGGCTCCGCACAGGGCGAGGTCCGCCTGCGACTGCGATTCGTAGCCCAAGCCCTGCCAGTCGCCGCCCATGAGCGCACCGAACTTCGCGCCGCCCCGACTGGTCGAAGCCTTCTGGATGATCTCCAGAACACCGGGAGGCGGGTTGTAGGACGTGCGCACGCCCCCCGGTGGCGGGCAGGGACGTGCGGGGAACAGGCGGCTATAGAGCGTGTTGAGGGCGGCCTGACAGTCGTGGAGGGTGGACGGCGCGCCGGGCACGCGGCAGCCGGTCAGCGTGAAGAAGCGCGCATGGTCGTAAATCTCGATCTCACCCGTCTCGTATTTCGTCCGGCACCGATCGCCGGGCTTCTTGCCCCGGCCGATCAGTTTGATCCCGGTCAGGCTGGGACTAAACTCGGTATAGGTGGGAAACGCTTTCAGGATCGCCTGCGCCCACGGCGCGATTTCCAGGGTATCCGGATTCACGCAATGGTCGAGGTCGTTGCCGAAGTAGGGATCCGATAAGGCGAAGCCGACGACGGGCAGCCGCAAGCGACGCATTCCCGCCCGCGCTTGCTCGAACGTTGCCCAGGTGTCTTGTGCCCGGTCGGAGTAGGCCGTCTCCTCCTTGTCGTGCGAGCGGGCCGCGGCGCCCGTGTGCGCATTGATCGGCGTTTTGCGGTCTTTCTTGCCGGGCTGGGGGATCAGGCGGAAGCAGACCCATTGGGGGAGCCGTTTCAACTCCTCTGGAATGTTGGCGGGCTGGAAGGTCGCTTTCATCAGACATGCCCCCCTTCAAGCAATTCGAGCCGGGCCAGCCACAAAACATTTCGCAGCCTTGCCGCGGAGATGGTCACCGGGCATCCAGCATTCTTCAGAGTGGTCAGGAAGAGGAAAACAGCCTTCTGCGGAAACGCGACAGCGCAGTCCATCCAGGCGCTCCCTTTGCGCTGCTGCCAGTGGCGGCGCTTTCCGGGCACGACTAAATAGCGATATTGATCGATAACCGTCGCGGCCCACTCGCGGGCAATCTCGGAATCAGAGAGGGTGTTGCTTTTCATAGCCGCTCCCCTCCCTCCTCGCGCCCCTGCAGCTCGGCACGGATGCACGGCAGGATGCCCGGCTGCCCGTAGGGACAGCGTTCATCGCCCAATGTGGCGAGCGCCTGGCGGAGATATTGCGTTGGGATGGCGCTGAGGGGTTGACCGGCGTAGTGGCCGACGTTTAGACGAGGGCTATTGATTGGCGCGGGTTGTGTGGTACTATAGGACTGGCTGGTTCTAATACCCCGTTCCCGCGCCGGCTTCCGTGGTTCATACGGAAGCCGGACTGCTGTTTTCATGGCGTCCTGCGTCCCTCCTCCGCGTTCCCGGCAGCGGTCTCCGCCTCACGGTGGCGCGCCTCGGCCACGGCCAGCAACTGGCGGGCTTCCGCGAGAGCGCCGAGCCATCGGGGGGAAACCGGTAGGGGAGTTGTCGGCGCAGGAGGGTCTGGCGTGTTAGCGGCGCGCATCGCGGCACCTCCGGGCGGGGCGGGGCTGGCTATCCGAGCCGACAATAGCACGGAGCGCCGCCCGGCGGCCAAGGTCTAGCGCCTGCTCTGCAGCATTCCTCGGTTCCTGCCCTAATTTTTCGTGCAGCATGGTGGCGGCAGCACGGGCAACGAGTTCGGGGTCAGAGGATGCGCTGATGATTTGAGCGTCCTCCCCGTGCCCGCTATAGAGCGCCACGATATAACCGTGTTGGGGTGACATGAAAATAGCCCCTCCTTTCACCCGCTATGCCCAGGGAGAGGAAGAGGGTTTACAAATCCAGCGGATTTTTTTTTCAAAAATTATCTGAGGAGGTCGGCGGCATCGGGGAATTTCTTCCGCAACCGGTTCTTTGCAGATTTGACGGAACCTTCTTCCCAACCGAGATTTTTGGCGAGTTCGGCATTCGTCTGTTCTGGGTCCGATTGCAAGCAGGCCATCAATTTTTGTAGGTAGTCAGGGAGCGGCGTGCTCATCAGTTGATTAAAAATCGCCCTTCGGGTTTCCCGCTCTATGAACGCCCGTGCAAAATCCTGGCCTGCGGGATTCTCCGCCCTCTCCATCTGATCCGGGTCTGATTCCGCTCTATTCATGGCGTCATTTCTTTTATTGGTTGGTTTCAGAAGGGCGGTGACGGAATTTTGGAGAGTAAGCAGTTTTTGTACGGCCTCCGCTTCCCCTGAGATCAGTAGTATATTATTCCTATCCTGAAGCAGGGGAGCCAGGGCTTGGAGGACTGCGCCGGGAAGGTCTGTGTCAAAATCCTTTGGCAAATCGGGATCTCTCGTTCGATTGATACGAGAGGACACATAGCCGCTCAGAGTTTCGCTGGCTGCATCCTCTAATGACCGAGCGGCTTCGCGGCGCGAAGAGAAGGCAGCTCGGATCTTCCGTATATTAAAGTCCTGTCGGATGTCGGTTTGGGCGAATCCTACAAGCTTCCGCCGGACTTCATTGTAACACTCCTCCCAGGTCTTACCGTTCCCTCTCTGCTCAACGGTCATAGAAAATAAATGAATCATGTGATCACAACGGGCAAAAGGAGTGAGGGCGTTCACGAACGGGAGGTCAGGCACCTGTTTAGGCGCTCCTCCGATGAATCGGATAGAACGCTGGCCCAGGAAAGGGCTACGTATATCGAGATTGAATTGATGCCTGAGATAGCGCCTCCAAAACCGGCGACGAGTATTCAACTCCCTCCAGAGTTCACCTAGCCTCTTAACGGCTGTTTCGTCGTCCGGACAGATAACCGGCTCTTCTAGGGCTTTGAGGGTTTTCGCCCGTTGGATCCAATACTGCTTCTCTGCGCGAATGTTTTCTTGCATGTCACGACTACGTCTCATGGCGCATTCCCTACCTCTTGAGTGAATATGCGCGCCGTGAGGTTGGGGTATACTAGCAGACGTACGACCCGCGCCCATCCCCGGCGCCCGTATGAAAAAACAGGGACAGCCTCTCCGGGCAGGGAGAGGCTGTCGTCATTTTACCCACTTTTCCGCGCAGATCGGCAATACTCGGCAATAGCCTGTCCGGTCACGTTCGCCCTTCTTTGCGCGCAGGGGATCCGCATAATCCGCAAAACCCCAGCGCGTCCCGTTCATCCACCTCGCGTGTCCCAGCTGCCCCCGCCTCCGCTCTCAGCGGCTAATTGACGGCGTAGGAGCGGCGCCACGGCACGCAGGGCGGCCTGAGCCGCGTCCGGATGCCACTTGAGCGGGCAAGCTGTCAAGGCGGCGATATTGGCCGGCGTTAGAGGGATCTGTACGGAGCCGCCTTGCAATGCATCGGGTAAGGGCTCCGTCCCGTGGGTTGCCTGGAAGGCGGCCACTAGGACATAGAAAAACCCTTCGCGAGTCATTCTAGTCGTGTCAGGGGATATGGTGAGTTGATTCTCATTGAGGGAAACAACACCGATCGCTTCGACAGTAGCCATCAGAGCCTCCTTTCTTTTCAGGTCTCGCCTGTTAAGTGTTCTGTCAAGTCGAGCCAGCCATCAGCCTTCCAGGCCGGCCGGCCCAAAGACTTCCATCTCCCGCTGTTCGGCATAGCCGGTCAGGATCTCGGATAGGCCGCCGTCTTCCCCGCGCTCTGCTTCGACCACGGCGGCCGCTTCCAGCCGGGCGCGCAGGAAAGCCACTTCAGAGCGAAGCTGCTCCAGCAAGTCGGTGGCCTGCTGGTCGGACACCACGCCGGACTCAGGCCGGACAGACGACGGACCTGTGTCCGGCTCTTTCGTGCTTGCGCTCGCTTGTATGTCCGGCCTGCGCCGGTCAAGAAGGGCCGAAAACCGGACACAGGCCGGACTCCCTTCCACGACGCGCCGGTCCGCGTCTGGAAGGCGCTGTGCCAGCCGGCGGACCTGGCGCTCCGAAAGAGAGAGCCGGCGCGCCGCCTCGCGGATCGTCACCCACTCTTCCGGCGCCGGCTGGCCGTCTGTCTCCAACACTCTGAGCATGGATCCCTTCCCTGCTCCGGTTCGGGATCGGTGTAGATGGCAGTCTGCTGCTGCCTTGTTAGCCCGTAGGGCTAAACGATGTTGCTCCACAGGTCCGCCTCGACGAAGCGGGTCAGGTGTCCGACGTTGGTAGTCGCCACGATCACCTCCTCGCGCGCCAGGCCCAACGAGAGGACCGTCGCCGCCAGGATCGCATCCCCGTCCAGCGCGTGCGGATCGGCCGTCGAGAGCCCGCGCAGCCGCACATCCGCCCACAGCGCGGCCGCCTTGAGCATGATCTCGGTCGTGATCGGCAGATAGTAGGCGTCCCGCTTCACGATGTCCAGGCGGGCGATGCTGGCCGTCTTCCTGGCGCGCAAGAGCTCCCGGCGCACCTCGTAATCGGCGATCTCCGGCACATAGACACGCCGGCCGGCACGCGGCTGCTGGGCGATCCAACGCTTGCAGGCGTCCACGTCGGCGGACTTGCCACGCCGGGAAGCGGCCAGGGATAACGGTCCGCTGTCTAAGACCACGGCCAGGATCATGGGAACAAGCGCCTTTCCCCGCTGGCTTTACGGTTGGCGTTCAAATCGGCCTTGAGCTGCTGCCATTCCGCTTCGCGCGCTTCCAACTCTTCCGGCGTAGCAGCGCTGTCTTCCTCGATCCAGGCTTCCATCTGTCGGGCCAGCGCCTCGCCTTTCGGGTCGGGACCTGCCCCCCGGATCAGGTCGGCCAAAAGGCGGCGGCGCACGTATTCTTCCGGCGGCAGGCCCTCCTGCTTTGCCAGCTCCGAAAGCCGGGCCTCTTCTTCCGGCGTCAGGTCAATCATCAGGCTCATGGTTCTTTC
>Ga0070734_10005871_pt1 | contig 10600 bp, 13 predicted proteins | sample Coa_R1_8_FD_66444 | JGI IMG/M metagenome (GOLD analysis project Ga0070734, IMG submission 66444) | Surface soil microbial communities from Centralia Pennsylvania, which are recovering from an underground coalmine fire - Coalmine... | ecosystem: Environmental > Terrestrial > Soil > Unclassified ... | reverse complement strand
GCAGCTGGCCAAGTGGTGTTTCGACATACCGAATGAGCCGGACGAGCAGCCCCGACTGTGCGTCGAAGTACAAACGAATTGGCGGCTCGCCTTCGGTTTGGCCCACGAGCACATTCGTCGCGTGGCCGTCGATCGCTTCGCCTGGCGCTGGCTTCCACTTGTCGCGCAGCGATTTCGCGTCGATCGGTAAATGGAAATCTGCATCGATGCGCGCGCCTGAGCTCTCTGCCGCATTCATCATGTGTACCGGCCGTCCCGGAAAGCTCAGCCAGCCAGCTTTGCCGTCGAACGCGGTTGTCGATTCGCCGCCGGGCATGTGCATCGTAGACAGACGCTTGTCCGGAGCTTTGGCGAAAATGTCGATCGAATAGTGCTGGTCGCCGAAGCCGCTGATCGTTCCCTTCTCGACCCGGCTGGTGATTCTCTGGATCGCGTCGGCGCCGCCGGCTGCAGTCAGGTATTTTTCAAAAAGCAGATCGGCGGCTGGCAATGAGGCGTCGGCTTTGTTGTCATGCTCATGCTCCGCAAGTGGCGGCTTTTCGCCTTCCGCCGCAACGAGCGGTGTGCCGACGGGATGCGAGGCTCCGCGATGGCACGAATAGCAGGTCACTTCGCGATGGCCCTCGAAATTGTCTTTGTTGATCGCGTTCGCCATCGCGATCATTTTTCGCGCGATCTGTTTCGGCTTTTTATCGTCTTTATCGAATGCCAGGCCGTGCTCTTGGCGCACGTGGCAAAATTCACATTCGACGCCAAGCGACGCCGTAATGAATTCCATCGCCGGAATCAACTGATCGGCCGGAATGCCCTTAAGTACCTTGATGTTCTTATATCGTTGCTCCGCCAACGGAGCGGCCGCCGGTGCGGATTGGGGCGGAGTCTTGGGTGTCTGCGCCCGCGCGCCGGCGATCGCCGCGGCAATTGAAAGTGTGGCAACCAGAGAGTTGGCGAAGATTCTCTTTGCGGCTTGCGGCATAGAAAAACACCCCACTGAAATTTGGCGACAGGAGTGTACCAGAGGCACTGAAGAAAATATTCTTCGAGACCAACCTCGCGCGATAATCGGCGGCGATGGTTGCCGCTTGCGCCTCAGTTCTTCGGATGAAAACGTCGGACCGGGGATGAGGCGACACCGCGCTCAATGCAAAGCCCCTTGTCCATAGCATGTTTCAGCTATGCAGAGCGGCACCCGCGGAATTCCACGGCAGGCTTGTCGAAACTACAACTTTCTGAGGAGCTTGATGTAGAATGCCGCATGGCTCTGGCACTTCCACCAAGTGAACAACTGAAGGAAATTCGCAACCGCTTGGGGATCACCACGCGCGACGTCGCGGAATTCAGCCAGCGTATCGCCCAGGCCGAAGACAACTCCGAATTTCACATCTCCAATGCGTGGCTCACGCAGATCGAAAACTCGGATTCCGTCCCGAGCATTTTCAAGCTCTATAGCTTGAGTTCGATTTATCGCATCAAGTTCAGCGACATCCTTTTACTGTACGGCGTCGATTTACAGCACCTCACAAAGCACCAGCTTTCTGCGCCCCTGCCAAAAACGCATCTCACGCAACTCGAAGTCTACGACACCGACAAAACGGTTTCGTTCCCGGTGCGCTTCGATCGCTCGTTCGACGTTGACAATACGAATTTGCTTTCGCGCATGGTCGAAGTCTGGGGCGAAGTGCCCATCGCGCTGATTCAACATCTTGATCTGCGCCACAGCCTGTATGGATACATCGGCTTGCAGGACAACACGCTCTCGCCACTATTGCGGCCGGGTTCCTTCGTGCAGATCGACCCGCACGTGCGCAAAATCCAGCCGTTCCGCTGGCGCACGGAATTCGATCGACCGATTTATTTCGTGGAATTGCGCGACGGTTATGCGTGTTCCTGGTGCGAAATGCAGGATGGACATCTGCTGCTACTCGCGCATCCGTTGTCAGGGCGCAGCGTGCGCCGGCTGAGCTACGGCACCGAAGCGGAAATAATCGGGCAGGTCACCGCCGTCGCAATGCGTCTCAGCGACCCTGCAGAGACTGGTCCTGACGGGAACGCCAGATTGCCAAAGCGAGTCTGACGTTGGACAGAAATAATCGCGCCACCGCTGGATTCACCTCAACAGGAATCGCAACCCGATACGGCTCGAGTTTTTGCCACATGCGCAAGATCTCGCCGGTACCGTCGTGGGACGATTCAAAATAAATCCTCAACTGCTCGACTAACTGCTCGAGGGAATACGCCGACAATTGGAGAAATATCTGGCGATGCGCGATTTCAAGCGCTTTCGCCGCGACTTCGGGACTGAAACGCGAAGCGAGACCGTCGTGATGATATGTGCCGGTGTTGTAGTCGCGCGTTGACGCGAGATAAATGAGCCGCGCGAAATCGCAAGACAACCTAGAAAGCGACCGTTGCAGGAAATCCTCGTAAGCAGCCTGAACGGTAACGAGTCTCGTGGTCGTCATGGGATTTCAGCCGGACGGAGCAAAGCGGACAAGCGAATATCTGATTGAGACGCAGTACGTCAAAACGAAGTTGTCCCGCGTTTTTCAGTGCGCCGGACTGGCACCGCGCAAATCGCGAGCCGTGTTAGTAATCGCAAGAGCGTGCTGAGCATCCGCGAAACTCTGCGAGAGCGATGCAGCATAGCTCGCAAGCGTGCCGACGCGAGCGGGACCGGTCGCCTGAATCGCCAGAATCAGCAGGTCGCACACCGCGACCAGTTGCACGTAGTGACTCAACAACTTCGCTTCCGTCAGGAGATTCAAGTCCGCGCTCTGGCGGGTCGCCCGAGTGTGTTCGCGCATGATGCGATGAATCGCCGTCTTGGTCTGATGTATCCAGACCAACGCGACAACCCTTCGCTCATGGTGGAACAGGCGCACAAGCTCGCGCGACTTTTCTGCCGCTACGAACGTCGAATCGATTGGCGAAAAAATCCTGGCGGCAAATTCGGGCGGGCAGAGAGACGGATGGCCCAACGATTCGTCGTAGGGTGGCAGATCGGTACGGAACGCAAGTTCACGCTGGACCGAAGAGCCGCGCGTGGCGAGAAGCGCCAGCGACAATATGACGGCAGAACACATGAAGATCGCAAAAGTGATACCGATCACGAGCCAACCGCCTTTGCCAGGTAACCTCGCGCGTCATGGAGGCGCCGCTGGGTTGCGGCAGCAACGCGCTGATATTCCTGTTCGAGTGGGATAGTCCGATCCGGGACTGGATTCGGTTGAAAGGACCAGAGGTGAACGGTCCACACGACGAGAGTTATGAGATAAGAAAGCGGAAACGTATAAGACCAGAGGGTGTTGTAGCGAGCGACTCCAGCGGCAACCAGCGCCAGGCAAACAACGCTCCAGCACACGAATAGCCCGTACCCAATCAGAATTCCGCGAAGATTTTTGCCAAATGGAATCGAGTAAAAAAGGCAAAGCACAATGAGCGCAAGAATTGCCAAAAGCTGGCAAACGCGCAACAAACCTTCAACCTGTGCAGGAGAAACGTTAAACCACCAACGCGGAACGTTTGCGGTGCTGATAATCGTCTTCGCCATGGCTACAACAAACAAAATGGCAAGAAGGGCCCGCGCCATGCGCGCTGTGCCCGGATATGGATTGAGCGCGACCCGGTAAAATTCCAAGAAAACCAAACACCCAAGCACGAGCCCGAGGAACTCTGTAATCCAATATAGGTACAAGTAGGTGGTCTGCGGAAAATGGAACGTGAACATCAACAGATCGGTGAGCAAAACAAAAGAAATATACGTGAAAAACATCGGATAGCGCCGAATCAAATTCTGCTGATAGGCGCGTGTGACCAGCAGAAGTTCAAGCGCGATGCTAACCAACCAAATTGAGCGACTGATCATTATGGTCCGTAGCTCTATCGCAGCAGGATAGGCTTACGGACCCTGATGCTAACACGGCTGAAGGGAGAAGTGCGGATCAAGTTCCCTCCAGCCGTGTCGTTTTTCAGGCAGCAGCTGACCACGGATTCGGTACGGGGCGACCCCCGTCCGCTGCGAGCCGCGGATTGGGAACCGGGCGGCCTCCATCTGCCGCGAGCCACGGATTGGGAACCGGGCGGCCTCCATCCGCTGCGAGCCACGGATTGGGAACTGGTCGGCCTCCATCCGCCGCGAGCCACGGATTGGGAACCGGGCGGCCTCCATCCGCTGCGAGCCACGGATTGGGAACCGGTCGGCCTCCATCCGCTGCGAGCCACGGATTGGGAACCGGGCGGCCTCCATCCGCTGCGAGCCACGGATTGGGAACCGGTCGGCCTCCATCTGTTGTCAACCACGATGTCGAACCTGGTTTTGAATCGCGGGCATTCGTGACGTGGGAGCGAAGTGCGGCTCCTACGAACAAGAATGTGAACGAGAGCAAAACGACGAGCTTAGTCGAGCGCATGAATCCTCCTCAGAGTTTGTGGGGCCTCGGGATGAGAACTCGCGACGCTGGAATTCTCACGAGCGACGTAAGGGTATGTGGGAAACAAAAAAAGCAGCAAAACAGAGGTAAAAGTGGTTGGAATTCCAACCACCAAGGACTATCGACGGAGGAGAAACGACCGCGGAGGCGAAAGGTATGTAGGCCTCAGAAATATTTTCAGACGGGATTTTGACGAACTTGTATGCAGCAACGGAATCGTCAACATCCGGCTTGATAACGTTGCATTGAATACAGATTCATCGTCCGAAAGAAGCCGAAATTGACCGTTTCTAACGGAAACTGACCGGATTTGTGCCGGAGATTGAAGCGAAAAAAGACCCTCGATTTCACTTGTGAATCGGAAGTCAGCGATCCGAGCGACTATCAGCTTCCAATCGAGAAACGAAGCCGATTTGGGATGAAAACCAACCGCGTGAGTACCGGTCGTAATCGTAAGCGGGATCCACCTTTTTTGAGGAACGCTGACGGCAGAGAGCCAAATGAGCAGAAGATGATTTTTTTCAAGCCAATCCGATTTCTCGTTCGAGGTGTTGAGCGGTATCGGTGAAGGGCCACGCTACCAAAAGGTGCCACCGGGCGGCGTACGTGAAACGAGCGGAGGTCGCGTTCGTGAAGAATAGACACCAAGAATGGTGGGAGTGCCCGGATCACTTCTGCGGTGCGCGCATACTTTTCCGGCTGATCGGCCCGGCGCCGCATGGCATCGAGCCCACATGCTTTTGCGGAAGCACGATGCTGCCCGCAGCACCCCCAGGACGCCAGAGTGATTCCATCGCACTCGGCCGAACGCCTCATGGCGATCTTTCCGAATATGGCCGCTCGTCGACTCACCCTCCTCCAAGTAGACGTGGCTATCTGGACTTCGATTCGCGACGAGCGCGCAAAGCCGAAATTCATGACGCGGGTCGAAACTGATGGCAACGCTCAAGCAAGCGGGGATGATCGCCGTCCTGGCGCTGCTGTCTGAGGGTTTCTTGTTTTTACACCGATCCTTGGCGAAAAGAGCCGACAGCAGATTTGGGCTTGCCGCAGAATTGTTTGCCGGCGCCGTGTCGTGCAGTTCCGGATTGGCGCTGTTGCGTTCCGCTGGAACCCGCGATGAAAAATGAACGCAGATCACCCACGGCCAAAGCCGAAGAAACGAAGGTCACCGAGCGCGCGTGTCGAGCCGAATTTATTTTCGATGCGCGGCGCGGCGGAGCCACACGGCCAATCAAAGTGCTGAGCGATTGCATGTGCGACTTCCGTCGTGCGGATTGGGAGAGCCGCTGGAACGACTGGAATGCGCGGCGAAATCCGTATCTGAATTTATTTCTGTGCGCGGCACATGCGCGGGAATTGAGATTGATAAAGTAAATTTGCTAGTAAACCTTTCGAGCTTTGCGCGTGGTCAGACTCTGTGAGGAAGATACCTTAGGCCACCGCACAGACTACACGTTCGAGACGCCACTTTTACAGTTCTTGCCGAATTTGAGGGCCATTCCGGCCGCGGTATCCTTCCCCGTACTTCGTGGCTTAAGTCCTGGCGGCTTGCACGTCACTCAGTTCAGGCTCGATTTCACTTCGGCGCGTCGTGATGAGGTTTGAGACGCACGTGTTGATGCGGGCACCCGCCATATTGCGAGCCCCATCGGTACGCGACACGTGAAACCGATCGATTCAGCGACTCGCGATACCGGGGCTTGGCGGAACGGCGCGTAAATGGCGGTCTTTGTTCAAAATTGAACAGACGGGGCCGCGAAGCGGCAGGTAGAAAAGGGCAACGGTAGCGAGAAACAAGGCCAACACGGGATCGGACAAGAACCAGAACACCGGGGAGTATCTGTTTGCGCGATAACTTCGCGGCAGATTGTGCTCAATTCCTATTGAGGAGCGAAAACATTGCGTCGGCGAAGCTCGGGGTCCGCAGAAATATTTGCGACAACGCTAGTGGGACGAAACGCAAAGGAGTTTCAGTCCGGGCAGACCATCGTCAACCAAGGCGAGGAATGCACGGACGTATATTACATCGAGAAGGGGATGGTAAAGCTGACCCTGGTCTCGAACCGAGGCAAAGGGGCGGTGCTGGGAATCCTCGGATCCGGCGACTTTTTTGGTGAGGCGTGTATCGGCGGGGAGGCGGTATTTACGACGTCGGCGATCGCCCTGGTGCCGAGCGTGATTGATGTGATCAAACGAAAATCGATGGTTCGGCTGGTGGAGGAGAATCCTGTACTTTCCGCGCAATTCATCAACTATCTGCTGACGCGGAACCGGCGCATCGAGCAGGACCTGATCGACCACATGTTCAATTTCAGCGAGAAGCGCCTGGCGCGGACGCTGCTGCTCCTGGCACGCGGCGGAAAAAACGGAGAGGTTGCACCGATTTTGGAAAAGATCGGGCAGGATACGCTGGCCGAGATGGTTGGGACGACGCGTTCACGCGTTAATTTTTTTATGAACAAGTTTCGGAAGCAGGGATTCATTCACTACAACGGTGGGTTGAAGGTGCATGACACGCTGGAGAGCGTGCTGCATGAATGAGCTGGCGGGAAAATGGGAATTAGAAATTGGAAAGTGGGGAGCTCAAGACGCAGTGAGGGTGCGGACGTGGGGCGCAGCGTGCTGCGCCCCTACGGGAAATTCGGAGACTGGTTAGGAGTTCCAGGCGACGCGGGTCAGGTGGCGCTTGCGGTCTTCCCACTCGACGCCGGAAAGGATACGAGGCGCGACCTCGATGAGGCGCGGCGTCAGTTTGAAGACGGCGAGTGGTGTCCAGGCTTGGCCAGCGCGAGTGTGAAAACCACCCTGGTTCAGGGAGTCGGCCATCCGCGCGTACGACAGGTCCTGAACGATCATCTCGGCAAGGCGATTCAGTACCTCGATCTCGGACGGATTCTCCTCCAGGTGAAGGCAGTCGCCGGCGATGCGTGTACCGTACGGAATCTCCTCACCGATGCGGGTATCCGACGACGAGCCGCGCGCGCTGGTTTCCGCTTCGCGCTGCCATTCAATTGCCGAGAGGCGCCAACCGGCCTTTTCTTTCTGCTGGAAGTATTCGGAACCTGGCCAAGTTGAAAGCGTGTCGCGAGTCCACTCCATCCTCTTCATGACGGCCTCCTGAAGCCGATTTTTCGCAAGTGTGCATGTGCAGGCGGACCACCCTTGGTGGGACAGGGGCAATTGCGGTGCCGCGCCACGGCGCGCATAAGCCCCACGAAAAAGGTGAGTTAGCTTTGTGGTTGATGCCGGGTTCGGGCGACCGGTGTCCGGTCGTGGGATGAGGCGTCTCGCGGGCGAACAGTGTTTGGCGACAATGCACAGGAGTTGAGGTCGTCGTTGACGCGGTCCTCGGCGGCGGAGGTATGATTCAGCGTACTCGCCCAGACCGGGAATCTCTGAGATTGACGTTGGTCGAACTATGAGCACAGTGTCCATGCCGCCGAACCCGTCCGCCAAGAGAACGGAAGTACGCACACCGCTGGAGGTGCTGGTTGACCTGGCGAGCGTCGATGTGCGGATGCCTGCGCAAGAGGGTGTGACCGTCAATGTCAGCCCACGGGGCGCATGCGTGCTCACCACGAAACCGTGGAAACCCAACGAGCGCCTGAACATACGGTCGCTGTTAGGGAGTTTCCGGTCGCGGGCGCGTGTCGTGTATTGCGTGCCGGCGAACGAGAAACAATACGCGGTCGGTCTGCAGTTTTCGGCTACGGTGGGGCAGTGGCGAATGCGTAGTTAGGCGTCCGGTGACCGGAGTTCTGGGGAGCTCGATTCCCTTCCGATCCTGATCCATATCTAATTGCGAACCCGGTGAGTTAAGCCACTTTGCGTCGTACATTGTTCTGTTTCGCGGCTTCTCGCAGACGGTCCCGCGCTTCCCTGGAATTCAGGATCACCTGTTCCACATTAGCCATAAACTCCGGGTTATGGGTGCGTTCGCGGAGTTGCTTCAAGAATGGCTGAACCTTGGCGAACATCGCGAACATCTCGTCGGAGAATTCTGGTCGAAGGAATGCCTTTTCGCTCAGAGTGCGGTCGAGGACGAACGACGAGGCCATCCCCCAATAGGTGACGACCTGGCGCAGCGACTTCATCTGGGGAGAACCATGCGCCATCTCAACTCTGAGATAGTCAGCGGCCGTGCGCGGCCAGAACTCCTCGCGCCACCAGCGGCGCGCTTTGCGCATTTCGGCGGCCTCTCGTAAACGATCCAGCTGAACGATCAGGCGCTTGTCCTGGTCTGACGTGCTGTTGTTGCGCATCGGAGCTCCGAGGAGCCGATTTTGAAATCAGTGCGCGAAGGAACGAGGGACCGTTATGAATTCGGGGACGTACGTTGCCTAAATGATGCGCATCGTAAGCCTGAGCGGGCCGGGAAGTCAACTTTAAGTAATATGCTGTAATGGTTTAAGCGGCGGAATTCCATTTTGGGAAGTTTCGTTTTGGGAAATTTCGTTTTGGGAATGCGTCTCCGCCGGAGTGCTATATTGCTTCCATGTACTCCCAAAAATTTCAGGTCAACCTGACGATTCGCGGAGAGCGGCGCGCTTGCCCTCTGGAATGGCTGGACCAGTTCTGCATGCGGAATTTTACGAATGCTGCGGACTTTGACGATACGCTGCCCGTAGGTGAAGGGCGCGTCGAGGCGAGCTTTCGAGTGACGCCGGAACGATTTGCGGAGGGGCTGGAGGCTTGGCTGACACAACGCGGGAAGGGTGAGGGGCAGCCCGTTGTGGTTGAGGTGACGCGGACTTAGTTCGTTGGGTTAGCCGAACTCGGCCGCCGCCTGTTGCGTTGGGAACGTCTGTGACGCGCTACGTCAGGCCGGGGGGCCCTTTATCTGCAGCGAACGCCTTCAATATATCGGGCAAGGCGGCCTGCGCGGCCGATTCCCCCGCGGCGATCAATTCGTCGGTGCGCGTGAAGTCGTCCCACACAAATGGCTTTACGTCGGGCTCGATGATGACGTCGGCCTGCTGGCGCCAGGCGAGGTCGGCATGGCGCTGGATGATCGAGAACGAACGGCTGATCACGTCGGCGGCGGTGCGCGGCGCGGTGAGGCTCCCGGCTTCAAGATAGACCGCGATATTGATGTCGGCCCCAAGCAAGCTTGTACCCTCGACGGGGACCGGCGCCGTGAGAAATCCGTCAACCAGCGTGCGTCCTTCGAACTGTACAGGAACGAACAGCCCGGGATAGGCGCACGAACCGCGCAAGGGCGGGCCGATGAGGCCGCGCGTGTAGTAGACGGTGATGCCGGCGTTGATGTCGCTGGCGGCGATGGCGAAGGGCGTCTTGAGTTCCTCGAAGGTCTTGACCGGGGTGAAGCGCTGGAGGTAGCGCTCGAGGCGGAGGTTGTTGGCCAGGCCGAGCCAAGAGGGCGTCCAACGGCCGAAATCGGCGAAGGTGGTGAGCGCAGCGACGCGCTGCATGTCGTTGAGCGGCACGCCGGCGCAGTAAACGGCGCCGATCAGAGCGCCAACGCTGGTGCCCGCGACGCAATCGATGGGCACGCCGGCTTTGAGCAGCGCTCGAATCACGCCGATATGGGCGATTCCGCGGGCGAAGCCGCCTGCGAGGGCGAGTCCGACGCGTGGACGTTCGCCAGTGGGACGCGTCTCACCCGAAACAAGCGAGCGGACGCGATCGGTGGCGTTAAGCAGCCACTCTTTGGCAAACGTGACCTTTTCGGGGACCACCTTATTTTGCTGGTCGCGCTCGTCTCGGTCCCGGTTGTGCGTATCGTCGGGCATTCTGACTACAGTCTAGTGCGGTTGCCCGGCCGAGGGCGTTTGTTTGACCGCGGAATGCTGGTTTTGTAACCTGTCCGCCGTGCCATTTTTTGCGCCAGCTTCTAGAAGAGGCTCCCGATGAAACGTCGAATCGAGAAAGCGGTCGTGCTGGGAGCGGGGACGATGGGAGCGCGGATCGCGGCGCACCTTTCGAACGCCGGGCTGCCGTGCGTTCTGCTGGACATCGTCCCGCCCGGCGTGGCGGCGGATGCACCTGCGGAGGCTCGAAATAAAATTGTGCGCGCGGGGTTGGAGGGCGCTCGAAAGTCGAAGCCGGCGGCATTTTTTAAGGCGGCGCTTGCGGATCGTATCGCGATTGGAAATTTCGATGATGATTTGGCGCGATGCGCCGACGCGGATTGGATCATCGAAGTC